>Ga0233437_1000330_pt1 | contig 111015 bp, 109 predicted proteins | sample SI_122_August201_FD_182714 | JGI IMG/M metagenome (GOLD analysis project Ga0233437, IMG submission 182714) | Seawater microbial communities from Saanich Inlet, British Columbia, Canada - SI_122_August2016_200_MG | ecosystem: Environmental > Aquatic > Marine > Inlet | place: Canada: British... | reverse complement strand
CCCCTTGATAAAAAGTGTGCGACATCAGCCGTTTAAGCTGTGCGGCATACTCCGTTTAAGCTGTGCGACTTGAACCGTTTAAGGTGTGCGACATGGTGCGTTTTATGCACGTACGAAAAAATCATAGAGATAGATACTGAAGAAGATAAGGAGAAAAGGTAGCAATTGCAATGGACTTCAAAAAATACTAAAGCGGGGTTTCCAGTAAATTTGTTTTCAGATAGCTACTGCACATGGTAAACTGAATATTGTCCTAGTATGTGAACCCTGTAATTGGTAACGAATACTGTCTAATCAGAAAAATGGAAGAGCCGATTATGAAATCCTATCGTAAAGAACTCTGGTTCCACACCCCTGCCCGCCGCGAATTCATCAATATCACCCCTCAAGTGAACGAAGCCCTGCGCGAAAGCAAAATACAAGAAGGCTTTGTGCTCGTGAACGCGATGCATATCACCGCCTCGGTCTTTATTAATGACCACGAATATGGTCTTCATCAAGATTATGAAGAATGGCTTGAAAGACTTGCCCCTCATGCTCCTATCGACCAGTATCGGCATAACGATACTGGCGAAGATAACGCCGACGCCCACATGAAAAGACAAGTCATGGGGCGCGAAGTCGTTGTTGCCATCACCAATGGCAAACTTGATTTCGGTACTTGGGAACAGATCTTCTACGGCGAGTTTGACGGTCGCCGCCGTAAACGCGTACTCATAAAAATAATTGGTGAATAAAACGAAAAAGTTTTGGCTATTCGCAGTTATTCTACTTTGCACCATCGTTTTCCTGATCGGCGCAATCCAAATTAGTAAAATAATCGAATACCAAAACAGCGATTTCTTTCAGTTCTGGCTTGGCAGCCGCAATATCTGGGATGGCCGCGACCCATACAATTCGGCCGAATGGATTCAAGCTCACCAAGACTTTGGTACAGATCGTATCGCTTCGCCCGCCTATCTTTACCCGCTCCCCCTGGCGATTTTGCTTGCCCCACTTGGCATCCTTCCGCTCAAAACAGCCTTTATAGCGTGGACATTTCTTTCAGAGAGTCTACTTCTAATCTCTATTCTCCTTTTATTGAGAAGTACAAATTTCCATAAAACCAAACATCTCCTCCTCCCCATTATTCTTGCAAATATCATATTCCGTCCAACTACAACGAACATCCTGGGCGGCCAGCTAAGTTCCCTATATCTTTTCATCGCAACTCTGGCCGCTATGCTCTGGCACAAAGAAAAATGGTTTTGGGGCGGAGCAACACTCGCTCTACTCGCCATCAAACCCAGCGTCGGGTTTCCTCTACTACTCATCGTTACACCATGGCTGCTTGCTAGAAAAAAATACCCTGCCCTAGCAGGCATCGCCTCTACAGGGATATTTCTCCTCTTCACCAGCCTGCTCAAAGACCCTCTCTGGATTCCAAAATATATCAATATCCTCAGTACAAAGTTGGGTAACGAATTTGGCAACTCCCCAACAATCTGGGGTTTTTCTGCGATGGCATGCAATTTCGAAAAAGGATGCACCACTTGGCTAGGTGGCATCGCCTTGGTTCTATTTTTGTTACTCAATATTTGGCTTCTTAGCAAATGGCATTTTTCTTCGCCAATTCTCTCCTTGGGGCATCTCATCTCTGTCAACCTCCTCTCCACTCTCTATCTTTGGCCCTACGACCACCTCCTTCTTACCATCCCCATCGTTTTTACGATGGTCTTTTTACTTCAAAAAGGCACTCCCTTCCTAAAAGTAAGTCTGATCTTTCTTTCCGTTTCCCTTGCTTCTGTCTTCATCCGTGTAGCGACCATTCTTATTCATCTGGAAAGAGAAACCCTCTACGGATTACTTCCCCTCCTCGTTTGGGGATTAACAACCTGGGTGCTAGTCCGAGAAAACAGAGCTACTTCGCAACACACTCCAATTTAGGCTTGCCCCCCTTTAAAAACATCTTCCCCAAAATGCAACTTCCGTTAAACCTTCCCGTATACATGGGTAGAATAAAAACAATTTTTACTCATTAGGAGAAAACATGTTCCACAAAACAAAGATTTTCAGTGCATTAGCGGTGTTCCTGCTAGTCGCCCTCGCCATTGTCCCCACCGCCTCAGCCTTTGAAGGTCAAGAAGGTACTCACGTCGTGATCGAAGCAGACGAAGTTATCGAAGATGACCTCTATATCAGTGCAGAAACTGTCGTCGTAGATGGCACGATCAAAGGCGACCTTTTTACAGGTGCAGCCTTCGTGACCATTAACGGTACTGTCGAAGGCGACCTTTTTACTGGCGCACAAAACGTCACCATTAACGGTACTGTTGAAGGCGATGTAATGGCCTTTGCCCAAAGCGTTGTCGTTAACGGCACAGTCGGAGACGATCTTCGCTCTGGTGCAGCGGCCATACAACTTGGTCCCGATGCCAAACTTGGTGATGACCTGCTCTTCGGCGGTGCAAGCCTCGAAGCAAAAGATGGCAGCACAATCGGCGGAGATATTGTTGTCGGCGGCGGGCAAGTTCTGGTCGCGGGCGATACCGAAGGCAATATTCTAGCCGGCACAGCAGCTTTTGAATTAAGCGGCAATGTAGACGGAAACGTGACAGCTTATGTTGATTCTTCCAGCAGAGATGAAGGGGTGCCCCCCATGTCTTACGGGCCTTCCATGAATATCAGTATCCCTTATGTTGCCCCTGGCATTACCCTTGATAAAGCAGCCTCCATTGGCGGCGATCTAAGCTACTCAGCCTATAATGAGATGACTTTCCCTGCTGGCGTTGTTGCAGGTGAAACGCTGCGCGTTGAACCAACTCAGGCGCAATATAGCTACGAACACCCTGCTCCCCCCACCCCTGCACAAATGGCTGGATTTTGGGCACTAGACTTACTCCGCACTATTATTACCTTGACCGCGATTGGTCTTTTATTAGGCTGGCTTTTCCCCAATTTCCTGGGCGCAGCAGAATATAAATTGCAAACAGAAACCATGCCTAGCTTGGGATGGGGCGTAGTCGCTTACGCAGCCTTCTATTTTGCCCTTCTGGTTGTCTTTACAACCATGATCATTGGCGCGATCATCTTCGGCTTCCTCTCGCTAGGCGGATTAAGCGGCGCAATCGTTGCTTTGGGCTTACTGACTCTCTTTGCCCTGATCGTCGGTTTTATCTTGACAGTCGCTTATCTCACGAAGATCATCGTCAGCGTCTTAAGTGGCAAACTGATCCTCGCTCGTGTCAAACCTGAATTAGCCAATCACAAAGTTTGGCCCTTAGTTATCGGCGTAATTCTTCTCTCGCTGATCATGTCGATCCCCTTCCTCGGTTGGCTGGTCAAGCTCATTATTGTCCTCTTTGGTCTCGGTGCCCTCTGGCTCTTGGGTCGTGAGCAATTTAGCAAAAAGGAAGATGCTGTGGTCGTAGAAGCCTAAGCATAACCAAAGAAATACAAAGAAGAACTCATTTCATCGAAAGGAATGGGTTCTTCTTCTTTAACGAAAGATAATATCTCAGCCTTCTCCTTGGCATGTCTCTGCGAGGAGCACGCTCTTGCGACGCGGCAGTCTCAGACCTTAAAACGAGATTACTTCGACGGTAAAACCGTCTCGCAAAGACATGCATGAGTAGTTAGCTTATCTCCCAACTCAAGTTCTTTAAATGGAATCCTGCAAAAAACAAGTGCGGGACATTATTTTCCGTTGAGATTGGGTATAATCCCTTAATCCTTAGAGAAAAGAGAAATTATGAAAATTGATCCGGAACTCCGCGAAGGCGCAAGCATTGCCACCCAGACCTGCATGAATATCCGCGCAGAAGACCGCGTTTATATCATCTCCGATGAAGAAACGTGGCTAATCGGGCAAGCTCTTGAAGAAGAAGCGCTCGCCACAGGTGCAAAAGTCAAACTGATCAAAATTGAAGATTTTGGTACACGCCCTTTCACTGAAATGCCAGAAAATTTCATGGAGGCGATCTTTGAATTTAATCCAAATGTCACTATCTATGCTGCGGGCGCGCAAAAAGGGGAATTGTCCTTCCGAATGCAGATTTCCTTGCAGATATTCAAAAAAGGGCTAAAGGTTCGGCATGGACATATGGTCTCAATCACGCCGCAACTTATGCGTGAAGGGATGCGTGCTGATTATCAGAAAATCCACGACCTAACAATGGAAGTTTATAAGATCGTCAAAAAAGCGAAGACGATTTCTTTCACATCAAAAAAGGGGAGCGACGTGACTGCCGAATTCGCCCCTGACTTGAAATGGATTCCGTGTCACGGACTTTATCACAGCCCCGGCGATTGGGGCAACTTACCCGAAGGTGAAGTTTTTACCTGCCCCAAAACCGTGAACGGGACGATCGTTGCCGATATTCTCGGGGATTATTTCTCACCCAAATACGGCGTACTGGACACGCCCGTCACCTTTATCGTAAAAGATGGCTGGGCAGAAAGTGTAAGCTGTGAGAACAAAGAAATTGAAAAAGAACTTTGGGATTATATGAATTCCAATGAAAGTGGACGACGCATCGGAGAATTTGCCATCGGCACAAATACTGCAATGACAAAATTAAGCGGCGTTCTGCTGCAAGATGAGAAAATCCCCGGCATTCATATTGCCTTCGGCGACCCGGGCGGACGCACCACTGGTGCAGACTGGGCTGCCACAACGCATATAGACGTGATCCCCACTGATTGCACCATCACAGTGGACGGTGAAGTCATTATGCAAAATGGAGAGTTTCTTTTTGAAAAATAAATAAAGTAAGGAGATTGATGCATGGATTGGTCTGAGCTTCAAAATTGGGATGAATACACTAAACTTTTCGTTGGCTTGCTTGCATTGGCTGATCCTTTAGGTGTGCTAAGTGTTGTATTAGGGCTTACAAAAAAACACACAGTGGATGAAAGAAAGGCGATTTCCTCTGTTTCAGTGATCACATTCATTCTCACCTTGGTAATCTTCACATATCTAGGTGTTTCTATCTTGAATCTATTTGGCATTACTACAGCAGCATTAAAAATCGCGGGCGGGATATTATTTCTCTTTTATGCATTAGAAATGATGGGCGTGATCCAGCTCCCGGATATGTCACAGAATGAAATAGCACAAAATGCAAAAACAATTGGGATAGTACCGATTGGCATTCCATTACTGGCGGGACCAGGAACAATAAGTGCGATCGTAATTTATTCTGACCTACACGCCTCCTTACCTCACAAGATTTTAGTAAATTTGGTGATCCTGGCAGTTGGTTTAGTGATCTATTTGATATTTCGAACATCTTTGACAATGGGGACGAAACTGGGAGATACAGCATCAACGATCATGACCAGAGTGATGGGATTAATTCTTGCCGCGATCTCTATCGAATTTATTCTGGATGGTATCGTGGCACATTTTCCGCAACTTATATCAATACATTGATGGGGGGAGATGTTCCAACAAAAAACTATGAAAGTGAACATGTCAAGTTTTTGATGGCATGAAATTTTAGCTGCCGATTTACTATCTCAATGAAAACTCAACCAATAATTTCTTTAGAGAATAATATGAAGCCATCCAAAAGGCTCTCATTATGATGGTTAGTGTTCGCCTAAAGAGATGAGTTATGTTTTTAGCGGGTCGGTGCGGATTGAAATCCTTCCTCAAGGCATGAAAGCCCCTTTGGAGCTCAAAAGACCCAGCCCGCAGGGCTTCCATGTACTAAGGAAGGGCTTTTAGCCCGCACGAATTCGTAAAAGATTCTTATCCATAACTCAGGTTAGGGAGAGAGTAATAATTCCAAGATTTTTGAGTAGGTAACTCTCAACTACCCACTTTTATACGAACTAAGTCTTGGAAAATTCTCGGATATAAGTAGAATAGGATAGAGAAAGCAATTTTGCTGTATTGGGTCATTACCCATTCTCGCTAACCTCACCCTCATTCCTTGAAAGGAAAAAATATGTCTATAACCTCAATAGCTCAAGCCATGTGGTGTCACGGCCACAATATGCAAATCGAGTATCTGGATCAGATCAAATCGATCCGGCGTGCGGGTTTCTTCATTAGTGTTGTACCAAAGCTCAACACCAAGAACTGGTTTCACTTCGCCATCCCAACACCCGTCATCGTCGATGGCAACCGTCTACATGCCGATTCTGTGATGATAAGGTTCAAGACATATTCTTCAGTGGCTAGAGTAACTGAAATACATGCTTATGATGCTGAAACTAGAATAGCCACGCATAATGGGCTAACGCTGAGCCCAAACTCGTTGAGCACCCATCGCTTTGATATCCCGAACAACCCCGAGATTTTTTGGGGACTAGGCATTTCTATTGGTGTGACTGTCGGAAGCGGCACGGGATCGCCTACTATAGAATTCGCCTCCGCAGGCTGTGATTTCTTCCCCTAGAGGGCGGAATAAAAATACCAATACCAGAAGCCCAACACATTCCATCTTCTCCGCTAACCCTTGCGCGGATATTTAAATTCTGGCGCAAGGGTTCTTATCTATCTCGCCTTAGAAAAATATCGGGTGTAGTAGAATTCAGAAGAGTTTTCAACATTGAAAATTAGTCTCCAAGGAGATACGCAAATGGATACACTCACCACCCTTTTTAGCCATAATCTTTGGGCAAATCTTCAACTATTGGATATTTGTGCCAATTTGACAGACGAGCAACTCGATTCCACCCTCGACGGTACCTTTGGCTCAATCAGAGAGACCTTCGAACATATTGCCAAAGCTGAACAAGCCTATTTCTCACGCGTCAGCACAGGCAAACTTTTTCAACATCCAAAAGAAGCAGGGCCAATGAGCATGGATGAGATAAAAGAAACTCTACATTTTACAGGCGAAGGATTTATCAACCGAGCGCCAGAAGTGAAGGCAGATGAGATTGTCACTATTAATTGGGATGGAGAACCACGTGATGTGCCCAAAACGATTTTGCTCACCCAAGCCATCAATCATGCCACCGAGCATCGCTCGCAGATCATGACGATCCTGACGCAATTGGGCATCCAACCGCCAGATTTAGATGGCTGGACGTTTTTTGATGAGGTAGAATAATCAAGAAACCATTTTGTGAAAAATAAAAGAAGGTGGAAATAAATGATTTTTAATATCTATTACATCAATATAGCCAAAGTTTACGAGATTTCAATGATGATTGACAATGTTCAAATAACAAGCATTGTTAATGAGAAATCAAAATCAAAAGAGACTACCCGCAGAACTAATGTTGGAGTTTCTGTTGATTATCTATCTCAAATAAAAGCAAGTATGGGAGTCAATAAAGAAGATAAACTTTCTTCTGCTAATAAAATTATTGAAAGCATCGAAATAAAAACTACTAAATCAGTTTTATTGAGAAAAATAATCGCCAAATCAAAAAACCCTACATCATTTGAAAAAATGAATGAAGGCGATTTGATTAAGTTAGACAGCATTCAACTCAATCTCCATAATGAAATGGAACTACGTCAAGTGAAAATGTTAACTGACGGAGCATTAAAAGGTTTTAATTATGAAGGATTGGAGATTAACAATCTGATTAACTCTGTTCTGAAAGACTATTCATATGTGCTAACTGGTTATTTAGGGGATGAACCGCTAATTATTAAAATACCAATGCAATTTGAAAATGAATTTGAAAATTTATATAACATTGATGATTTATTGATAGGTAATATTACCTTAATAGGAATATATAAAAAGAAAATAAAGAAGTCCGCCATAAAAAACACTTTTAACTAAATGCAAGACACTGAACAGCCAAAATCTCATTCTAAAATTGAATCTAGTCGTGAAAGTACTGAAGAACAAAAACTGCGTGCTTCTGATGATGAAACTCTGTATCATTTTGTAGATACCATAGCAATTGTACAAGATATTTATAAAGAGGAAATTTTTGAAGTTGTTGAAGTTCCTGAAAAGGCTTGGGGAAAGCGGCTAATGAAGTGGATCCGTTCTAAATTCAAAAAGGGAAAATAGAATGACTGTTTTGTATACATATAGCCAATCCCTATTCAAAGAATTGAAAGAACACGTTCTTGCTGAAGGAAATCAAATTTTCACCATCCCTTATGTTGAATCGTTTGGCGTAGATGAAGGGGAAATAATTTTTATAGATATCACATCGCTAATTATGGCTTTGTTACAACCAAATTCATCGACATATGCCGCTGAAACTCTTTTATATCGTTTTGATACTGAGGATATTGATTATCGCTTGATAACTGATGAAAAGTTCGCTGAAGATGCCTTGAAGCTACTCAGACATAATATTTCTGAAATTGAAGAGGTTGAGTCTTTTACTCAAAGCGAAGAACTAGATTCTCCTCATGAGAAACGTAAGAAAAGAAAGCTTATTATAGATTTGAGCAAAGATGAAACCGAACAATGTATGCGCTATGTTGAAGAGAACTTGATTGGACACCAAGTATTTAAAAGTAGATTAAGAGAAAAGATCAAACATTTTCGGACATTCAACAAAATGGGTGATCAAAAGATATTATCAATTTTTATATTAGGCAAAAGTGGGGTTGGAAAAACCGAAGTTGGGCGCTTACTTCATAAGTTTTTAGATCCAGAAAGCAAATTGATAAAAATTAATTTTGGCAATTACAGTAGCAAAGATGCCTTGAATACTTTGATAGGTAGCCCAAAGGGGTACATAGGCAGTGAAACAGGGGAGCTAAACGAAAAGATTAATAGATCTAATTCAGGGATTATATTAATTGATGAGTTTGAAAAAGCAGATGAGAAGATTTTCAACTTTTTCTTGGAGCTTCTTGAAGATGGGAAATTTACAAGTACCCAAAATATTGAATACGATTTAAATGGTTTCATTATCATATTCACATCAAACCTAAAGGAAAACGATTTTGAAAAAGTGATTTTCCCTGAACTGAAATCAAGATTTGATTATATTTGTGCGTTTTCAACGCTTACTTATGAAGAAAAAGAGAATTATGTGAAGGATAAGTTGAATGAAATGATTCAGAATTATAATGGAGTATTCAACAAGGAAATTCTCAAAATAAACAATATTTCAGAAGTTGATATTGATGTTGATGAATTTGAAAACATGAGGGATTTGAACACAGAAATTCGAAAATCGTTAATTAGAAAAGCAGAATTATAGAAAGTAATGATAATGCGTTAGTACTTTGGGTTATATATATACTACAATTATAAATTATTACCAAAACTCTCCACTTTCCTTTATAATCCCCTGCATGTTAACCCCTCAACAAATTGAAGCCCGCCTCGAGCGGGTACTTTTAACGGTACAGAAACCCGGTCGCTATGTCGGCGGCGAGTACAACGCCACCCACAAAGATTGGGATGCGATCCAAACCAAAGTCGCCTTCCTCTTCCCCGATATTTACGACATCGGCGTTTCAAACGTCGGGATGAAGATCCTCTACGATCAGATCAACCAACGTGACGATGCCCTAGCTGAGCGCGCCTTTCTCCCCTGGCTCGATTTTGAAGAAGTCATGCGCGAAAACGAGATTCCCCTCTATGCATTGGAATCAAAACACCCCCTCGCGGATTTCGACATCATCGGGATCACCATCCCCTACGAGACCCTCTACACAAACACGTTAAACGCCCTTGATTTGAGCGGGATTCCGCTTAGAACGGCAGATCGTGGACCCGAACATCCCCTTATCATCGCGGGTGGACACACCTGTACAAACCCCGAACCGATGTGGCCTTTCATCGACGCCTACGTTGTCGGCGAAGGCGAAGAAGTCATTCACGATATTGTGGATGTGGTTCAAAAACACAAACTGTCATTGCGAGAAGGGCTTCAGCCCGACGAAGCAATCTCCTCGATTGTGGGGGAGACTGCCACGTCGCAAAAGCATGCTCCTCGCAGAGACATGCTAAAGAAATTAGCCCAAATCCCCGGCGTATACGTCCCCTCCCTCTACGAAGTCCGTTATATGGACGATGATACCGTCGCCGAAGTGATTCCCCTCGTCGAAGAAGCGCCAAAAAGGATATTAAAACGCATCGTTGCCAAATTACCACCTCCGCCGACCAACTTTATCGTCCCGAATATTAAAATTGTGCACAACCGTGCCACAGTCGAGGTGATGCGCGGATGCACGCGTGGGTGTAGATTCTGTCATGCGGGCTTCACCACAAGACCGGTACGAGAGCGCAGCGTCGATGAAGTCCTCGAAGCCGCTGAAAAAGCCATCGAATCCACAGGTTTTGAAGAAGTCTCCTTCCTCTCTTTATCCTCCTCCGACTATACCGGCATCGCCGAGTTGGTAGACAGAGTAAGCGAGCGCTTCCCTGATGAAAAACTAAGCATTTCATTGCCTTCATTACGCATCGAATCTGTTTCACTCGATTTGATGGAAGGGCTCAAAAAACGCCGTTCGGCAGGATTCACTCTCGCGCCCGAAGCCGCCACAGAAAGAATGCGACGTATCATCAACAAATTTATCACCGACGAGCAATTGCTCGAAACCGCCACTGAAATTTACAAACGCGGTTGGACAACCATCAAACTCTATTTCATGATCGGGCATCCATCCGAAACCATCGAAGATGTGCAAGCAATTGCCGATTTGAGCAAAAAAGTCTTGGCTGCAGGCCGCCACACCGTCGGGGGCAAAGCAAAACTGAACCTCAGCGTGGGCACTTTTGCGCCAAAACCACAAACCGCCTTCCAATGGGTTTCTGTGGATACCTTTGAGCAGATCAACGAGAAACAAGATTTGCTCAAAAAAGAACTGGGGCGCGGCATCAAACTCTCATGGACAGAGCCGGAAGATACCGTCATCGAATCTTTCCTTTCGCGTGGCGACCGTCGCCTTAGTGATGTGATCTACACTGCGTGGGAAAATGGCGCAAAATTCGATGCCTGGGGCGACCAACGCCGCTACGATACATGGATGGACGCCTTCGCCGAGCACGATCTTGACCCCACTTTTTATACCCACCGCCAACGCCGCGTGGACGAAATTTTCCCCTGGGAGCATATCTCCACCGCCGTGCATAAGAAATTCATTTTCGAAGACTACAAACAATCGCTCGAAGGCGAGATCCGTGTAGATTGCCGCGAACAATGTTTTGCCTGCGGTATTTTGCCCATTTTCAAGGATATGCGCCGCGAAAACCCCGGCAAAGGCTGGATGTGCCCGGAAGTGAAAGTCAGAAAAAAAGTTAGCAAAGTCCTTCCTGTGGAGAATAGACAATGAGCGAAGCGATCCCCGCAACACGTCTCCGCATCAAATTTGCCAAGCAGGGCGCCCTGCGCTATATCAGCCATCTCGATCTGCACCATATTTGGCAGCGCAGCATTCGCCGTGCCGGTTTACCCCTCGTCTATAGTCAGGGTTTTCACCCCCAGCCGAAAATTCAACTCGCATCTGCTCTTGCACTGGGCTTTTCCAGCCAAGCCGAAGTTGTTGACATCTGGATAGAGAAAGATTCGGCTTGGGATAAAAAAAAATTGCAGGATTCCGTCCCCGAAGGCATCACGATTTTAGAGATGCAAGAAGTGGAGCTACATGGACCCACTCTCCAAACGCAAATCGAATCTGCTGAGTACGAAGTCATTTTATTGGATAAAATCTCCGATTCGCTCCTGGACGAAAAACTTGCCACCCTTATGGATGCAGAATCCATTCTCAGGCCCAAGCGCGTTAAACGTAAAAAACAAAAACGCTTCACCTCTGTGCCGCCAACTTACGATATGCGCCCCCTGATTTTGGAGATGAAAAGAATTGCCCCGCAGCAAATCTTTATGCGTCTCACTACGCAAGAAGGCGCAACAGGCAGACCCGATGAAGTGTTGAGTGAGATGGGATTTTCTGTTGAAGCCGCACGGGTTGAAAGAAAAGCGTTAAATCTAAAATAACATCTTTCTTGTCATTGCGAGGCAGCTTTATCGCCGAAGCAATCTCCAACGTGATGAAGGAGATTGCCGCGCTTCGTAAACTCCGCTCGCAATGACAGGATTTATCTTTAGTACGCTATCGAAGAAAAAATGGCATACAATAAAGAACTTGCTAGAAGATTCAACGCAACTTTTGGGAATATACCCATCGTCGAGAAAAAGATGTTTGAGGGCATTGGCTATCTTTTACATAGGAATACACCTGCACTTGCATCGCAGGTACAAGTGTGGTCTGCGGCATTCTTGACAACGCCCTCATCGTTCGGGTCGGGAAAGAAGATTACGAAGCAGCTCTCAAGCGTCCACGCACGCGCGTTTTCGACACGACTGGGCGCGCAATGCGTGGCTGAGGCATGATTTCCCCAGAGGGAACATCAAATAATGACGATCTATCCGCATGGGTTGAGCAGGGAATCAAATTTGCGTTAACTTTGCCACCAAAATAGTTGTTTTCAGGGAAAAAGGAAGGGCAATCCTTCATTCGCAACAACGTTCTTTAACCGAAGATAAAGTGACTTACCTGTACGCCGAAAGGTACAAACTCTGCTCGAATCTACTATTTATAAGATATATCCAAAATGGATCAATACTTTCTGTTTGTTATATTAGCTCCAATCGCAGCTATTATTTCAATATTGACTGCAATTTACTCTTGGCGCCGTCGCTTGATGTCGGGAGCATGGATGCTATCATTGGCTTTGCTAGCAATTACAGGGTGGTTAATCTCTAGCACTCTCGAACTTATCGCCACAACTGACCAAGCCACTATTTTCATCGCCAAACTCAGTTACCTTTTCATTCTTAGTGCACCAATATTTTTACTCGGTTTCGCACTGGAATATACAGGAAAACAAAAGTGGATTTCTTATCCTCGTTTTATACTTTTTTGGATTATCCCTATCATTACTTTTTTCCTAGTTCAGACCAATGGTCTACACGGTCTAATCTGGTTTAATTATTCTGTAGTACCAGTCAACCAAGATTTGCAGGTTTTACGAATAAACTCCTATGGCTCATGGTTTTGGCTTCAGGCAGCCTTCAACTACAGCCTAATTACTGCAGGCGTAATCGTCATTAGCAATCAATACTTTCGATCAAATATACTTTATCGAAAACAAATGGGGTGGCTAATTCTAGGTGCTGTATTTCCATTGATATTTAATCTCATATATATCCTGCGTCTAATTCCCACGCTCAAAAAAGATTTTTCACCACTGGCTTTTGCTTTTGCCAGTCTAGCCTTTGCTATTGGAATATTCCGCCATCGTCTTTTGGATATTATGCCTATAGCGCGTAATACTATTATTGAAAATATGGAAGAAGGCGTGATTGTTCTTGACACTGAAGGACGAATGATCGACATTAACCCAGTTGCACGCCGTCTCCTATTCCCCTCCGACCAAGAAACGACAGGAATAGGTGCTTCTTTAACAGATTATTTTCCAACAGCGACTCCATCGCTAGCACAAGATGACCAAAAGAATAGGGGCTTTGAATTTTCTATCGAGAGAAATAAATCTAAAAGACTTTTCGAAGGAAAGTTGTCATCTCTTAGAGACTTCCAGAACAAATGTATTGGTTATTTGCTCATATTGCAAGATGTCACTGAACAAAAAAAACTATATCAGAAAATTGAGCTCTTGGCATCTACAGATACTTTGACTGATCTCAATAATCGCCGTCATTTATTTGCTCTTGGAGAAAAAGAGGTTGACCGTGCCAAACGATATAAATATCCAATATCGCTACTGATCATCGATATTGATCTTTTCAAAGAAATCAATGATACACATGGACATGTCGTTGGCGACCAAATACTAAAACAATTCTCTTTTTTCTTGCAAAGTACATTACGCTCTGTCGATATTATTGGTCGCTATGGAGGTGATGAATTTATTGTCATCTTACCAAAAACATCCCTGAAAACCGCCCATATCACAGCTCTCCGCCTATGTTGTACAATAGATAATAATTCATTTAGTACAGAAGCTGGGGAAATTCATTTCACTCTCAGTATAGGCTTGAGTAGTGAGAATAATGTCACACACAATACTGATTTATATGCCTTGCTAGAACGTGCCGACCACGCTCTTTACCTAGCAAAATCACGCGGCCGTAATCAAGTCGCAATTGAGGAAACTCAAGAAACACCTAGCCTCAATTATAATTCGCATCTATTGTGAAAACTTTAATCCATCTCATAGTAAGAAGACACTACGCGTTATACGCGAAGTTTATACTAAAATTATTTTCCATCTGATCCAGTTGTATTCCGTCATGGAGAAAACTTATGCCCTTTCTAATATCGCTTTTCTTTGGCTTTGCCCCCATGTTTCTCTTCGCCTATATCCTATACTGGACAGACCGATACGAGCGAGAACCTAAAATTTTGCTTGGTGCAGTTTTCTTTTGGGGTATGGCAATTGCCGCTGGTGGCGCATTTATTATCAACACTGTTTTGGGGATGGGCATTTACATCTTTACCGGCTCAGAAGCTGCAACAGACATCACCACCGCATCAGTTATCGCACCCATCGTGGAGGAAACACTCAAGGGCATAGCTGTGCTAATTGTCTTTCTTGTTTTCCGCAAAGAATTCGACTCTATCTTGGACGGCATTGTTTACGCAGGCATCACCGCGCTCGGTTTTGCCGCAACAGAAAACACCCACTATATCTACAATCTTGGCTATCTGGACGGCGGCTGGGAGGGACTTTGGTTCCTTGTTTTCGTACGCGTCGTTTTAGTTGGCTGGCAACATCCCTTCTACACAGCCTTTACAGGAATTGGCTTCGCGATCATGAGGATGACTCGCTCTGGCTGTATTAAATATGCAGCACCAGTCATTGGCTTTTCTGTAGCTATGTTCACGCATGCCTTTCATAATGCATTGGCTTCTATAATGAGCGGGCTTGGTGGTCTTGCTTTTGGCACTTTCCTGGACTGGACGGGCTGGTTCTTTATGTTCCTCTTCATTTTGTGGGCAGTTTCCAGCGAGAGAAAATTACTCGAGAGACAACTCCAAGAAGAATATACACTGGAACTGATCACCGCAGCACAATACCATACGGCTATTTCAGCGTGGAAACAAAGCTCCGCGCGTTTCTCTGCTCTTACATCAGGGAAATATAAAGCCACAAAACGCTTCTATCAGGTTTGTGGAGAGATAGCCCATAAAAAAGAACAATTCCACAAAATGGGGAATGAACAAAATAATACTGAGATCATCGAAAAGTATCGCGCAGAGTTACTATCGCTAAAAGATAAAGCTGAGACATAATTTTTTTCATCACAGCGCTCATTCATGCAGGCTGTGATGAAAAATGGTAAAATCGCCCGCGCGCATATAAAAAAAGCCCCCGTAGCTCAGTGGATAGAGCGTTGGCCTCCGGAGCCAGAAGCCTGAGTTCGAGTCTCAGCGGGGGTACTAGATAAGACACATCCCGAAAATATCAACTTATTACTCTAAGCCGAATTCGGGGTGTTTTCTTTTAACTAAGTGATGTTACGCAGTTTCATTCTTTTGTCATCCTGCCCACCCGCCTTTCAGGCATCCCCCCATTTTGAGAAGATAAAATTGGGGGAACCAGTAAAAAAACAGTGTTTTTCAGAGAAAATATTGTTTTTTGAAGTTAAGCCCCTCCCCTCGCGTAAGCATCCTTTAGGGTAAATTCCGCTTTTAGAATTTGGGGGAGGCTGGGAGGGGGCTGAGATGCCTAGATTAGCATTAGTGCGTAACATCAGTTAACTAAGTGATTTCTTCTACATCAATAGTCGTTATACAGGATGACAAAGTATAATAAACTCGTCCCGAGTAAAAGAAAACCTAAAACTCATCCTAATAGAGCCATTAATTAGAAAATTTAGTGTTGAGACCAATCGGCTTGCCGAAGGGAGATTGGAGAATATGCTATGACCTTTGAAATCACCATCGTCTTGAGCATCTTGGCTATATCGATTCTCCTCTTCATCACCGAATGGGTGCGCATGGATGTAGTTGCCTTGCTGGTATTGAGCAGTCTTGCAGTTGCTGGGTTAATTACACCATCCGAGGCGCTCTCTGGTTTCAGCAATCCAGCCGTGGTCACCGTTTGGGCGATTCTGATTCTCAGCGGGGGATTAGCCCGTACGGGCGTAGCTGGCTTACTTGGCAGACGTCTGATGCGCTTGGCTGGAGAAAGTCATATTCGTTTACTCCTAATTATCATGCTGACCACAGGCATCTTATCTGGTTTCATGAATACGATTGGCGTGGTCTCGCTTTTCCTACCAGTAGTACTTGATATCTCTCGCCGAACCAAAGAACCGCCTTCCAAATTGCTGATGCCGCTAGCTTTCGCAGCATTATTGGGTGGGTTGAACACAATGATCGGCACGCCGCCTAATATCCTGATCACTGAAGCGCTTAAAGATGCTGGTCTGCGCCCATTTCAGATGTTTGATTTCGCCCCAGTAGGCATCTCGATTTTGTTGGCAGGTACGCTCTACATGGTGCTAATTGGTCGCCACCTACTACCTAATCGTGACCCCGCCCGCGAGTTGGCTGCCGGCTCTCGCGATTTTAAATCGCTCTACGAATTGCACGATCGTCTGGTCATGCTGCACCTGCCAGACGGTTCGATTTTGCACGGCAAAACGCTAGCCGAGAGCCGCCTGGGATCGGTCTTAGGGCTGAATGTTGTCGCTGTCATTCGCGCAGGGCGTACCCAGCTTTCTCCTGAACCAGCCTATACATTGAATTCCGGCGATCGTCTGCTGGTAGGTGGGCGTTTAGAGCAATTGAACGAATTGCACAGCAACCATCATCTGGTGCTTGAAAAAGAAGGTTTTCAAATAGAGCAACTGGTCAGCGAAAATGTCGAGGTCTTCGAGGCGCGCCTTTCCTCCGGCTCCAATCTGGTAGGTCAAACCCTCCGTCAAGTGGATTTTCGTCAGATCTACGCAGTCATCGTACTTGCTATTCGGCGGCAAGAAGTTATCTACCGTACCAATCTGGAATCGATTCCGCTTTTACCGGATGACGTGCTGCTCGTACAGGGGCCGCGAGAAAAATTGGATTCTCTGCACGAAAGCCCTGATCTGGCCCTGAGCATTCCCGAATCGCTCTCGGACTATAAACTTGAGAAGCGTTTAATGATCGTTCATGTGCCCGAAGGCTCTTCTTTGGTCGGCAAGTCTCTCATCGAAAGCAAGTTGGGCGATTCGTACGGACTGGGTGTAATGGGCATTATCCGCAATGGGGATACTCGTCTAATTCCCGGGCCAGATGAAATTCTGCAAACTGACGATACCTTACTGGTTAAGGGCAAGCAAAGCGACTTGCGGTTGGTAGAAGGTCTCCAAAATCTGGAAATTGAGCAACAAGATGTTCCCGACATCGGCGAACTAGAATCGGAAGAGATCGGCTTGGTCGAGGCTGTGCTTTCCCCGCACTCCAATATAGCAGGAAAAACGCTGCGTGAACTGAATTTCCGCTTTAAGTATGGTTTAAGCGTGCTGGCTATTTGGCGTGGTGGACGAGCTTATCGCTCAAATCTGCGCGATATGAAACTACAGTTCGGAGACGCATTCTTGCTCTACGGTCCGCGTGCACGGCTGCGCATGTTAGGCTCCGAACCCGATTTCATTGTGTTAAGCGAAGAAGCCCAAGAGCCTCCACGCCTGGAAAAAATCCCAGTAGCTCTGCTGGTGATGGCTATTGTGCTTGTCCCTGCTATCTTCGGTTGGTTCTCAATTGCTATCACGGCAATTATTGGCGTTGCGCTCATGATTATAACTGGCTGCCTGACAATGGAAGAAGCATACCGTTCAATATCGTGGAAAGCCGTCTTCTTGATCGCCGGTATGTTGCCTTTAGGCATTGCTATGGAACGCACAGGAGCAGCTCAGCTTTTAGCAAATGGAATGATCGGTCTAATTGGAGATTTGGGACCTGTGGCAATCATGGCCGGCTTCTTTCTACTCGCGGTGTTGGCATCGCAGTTTATGCCCAATCCTGCTGTTGCAGTTCTTCTTGCCCCAATTGCGCTGCGTACTGCCTCCGACTTGGGTATTTCCCCATATACATTGATGATGACCGTAGCTGTTTCTGCTTCAGCAGCTTTTCTAAGCCCCGTTGGACATGCTGCCAATGTATTGGTCATGGGGCCAGGAGGTTACCGCTTCTCAGATTATCTTAAGGTTGGCATTCCTTTGACGTTGGTAGTGTTTTTTGTTGTATTACTTACCATGCCAATTTTCTGGCCTTTTTAATACTCTTTGAGGTATAACACAAGAATACATACTCGTTACACAAAAAAGCTGAGAGTCTAAGAAAGATTCTCAGCTTTTTATCTTGTTGAAAAAAGTGTTATTCTGTAAAATCAATATACAATACGAAATCTGACAAATTTATCGTTCACGCAAAAATCAGAGGAGGCCCTAATGAAAAGAATGATCTGGCTTAGCGCACTTTTTTTTCTAATCTCAGCTTGCACACCCGAGATTATGACAGAAGAAACCTCACCCCAAGAAGAACCTGTTTCATCTCAAAAAAGATGTGGCGATAGCATTTGCGATGGCCCTGAAAATGCCGCCAATTGCCCTGAAGATTGCAACGAAATTTCCACATCTCAACCACAAACTGCCCTGATCCGTGAAGGTGAAAAAGCAGGCACCTACTGGATCACAAATAAGAGTAGTGCCGTGCCGCTCTATACCCAAATTTTGCAGCCTATAGGTGTTGATGTAGGAACCTCTCCCGTCTTGATTTTAGTCCCTGGCGGGATCGGGACAATAGACCCTGCCAAAGCCCAAAAATTAGCAGATGAAGGATTCACAGTCGTCTTTTTTGACCCAGATGGGCGCGGCAACTCCCCGGGAATGGAAAACTACGGCGGGACGATCCAACAAGATGGGCTTGCGGCTGTTATATTCGAAGTTGCCCAACTCCCAGAAGTGGACGAGACCCGCATGGGTCTGGCTTCATTTTCTTACGGTGTAACAATGTCAACGGGCACGCTCGCGCGATATCCCGATTTGCCAATCCTTTTCTATATTGATTGGGAAGGCCCTGTTAACCGTCATTACACAACCGTCGGCTGTGTGGGGAATACGATGAAAATAGATTGGCAACCCTGTGACAATCACGAGTGGTGGGCAGAACGTGAAGCGATGAATTTTATTGACCATCTAAAAATCCCCTACCAACGCCTGCAATCCGAAAAAGACCACGTCCAGGCTACAAATAACCACGCGATAGAAATAGTCAACGCGGCAGTAGAAGGCAATATTCCCTGGGCACGATTGAATGATCATCCAGCTAACCAAAGCTATGATATAAACAATCAACCAGCAATGTACCCCGAAAATGGCGAGACAGGCGAAACTCTCATCGCACGACACGCACTAGAACTTTTTGAAATGGAGCAATAAAATGGATTTCACTGGAAAACGCGTACTTATCACTGGCGGATCAAGGGGAATAGGCAAAGCTTGCGCAGAAGGATTCGCAAAACGCGGCGCAAAAGTAGCTATCAATTATGTGCGGAATAAAGACGCTGCGCACCTGACCCTGGCTGGCTTGCCTGGCGAAGGACATATCCTCGCCCAAGCGGATGTCTCCGACCCTAACGCCATCGAGGGACTAATTGCCGAAACCGTAAAAGGTTTGGGCGGCCTAAACATCGTCGTCAACAACGCCGGGATTTCGCAAAAACACCCGATTAACGATGTCAGCTACGAAGAATGGCAAGCAAGCTGGGACAGGATTCTCTCTGTCAATTTGCGCGCCCCCGCAAACGTGATTTATTGGGCAACACAATACTTTCTCAAAAATGGCGGCGGGCGGATTGTGAACGTCTCCTCACGCGGGGCATTTCGCGGTGAACCAGAAATGCCCGCTTACGGTGCGAGCAAAGCCGGTCTGAACGCGATGTCCCAATCTCTCGCCCAAAAACTTGCCCCCAATAATATCTATCTCGGCGTGGTTGCCCCCGGGTTTGTGGAAACAGAAATGGTCACCCACGTCCTCGAAAGCGAACGAGGCGAAGGCATCCGCAACCAAAGCCCGCTGGGGCGCGTCGCGCAACCGGAGGAAGTCGCCTACGCAGTGATTTTCCTTGCAGCAGAAGAGTCAAAGTTCTCGACAGGGACGATCATTGATGTGAATGGGGCGAGTTATTTGAGAGGGTAGAAGGCAATAGAATAAGACGCAGTGTATAATGAAAGAAACAAAAACTGTAGGACTATAGTAAATGGAAAGAAAAATAATTAGCACTTACCAAGCAGAAAAAAGAAAACACTGGGTTAATGAAATCAGTCGCCTTAGTGGAAATTTTGGCATTGATGCTGAGAAAGTTGAGAACAAGGTAAATGCAGAAATAAAAAAAGATGGACTCGAAGCCCTATTAGGGCATTTGCGTTTATGCGGTGCAATTCCCGAAAAATATACGCGTGATTCCAGTGAAGAAAAACTTTATTCAAAATACACCGATGTTGTCATTAGTGAAGCCTATTCAGCTATAGGATTTAATAGTTTTGTTCTCAAAGAACGAGCTGATGCGGCTGACGTTGAATGTGTCAGCGATGCTTATAGTTTCGTCGCTGACGCAAAAGCGTTTAGGCTCAGTCGTACTGCAAAAAACCAAAAAGATTTCAAAGTTCAAGCAATGGATGGGTGGAAATATGGAAAACCTTATGCGATGGTCGTTTGTCCTGTTTATCAACTCCCCTCAAGAACAAGCCAAATTTATCAACAAGCAGGCACCAGATCTGTCTGTATCTGGACATATACCCATCTTGCTGTTTTAGCGCGATACGCAAAGAAAACAAGCCAGACTGAGGCAATAAATCTTCTTCACAAATTATTTAAATCAGTTGATGCCTTACATCCATCTAAAGATGCTATTCTCTATTGGCAAACTCTAAATCAAAGAATGCTGGATTTTGACGAACTGATTCGAGAATTTTGGTTAGAAGAAAAATCTGCAACATTAGAGGCTATTCAAATTTCACAAAACGAAGCTTTAACTTTTCTCGCAACAGAAAGAGAAAGAATTCTCAAACTTTCAAAAGATGAAGCTATTCAAGAGGTACTAAAAGCAAGTAAGATTGACACAAAAATAAGGAAAGTTAAATCTGTTACAGATAACGGATTGCTTGAAACAGGGAAAATCCAATGAACAAAGAATATCTCAACAAGATTATATTAGGTGACTGCCTAAATCACATTCCTAACTTAAAAGATAGCAGCATAGACCTATTCTTATCAGATATTCCCTACGGTATTAATCTGGATGAGTGGGATGTTTTACACCAAAATACAAACTCTGCTCTTTTAGGGGAATCTCCCGCACAAAAAGGAAAATCTGGTTTCAAACGCAGAGGAAAACCTATCAACGGGTGGGCGCAATCTGATCGAAACATCGGCTTAGAATATCAAGAATGGTGCGAAAGTTGGGCAAAAGGAGTTTATCCAAAAATGAAAGATGGCGCATTTCTTTTTGTTTTTGGTGCACGTCGAACTTTACATCGAGTCATTAATGCCTTTGAAGATAGTGGTTTTTTACTTAAAGATACTTTAGCGTGGAAAAAATCATCTGCACATCATCGAGCGCAACGCATCAGCATTGTTCTTAAACGCAGAGGACTTATAGATGATGCAAAAAAATGGGAAGGCTGGCGACTTGGCAACTTAGCTCCTATTTGGGAACCAATTGCCTGGTTTATGAAACCTTATAAAATTGGCGGCACAATTACTGATAATGTGCTTAAAAATGAAGTCGGTGCCATAAACACGGATGCAAATCAGATACAGGGAACTAGCCCTACTAATTTACTAGAGTTTGGATTCAGAAAAAACGAAGAGAGAATACATGAGGCACAAAAGCCGCTTGATCTAATAGAATATCTTATAAAGTTGACCACACAAGAAAATCAAATTATTTTAGACCCCTTCATGGGAAGCGGCACAACGGCTTTGGCAGCAAAACTTCTCAAACGTCAATTTCTTGGGTTTGAGTTAAACCCCGAATACCACAGTCTCTCGCTAAAAAGATTGGGCGATACAAACCCAAAAGCCAAAGAAGATATGAAGCCTGTTTTCCAACACTCTCTTTTTGAGAAGAAAGAAGCAACGTCATCATCTGCATCACAAAAAATATCCCAACCTTAGCTTTTTCAGTTATAATCCCCGCCATGCAAATATACCCCGTCCCTACCCCGCAAAAACATCCCCCATCCACGTCTGGATAGGTCCGCTTTTGCATGTCAGCTAAGGGCTCCCAGATTTGGGAGCTTTTTTGTTAGGGACGGTAGACCGTAAACCATTGACCAAAGACAAGAGACCAAATGACCAGTAAAACTATAGACGAACTGACCACCCTCATGCACAACTTCGTCCGCTCGAAGGGATGGTATAAGGCTAATAGCAAACGTCCGCAAACACCGCGGAATTTATCGATTTCGCTGGCTTTAGAAGCGGCTGAAATTCTTGAACACTTCCAATGGAACGAAGAATTTAATAAGGAAGATTTAGCCAAAGAACTCGCCGATGTGGCTCTCTATCTGCTACAATTGGCGGATGTTGCCGAGATTGATTTAGAAAAGGCAATTTTGGATAAATTGGAAGTAAACGCATCCCGTGAATGGGATTAGAATTCATGATAAGTGAAGCGTGAACTTCAAAGAATCACTCATCACTTTTCACTTATCTGAATAGCAAAGACAACACAACTAAAAAATCATGATAACAACCGTATTCGGCGGCTCTGCCCCCAAACCCAACTCTCCTGCTTATAACGACGCCCTCATGCTGGGAAAACTCCTCGCAGAGCGCGGTCACAGCGTGATGACAGGTGGATATATAGGCACAATGGAAGCCGTTTCGCGCGGTGCATCTGAGGTAGGCGGCCATGTTATTGGCTTGACTTGTGAAGAGATAGAATCCTGGCGGGATGTGCGCCCCAATCAATGGATTAAAGAAGAATGGCGTTATGCCACACTTAAAGAACGTCTGAACGCCCTGATCGAAAAATGCGATGCTGCCTTCGCCCTGCCCGGCGGTCCCGGCACGCTAACAGAAATTTCGTTAATGTGGAATCAACTGATTATCCAGGCATTACCTCCCACACCACTTATCCTGATCGGGAAGGGCTGGCAGACCCTTTTCAATCAGGCTTTCTACACCGAATTAGGAGACTACGTGCCCGCACTTCAGCGTGAGCATCTCCAATTTGCACCCGATATTCAATCTGCTGTAAAACTACTAAAAGATTAAACACAAAGAGCAGAAAGAAACACTAAGAAAAGCTTTTAAACCTTTGTGAACCTTAGTGACCTTCGTGTTTAAATCATAAAAACAAGGAAAAATAATGGCTGACGAAAAACTCACTCCCCAATCTGAAAACTTCTCCGAGTGGTACAACCAACTCGTATTGCGCGCCGAACTCGCCGACTACGCCCCTGTGCGCGGTTGTATGGTCGTGCGCCCCTACGGCTGGACACTCTGGGAAAATATGCAAGCTGGCTTAGACCACCGTTTCAAAGAGACGGGTCATGTCAATGCCGCCTTCCCCACGCTGATCCCGATGTCTTTCTTCGAAAAGGAAAAAGACCATGTCGAAGGCTTCTCTCCCGAGCTGGCAGTTGTCACACACGGCGGCGGCAAAGAACTCGAAGAGAAACTGGCTGTTCGCCCCACCTCCGAGACCATCATCGGCTATATGTATAGCAAATGGGTGCAATCCTGGCGCGACCTGCCGATTCTGATCAACCAATGGGGTTCCGTTATGCGCTGGGAATTGCGCACAAAACTCTTCCTCCGCACTGCCGAATTTTATTGGCAAGAAGGGCACACTGTGCATGCAACTGCTGATGAAGCAATCGAAGAAACCTACCAAATGCTCGATGTTTACGCCGATTTTGCCGAAACCGACTGTGCAATTCCTGTTGTCAAGGGGCACAAATCTGATACGGAGCGTTTCGCTGGTGCACAAATGACCACTGGCATCGAGGCGATGATGCGCGACACGAAAGCTCTGCAAAGCGGTACATCCCATTATTTTGGGCAAAATTTCGCAGTCGCCTTCGATATTGATTTTCTAAATAAAGATAACGAGCTCGAACATGCCTATACCACCTCATGGGGTATGTCTACACGCATGATCGGCGCGCTCATCATGGTGCATGGCGATGATCAAGGCATGAAAATGCCCCCGAAAATTGCTCCCATCCAAGTCATCATTGTGCCGATTTATCGCAAAGATGCCGAAAAAGAAATGGTCATGGCTACTGTAGATGAAGTCTTTGCCGAATTGAAAGAAGGCGGTGTCCGCGTCAAAGTGGATGATCGTGAAGGCGTCTCGCCCGGCTTCAAATATAACGACTGGGAAATGCGCGGCGTCCCCCTCCGCTTGGAGATCGGCCCCCGTGATGTCAAAAAAGAATCCGTTGCTTTAGCTCGACGCGATATACCTGGTCGGGATGGAAAAACCTTCGAGCCGCGCGTGGGTCTGCTTGATACCGTTAAAGAGAAACTGGATACGATCCAAACATCCATGTTCGAGGCTGCCAAGAAATTCCGCGACGATAATATCCACGATCCTGCCGATTACGAAGAACTCAAGCAAATCGTCGAGAAAGGTTGGGCGTTGTCCTGGTGGTGCGAATCTGCTGAATGTGAAGCAAAAGTCAAAGAAGATACCAAAGCCACCACCCGCGTCATCCCCCTCGAACAACCCGAAGGCACAGGGAAATGTATCGTTTGCGGCGAAAAAGCAGACAAGAAAGTATATTTCGCGAAAGCGTATTAAGGAACTAGGGATTAGTCAATCAGGGATCAGGAAAACCCCGCAAAATCTATTTCCTGATCCCTAATACCTGATACCTGCTCTTCACCATGCCCGCTATAAACCTCGCCAAACTCAATAAAGAAGCCGCGCAACTCGCCGAGCTATTCGACGAGCCGACGGTTTTTATTCGTGACCTACGCGAGATTCTCGAATCCTACGTCAACCGTACGCTGCGCACACGAGATGCTGTTGCGGCTGCCTCCACACTGCCGACCTACCGTACCCCCAGCGTTATCTTGCACCGAATCGAAAGCGAGCTTTCGCCATTAGCCAAAGAAAACGCCGACCAAGCCCTCGAGCTTGCCGACCAACTTTGGGATGAAGGACATCTCGAAACCCATCTTCTCGCCGCTTTCCTGCTCGGGCATATCTCCCCAAAAGAAGAACGCCTCCTTGCCCGTCTCACCGTCTGGACACAAAAAGTCCGCGACCCAAATGTGCGTACTTCTCTGCTCACGCACAGCCTCGCTCGCCTACGCAAAGAAACCCCAGACGAATTTTTAGCTCTCGTCACAGAATGGCTCTACCCGCATCGAGAGCAATTCTGGAGCAATGGTTTGCAAGCCCTTCTGCCTCTTGTAAAAAATCCCACCTACGAGAATCTCCCGCCCATCTTTAATCTCATTGAACCGGTCCTCGAGGCCGCTCCCACTACGCTGCAAAAAGATATCCAAAATATCGTTATTGCCTTATATAAAGATGCACCTACCGAAACAAGCTATTTTCTCAAAAGCCTGATCAAAAAAAGCAAAAATCCGAAAACCCGGATTCTCCTACGCCGCATCTTGCCCGCACTCCCCCCTCCTTTACAAGAAAACTTGCAAAAAGAGCTCAAAGCAAGATAAAGTGTGCATGTCACTGCGAGCGTCTTTTGCGAAGCAGTCTCTCTCATGATCTTGGAGATTGCTTCGGCGATAAAACTACCTCGCAATGACAGCTTTATTTTTGTTTTTTTAAGACATGCTTCCTGCAACTTTTTCGCCAATCTCCTGTACTATAATAAAAGAAATATCCAGTCTCTCAGGAGAAAACCCATGAGCACATCTCCCTCTCCAAAAGAACCTAATACCCTCGGTAACGCCAGCCTCGTACTGGGCATCATCTCAACAGCGCTCGTCTTCGGCATCGGCTTATGCGCGCTAACCGGCATCGCTCAAAACTGGATTCGGCTGGTTGGCACACCACTTTTTATTTGCGGAGGTAGCAGCGCCTTTCTTGGCTTTCTGGGAGCTATTTTGGGCTTAGCCGGTCTCTTCGGGCGCGACAGATCGCGCGCTACCGCCATTATCGGGCTACTGCTCAGCTTTAGCGGCATCTGTCTTTTCCTCGTCGTCCTGAGCAACGTCGGTGGCTAGGAAACTCTCTGCAACTTTTTCCCTTCAACCTTGTACTAATAAATAGAGATGAATATCGCAAATGATCGCAGCCTGACCAAACTCGCTGCGCAGGGTGATCAGAACGCGTTCGGCGAACTCGTTCAGCTTCATCAGTCTGCGGTATTTAATGTCGCCTATAGGATTCTCGGCAACCAGCAGGATGCAGAAGATGCGGCGCAGGAAGCCTTCGTCCGCGCCTACAACGCCTTCAAGAGTTTTGATACGCATAGACCCATCCGCCCCTGGCTAAAGAAGATCGTGACCAACCTTTGCCTAAATCGGATCAAAGCACACCGCCCGACTCTTTCGCTAGAAAATGGCTTGCCACCGCCAAAGGAACCAAAACCCGGTCCCGAAGCGCAAACCGCCAAACGCGAACGAGATGCGCAAGTCCGCGCCGCAATCTTGTCATTGCCCCCACGTTATCGGGCTGCTATCGAGCTACGACATTTCCAAGACTTAAGTTATGAAGAGATCGCCGAAACATTGGAAAAACCCCTTAGCACCGTCAAAAGCGATCTTTTTCGCGCCCGAAAGATGTTGGCGGAGAGGTTGAAAGAAACCGCCCCCACCCAGCCTCCCCCAAATTCTAAAGACAGAATTTAGGGGAGGGGATGGAAAAGAAAATATGAACCATCTAAACGAAAATCAACTCAACGAATATCTCGACCAAATGCTGGATGACGCATCTCGGCAGCAGGCAGAGACGCATCTGGCAAGCTGCAAGCAATGTCGTGCAGAACTCGCCGATCTAGAGATGCTTTTCTCCTCGCTGGCTGAATTGCCAGAAATTCCGCTGAAGCATGACCTGAAAGCAGGTGTTTTGGCGCGTCTGCCAAGAGAGATGCAAATCCCTGTGCTTTGGCGGCAGCCCGCATTTGTGATGCAATCTTTGCTCACGATCATTTTGCTGGCAATTGGCATCCCCATTTTCGAGACATTCCGTCAGCGTATCCCGACGATGCCGACCATCACCCTCCCATCTTATTCGGGGATTGCGGCAGAATTTGTGAATCTTTTGGCATGGCAATTTGAGTTCACTTTCACGATGCCAGAATTTACGTTCACGATACCAACGATGCCGACACTTCCACATCTGCCGATCAGTTTGGAGCCGAGTATCATGCTCGTTTTGCTTCTTGTGGCAACGACCCTGTGGGGGATCGGTAATTTCTCCTTGCTCAGAAGCAAGCCAGAGGTACGGGGATGAGACGAGTAATCCTATCCGTTATCGTATTAACTTTGGCAACGCTAGCGTGTGGGGAAAGTGTCCCCAATCCCAATCCAGATGAGCCGATCCCCACCCCGGAGCAGTCGATTTTCGACACACAGGAAACCGCTTATGGATTCTTCCCCACACCTTCTGAAGTGAGTGTATCAAGTGTGCTCAAGACAATGAAAGGAATTAGCGAACATGCCGATGTAGCGCTCTTTCAGCAGGAAATTCCGTGGGAAGATTTTGCATCTAGCCCTGATGCTGAGTCGAAAGAAGTCGAAGATTTGCGCGGCATGGTGGGCTTGGCTGTGGGGCATGGTTTGGAACCGATCTTTATTGTTGATCCACTAAATGGACTCAACCGCCGCGAGTTTATGGGGCTGCCTCCCGAACTCGCAGATGGAAATTTTGGCACGCCTGAAATTCGCAGCGCCTTCAAGAATTATGCCCTGCGGCTCGTTCGTGAGTTTACCCCGCGCTATATTGGGCTGGCTTCAGAGATCAATACTTATATGGATGCGCACCCTGACAATGTGGAAAATTATTTGAGCCTGTACCGCGAGACTTATGCCGCGATAAAAGCCGAAGCCCCGGAAACGCAGGTTTTTGTGACCTTCCAGTGGGATGACCTGAATAATCTCGGTCCTTTTCAAGATGGAGCAGAATACGAAATAAAATGGGAGCAGATCGAAGCCTTTGAACCACAACTGGATCTGTGGGCAATTTCATCGTATCTTTGCTTCTTTTTCGATCACGCAGCCGACGTCCCTGATGATTATTACACCCCATTACTGGCACGTACCAATAAGCCTATCGCAGTAGCAGAAGGCGGCTGTTCATCCATCCCATTTGATATTCAAAGTGGCTCTGAGCAAGAACAAATAGATTATCTCCGTGTCGTTGATAAACAGCTTGGTGGAGAGCGCTTTGCCTTCTGGATCTATCTGATCTATAACGATCTGAATATGGAATCCTTTACACCTTTGATGGAGGCACAAGGAGCAGGTGAAATCGCTCAGGGTCTAGCTTATTTCGCCTCTATAGGTCTGGCAGAAATTGACGGCACGCCCAAGCCCGCGTTAGCGGTTTGGGATGAAATAAGAAATCGTTAGTATCGTAGACCGCCCCATCCTAGCCTTCCCCCAAGATGGGGGGAGGGACAAATTCTCCCCCGCTTGTCGGGGGAATTAGAGGGGGGCACTAAAAGGAGTAAAACATGGAAATTCTAGGCATCATCTTGCTCGTCCCCCTCAGCGGGGTTACGATCGTTGCGCTTTTCGCTGCGCTAAATTTATTGCTTCCCGAGGCAGTAGCGAAAACCCGCGCCAACCTTGAAAAGCCCCTTGGGCGTTCTCTTTTGCTGGGTGTCGTCAACTTCACCTTCTTTGCCATTCTTGCGCTTGTTTTCATCTGGCTTGCGGAACAAAGCGGCGGCTTGGGCGGCATCTTCTTTTTCCTGGCAAGCATCATCATCGTCGGGGTCGCCGTCTTCGCGGTTTTTGGATTGAGCGCATTTGCGACATTACTCGGCGAAGGCATCGGCGGCGGAAAAACGCCTTTCGCATCCGATCTGCGTGGCGGCACATTGCTCCTGCTCGCCATTCTCGCCCCCTATGTTGGCTGGTTTATCTTCCTGCCGCTCATTCTCTGGACAGGTTTCGGCGCAGCGATCTCAGCCTTCCGCTGGAGAAAAAAGGCTGCGTTTGCCGAAGAAGAAAATTAGACGATGAAACGCGTCCTGCTCGCGGCATTGGCGCTCTTGCTCGCAACGCTTGCCTGTGGACAGCCCGCGCCCGATGAAAATCCGCTATCCCAGATCAATGAATGGGAAAGATATACAACAGGCGGATTAAATGTGGATTTGCCTGCCGCATGGGAAGAAGATACCTCCTCCGATGAGCAGGTCATTTACACAATTAGCAATGGGAGCGCGTCGCTCTGGATAAAAACTTGGGAGCTGATCCCCAGCATCGTCTCCAAAAGTGTAGGTGAGTGGGCTGAAAAAAACGAAAAAGACTCCCTACTAAGTACATCAGGCGACCCAGAGAAGGTGCATCTCGAATTGGCGTTGACTGAAAACTTTAATACCCTTCGCCTGAGCACATTACTCATCTACTGCGACGCCAAAGCCTACGAGATCACAGGCGTTGCTGCCGAAAAGAATATCAGCGAATACGCCGCGCTCTTTGAAAAAGTGAAAGCATCCGCTTTCTGCGCAACGCCGGAACGCTCCCCCAAACTGGATAGTGGAGCCTTAGGCATGATCGTTCTCCCTCCCACCGTGGACGGCGACAATTTCAACCCAACCGCTTATCAGCAAGCGTTGGCATTGGCACGAGAAAACGGCGTGCAAGTTTCACATTATTATTTCCATTGGGGCGATATAGAGAAGGAACCCGGCATCTACGATTGGACTGTCCCCGACTATATCGTCGAAGCCAATGCGCTCGAAGATTTTGAACTTTCTATCGTCATCAGCGTCATCCATACCACCGTGCGTGGACGTATCCCAAACGATCTCATTGGCTTGGCTTTTGACGATCCCATTTTCGTACAACGCCTGAGTGGGTTCTTCTCCGCTTTTGCTGAACGCTATGCAGGGCAGCTCCACTATCTTTCTGTTGGGAACGAAGTCAATAATTATTTTGTCTCTCGTCGTGATGAAATCCCCGCTTATATCACTGCTTTTGGTGAGACGCGCGATGCCATCCACGCGGTGAACCCTGACCTACCAGTCGGCATCATCTTTGCCTATCACGATGCCGAAACCCTGGATGCACTTGACGTAGTCCAGCAACTCAATCGTGGCGACTATATTGCCTACACGATGTATCTCTACAACGAAGGTTTCCATTTTCGGCGTGACCCAGCCGAAATCGGCGATTATCTCGACCGCATGATCGCTTTAGCCGATGGTACACCCATCGTCATCACAGAAACGGGATGGAGCACAGCCACGTTGCTGGAAGGCTCTGAAGAAGGACAGGCAGAGTATACACGTCAGCTTTTTGCGGCATTATCTGAACGGCGGGATGAAATTGGTTTTGTGAGTTGGTTCGCCTTGCATGATCCCAAGCCAGAAAGTTGCGCAGAGGATATTTACAGCTTCTTTGAGCCGGGCACTGAACCTACCGGAGAATTCATGGAAGCCTTCAAAACCTTCATTTGCTATTTTGGCTTACGCCAATCTGACGGCACACCAAAGGTAGCCTGGGACGTGTGGGTAGAAGAAGCGGAGGCGTACTACAAATGAAACAGGTATTTCTTATTCTCGCTTTTTTGATCATCGCTTCTCTAGCTTGCGCTTCACAAGCACAGGAGAAAATTCCGCCCACGCCCATCCCTGAAGGGATTCTGATTCACGAAATCCCTGAACGTATGGATATCACTTTCGACGCGATCCGCTATGTATTGAACGATGGCGCCTGTCTCGATAAAAACTATGAAGTTGACAAGAACTTTATCAATCTACCTGATTGCAATGCGCTGATCTATGATGCGCAAGACGACGGGCTTGCCTCCCCGCGACAACTCTTCGCGATGGATATTGAAACAAGCGAAGTGCTACAGATCACCAATACAGATTGCACCCATATAATCGGGCAAGTTGTAAGTCCCACAGTCTTGATGACCTTGGCTGTTTGTGCCGATACCGATGGCAACGGAAAGATCAACGAAAAAGATAAACCGGAGCTGTATCTGCTGAATTTATCAACAAAAAAAATGAACTGTCTGACTTGTGAGTATGATCTGACCAGCATCAACAACGCTGATTATTCTCCTATTACCCAAAAAGTTATTTTTTCTGCCCAGCATAGCTCGGTTTTCCATAATCATCTTTTTGCGATTGATGCGGAGAAAAACCTTGTCCAGATCACCGAGCATCTCGACTATATGGATTTTGACTGTGCCTGGTCAGAAGATGGGACAATGATCGTTTTCAATCGGCTGCCCACTCCCTGGCTCGAAGCCCCATCACAAATCTGGCTAATGAATGCCGATGGGAGCAACCAAGCCCAAATCACGAGCGGTGGGACAAATCCAAATAATGAAGAGAATCAGGGGCCTTATCCCATTGGTCTTGATGCCGACCCCGATCTTAGTCCCGATAATCAGAAGATCGTTTTTTCAAGATTGAAAACTGGCAAAGAAAATATTATTTTTGGAGTATATGAATTAATCGTTATAGACGTTGACACAAAAGAGATTGAAATTCTTGATTCGCAGTACGCCAATATGGTCCCGCAATGGAAGGATGGCGGTATTTTGATCAACAGGCAGGTGGGCGTGGGAGCTGGCGAAAATCTCACAGGGATGGGAATAAAGCAGAGTTTGTATCTCTACAAGGATGGGTTTTTTACGGAACTCGAAGAATATCCTTTCAACGTATTTCCCTTGGGCGCCTACGGGGGATATTGGATAGAACGCGAGTGAAAAGGAGAATAAGATGAAAAGAAAATTGCTGCTCTGGCTCGTCATCCTAATGCTGCTGGTTGGCTGTGATGCCGAAGTGTCTGTCCCGCTATCTCCTACGCCACCGCCCGACCGAGAAAGCCTAATTCCCGCCGGCCAAGCTAAAATCACGCCCGAGACGGATACTTATCCGATACGCTCAGAAACGGACGAATACGAAGACCCGATCTCGATGCCTTATCCTGTCAACACAAGGGGCGCAGAAGATTCGGCTTATATGATGCCCGATGGGCAGACGCTCTACGTCTGGTTCACGCCCAGCCCGCAAATCCCTGTCGAAAAGCAAGTCATTGACGGCGTAACGGGCATCTACGTTTTCCACAAAACGCCCGATGGCTGGAGCGATGCCGAACGCATCATGCTCCAAGACCCCGGCAAACTCTCGCTGGATGGCTGTGGATTTGTGCAAAACGACATCATCTGGTTCTGCGCCGCGCGTGAAGGCTACACCGGCTTGCATTGGTTCACGGCTGAGTTCAAAGATGGCATCTGGCAAAATTGGCAATTAGCTGATTTTGAAGAAAGCTACGAGGTCGGCGAACTACATATCACCGCCGATGGCTCTGAGCTATATTTCCACTCTGCGCGCGCAGGCGGTCAGGGCGGCTACGATATTTGGATCTCCCAAAATCTCGATGGCGTCTGGCAAGAGCCTGTAAATCTTGCCGTTTTGAATACGTCAGGAACCGATGGCTGGCCCTTTGTCTCCCCGGATGGTAACGAACTATGGTTAACCCGCGCTCACGGTGCGCCCGAACTTTGGCGCTCAAAACGCATCAACGGTGAGTGGACAGAGCCGCAAAAAATGTTCTCGCTTTTCTCCGGCGAAGCCTCGATGGATAACGAGGGGAATATCTACTTTACCCACCATTTCTACAAAGACAATGTCATGCTCGAAGCGGATATTTACGTTGCATATAAAAAATAGCATGACTCCGCGAGGAGCGTGCTTTTGCGACGAAACGGTCTCTCACTGTCCATGAGATTGCTTACCCCTAGCGGAGTACGCGTCGTCGGGTAAAACTCTCCTCGCAAATTCATTATCATTCAGAAGGACACCATGAAACGTTTACTCATCTTCATCATCGCCCTTGCTCTGATCGCCCTTGCCTGTGATGAGAGTGCCGAAGTCGCCCCTGACCCTAAACCTGCTCCCGTTAAAATAACCGATGCCCAGCCCAAAGGCGACCGCATCCTCGCCATCGACGTGACCGATCCTGCCGACGGCGATTATGATGCATCCCTCAGCACTGCAATAGATGCAGGCGCGGAAGCCCTCAGCCTAAGCCTCTTCTGGGACGATCTTGAAACCGCCCCCGGCGAATATAATCCAAACCCAAATTTCCTGGAAATCGCGAATGCCTATTACCCAACGCGCGGCATCGCTGTGGATTTGGTCATCAATCCCATCGACACCAACCAAAATCGCCTCCCTAAAGACCTGCAAGACCGCCCCCTCGATGCCCCTGAAGTGATCGAACGCTTCAATAAATTGCTCGACTATATCTTTACCCAAATCCCAGACCTTGACTTGGTCGCTTTCTCCATCGGCAACGAAATTGATGGCTATCTCGGCACAGATGCGCAAAAATGGGATGAATACACCGCCTTCTACGCTGCCACATCCGCACATGCCCGCACCCTGCACCCAAACTTAGTCGTTGGCACAAAAGGCATGTTCGACGGCATGACGGGCGATAGCGCGAACTATTTCCAAAAGATCAACGAATATAGTGATGCGATTTTCGTTACTTACTATCCACTGAATAGCGATTTCACCGTCCGCGAGCCGAGCACTGTCCACGAGGATTTTGCAAAGGTCGTAGCGGCTTATCCTGATAAGGAAATCTACTTCCTTGAGTTAGGCTACCCATCCAGTAAGAAATGCGATAGCTCAGAAGCGAAGCAAGCCGAATTCATCACAGAAACCTTCCATGCCTGGGATACACACGCCGAACAAATAAAGACAATCAATTTTGCTTGGCTTAATGACATCTCACCTGAATCTGTCGCAGAATATGAGAAGTATTATGCTTTCTCAGGTCGTGGCTTTGCGGCGTACCTTGGCTCGTTAGGATTCTTGAATTATGATGGGAGTGAAAAGTCCGCTTTTGGGCAGTTGAAAGCTGAAGCGGAGGTGCGAGGGTGGTGAAATCTGCTTTGGGATAAGAAGATGTTTTTCGAAGCCTCAGCAAGCCCAAACTACGTGCGAAACGGCTTTTCTCCCAAAAAAAATCACTTGCCTACATATCCATATCTGGTATAATCTGCCCGCAATATGACTGGTCCTGTCTCGCGGTTTCGGCTGCGGTCACGGAGACCTGCAAAAATAATAAGGAGCATACGTCATGTCTATTTCGAAAGAAGCAAAAACAAAGGTCATTGAAGAGTATCGTCGCGATGAGAAAGATACCGGTTCACCGGAAGTTCAGGTTGCGATTTTGACCAATCGTATTCTTGCGCTCACTGATCACTTACGCATCAACAAGCACGACGAATCTTGTCGCCGCGGACTGTTGAAGATGGTCGGTCGCCGACGCCGCCTTTTGGCTTATATGCGTCGCACAGATTATCCGCGTTATCTGACGCTCACAGACGAACTAAGCCTGCGCCGCAAGTAAAACAGAATTGTTAGACCGAGTAGATGGTCGTTGCCATCTACTCTTTTTATATAGGCAGATGGTCTGCCGAAGCTGAACATTCAGCCGTATTTGTTCCGTCTGTTAGGAATTGAAAGGTGTTGATAACGAAGGGCTGCCCTAAAGGGTGCTACGCGAAAGCCCTTACTACAAAGAGAAGTTGTCACTAGCTTTCAGTCCCTAAACAGGCGGGAAAAGGAAAAATAAATGAAACCCGAAATAAAACAATATACCGCAGAGGTTGGCGGGCGTACTGTCACATTTGAGACAGGAAAACTCGCTCACCAAGCCGGTGGTGCTGTCACCGTGCAACTTGAAGACGCAATGGTCTTCTGTGCTGCAACCATGAGCAAGAATGCTCGTGACGTCAATTTCTTGCCAATGAGTGTCAATTATGAAGAGCGCATGTACGCCGGTGGGCGTATCCCCGGCTCTTTCTTCCGCCGTGAAGGTCGCCCGCATACTGACGCAATCTTGACATCCCGTCTCACCGATCGCCCCCTGCGCCCTCTCTTCCCCGAAGGAATGAGAAATGATATTCAGGTGCTGATCTATTCGCTTTCTGCGGATGATAACCCCCTTGACATTTTGGCAATCAATTCCGCTTCTGCCGCCGTAAGCATTTCCAATATCCCCTGGGATGGACCTGTGGGCGCGGTACGAATCGGACGGATTGATGAAGAATTCATCGTCAACCCGACCTATGCACAACTCGAAGAATCCTCCCTGGATTTACGCTTGGCTGGCACCAAAGAAGCAATTCTGATGGTGGAAGCTGGTGCGGATGAAATCCCCGAAGATGTCATGGTCGAAGCCCTTGCTTTAGGGCACGCCTCCATTCAACCCATTATCGAAGCGATTTCCACAATGGCGGCAGAAGTTGGCAAAGCAAAAGACGAGCCAATTATAGATAAAGCCGACGAAGCACTCGGCCAAAAAGTTTATGATTTTTGCAGCGCAGAACTGACCGATTTGGTCTCAAAACCCCTCGACAAAGCCACCTTCTATGGCAGCATTGACGATTTGAAAGCCAAAACCGTTGAAGCCATGCTCGCAGAAGACGCAGAACTCGCCACCGGCGACATCAAAGAAGCCTTTGGTGCAGCAGAAAAGAAAATTATCCGTGAGCGTATGCTCAGCGCAGGCGTTCGCATTGACGGGCGTGGTCCTAAAGACGTGCGCCCCATCTGGTGCGAAGTAGATGCAAGTCCCCGTGCGCATGGCTCAGCCATTTTCACTCGTGGCGAAACCCAAGCTCTCTCCGTTGCCACGCTCGGCACGCTCCGTGATGCCCAAATGCTCGATGGGCTGAACCCTGAAAAAGAAGCCCGCTACATGCACCACTACAACTTCCCGCCCTTCTGCACCGGCGAGACCAAAATGTTGCGCGGCACCTCCCGCCGAGAAGTCGGTCACGGTGCATTGGCAGAACGCGCTCTCTTGCCCGTTATCCCAAGCAAAGAAGAATTCCCCTACACCATTCGTGTTGTCTCCGAAATTATGGCATCAAACGGATCATCTTCGATGGCATCCGTCTGCGGCTCCACCATGTCCTTGATGGATACAGGTGTCCCCATCAAAGCCCCCGTATCGGGCGTGGCGATGGGTTTGGTGACCGATGGTGAGCGTTACCACATCCTCAGCGATATTCTCGGCACCGAAGACCACCTCGGCGATATGGATTTCAAAGTTACTGGCACCACCAAAGGCATCACCGCCTTGCAAATGGACATCAAAATTTCTGGTCTTAGCACTGAATTGATGGCAGAAGCCCTCACTCAATCACACGAAGCCAGAATGCACATCATGGACGAAATGATGAAAACCATCAAGACCCCACGTCCTGAAATGAAGAACCACGTCCCGCGCGTAACCTCCGTAACAATCCCTGTCGAGAAAATCGGCGCAATTATTGGACCCGGCGGTAAAACCATCCGTGCAATCCAAGAAGAAACCGGCGCACGTCTTGACATCGAAGATGATGGCACTGTATACATCTCCGCTGCAGATGGAGAGAGCGAAGCAGCCGCCCGTGCACGCGTTGAAGGTCTTACTGAAAGCGCAGTTGCCGGACGCATTTACACCGGTCGTGTTGTCCGTGTTGTAGATTTCGGCGCATTCGTCGAAATTTTGCCCAACATGGACGGGCTTGTTCACATCTCCCAACTCGATAGCGTCCGTATCAACAGCGTCGAAGATGTCGCCAACGTCGGTGATGAGATCACCGTCATGGTCACCCAAGTTGGTGGCGATGGCAAAATCCGTCTCTCCCGCAAAGCCGTACTCGAAGGCTGGTCACTCGAAGAAGCACAAGCTAACGACAACCCACGTGGCGGTAAAAGCAATAATCGTGGGCGTGGCAATGACCGCAACCGCGGTGGACGCAGCAACCGACGCTAGGTTTCACAAAAAGCACAAGAAATAAGAAGGGCGACTCTTTATGAGCCGCCCTTTTTCATTCCCCAGGCATTTCAAAATGTTAAAAAAACTACAAAACATTTTCCATCGCTACCCGAAACAATTCTGGCTCTTATTCTTCGGCATGTTCATTGCCATGACAGCGGGCACTATGATCTGGCCCCTGATGCTGGTCTATGTCAGCAAACGGCTCTCTATGCCCCTTGCGCAAGGCGCATCACTGATCACTATCAACGCCATCGTCGGTGTCGCATTCACCTTTCTAGCGGGTCCCTTCACCGATAAATTCGGGCGCAAATGGATCATGGTCTTTGGGCTGGCTATAAATGCTATCGGCTATATCTTTCTCATTTGGGCAGATAGTTACGCTTACTTCGCTATCCTGATGGTCGTCACCGGCTTTTCAAACCCCCTTTTTCGGGTAGGCGCAGATGCCATGCTCACCGACATCATCCCCGAAAAGCAGCGTCTCGATGCCTTCGCCCTAACTCGCATGGCGAAAAATGTCGGCGTCTCGATGGGTCCAGCCATCGGTGGCATTCTGGCAGGCATCTCCTACAATATCTCCTATATCAGCGCCGCCAGCGGGATGCTCATCTTTGGCTTTCTAGTTATCTTCTTTGCTAAAGAGACTCTTCCTGCCAAAATAGAAAAAACGCCTGCTATTGTCGTTTCATCCCAACCCAAAGGCTATCTGGAGATGCTCAAAGACAAAGAATTCGTCACCATGATCCTGTTCTACTCCTTTGGCTGGATCATGGTTGCCATTATCTGGCTTCTCCTTCCCGTCTACGCCAACCAAGAGTTTGGCATCCGGGAAAGCCAATATGGGCTGATCCCTGCCGCCAACGGGTTAATGGTCATCTTCTTCCAGCTCGCAGTCACCAAACGCACGAAACGCTTCCGCCCTCTCACGATGATCACAGTTGGCATGTTCCTCTACGCCATCGGCACAGGCAGCGTCGCCTTTTCCACAGGTTTCTGGGGATTTATTCTCAGCATCGTCATCGTTACCATCGGCGAACTCATCATCGTCCCCACTTCAAGTGCCTATGTTGCAAACCGTGCCCACCCCGAAATGCGTGGGCGCTATATGGGCATTTACAATCTCACCTGGAGCTTTGCTCGCGGAGTAGGGCCAGTAATGGGCGGATGGCTCAGTGATTCTTTTGGCCCGGTCTCGATCTGGTATGGTGGATTTATCGTCGGAGCGATCTCTACGATAGGCTTGCTCTTCTTAGCCAGACAAAGCTCTCGAAAAAGCTCTATTCCTCTATAAAAAGGGCTCATATTAAAGACTCTCCTCAAGAAAAATGTCCTATAATTGAGTAGTGGCTGTGTCGAAGTGATAGTCATGTCACTGCGAGCGGAGTTTACGAAGCGTGGTAATCTCCTCCCTGTCTTGGGGATTGCTTCGGCGATAAAACTGCCTCGCAATGACAAAGCTGTCACTTACTTTTTTCCACCACTTACAATTGAAAAAAAAATATTCGACAGGAGATACGCCAATGCTTACACTTCTACTAGCCGGTTTTTTCGCCCTAGTCTATGGTGCCCTGACAGCTTTCGCAGCCCTCAAGGCCATGCGCCAACAACAAATTTCACCCGGAGCCGCCGCCCTTACTGGATTTATCGGGATAATCATTATGCTTTCGGCCTTATTTATCCCCTTTAGGATATATCTCGCCTTTTACGTACTCGTTGCGGGGTTAATCGCTATGCTTGTCGCAGCGGTAAGGAATGGGTTGGCAATGCACGGTAAAATAAATCCCAAACATCATATAGCTCGTTTCATTATTTCACTTGCCATTGCTGGCTTAGCCTTTTCCGGGATATTTATTACGCCCTAATCCTGCGTCGGAAGATAAGGCATCTCAGGCCCCTCTACACCCAAGAACTTCGCTAAGGCAGCACGGGTAGCGCTTCGATCATCCCAAGGATATTCGGTTTCTCCGAAACACATCGACTGCTCATGTCCTTTTCCACAAACCAGAACGATATCTTCTGGATTTGCGAGTTGCAACGCAAAAAGGATTGCCTCCCCCCGATCTTCTACACGCCAAAAAGTTTTTTCTTCGACACCGCCCTTGTCAACAGCCCCCTCTGCCATCTCAGACAGAATCTCACTAAGCGACTCGGTGCGCGGATCCTCCGCCGTCAACACTGTCAGATCTGCCAATTCTGCGGAGATCTCCGCCATCAGACGACGTTTCTCTTTATCTCGCAAGCCTGCTGAACCAAAAAGGGCAATCACCCGCCCCTCCGTCATTTCACGGGCAGATTCTATTGTCACCTTCAGCGCAAAGGGCGTATGAGCAAAATCTACGATAACTGTGAAGGCTTGCCCCATATCGATCCGCTCCATTCTGCCGGGGATCCCTTCGAGGGTAGCGAGGCCTTTTGCAGCGCTCTCCGGGTCAATGCCAAGACCATAGACCGCAGCAGAGAATGCAGCAAGGGCATTTGAAACATTGTAAGAGCCAACGAGATTTATCTTGGTGGGGACTGTATAAGGGCTGAAGCCCTTACTACGAGGGGATTTTCCAGTGATTGAAAACTCAACTCCACCGGGGAGATGGTGGATATCCACTGCTCGGGGTGTGGCGGATGCTTCCATACCGTAGGCAAGCTGAGGGACAAGAGCGTTCTCAGAAAGATAGTCGAAGGAACGGTCATCACGATTCAGAATCGCTATTCGGCGGGCATCCAGCCCTTTATCCACTGTATCCCCTAAACTCTCAAATAAACGCCCTTTGGCAGCTCTGTAGGCTTCGTAAGAGCCGTGATAGTCGAGGTGCTCATGGGTGATATTGGTGACGATGCCAATATCAAATTCACAGGCATCCACGCGATATTGCGCCCATCCATGCGATGTGGTTTCCAAAATAACGTGTGTTAGTCCAGCATCCACCATTTGCGCGAGATAACGCTGGGTGTCGAGTGCATCAGGCGTAGTAACGTGAAAACCGGTGTCGAGAATTTCATCCCCAATAATGGCATTGACAGTGGAGATCATGCCCACTTTTAAGTTGGCTTCTTTCAAAATATGATAGAGAAAATTGCTCGTGGTAGTTTTACCGTCTGTGCCCGTAACCCCAAGCATGGTCAGCTTACGAGCAGGATGCCCGTAGTAAGCGGCAGCAAGATGCGCAAGAGCTTGGCGGGCGTTTTCAACCTGAATATAGGGGACAGGCAGATTTTCGATCTCCTGCTCCCCCACAATGGCAGCTGCACCCTGTTCGATAGCATTGGGGATATATTTATGCCCGTCGAAGTATTCACCGGACATGGCAACAAAAAGATCTCCTTGTTGGACTCTGCGTGAATCGGAGGTAATCTCACAAACGGTTCTAGATGAGAGATCGCTAGAAATAATTTTTAAGGGAATTTGAGAAAAGAGAGAGGTGAGAGTGGGCATAATTTTGAGTGGAAAGAAGAAAGAGGGAAAGTGAAATACGAAGTTATAATGCTTGTTCTTTTACATTTTACTTGATTTTTCTGTCTAAATTCTCAACAAACTCCCGCACTTCTTCACGGAAGAAAAAGCTGATATAGAAATCAGAGAGATTTTTCTTTTCCCTGATTTTTATGGATATTTTATCCATCATTATTCTTTTCGTATAAGTAATACTTTCAATTTTCGAGAAGGGGATTTTTTCTATAGTTTTCGGCGTTCCAGAAAAGCCCATATCTAAAAACATCAAATATTTGTGGGTGATACCGAGTAGGTATTGGTGCGCGCCAATTCCCATCATGGCTTTATCTAAGCCAGGAAGCATAGCTTGGAGATATTCATTTTTCTCTAGTTGCGTGGCAAGAATTTCTTTCGATTTATATAGTCCCCTTTTACGGAGAGGGGTATTAGCAGGAATTTTTATTTTCGCTAAGTTTATTTTCTTGGCAGGAGAGGTATATACGCCAAGAGCTTTCTCAGGGAAACGAGCGAGATTGACAGAAAAGATAATTTGTCCAATCCAGACTATGAAAAAAAGCTGTGCGCTTATTTTCTGAAATGGGCTTTCGACGGGTGAAAGAAAAAATAATATAACGAACAGAAGCAAAAGTCCCCAAGTGATGATAGCTTTCCTCCATTTTTTCAGTAGGAGATATCCCAGACCAGGGAAGAGGGAAATTAAACCGATAACCAATGGAGATTGAAACATATTATTTCCTATATCAACTACTTATTATGAAAGCTGGAGAGAGGGTATTAAAAAAGGGTTTTGACGACAAAGCCATCAAAACCCTTTTTAATTCACAGAATGAATTTAGCGCATATTCTGGCGTAAGCCTTCGAGTTTGCCAGCAACGGAGCCGTCTACGACTTTGTCGCCAACTTTGATGACCAAACCACCAAGGATGGTGGGGTCAACAAGGAAGGATACGTCTTCCGCGCCAGATTTGGCAAGAACGTCTTTTTTGACGGTCTTTTGCTCTGCATCGGTAAGCGGCAAGGCACTGGTTACTTCTGCGCTATCGCCTTTGAAGTCGCCTTCTAAAACAACAACGGAGCCATCTTTGACACCGGCAAAGAAATCGCTGAGCAATGCGTGTTGACGTTTTTCGTCAAGAGCTTCTCCAACCAATTTCTGCGCACCAGCAATAGCGAGGGCAGCAACTTGACCGCGAAGATCGCCGAGCATCTGATTGCGCTCTGCGGCTACATCGGCAAGGGCTTTGTCTTTGGCTGTGGCGGCTTCTGCTTCAGCAGCAGCTTTCACATCAGCGCCAGCAGACTGAGCACGCTCAGTCGCTTCACTAACGATCTTGCTGGCTTCTGCTTGTGCTTCAGCTTTGATCTTTGCAGCTTCTTCCTCGGCATTTGCGCGAGCTTCAGCGGCAACACGAGCATCTTCCATGCCCTGCGCGATGGTCTCGCGGCGTTTTTCAAGCATCTCACCGACTGGCGCTACAACCCACTTGGCTATAACTGTATATACGATAAGCAGATTGACGATTTGAACTAGTAAAAAGGGTAAGTTAATACCTAGTGCTTCCATTTAGCTCTCCTGTATATAGTTTTAGCCAATAACAAACAAAATCAGGAGCGCAACAACAAGACAATAAATAGCGACAGCTTCAGCGAATGCGATGCCGAGAATCATATTTGTCTGAATATTGCCTGCGGCATCAGGATTGCGTCCCATTGCTTGTACAGCACCGCTCGTAACGATACCAATACCGGCGCCTGCTCCGATTGCACCAATCATAGCCAAACCAGCACCAATTAATTTTCCGAGAATAGTTGCAGCTGCTACATCCATTTTAAAACCTCCAAATAGTTTCGGGCGGGAGAACCGCCTCTAATAGTTTCCCGAGCATTTTGCCCGAAATTAATTTTTTACGCGTGAGCCTCGTCGTGATCGCCGTGGCTGTGGGTAGCTTGTGCCATAAAAGTCATGGTCAGCATACCGAAAACAATCGCTTGAATCATGCCTACAAAAACTTCAAGCATATAGAACATTGCGGGGACAAAGAAAGGTACAAGCGAACCCATAACAAAGATCAGAACCGCGCCCGCAAAAAGATTACCAAAAAGACGGAAGGCAAAAGAAAGTATTTTCGAAATTTCTGAAACCAACTCAAGCAAACCTACCGCAAAATCGATAAAACCAAAAATGGGTTTACTGAAAAAGTGCTTGGTATTCCAAAATTTGGTCAGGTATCCCCATCCTAACGCACGGAAACCAACCACCTGCACCATCACTACAGCTACTATTGCCAGAGCAAAAGTGAAGTTCAAGTCAGTAGATACCGGGCGGAAGAAAGGCACTATACTTGCACCATGATGTTCCTCTTCTGCATGAACTTCTTCACCTTCGGCTGCGTGAGTATCTTCTGTGGCATGGGCAGCTTCTTCGACATGCGCATCGGCCGCCATTTCACCTGATTCATCCCAAATGGTTTGTATTTTCAACCCGCCAATGGAACCTAAATCACGAACAGCATATTCTCCATGCCCTTCATGAACAAGACCAATGGTTTCAACGCCAGGGAGCAAGCCAAGCCAGTTAGCTGGCAAAACCAAAAGCGTAATGGCTGCAAACCAGGGGAAAATAATCTTTGTCCACTTTCCTGCTGTGCTTTCTGTCATCCCATGCAGCGCTTCGAGCAAAGCTTCAACTGCGCCACTAACGCCTGTCAAAACCATTTTGCCACTTTTTACACCACGGTAAACAAAAAAAGCGATCAGGAAAACAACTAGATCAGTACCAAGCATCCCTATTAAAGTATTGGTTAAATACAAACCCGGAATACCGAAAAGAGGTGTTTCGCTTAGTTTTTCACCAGGCAAGAATACCTCAGGCATAATGGGTTTAATTCCCAAACCAACACCTGTAAACAAGAACACGCCTAGCAAAATTGCCGCTAGCACTACCCAGCGTGCCCAAGTTCGGTTTTTGGATTTTTCTTCACTCACGATTTAAATCCTCCTCGAAATTCTTAATTGCGTCGTCATCATCTGTCTTCAACTTAGTAGTCGCCGTCTTCACGATTTTATAGAGAGCAAAAATCGAAACAGGGGCACTACCTACGATAAAAAGAATGGTAAAAAGCGGCTTCGTCTCAAATTGACGATCAAGCCATAAACCTGCAAAAAGTGCGCCTAAAATAATCAATGGAGTGATACAGCCCACCTGCCCAACAACCCCTACAAGTATGGTATTAAAGTGATTTTTTGATTGATTCTCCAGTTGACTCATAACGGGCAGATTATAACATAGGGGTTTTGATGGAGCAACAAAAAAAATGCATTTTCTAGGATAAAAAGCCGATTCGCGCCTGAATTTTGGCTTGCTTCCGTTAAATCAGCTTGGTCTGTAAAAAGAAACTTCCGAAGCGTTGAAAAAACTTCGGAAGTTTTGCTTTTATTTAGAAAAGCCCTTGCGCCGCTGAACTGGCGATATTGAACCAGGGTCCAAAAATCACACCGATGAAGAGAATGGCGAAAGATAGCACAGCGAGAGCAATCGCATAAGGTCGGCTCAATGGAATGGGATGTGCTTCTTCGTTCTCACCTTCCATTCGGTGGAGATAAACCACTTTCAGGAATGTCAGATAGTAGTAAAGCCCAACGATGGAATTTAAGATGCCAACGACTGCAAGCCAAATCATATCTGCTTTGACGGCGGCGGCGAAGACGAAGACTTTGGCTACAAATCCCCCAAAGGGGGGCATACCGGTTAGGGATAGGAAGGCAACCAATGCCGCGAGGCCAAGCCCGTAATTACGTCTGCTCATGCCTGCATAATCGGAGATTTCGTCTGATCCAACGATTTTGCTGAAGGCAGCGATTACACCAAAAGCGGCAAGGTTTGTCATTACATAGGCGATAAGGTAGAAAGTCACAGAGCCGACACCCAACTCAGAGAGGGATACAACGCCAACGAGAGCGTATCCTGCATGAGCAACGGATGAATAAGCGAGCATTCGCTTGATATTGGTCTGCGATAAGGCAACTACGTTACCAAGCGTCATGGTGACTGTGGCGAGGACTGCCATAATCATTGTCCACATCAGGGCGTATTCACTGCCAAGCGGGAATAACCCCAAGAAGAGGCGCATTAAGACGGCAAATCCAGCTGCTTTGGAGGCGGTGGAAAGGAAGCCTGTGATCGGAGTTGGCGCGCCTTCGTAGACATCGGGTGCCCAGAAGTGGAAGGGAGCCAGCGAGATTTTGAAAGCGACCCCGACCATAATCAGGATGATTACGCCGATAGCTAAGGGTAGGGAAAAGCCTGTGATTGCGGCTAAAGCTGTTGTGCCTGTAAAGCCGAAAATTAGACTAAAACCATAAAGCATGACAGTGGATGCCATTGCCCCGAAGAGCAAGTATTTGAGACCAGCTTCGGTGGATTTTTTGTCGTCACGCAAGAAACCAGCGAGGATGTACATGGGGATGGAGGTGGTTTCAATGGCGAGATAGAGCATAACCAAGTCTGCGGCAGAGGCCATCAGATTCATGCCGATGGTGGCGACCAGCAAAAGGATATAAGATTCGCCCCGATTGCCCAGCTTCTCAGAATCCATCATAAAGAGGGATGTGATCATCGCGCCAAAGATGAAGAGCATTTTGAAAACATAGCCCAGCATATCGTAGCGCAACATGCCGCCGAAGACTTCCATTGAGGTCGCTGGTTTGGCGAGGAAGGCACTCAAGACAAGGATGAAGAGAAGGCCACCCGCAGTGAGCCAGCCCAAATCACGTCCGTCTCGCTTCTTCCAGATCAGATCGAAGACGAGGACGAGTAATCCAAGTGTAAGGAGAAGAAGTTCTGGCAGGATAGCCATAATCATAGATGAGGTAAACATTTATGCACCTCCCAGAAGACGCAGCACATTTTCAACGCCCGATTCGACCATCGGCACCATAATCCCAGGGAAAACGCCTAGAGCGATCATCAAGCCGCTTAAGAGACCGAGGGCGACTTTATCAATGGTTTTGATGGGGGTGATATGCCCTTCAAATTCTTTGGGCATTTCGCCGAAGAAAACGCGACGGATTGCGAGCATAATATAGGCTGCGGTGATGACAATAGAGATAACGGCGAGAGTGGCAACCCAAGGTTTGACCTGCCAAACACCCATAAAGATGGGGAATTCAGCAACAAAACCAGAGAAGCCAGGCATACCCATTGAGACGAGACCGCCAACAATAAAGGTGTAACCAACCCATGGAAGGGCTTTCATCATGCCGCCCAATTCAGGAATTTGGCGAGTATGCGCTCTGTCATAGATCATGCCGACTGCGGCAAAGAAGAGAGCTGTCATTACGCCGTGGGAGAACATTTGCACGCCTGCACCGGTCATGCCGTCTGGGGTGAGGGTAGCGAAGCCGAGCATGACCAATCCCATATGTGAGACAGAGGAGAAACCGATCATATATTTCAGGTCGGTTTGGATCATGGCGATAAATGCACCGTATACCACATTGACAGTAGCCAAGATGAGGATTAGCGGAGCCCAGAATTTCGCGCCTTCGGGAAGCAACATGATCCCAACACGGAGAGCAGCGAAAGCACCGAGCTTCATCAACACGCCTGCGTGGAACATGGAGACAGCTGTGGGGGCTGCGACATGACCATCTGGAGACCAGTTATGGAAAGGCCAGATACCGCCCAAAACTGCGAAGCCCAAGAAGACAGGTAAGAACCAAATTTTCTGGAATTCAGGGGAGAAATTGGCGGTTTCGAGAATAAGCATGTCGAAAGTGCCAAAGCCGCTGTTGAAGTACATTGCCAATGCGCCGATCAGCGCAACAACAGAACCGATGAAGAGATAAAGGGTTAGCTTCATGGCGGCGTATTCACGAGTCTTGACCCAACCCCAAATGGCGATGAGCAAATACATCGGGAAGACGGCGATCTCATAGAAGAAGAAGAGCATGAAGAGATCAAGCGCAACAAAAACGCCGAAAACACCACTCGCCAAAAGGAAAAGGAAGGCGAAGAACTCACGGGGACGATCTTCAATGCCCCAGGAGATGATTACGCCTGTGAACATGACTACGCCCGTCAGCAAAACTAAAGGCGTGCTGATACCGTCAACACCCAAGTGGAGGCTGATGCCAAAGCTCGGCATCCAGTCATATTTTTCGATGAATTGGTATCCGGCGGCGACTTGGTCATAACTCAAGTAGAGCCACAGCGATAAGACAAGAGCGAAAACCGCTGTCATCAACGCCACAACCCGAATTTCCGTTTTGCGGTCGGCTGGCATCATCAAAATGATGAGAGCTCCCACAAGCGGGCTGAAGATAATTACACTAAGTATAGGAAATGTCATTTGTGCACCTCTTAGAACAGTGCCGTTACAGCATTATTGATAACGGTCAACAGCCAGCTTGGCCAAATACCAAGTGAAAGCATCAACGCCATCAAAGGAACCATAACTACGATTTCGCGCGTATTGATCTCGGTCAGTTTATGCTCGCCGTGCGCCCAATCTTCGTTCATCGGGCCGTGAAGCACGTTCTTGACACCTTTGAGAATATAAGCACCTGTAAAGAGCAAACCGAGCATACCAGCGGCGGTGTATCCAGCCAACTCGCCCCATGCGCCTCGTACAACGAGGAATTCAGAGACAAAGCCGTTCAAGCCGGGCAAGCCCAGAGAAGCCATGCTGGTGAAGATCAAGATGCCGCCATAAATAGGAACGAGCGGGAAAAGTCCACCGAACTTTCTCAAGTCTCGAGTATGGGTTCGTTCGTAGATCACACCGACGAGGAAGAACATCCCAGCCGCTGAGAGACCATGATTGAACATCTGCAAAACGGCTCCGTTCATGGCGATATGGGCATTGGCTGTGCCATAGGCTTTAGCCGCAGCAGCGATGCCGAGAAGCACAAATCCCATGTGGTTGACGGATGAATATGCCACGAGACGTTTGAAATCCCATTGTCCATAAGCACCGAAAGCACCGAAAACAATTGCCATGACTGCGAGGAAAGCCAGCCAACCTGCAAAATGAGCGGATTGTTCAGGATAAAGCGGAAGCACGAGACGGATAAAACCGTACGCGCCCAATTTGAGCAGGACACCAGCCAAAATCATCGATCCGGCTGTAGGAGCTTCAGTGTGAGCATCGGGCAACCAAGTGTGGAAGGGCCAAACCGGCACTTTGATGGCAAAAGCCACCACAAATGCCCAGAAAGTGACCGTCTTTACAGTAGCCACATCCATGCCCATAATTGTTCCGCTGAGCGCAGTCCAGCCTTCTCTAATTGCGGCGATGTCATAAGTTCCGAAGAGAACACCGAGCAATTGAATTGCCAGCAACAAGCCCAGCGACCCACCAACAGTGTAGATCATGAACTTAAGCGAGGCGTAATTGCGGTTCTTGGAACCCCATTGGTTGATGAGGAAATACATCGGGACGAGACCGATTTCCCAGAAAACGAAGAAAATCAGCAAATCCATTGACATAAAAACGCCCAACATGCCCATTTCCAAGAAGAGGAAGAGCATCATATAGGCTTTGACCTTCTCTTTCACACTGAAAGAAGCCAAAATTGCCAATGGGGTCAGCAAGGTTGTTAGCAGAACCATGCTGAGAGAAATCCCGTCAACGCCGATGTGGAAATTCGAGTTGATGGTTGCGTACCAAATATAATTCTCTTCAAATTGGAAGACGTGGCTCATGCTCTGGTCAAAACTGAACCACAGCACCAAAGTCAGCACAAAGGGAACCAAACTGGCAACCAATGCTGTCCAGCGGACGAGCTTATCTTCGCCTTTGGGCAGAAAACCGATCACGATCGCCGCAAAGATGGGGAAAAAGAGAATTACGCTCAGTAAGTGATTAGAAAGAAAATCCATTATTCACTCCTGTCGCCTACGCCAGAACCAGATAGTACAGCGCAATAAAGATAATGAAGAGAACGCCTAGCGCAGAGAGCATATATTGCTGAATGCGACCAGTCTGCGCCTTGCGCAGCCAGCGTCCGAAAATTTGTACAACTTCTGCAGAGCCATCGCCAATGAAACGGTTGATAACCGGAGTATCAAATTGGTTGCGGATCGTGCTGCCGATGGAGAATGAAATCGCTCCAAAGGAGTGCAAAATACCGTCAATTACGCCTTGATCCATTTTATTGGTGAAGACTTCTGAAATCCAGGTAGCAGGTTTGACAAATAGATAGTCGTATGCTTCGTCGAAATAGTATTTATTTTCGATAAAGTGATAAACGGGACCCAAAATCTTGCGCATCGGATCAACCGCTCCTGCTTTGAAGTTGCGATACGTCAAATAGCCGAGTCCCAGCCCGCCGAGTGATACCGCTAAAGAAGTCAACAGCGGAATCCAGCTAAATTCTGGGGCAGCCATCGGATGCGGAAGGGTGTGCCCGACAAAACTATGGAACCAATTAGTCGGCAGGCTCAAGTTCATAAAATCTTCAGGAATGCCGACCCAGCCGAAAGTCACAGCGAAAAATGCCAAAACAACGAGAGGTGTTGTCATCGTCCAATTTGTTTCATGAGCGTGCTCAGCTTCGGGAGTTTTCGCATCCCCCAAGAAGGTCATCGTAATTTGACGCATGGTGTAGAAAGCGGTCAGGAAGGCAGCGATTGCCAAAACGATGAAAACTGTATAGTTATGATGAGCGAAGGCATCGGCAAAGATTTCATCTTTCGACCAGAAACCTGCTGTCACGATCGGGAAACCGGAAAGGGCGAAACCACCGATCAGGAATGTCCAGAAAGTGATGGGCATTTTCTTTGCCAGTCCACCCATATTGCGCATATCTTGCGGGTCTACACTATGATCGCCGGTATGCAAAACGCCATGTTCCATGCCGTGAATAACGGAGCCAGAACCGAGGAAGAGCAGAGCCTTGAAGAAAGCGTGGGTGATAAGATGGAAAGCAGCGGCAACGTAAGCACCGATACCGATGGCAGCCATCATGAAGCCAAGCTGTGAGATAGTCGAATAAGCGAGAACGCCCTTGACATCATTTTGTGCGATCGCGATAGTTGCGGCGAAAAGAGCCGTGAATGCGCCGATGAAAGCGATCACGCTCATTGCGGGGGTTAGTGTATGATGATCCCAACCCGCAGAGAAAAGCGGGAAGATGCGGATGGTCATATAAACGCCAGCCGAAACCATTGTTGCGGCATGAATCATTGCCGAAACGGGGGTAGGACCTTCCATCGCATCGGGAAGCCAGACGTGCAAAGGCCACTGAGCGGATTTACCAACAGCACCAATGAAGAGCAAAAGTCCGATTGCGCCTGCAGCAGAGAGACCCCAGAAAGCGGGGGTTGCTGCCAGAGCATGCAAGGTTGCTTCTGAGAAGATAACTTCGTAAGAAAGGGAGCCGGTGGCTGTATAAAGGAAAGCCAAGCCCAAGAGCATGAAGACATCACCGATACGGGTGGTCATAAATGCTTTGATGCCAGCATTGCGAGCAGATTTCTTAGCGAACCAGAAGCCGATCAGCAAGTAGGAGCATAAGCCCATGATCTCCCAGCCAACGAAGAGGGTCAGCAAGTTATCGGAGATAACGAGGGTATACATCCCGGCGGCGAAGAGACCGATAAAAGCGAAGAAACGTGCGTACATCGGCTCGACGGAAGGAACGGTGTGTTTGTGACCGTGTTCATCTTCAACAGTTGCGCCATGCGGGGGAAGCCCCTGTTTATCATGATCGCCTTTGGGCTGACCAAAATTGTGGTAACCAACCGAGTAAAGGAAGATCATGAAAATGGTGATACCCACAAAGAAAAGTACCGCTGCGGAGAGGGGGTCAATGCGCACGCCAATTTCCAGCCAACCATCGCCTAGCGGAAGCCAGGGGATAGAGTCTGTAAAAGGATGCTCGCCGAAATGATCCACGCCCAATGCGCGGAAGAAGACGACCATTGCGCCAGCCCAAGAGAGGGCGGCTGCGCTTACACCAACAATATGGCTTAGTTTATTGCTCTTATTCGTAAAGAGAACAATAATGAAGAAAGCCAGCAAGGGTGGAAGGGGGAGTAACCAAATAAGATTAGTAGTTTCCATATTTTTTTCCTACCACTTCATCATGTCGAGATCGTCAGCCACGATGGTGTTGCGGTTGCGGTAGATCGAAATGATCAATGCCAAACCGACTGCCACTTCTGCGGCTGCGACTGCAAAAACGATGATTGCAAAAACTTGTCCGGTCACGGTTTCGGGGGCGTTATAGCGCCAGAAAGTAACCAGATTAATATTGACTGCGTTCAGCATCAACTCGACACCCAGCAAAATGGCGACCGCATTTTTGCGAGCCAAAACGCCGAAGAGACCGATGCTAAAGAGGGCAGCCGCTAAAATCAAATACCAGGAAATAGGGATCATCTCTGCCTCCTACTCGCTCTTTGCTTCATTTGCTACATAAACTGCACCGATCAGGGCAGCCAGGAGCAAAACGGAAGCAACTTCAAAGGGCAGGAGATAAGCATTGGGAGTAACCAATGCTGTGCCCAATTCTGTAATCGTATCCATATCTGCGGAGAGTTCAGGCGCTGTGTTTGCAAAGCCTCGCCAGTTATTTAGCAGCGTGAAAAGACCACTAAAAGACAGAAGTGCGAATAACGCTGCAACTGTCCAATTCTTATTCAACGGAGCAGCGGAGTCGAGCAGTTCTTTACGGGTGAGCATAATTGCGAAGATGAAAAGGATCGTAATTGCGCCAACATAAACCACGATCTGCACCATTGCCATAAAACCGGCATTGAGCATGGCGTAAAGAGCGGCGACACCGAAAAGTGTGACGATCAGCCAAAAAGCCGCGTGGATCATCTTTTTCGTGGTCACGACCTTGAAGGCAGAGCCAAGAATGATAGCGGCAAAAATTAGAAAGAGAATTTGTGTAATTTGCATATTATTTTCTCCTCCGCTTAGTGTTGTGTCATCTGGGCAGATGGTTTTAAAGCTTCTTCTTTCTCACGTTCCTTACGAGCATGAGACTTCAGATACTCAACTGTCAGCCAGGCAATAAGAATATTGGATAAAAATAAAGCGGGGACAAGCCAGTTACTTTCGAGGAACAAACGCCCGACAAGCGCAGTCACCATCAGCAAAATGAAGGCAAGCGGGGTCAGGAATTTCCAGTTGAAAGCCAACATATGGTCAATACGGATACGCGGAACAGTATATTTGACCCACATGATCACCCAATAGAAGAAGAGGGCTTTGCCGATGAAGATGAGCGCACCAACGATAGGTCCCAGTTCTTCTAGTCCAAAGAAACGATGACCACCAAAGAAAAGCAAGGCGATGAAACCACCGAAGGTGAAAGAGTGAAGCAACTCACCCGCGTAGAAAAGACCAAATTTCATACCGGTATATTCGGTGTGGAAACCGGCCACGATCTCAGATTCGGCTTCGTTCAAATCGAAAGGCGAACGTCCCAATTCAGCGATGGCAGAGATCAGGAAGATAATGAAGGTCAACGGAGCATAGAAGATAAAGGGGATTTCCTGCGCTTCTACGATGCCGACTGCGCCCATTGATCCAGCCAAAACGGTGATGACCAAAATAGCAGCGACCATCGGGATTTCGTAAGAGATCATCTGCGCAACAGTGCGGAAAGCGCCCATTGTCGCGTATTTGTTATTCGAAGCCCAGCCAGCCATAATCACGGAGAGGGTCCCTATCGAACCAGCGGCAACAAGATAGAGCATCCCGACGTTCAGATCCACGCCAACCATTAAAGGTGCAAAGGGCATAATTGCCCAAAGCAAAAGCACAGACATCATCGAGAAGATCGGTGCCAGATTGAAGAGGATCACATCTGCGCCGACGGGGGTAATATCCTCTTTGATCAGCAATTTGACAATATCAGCAAAGGGCTGAAAAATGCCAAAAGGACCAATACGATTTGGTCCCAGGCGATCTTGAAAACGTGCCACGACTTTGCGTTCTATCCAGACAAGGAAAATGTCTAGCACCATCGCAAAGGTGACAAATAACAAGATGCCGATCAACCAAATCAGGATAGTCGCCAAAACTTCTGACATCCCTCCACTGGTGAAGGATTTCAGAAGCGAGGCAAAGATAGTATTGATTGGATCTTTCCAAAATTCCATGAGTTACTCCTCACACACAAAAAAGGCTGTGGAATTCTTTTTCCATCAGCCTTCTAAATTATCTCGTAAACGCTAAGCCCATTCCAACATTCCCTTCTTCCAAGCGTAAACAAGCCCGGCGAGGAGAATGAGAATAAAAATGATCCCTTCAAAAACGGCAAAGAGCGGTAATTTATTTAAAGCCACCGCCCACGGGAAGAGGAATACAGTTTCTACATCGAAAACCAGAAAAACAAGGGCAAAGATATAGTATTGCGCCTTGAACTGTATCCAGCTATCACCTACTGTTTCGATACCGCACTCATAAGTGCTTTGCTTAATGGCGTTAGGTTTTTTCGGACCCAAAAAAGCAGCGATTGCGATCGCTGCAATCGGGATAAACATCCCAACCAAAACAAATAAACCAATGTAAATCCATGGATTTTGCATAAATACTCCATTTCTTAAAATATATATACTGCCAATATAGCGGAGAAATTTTACCATTAAGGAAGGTACCTCCCCACTAACCCACGTCCGCATTTCACATGATGTTTGTCATATATATCCAATTGTGAAATTAGGTACAGGCTTGAAAGGCAAAAAGCTATCAAAATAACCCCTTTTGTAAAGAGAAGTTGCTCTTTTCAGTCTTGTTTTCGTCTTTTTTATTTGGATGAAAAACCGCTTCGCACATGCTTCAACGTGCTTCCGTTAAATAACTGATATTGCGCACTGCTTTAATTTCACTATAACGCCCCCCTGCCCTATCGGGCATCCCCCCATTTTGAGAAGATAAAATGGGGGGAACCAGCAAAACTCTAGGTTTAGCCCCTCCCCTAAATTCCGCGCACTTGGAGTTTGGGGGAGGTTGGGAGGGGACAGAACACAAAACAAGCTCAAATAGATGAACGGTTAAAAAGACGCGCAAATAAGTACCGTAGTTTTTTGCCAAGGCAGGTATGAATCCCCCCTCCTTTTCTTATCGACCCTACTTCTTCACCCTCTTCCACAAGAATTTAAAGGCATCATCCACAAAGGGGAAGCCTAAAAGCGCCCCAAGAAAAGAGCCAATTGCCCCGATCTTCTTAGCGGGGCTTGCGCTGACAATGCCAAAGAATTTTGTGGAACGGATCTCGATGATCTGCGCGGAAAGTGTCTTTACACTCTCCTCGCCACCATCTTTGGGGATAAAGCGCAAATATAACCAAACTGTGCCTCTATACTCGCCCACATTCTCTGCGCTCAGACTCCAATAAAAGGTGACCGATTCCCCAGGCAAAAGTGGTTCACTAACGGTTTCGGAGGGTATAACCTGCAAGCCCGCCATATCCAAACGAGATTCGGCGATGATATTATGCGTTTCATATAAATTGGGAATTTCCACCACTTCGCCGACTACTTTATTGCCTTCAATTTCAGCGGTGGGGATGATATTGCCCAGATCATCCATCTCGAGGGTCAGGCGAACAAGGTCAGCATCACCAGCGCGAATTTTGGGCGGGAACTCCAGGGTTAAACGGCGTTGCTCCGGGATGTTGGGGATCGCGGTCGCTGCTTGTGTTGGAAGGGCCAAGCTCTGGGTCATGGTCGGCATCGGGGCTGCTGTTGGGGCTGCCTCTACAGGTTCTTCCTCGGCTGGTGCTTCTTCAGCCGGCTCCTCAGCCGCGGGAGCTTCCTCTGCCGGAGCCTCCTCCGGTGGTGCTCCTGCTAGCGGAGCTGCTCCACAAGCGGGGAGTAAGAAGAGCAGCCCTAATCCCAGAAAAATTAATATCAATTTTCTCGCCATCTCAAACCTCCCCATAATAGATGAAGGCACTCGGCGTTGGGAGTTGCAGATCGGCAGGCGGAATGGGCAGCACACGGCTCTCGACCAAGGTTGGCATGTATGCCCAGATCAGCAAGCTCAATGAAATGAGCAAAAGCAAAATAGCGAGGGCAATGCGTATCTTTTTCATGCTTTGATTATACAAGATTTTTTATGTTAGAATTCTTCCTAATAAACACAATCTCATACTGCCCAGGGGCACACCCAGTTGTCAAGGTACAAGCTTTTCGCTTTCCTTGGCAATTTTTTGTTTTTAGGGTGTTTATTGTGAGAGAAAAAACAAGGAGATAAAAATGGCCGAGTATTTGCCCGAACCCTTTCGTATCAAAATAGTTGAACCTATCCGTCTTTTGGATCATGAAGCGCGAGAAAACGCGCTCAGAGAAGCGGGCTATAACGTCTTTGCCCTAAAAGCAGAAGATGTCTTTGTGGATATGCTGACGGATTCCGGGACGGGCGCAATGAGCCAGTTCCAATGGGCAGCAATGATGACAGGTGATGAAAGCTACGCTGGCGCACGCTCTTATTTTAGGCTTGCTGAGGCGGTAAACGACATCTTCGGATTCAAATATTGGCTCCCTACTCATCAGGGACGTGCCGCTGAGGGAATCCTGAGCACGCTACTCGTCAAAGAGGGGAATTATGTTCCCAATAATATGCACTTCGACACCACCGATGCGAATATCCGCTCACGTGGGGGCAGACCGACTAATTTGGTCATCGACGAAGCCTATGACCCTGACAATTTACATCCCTTCAAGGGAAATATGGATATAGAAAAGCTGACTGCCTTCATCGAAGAGATCGGCGTAGAGAACATCCCCTTTGGGATGATGACGGTCACGAATAACGCCGGTGGTGGCCAGCCCGTTTCGATGGAAAATATGCGCGCTGTCGCAGATGTCTATAAATCATACAAGATCCCCTTCTTCATAGATGCCGCCCGCTACGCAGAAAATGCTTATTTCGTCAAAATGCGTGAGCCGGGATACGAAGACAAATCCCCCACAGAGATCACCAGGGAACTATTCGCCCTCGCCGATGGGATGACCATGTCTGCCAAGAAAGATGCCATCGTCAATATCGGCGGTTTGCTCTGCATGAACGACGATGAACTCTTCCAGAATGCACGCAACGAGTTAATTATGCGCGAAGGTTTCCCCACTTACGGCGGTTTGGCCGGACGTGATCTTGATGCGATGGCCGTTGGGCTACGCGAAGGATTGGATGAAGATTATCTCAAATCCCGTCTTGGGCAAACAGCCTACTTAAACGAAAGACTGATCGAAGCAGGAGTCCCCGTTATCCAACCAGCAGGTGGACACGCAGTCTATATTGACGCAGGCGCATTATTGCCCCATATCCCCCACGCCGAATTCCCAGATCAAGCTTTAGCTGTAGAACTCTACCGCGAAGGCGGCATTCGCGGCGTGGAACTTGGCTCAGTCATGTTCTCTTACGAAGACCCCGATACTGGAGAAATGGTCTATCCCGATCTTGAATTGGTACGTCTTGCCATCCCCCGCCGTACCTATACCCAAAGCCATCTCGACTACATCGTCAAGACAGTCAAAAAGATCGTTGAGCGCGCCGATGAAATTGGCGGCTATAAATTTACCTACGCCCCGAAGTTCCTGAAGCACTTTACGGCTAGGTTTGAGCCGCTGTAGGTTAAGAGAGTAGAAAAGAGAAAATAGATTTTAGTGAAAATCAGACTTCCGAAGTTTTGAAAACATCGGAAGTCTTTTCGAATTTCTTCTTCCAACCACGCAAGATCGTCTCACACACAAAAAGGGCTTACTCTCTTCCTTGCTTTGACATGCTATCAAATTTCAAAGCTTTCAGGGAAGCCAGGAAAAGCAGAATACCAATCAAAATTATCCCCGCCACATAAGATACTGAGATGAATCCAGAACGGTAATGGCTTGAGGCAAGAATGACCGGCATTTGAGCGATTCCTGCTGCTAGAGGCCAAAAAACACCCAATCCCGCGTGAATAAAATAACCTCGACGATCTTGTTGGCCAACCCAAAGTAGCGCTAATCCTTGCAGAGCGAGCAAAGCTGCCACGACAAAAGCAAGTACTGGAGCAGGAACACCGTTTTTAGCAGGTTCACCCAAGGCAAAGTCTTCCAATGTATGTGGGATGGCAAAGAAGAACATTAATAGCGATAGGATTACGACACGCATTGTCCAAGTCGGTAACTTTCTATTTGTTTTTGACATTATTTCTCCTAATGATAATTTTAAAAACGCGGGGCATTCCCGCAGGTGATAGCATACAGCATTTCACTGAAAATAAGTACGACTTTTGTCGGATTAGATATGTTCATCCTTGACTGAGTTAGGGCTATCATTATGGCGATAGATAATCTATGCTGGCATGGTAATATTCATCGGAAAGGATATCTTATGAGTAATGGTAAATTACCCCCAAAAGCACATAACATTTTAAAAACAGTATCTTATTTCTCTGATTTGGATCTCAACGCGCTGACCTCTTTGGAAGGAGCGGCATCTCGTCGCATCTACAATGCGGAACAGATTATTCTGCTGGAGGGCGACCCTTGTTCGGGCTTGTATATCCTTGAGAAAGGCTGGCTGAAAGTTTCTAAAATTGGCATAGATGGACGTGAACAGATATTGAAAACACTGAAATCAGGAGATGTTTTTAACGCGCTTAGTGTGTTCACCGACGCTCCAAATCAAGCTACCGTTACAGCATTAGAATCTTCGACAATTTGGTTGATTCAACGTGACCCTTTATTAAAGCTGATCGAAGAATATCCATCTTTGGCAAACCATGTAATTGGGGAATTAGCAGGAAAAGTGCAGTATTTGATTCGTATGGTGGAAGATTTATCGCTACGCTCTGTAGAGGCGCGCCTAGCACGCCTTTTGCTGGAGCAAGCTCAGGACGCGTCCGTCCAACGTCAAAGGTGGGCAACACAGGCTGAGATGTCATCCCGCCTCGGCACTGTGCCGGATGTTCTCAATCGTGCTTTGCGCAAATTGGCAGAAAAGAAAATGATTCGCGTAGAGCGTCACCAAATCCAAATTTTGGATAAAGAGGGGTTGAAGACCGTTGCGCAAACAATTGAATAAGATAAATTGAAATTCGACAAAAGTCGTGGAATAAAACTTGCCCAGAGCCTATACTCTGGGCAAGTTTTATATTGGAGCACTTATGACTCATTTCAATAATAGACCTGTTCCCTTGATTGACCTGCAAAAATGTGACGGATGCAGGTTATGTGTACATGCTTGCCCAACCAAAGCACTAGATTTACGGAATGGAAAAGCCTTTATTGCTAATTCGTTGGCATGTGAATATAGCGGACTATGTGAGGCGGTTTGTCCTACCCAAGCTATCTCGCGCTTATTTGAGATCATTACCAAATAGAATTTCGAAGAGATTTTAGCTAAATTTATCTATCATTTTCTACATAAAATAAGGAAAAACAACTATGCTTACTACAACAACTCCCGATGTACTCATTATTGGCGCAGGACCCGCTGGTTTAACCGCAGCGGCAGAAGCGATCCGACATGGGTTAACTGTCCGCATTATCGATCAAAATGAGTCACGAACACTTTTTTCAAAGGCTTTGGTCGTTCACTCCAGATCGCTTGAGATTTTTCAAGATATGGGCTTTGCTGACGATGTTGTTAATAATGGGAAAAAATTTCGTTCACTCAATATACATACGGGAAATAAGGAACTCTCGCGGATTGTTTTTCAGGAACTTAACTGGAAAGACGCCGTTTTTCCTTATTGGTTAAGTATCCCCCAGAGTGAAACTGAACGCTGTATGGAAGATCATCTCAGCGATTTAGGCGGCATCGTAGAGCGAAATACCGAACTTGTCGATCTCGAACAATTCCCAGATTATGTGCGAGTCTCATTAAAACACCAAGACAATTCTATTGAAAGAGTAGATGTCCCTTGGGTCGTTGGGTGCGACGGAGCGCGCAGTAAAACACGGAATTTACTTGGTCTTGAGCTTGAAGGAAAAGCGGATGACGAGGTATTTATCCTGGGAGATGTCATTTTTGATTGGGATTTACCTGAAGACGAAGGTCATAATATCCTCTCAACGGATGGCATAGTCTTGATCGTGCCTCTACCTGAAAAAGGTCGTTTTCGCCTCATCTTTCACATGCCAGAATTATCTGTTACAGAGGAGCCAGAAATCACATTGGAACTTCTCCAAAATTTGATAAACCAGCGGACTGCCTTTAATGCCCAGATATCTGACTTAACCTGGTCGTCAACTTTTACCAGCAAACATTTTGTGGTATCAGAGCATCGTCAAAGACGCGTCTTTATGGCTGGAGACGCGGCTCATATCCATAGCCCCGTTGGTGGACAAGGATTAAACTCAGGCATTCAAGATGCCTATAATTTGATGTGGAAATTAGCATTATTGCATCACGGACAGGCACTGCCAGAATTATTAGACAGCTACACGGTCGAGCGTCATAAAACTGCGCAAGACCTTATCACCAGAGTTGGCACAGCTACAAAAATTGTCACCCTGAAAAACGCTATTGGTCTACAACTTCGCAATCAATTAGCTAGTATTCTGCTCAATACAGATAAGATGCAAAATCGAATGGGACGCGATATAGCTATGCTAGATATTGAATATGAGAACAGTCCTGTTGTCGTTCAGGATTTATTATCACAGTCTAAGGTAGACCAAATTCTAAACAAATTTAAATATGTATTAGATCAGAAGAAGCATGATTTTCATCAAGGACCATCCGCAGGTATGCGAGTACCTAATATAATGCTCCCGGCGAATGACTCAACGCAAACATCCAATCTGCATGATCTCTATCAAGGAACGCATTACACCCTCATGCTTTTCTCTGGAGTAACAAACGCCCCCGATATGGATACTCTGTTGGAAATCAGTGCCACTGTGCAATCACAGTATCAGGCTTCCATCCAGCCCTATATTATTACTGTTGACCCACAATCTGATCTAGATGGGAATCAACATATTATTGTCGATGCAGATAAAAGCATCCATGAACTTTACGCCGCATGGCAATCCTGCCTATATCTCATTCGACCGGATAAATATATTGCCTATCGGAGTCAAACCATTAATCAAAAGCAGTTGACAGCCTATCTTGACCGCATACTTGTTCGTAAAGTTGCCAACTGAAGAAGATAACCTACTAGGGGAGCGAGAAAAGAGAGTGCATCGCACCAAAACGATGAGCATCTGCCCTTCGACAAGAAAATTATCTGTCGTTTAGCGTTTCTTTGCCGAAGTTGGCGCGATAACATGTCCCTTTAGGTACGCGCGCTTGGTAGGGAGTATTACGTATTTCGCCCTTCGGCTTCGCTCAGGAGAGCTATTGCGTAATGGTTTTATACACAGAAAACACGGATTTCGCGGAAAGTGCGAAATCCGTGTTTTTATTTATAACTACTCACTCACAACTTACAATTACTTGGGGACTCATAATCCAACGTATTTAGGGTCAATTCCAGCCGAGCTATGATTTTTCTTTTTTTGAATAGCTATAATGTTGAGCTAACTGGTCGAAAAACGAGACAGCATTTTGTCCGTCCTGTTCAGCGGGAGTTAACAATTCTGATCTCTTTTTCTTTCTTCAGATTGCTGGTGTTGCATACCTAGCGTTATTAGGTCATCTGAAATTCCCAATCTATGCAGATATTTCTCATGGTATGGAAGCAATTGTTCTTCCAATTTTTTTGCGTCTTCAATGAAATCGCAGAAGTATTGCAACATTTCTCTACGACCAACGTCTGAACTGAACTTCTGAACATTCCTTTTGAAATATTTGTGAACCAGAAAATTTCGAGTTTCCAATATCGCCTTTAAACTTTTTTCAAGTTCATCAGTTAAAGAATAAGCCTGTTTGACTTCACCAATAAACCTGCCCATCGTATTTCTAGATGAGTCAATTTTTTCAATAATTTCCCTGGCATTCTGTTGGGTTTTTGTCTTCAATTTAGCTATACGACGGGTATACAACATTGCAATGTACATTTCTTCGATACACTGCGCATAATAGACGGCGAGACCGAAATAGGCATAAATTGTTTTATGTTGGCCACTGTCATCAGTATGTTCATACTCTTTAATTGCTTCTTGATAGGATGTCATTTATTTGTCTTGTCTACCTGCACATATTGGAAGAGAATTCTAACGACCTTATCTTTTGATTTTAGTATAGTATCTAAACCTATTCCGTATTATTGAAGTGAGACATTATTTTGTCAATATATCTTTTTAACAAATCTGACAATCTTTCAAGTTGCTTCTTCTTACCCCATGCAAGATTCCCCTTAAACGGTTCAACAATAGTTTTACCATCACTTAATATGAAAATCATTTTTTCTATCGAAACTCTGTTTCTAACATCCAAGTTTTTCATTGAACAGAATTCCAATATAAGCGAATTACGATCATTAGTAAGGTAGATTATAGAGTTTCGCGATTCTAGCTCGACTACCCAGTTGCCAAAAAATTGTTGGGAATATTCAACATTGCGGATATTAAAACCTTTGTTGAATATGTATCCAAAATAGTGGTCGACATCCTTTCTTATAGAATCTATTTTTCTACTTCCCATAAATACCTTTTTCAAAATCCCTTAAAATAAAGGGGGGATTAAATTAGCTCTATCCCTTCATCTGTAATCTTTATTTCACCTTTTTTATATAATTTGCCGATTGCTTGCTTAAACACTTTTTTGCTTACTTGAAATTCATTTTTTATATCTTCAGGGGAGCTTTTATCGTTAAAGCTTGATTTTCCATCGGCTGTCTTAAGATGTTCCAGAATTTTATCAGTCGTTAAAAAAACATGCTTGCCTTGCTTTGGCTGAAAGGAAACATCTATCTTCCCATCTTCTCTAACCAATTTTATATATGCTTTGAGTTTTTGGCCTTTCTCGTACTCGCCATAAACTTCATTTTTATAAACCAAGCCTATATACTCATCATTTATCGCTACTCTTATCCCCAAATCAGTAAAGGCATATATCTCTACATCTACTTCCTCCCATTCAGTAAATATTCCCGGCCAAACAGTTTCTTTTAAATGCTCATAATTATTTTTCATTTTTTTACCTTGAATCAATTTATGCCAAAGTTATATCATGCTGCCTTTTATCAATTTAAAAGAATAAGTAAGATCATTCCTAATATTTATCTTGAGCGGTTATGTGAAAAGAAGTTCTTTTCCAAGAAAGTTTATCACGATTCAAAACGAGACACGTCTTGCGGTAAACAAAAAGGTGACGGGCACATTGCTCACTCGCTACGCTCGGAGTGCTACGCAAATATGCCTGTCACCTGTATTCGTATTATTTCTTTCTAACTACATCTTGTCTCTGGTCTATTTACTAGAAAAATATTCTTTCATCGGATTAAAATATGAGTCTACCCAGCCCTGCTTATATTGCATGCCATGCTCGGGGAGTTCAGAATGACGGATTGTTATTCTCGTTCCTTCAGCACCTTCTTCAAATAATATCTCCAAGAGCGAATCTTTTTCCCCTTCTGCAAATTCACTCGTTCGCCATTGCTGAATGATCCGCTTAGGAGCTTCCAGCACAAGATTCCTTCCTCTTATATATCCATCCCATGCTTCAAAAGTATCACCAACTTCAGCAGAGACTTTAGCAAGTCCACCTGTCATTTCTGAATGTTTTTCAGAAGTTAGCCACGCCTTATAAACTTCCTTTGGAGAAGCCGAAATCAGATCAGATATCTCAAATTCAATCATCTTTTACCTTGCCCTCCCAGCCTTACATTTGCACCAATTCTGAGACTTCTAATGAACCACCGATATCAAGGAAAGGGCAAGCTTTTGCGATCTCGAGTGCCTTCTCCATAGAATCCGCTTCGATGACGGTATAACCAGACATCGCTGTCGAGCTTCCGGCATTAACAGTCCCATTGGGGTTAACTGTCTGTGTATCCTTAAAGGGATTCATCGGGCTAACTGCCGCTTCTCCCAATGAAGCCAACCATTGTTGGTATTTCGCGAAATGTTCTTTCCCTGCTTCCGGGGTGGATGGCTGATCGCCGCCCAGGTAAGTAATCACGTATTGGCTCATATCGTATCTCCTTATCTAAAACCAAACCTATTATTAAGACCTATTTTATCATATTAAAATAAACGACACCCTTTTACAAGAAAGTATAATAGCCTGAAAAAAGTCATCAAAGGAAAAAAATGAAGCCAATTATTGCCCTCACAAGCTACGGTCGCTACGAAAAGGATTTATCTAATCCCTGGTATAAAGAACATTTCTCCCTGCCCGCGCTCTATATAGATGCTGTCCGTCGTGCGGGCGGGATTCCCCTCCTTATCCCGCCCGGTGAAGAAAATTTGGATGCCATTCTCGCAAAAGTGGATGGCGTGATCGTCACCGGCGGCGCGGATATTCACCCCTCAGTTTATGGAGGGAATTCCGAACATCCTCAACTTACGACTTTCGATACGGAACGCGATACGCTCGAACTTGCTCTTGTCCATCATCTTCTCGAGGCTCAAAACATCCCCTCCCTATATATCTGTCGCGGGATGCAAATCCTAAATACTGCTTTAGGTGGAACCCTCCACGAGCATGTTGCAGATTCCATCCCCAAAGACATTCACCGCGGCGATGATGGGGTCTGGCGAATGCATGGGGTCAGTATCCAGCCTAAAACATTAGCGTCAGAGGTGATGGGGAGTGAAGAAATATCCACAACCTCCGGTCATCATCAGGCCATTAAGGAACTCGCATCCGATCTGCGTATCTCCGCGACTGCGCCAGATGGCGTGATCGAAGCTGTTGAGCATATATCGGCCCCGTGGATGCTTGGCATACAATGGCATCCCGAAATTACTGCGGCAGAAGATCCCACACAGCAAAGACTCTTTGACGCCTTAGTGCAGGAGGCTGTAAAAACCTAAATTCCTTCGCTAGCTTGTATTTTCCCCTTCTGTTTTGGCAGGAAAATATAGAAAAAACTGGATAAAGCTAAAATCCCTGCACCAAAGAACCAGGCTGCGGGGATAGAAAAATTATCCGAAAGATAGCCCAAGCCCACAGAGCCGAGCAACCCGCCAATTTGTAGCATTAATGCTTCAAAAGAAAGCAAAGTGGAGCGTTGCTCTTCGGGGATATTGTCGTTGAATAATGCCGCGTGGGGGGAATTCATAACGCCGTTAAAGATGAAAAGCAACCAATAAAGCCCGATAAAGGGAGTTATATTTGCCTGCATAGCCAAGATAACCAAAGTAGCACCCATCAGAAAACGGAAGAGGGCTAAAAGATTTTGGTAATTATTATTGAAAAGTTTAGAAATTGGGGTAATGATGACACTACCTAAGCCACTTGCAATAAAATAACCAGCACTCATTACACCAAATATCCATGTTTGAGAGTCAGAGCCCAAAATGCTCTTGGCTTGTGGCTGCCACAATAATTCGACGCCTGAAATGCCAAGCCCCCAGGCAGCGGTAGAAAGTACGAGCAAAAAGACAATCCTATTTTTAAAACCATATTGAACTGAGTCTGAAATGACCGTGGGGAATTGTCTCAGCCCGTCCATTATCCCGCCCTTGCTTGCTGTAGACCGTGGGTCAGAGATCAAAGTAGAAGTCATGAAAAACTGGAGAATTTGCAGAAAAAGTACGACCAATAAATTGGCTGAATAGATATCAAAACCCGAGACCTGAGCTGTGATCTTTCCTAATGTCATCGGCAATACACCACCTAGCAAAGCCCCAATCCCCAACCCGATCGGAATAAATATCCCAGCCTTGGCCAGCGCTGCCTGTAAATTGCCATTAGGGTCAATTTTCCAAAATTCGTCTACAAACCAGGCATCCAAAGTTCCCGAAGAGAGCGCACGCGCAGCTCCCATGAGCATAAAGCCAAAGATCAAAAGCACTGTAAAGCCTTGCGCAAAAAGAAGGCATGTAATCGCGCCAAAAGATACAACCAAAGAAATTAGGTAAACTCGCTTTCTGCCGATAGAATCCGCTAAGCCACCAGTCGGAAGTTCAAATAAAATGGCAAAGCCAGAATAGATACCCAAGGCAATCCCAACCTGAAAGAGATCCAATCCCTTTTTCAATAATAAGAGTGTCAGAACAGGGATGAGCAATCCGGTCATAAACCAGTGAAAACTTTGGTTGAACGTGAATAAGCGAAGCAATTTTTCTTTTGTCATAGAAATAACCTTGTTTAAATTTAGTTCCGACTTTCCGATAGGATCTCTCAATGTTTTTCAGCGATAAAGAGATGTACACTCCCAAAACCGCCGATCTCTTCATCGGTATATTCAAAATCAAATTGCTCAAAAAGTGGTTTCATATCTCTAATAATATCCCCCATCGCGATCCAAGCTTTGGTCATTGTCATTCCGAATCCTTTTCGACTGTGGGGGTAATCAATATCGACTAAAATAAGCTTTCCTCCCTTTTTCAAAACCCGGTGCATTTCTGACATCGCCTTGACGGCATCGGGATAGGCTGAGAAAGCCATCGTGTTTACGATAGAATCGAAGAATTCATCATCATAAGGCAAGGCCTGCACATCCCCTTGCCGAATATCTGCGGCCAAGCCTTTGTTCTCCAATATACCCTGAAGCATTGCTACAAACTTCTCATTGTAATCAAGGCCATAAGTCTCAAATTCAGCAGCATATTGCATCAGCAAATATCCTGTTCCAAAGGAGACTTCCAAGACGCGGGGGCCTTGAATATAGGGGAGAGTGGCCTTCAGCCAGTGCTTCCAAAAGGGGAATATTTTGACAACAAGATCGTACACTCGTGCAAATGACGTATAGAATTTGTTGAAACCTTCTGTAAATTTCTCTTTATCCTTTGGCTCGCTAACATAATCCAATTTTCGGCTCATTGCTTTCCTCTAAGATTATTTGGTGGTGGCAAAACAAATAGATAATAATGATTTTGCGAGCGGAGCTTGCGGAGCGAAGCAATCCCGCTTCGTCAGGCTATCGCCATTCTCGCAGAATCATATTATCACTTCAATTCACCTATTACAAATCACCTATTAAGAATCTCTCCAAACTTTTGCCGCGAGGCTTTTCCCCGTCGGCGTGGCAGCAAGACCACCAAGACCGGTTTCCTTCAAATCTTTATGCATCACCCTGCCGATATTTGCCATCGCATCGATCACTTCGTCGGGCGGGATGATGCTCTCAATGCCTGCCAACGCCAAATCGATGGCGACAAAGCATTGTGCTGCTCCGGCTGCATTGCGTTTAACGCAGGGCACTTCCACGAGACCGGCAACCGGATCACAAACGAGCCCCAGCATATTCTTAAGAGTGATTCCGACCGCATGAGTGACTTGGCGCGGATTGCCGCCCATCAGCGCGACGCTCGCCCCAGCCGCCATCGCCGCCGCGCTCCCGGTTTCGGCTTGGCAGCCCCCCATCGCCCCCGATACATTCGCGCGATTAACAACCACCATCCCGATCCCGGATGCAACAAAAAGGGCATCTACCACCTCATCATCTGAAAACTCATAGGCTTCCTGCAATGTGATCAGCGTAGCCGGTAAAATCCCAGCTGAACCTGCTGTCGGCGTGGCGACGATACAACCCATCCCGGCGTTGACTTCGTTAACCGCCAGCGCGCGAGCAAGGGCTTTGCTCAAAAGAGAGCCGGTGACGGGTTTATTCCCATCTAGCCAATGCCAAAATTTATGAGCGCTACCGCCGCTGATCCCGCTGATGGATTTGATCGGTTTATCCAAACCCTGTTGCGCGCTGTATTGCATGGTGCGCAAACGTTCGAGCATCTTCGCGCGAATTGCCTCTGCAGAAAGCCCCGATGTAGAGACTTCGGCTGCAATCACAAGTTCTGCGAGGCTTTTCCCCGTTTTCTCGGATTCTTTTATCAACTCCTGAAGAGATGCAAACATAATTTCACCTTTATTTTTGTACACGGATTTCACAGAGCGCACGGAGAAAAATCTCTATTTTCCCCTTAAAAACTCCGTGAAATCCATGTTACTCCGTGTACAAAAAAATCACCTTTGAATTTTGTCTATTTGGCAAACCCACTCTACCCACGATAGCGCACGGATCGCCTTAATGCCGCGCTCGGGGATAGGATCGTCCGTTTCAAAGACCATAACCGCTTCTTTGTGATGACGAAGGCGCTCCACACGTAAGTAGGCGATGTTGATGTTGTTCGCAACGAAAGCCCCTGTCACGTCGTTAGTTGTGCCAGGTTGATTTTTACCAAAGATCAAGAGGGTTGCGTAATCGCCATTGAACTTGACCTGCCGCCCCTGCACCTGATTGATCTCTATTGCGCCACCGCCCAGCGATGCGCCTGCAACTTTTGCCCATCTCCCATCTCCAAAAAGAGAGAATTGCACAGAGTTAGGATGGGCTTCATTACCCATATCTACGGTATTGAATTGATAATTCAGGCCTTCTTTTTTTGCGATCTCAAAACTATTTTTGATACGCTCATCATTCGCAGCAAAACCTAATAACCCACCAACAAGAGCTTTGTCTGTGCCATGACCTTTGGCGGTTTTCGCAAAAGAGCCGTGCAGCCCTATTTCTACGCGAGCCGGTTTTCCGCCCAGAATTTTTCGAGCGATCTGCCCAAGAAAAACTGCACCCGCTGTATGCGAACTGGAGGGACCGATCATGATCGGTCCGATAATATCAAAAGCAGACATTTCTTTTACTTCGCGCATTTTGACCTTCTTATATTGTGCTCACTATGGAATTTGAATAATGAAACCCTATTTTAACCTGAGAGTTGCATTTAAAGAATAAAGGCGAGTTTGAATCTCGCCTTTATTTCTGAAGCAAAGCTTTCTGTTTTTTTACCGCTTGGTTGCCTCGAAGCTGAAATAATTAGGCACTACGCCTTTGAACACTCTATTATCAATGATCGTTACCTGCGCTTGAACTGTCCCGCTCTCTACTGACGTTTTTGTAGCAGAAGGGCAACCGCTGCGCCAAATTTCCTGGGTGCGTGTGATATGTAGATCGATCGTACCGCTATACGCGATCAGTTGTCCACTTGGCTCGGCTTCTGCATAAAAATTGATTCGCGATACACAGCCATCAATGGGAGTGCTTTCATATCCTTTTCCGATAACAATCATCCCGCCGCTTATATTGCCAAATTCATCAGCAATGATCGTGATCTCATTTTCAGAGACCGTCCCATCCCAAGTAAGACTACTATCCCAAAACTCAGGGAGGGTGGTTGTCCCGACATAGGTTCCTTCCGGAACAGAAGTGTCCACTTCTGCAGGAGCTTCAGATTCGTCATAAGGCAAGAGGAGGGGATCAAATCCTTCCAGACACATCCACCTTCCCATTTCCTCGTTGTAATACCAATCCCCACCATCTTCGAAACAACGGTCTTCTTCTGTATCATGATAGATGATATCTGAAACGATTCCCGACAACTCGCAAGCCAGAAGAAATATCATAAGCATCAGAAGAAAGAAGATTTTCCAAAGCACCTTTCTGCGTGGAAACATACTCACACCTCTTTAAAGGAAAGGGAAACCACAAGCTCATTTGAAACCAGATATCACTGCTTCGTTGCTTCGAAGGAGCCTCCTGGCCCCGAGCCCATTATGGTGTCCCTCGAAATAATAATCGTAAAATCCAAGTTACTGTTATACAGAGTCGTGTTATTTCCATCAAGACAATTACGGACAAGTTCTAATTTTTTTTCAAATTCAAAATCGATAATTCCCGTAGGCTGCGTTATCTGTCCGGAGATGATGCCACTCTCTGTTTTAAATACTTGCCAGTGACAATCTCCTGAAGATTTGGGAGGACCTTCAACTTTGACCGTAAAAGTACCGCCTACAGTCCCGTCTTCAGAAATCGTGATAATGATCTCGTCTTGAGTGACTGTTCCTCCATCCAAGCTAACAGCAATAGCTTCGCCAAAGGTTGTCGTCCCAACATAGGTTCCGGCTAGAGCAGAAATATCCACTTCGGCAGGTGAAGCGCTCTCCGGTTCCACAGCCGGGGCGGGATTTTCTCCGCTAGGCAGTTCTTCTTCAATTGCCGGAGCAAGAGGTTCAAGCCCCCTATCGCAACGATTATACTCAATATCCCAGGCTCCCCCAGACTCTTCGCAGGCCTGTGCCCGTGAGTTCTCAAACGGTTCTAAAAGATATTCTATCCAAAATTTCAATGTATTCTCTGGTAAATTACATGCCAAAGAAAAGCTGAAGAAAAGAAAAACAACAAGAATTTTTCTGCGTTGAGACATTGTTTACCTCCAATTCCTTTTCACGGCTCATATCCCGACACAGGCATGGACGAGAAACCAAAGTAACGCATGGCAGCATCGTCACCGCCTTCCCCGCCATCAATACCAAGGTTTTCCACCCTGATCGTATGCACGCCCGGCTCTAATCCTGAAACTTCAAGATAATGCAGAAACATTCCTTCTTCAGAGCCTGGCGCGCCACCATGAATATTGCCACGCCACATTTCAACGCCATCCACGAGGACGCTCACCCAACCATCATTCGCATCCGATTCAAAGCGCACGCCTACAGCCGTGATATTGAGATCATGGCAAGTCGCTTCGATCCAGTCGCCACCATTATAGAGCGCGATCTTCTCGCCATCGGCAGATTTCCATAAATTGGAGACGCTTTCAATAGTCACATTCGGCGGGGGCGGGGATGTGCTGTACTGAGCAATAACAATAATCTCTGGCGGGGTTTCCAGCGTTCGTACATCAAGAGGGATGAGACGCACCGTTGCTGTGCCCACTATTGTCACTTCACCGGGAAGTTCTTCCTCGATTGTCAGCCCAGGAGCGGGATTTTCTGCACCGGGTAGTTCGTCAAGGGCGATAGAAGGCGCAGGTTCTTCCACCAAAAGTCCATCATCTTCTGGCGATAAGGGAATCTCTTGTCCCGAATCAGAAGTACACTTCTGTAACTCAATATCCCATTTTCCTCCTTGATCTACACACTTTTGTACATTTGAATCATTAAAAGGCACTGCAAGGTACTCCATCCAAAAATTCAGCGTTTTTTCTGGTAAATTACATGCCAACAAGAAGCTAAAGAGAAGAGAAACAACGAAGACTTTTCTGCATGAAGACATAGAACACCTCCATAAATGAAGAAGAACCTACAAACTCATTATACAGAGGCAGTTGTTGGAATCAAGCACGACCCTGCTCAAAAACATTCGCCCAATTCGCCAAATTCGCACCATTCGTGATACCATCCCCCGCATGACACTTGAAATGTACATTACCTTAGGCATCCTCGCCTTTGCGATTATTTTCTTCGTCACAGAATGGCTACGCGTCGATGTCGTCGCTCTTGTCGTCGTGATCACACTCATGGTCACGCAATTGCTCACGCCCGCCGAAGCGATCGCTGGATTTTCCAGCCCGATCGTGCTTACGATTGCCTCTCTTTTCATCATTGGGGGCGCGATCCTGCAAACGGGTTTAGCCGCGTCCATTGGCAGGCAAATTCTTCGGGTAGCGGGGGGGGGACAAGCAAGCCTAATGACCGCTGTCATGCTCACGGTGGCAATCCTGTCTGCGTTCATGAGCGATACGGGCACAGTCGCCGTTTTGCTCCCCGCTGTTATTAGCATGGCATCCAGCGTCCAGATCAGCCCATCCAAACTTCTCATCCCACTCTCTTTTGGCGCATTGCTTGGCGGATCGGCAACGCTCATCGGCACACCGCCCAACATCATCGTTAGCGACCTTTTGCATGAGAATGGGCTAGAACCTTTTCAGTTTTTTGATTATTCTCCGATTGGATTGATCCTGATCACAGCCGGGATTCTCTTCATGGTCACGATTGGCAAAAGGATGCTGCCGGATCGCACCCGTGAGAAAGGCTTGTTACGCTTCGAAACACCGGAGGAGATTGCCGAACGTTATCGGCTCCCCGATAATCTTTATCGTTTGCGCGTTAGAAAAGCATCTGCACTGATCGGAAAAAGCATCGCCGAAGGAGATTTTGGCGCAAAATTCAATGTGAATATCCTGGAGTTGCGCCGTAAACCCGAAGTCCGCACCATGATGCAATTGGGCGAAACGAAATTGGTCTGGCAAACAGGCGCAAAGGGGATGAAACCCTCGCCCGAAACCACTTTGCAACGAGATGATCTCCTGATCGTGCAGGGGACAGCGACCGATATGGCGCATCTCGCCGCTTCGTGGAATTTGGGCGTACAGCCCGCGAAACCCGCCGACGAAAAAGCGATCAGCAACGAAGAAATAGGCATCGCTGAAGTGCTGCTTCCCCAACGCTCGCGACTAATGGGAAAAACCTTACCCGAACTCAGTTTTGGACGCATTTATAAACTAACGGTTCTCGGCATCCAACGTCCGGGCGGAAAAGAGAATTTACCCCTGAAAACAACGCGGCTGCGCTTTGGCGACACCCTGCTCGTACAAGGCTCCTGGGAAAACATCCTAAACCTGCGTCAAAAACGCCGCGATTTTGTCGTGATGGGGCATCCCGAAGAGATGCAGGGGCCCACGCAAAGAGATAAAGCCCCGCTGGCGGGAATCATTCTGCTCGGCATGTTGCTGATGATGGTCGGCGAATTTATGCCGCTGACGACATCTTCGATGCTGGCTGCTTTGCTAATGATATTAACCGGCTGCCTAACAATAGACGAAGCCTACAGCGTAATCGACTGGAAAAGCATCGTTCTCGTTGCAGGGATGCTGCCAATGAGTGCGGCTCTCTCAAAAGTCGGACTGATCGATTTACTTGCGTCCAATCTGACCGTCATGCTCGGCTCGCTCAACCCCATCTGGATCATTGGCGGGTTATTTCTGACAACATCAGTCTTTACGCAAGTGCTCTCAAATACAGCAACAGCGGTGCTCATCGCACCATTGGCATTAGCGATCGGACAAAATCTCGGCATTCAACCTCATGCTTTGTTAATGTCTGTTGCAATTGCAGCTTCAATGGCATTCGCCTCCCCCGTCGCTTCGCCGGTGAATACGCTCGTCATGGGTGCTGGCAATTATCGCTTTAGCGATTACATCAAAGTCGGCACACCGATGATCTTGATTTCGATGGTGATTACGATGTTTGTCTTACCTTTGTTATTTCCCTTTTAGCAGTTCATCAGATGACAGTCACTTTAGAAGTGACTGTCATCTTTTTTACTCATCAAGAATTTCGCAGTCTTCAACGTAACATTGCGGATTTTCGCCGTAAGTGAAGATATGTGTTATTTGTTCCTCACCATTTTTATCGTAAAAATAAGTCATTAGCCTAATTTCATTCTTTTCTTGATCAGCTTCTAAATAAAGGTAATTTTCATATTTTGTATACCTAATCGGTAGAAAGGTGCATGATCTGTAATCCAAATTACACTCATACAAGGTATAAACATCTGTTTCACATTCCAGATATTCGACATTATTGCACTTATAGTTTTCTGCAACCAGATACAACTTATTATTCAGTTGTTCTTCCGTGTTTCTATACGTTCGTCGTATTTTACCGTCAGTGTAGAGTATTCTTTCTCCTCCCATCAAACTTACTTCATTTTCTTTTTCATCAACAATTATTTTCGGTTCACCAAGGAACCAGTTAGAAGTGTAAAGGGTTTCACAAGAATAGCTCCATCTCTCGCATTTATAAAACCTAAGATGGCTATGAAAATCTAAGTCAAATTCATCAGCAACAACGTATCGATAGTTCCCAAGTATTGCCTTTTCCAATGTAGCTGGATGAAAAAAGACATAGTACAAAAGATTTCCGCTAAGAAACAATAAAATATTTAAACCCAAAAGAAATTGCATCATCCTGTTTTTAGCATCGTTTTTTCTAAAAAGCATTTTTGCAGGATAAATTGATAACACTAACATCCCTAAAACATAGGAAGTAAATTCTCTATTACCTCTACTTAATAAATCAAAATACTTAATGGATTCAAAAACAAACCAAAGCGTAACTAATGTACTTACCAACATCAGAGGAACAAGGAGAATCCATAAACCAATAGATAAATACTCTCTCTTGTAAAATGTTTTAATCAGAATCGTAGCCACTAAATAGATACAAAGTATTATCACCCCTAGTATATAGGCTTCTAAATCCACAAATTCTATCGGGACACTAAGAATCCAAAACAGATACAAAGCAACCATCGCCCATACAGGAAATGTTAGAGGCCATTTGATAAACTCGATTACTTTTTTCATCATTACCCTCCATAAAAAGAAGTTGCTCATATTCTATCATTCCCATCAAAAAAAGAGCCGAGCGATTATTTGCTCGGCTCTTCATTATTTCTATTGTGGCTTCGATATGCTCCGGAAAGCATCGGAGCTACTCAGCCATCGTTATTCTCTAACGCACCAATCTCCACGCAACGGGGAGAGCCAGCGCAGCCAAAATCATCTTAATAGCATCGCCGACCAAAAATGGCAACACACCCAAAGCAAGAGCTTTCTCGAAACCAAAAAGAATCGCCAGCCAACCTGCGCCAAAGAGATAGATCACCAAAGTTCCGGCAATAAAAGGCAGTAAAGAAGTGCGCAAATTACGCTCCAAGCCACGCTCTGCCATTTTCCCGATCAGATAAGCGGCAATGATGAAGCCCACCAAATATCCAAGCGTTGCACCAGAAAGATAAGCCATCCCAGACGCGCCGCCAGCAAAAACGGGCAAGCCAAAAGCACCCAAGGCTGTGTATAAGAGCATCGAAGCTGCGCCGCGTTTTGATCCCAACGTTGCGCCGATAAGCAAAACGGCAAAGGTTTGCCCAGTTAGTGGAACAGGTGTAAAGGGCAGCGGGATTTTGATCTGCGCCAAGAGCGCAACAAAAACAGTGCCGCTAAAAACAAGCATCAGGTCGCGCAGACGGGCATTTGAGCGCGGGAAAGTTTGTGCATAAAGTGTGGGGGCAAAGGTGGTCATAAAAGCTCCTTCTAATAAATAAAATATTTAGAGATTAGAAGTGACTGTCACCTGCAAAGCAACCTGAGAATTGAAGTAATCATTTTTCTACAAAGTTGCAGTGGTTTTGCGAGAATCTCAGAGGTGACAGTCACTTCCTTTTTTACAAAGTTTATTTACTTCCTCTACAAGGAAATTTTCGTGTAAGAGAAAGTCTCTACGCTAAGATATAACCCAGCATATCAAAATAGGTTATGTCAAAAAAATCGTACAAAAAAGCGCAGCTAACTTGCCTTTTACCTGAAATCATGCTATTTTTAGCCTATATTATTATCATTCTTAAGGATTTATCTATGTCATCCCCCCAAAAAAGAGTCGTCATTGTCGAAGACGAAAAAGATGCGGCAGAAATGTTCGCTGAGATGATGCGCGTTAGCGGCTATAAAGTTACGAAAATTTTTAGCAGCACCCCCGCCATCGGTATCATTGCTGCTGAAAATCCAGATGTTGTCATCCTAGATGTGATGATGCCCGACATTTCGGGGCTTGAAGTTTTGCGTTATATGCGCCGAGAACCAGCCTTAAAAGATACGCCTGTCATTTTGGTTTCAGCCAAAAGCATGCCTTCTGATATAAAAACGGGGATGGATGCCGGAGCATCGCGCTATCTGACAAAACCCGTCAGTTTCCTGGATTTGAAGAAAGCAGTGGATGAACTTGTCGTTCGTACACCTGCCCTTTAACTTGCTCGGCCTTAATGAGCCTCATCCGCACCTTTATCGCGATTCCCCTTCCCTCTCCCCTCCAAAAACGGATCTGGCGAGAAACAGCTCCCCTCCGAGATAGCATAGAGCGGGGAATTATCCGCTGGGTACCTCCAGAGAATATCCATCTGACACTGAAATTTTTAGGCAATACCCCGGAAGAGAATTCAGATACATTAAAAAAGATCATCACAAGAGAGATACTAAAATATCCAGCTTTTGAGATTTCACTAAGAAAGATCGGGGCTTATCCAAATATTTCTCGTCCAAACGTGATCTGGCTGGGCATAGAAGAAAGCAGCAAGCTATTCTCGTTGCAAAAATCTGTGGAGAAGGTAGCAAGCCAAATCGGGAGCCTTCCGGAAAAACGTCGCTTTTCAGCGCATCTCACACTCGGGCGCGTAAGCCGTAAAGGATACAATAAGCAGTCGAGAGCTAAAATCCGCATAATGCTAGAGAAAACCCCGGGTTATGATTTTGGCAAAGTTCGGGTAAAATCCATCCATCTTTTTGAGAGCCAATTAAAAGAAAGCGGAGCAGAGTATCGCTCTTTATTTGAAGCAAAATTAGGAGAGTTTTTTGAGTAACCAAGAATTACACCATGCAATTGTTGATGTTTTAGAAGATAAAAAAGGCGAGGATATTCTCTTGCTTGATTTGAGAGGGGTAGCAGAATTTTGTGATTATTTTGTGCTTTGTAACGGAACCAGCGACCGGATGCTGGAAGCATTAGGTGATGATCTGGTACGGAAAATACGAGAGAGCCACAAAATAAAAGGGCATCTCGAGGGTCGCGGAAGAGATGGCTGGCTTTTAATCGATTATGGCCAGGTGATCGTGCATATTTTCTCGCCCGACCAACGCGATTTTTATGCACTGGAAGATTTATGGGAAGAAGGAAAGCCCCTGGTTCATATTCAATAAAAGATTTTGATCTATACAAAAAACGCCGAGTTTTGAAAACTCGGCGTTTTTGTTTAAGTTAGTGATCTACTCAAAGATCCAACGATCAGCATCACGTTTCCAGTCTACTAATTCATCTTCGCTAAACCAGAGAGCGACTTCGCCTTGACCATTTTCGACACTATCTGATGCGTGGGTAAGATTGCGCCCTACTTCAAGACCAAAATCGTGGCGTACTGAGCCGGGGGCGGCTTCGGTGGGGCGAGTTGCGCCCATTGTTTGGCGTACAGCTGCAACGGCATTTACGCCTTCCCAAACCATCGCCATCACTGGCGCAGAAGTGATATATTCGATCAATCCAGTATAAAAGGGTTTCCCTTTATGAATGCCATAATGCGTTTCAGCCATTTCATTGCTGACAGCCATAAACTTTGCACCAACGAGACGCAAACCGCGACGCTCTAAACGAGCGATAATCTCCCCAACCAGCCCACGCTGAACACCATCGGGTTTTACCATTACAAAAGTTCTTTCCACAACTTCCTCCAAATAATTTTGTTTCGCAAGAAATTTGCGCTCTACGCAATATCGCTTACGTTTTACCTATCTTAGTAGTTTTTCTGCATTGGTATATGAGTCGATCGCTTCTTGAAGACGACCAGCACGCATATAGGCATCGCCTAACATCTGCCAAATTTCTATATTTACGGGGTAATCGTCCAGAGCTTCGCGCAAATCAAAGATGGTTTCATCTAAAAGACGATTTTTCTTAATTAACTTGCTATATTCTTCGAGAGCAGCAGAGATTTTTCCTTCATCCAAAGCGGCCTGTGCACTCATGAGGTTGATGTCACGCAGCATAGTTGTATCCATTCTTCGCTTACTGCGTTTTGACTTTTCAGGAGTTGTTGGCTCAGGAGTTTCTTGAACTTCTACTTTAGGCTCTGGTGGGGGTGGCTTTTTAAGCTCAACATCTTTCTTTGGCACAGCCCCTTTTCTTGGCAAAGTCCCTTCTTTGGCTAATTTTTCAGAAACAGAACCGAAAGTCTTCTCTTCTCCAATAGAAGCAGGAGTATCTTCCTCCTGAGAAATGCCCCTTTCTTCTGCTGTCGCTTCTACGGGTTGCCACTCAAAGGGCTGAGTCGGCAAAGGCTCTTCTGGAGAGGAAGCTTCTTCTGTTGTCATCCAATCAGGTAAAGGCTCTTCTTCAGCTTCTTCAGATTTCACTTCCTCTTTTTCACCAGTCGCCATATCGGCGAGCCAGCCGGGGAGGTCTTCCTCTTCATCCGCTGCTGGGACAGGTTCTGCAGCAGGCGGAAGAGCTTCGCTTGCGCTTACATCCATTTCCTTGATCCAAGTGGGGGCATCGTCAACTTCACCCTCAAACTCTATGGATGTCGATTCACTTTGCGGTGTTTCTTCCTCTGTTATTTCCAAACTGCCAACATCGGGCATTGAAATTTCTTCTACTTTTTCCTCAGCAGGGGGTTCAGGATCAGCAATAAGCTCTTCATTAATAACACCTTTTGCTTTCTCTTCCATCCACGCTGGTATTTCATCTTCATCTTCTGTACGCGTTCCCGAGTCTGTGATCTCTTCTTCGGATTCGCTCAAGGAGCCTATGGCAGGATCAGAAACAAGCGTTTCATCTTCGATACTTGACTCGATACTTGGGCTGGCTTCTGTTTCAGTAACCGGAGTCTCTATTTCATCATCGTCTTGCAACCACGCAGGTGTCGCATCTACATCTTCAGTTGGTTCAGCATCTTCTACGGGAGCGGATTCGCTTGTCTCTTCCAAACTTTCGCTTTCTGCGCTGGCCTCTTGCGATTTTTTCACCCACTCTGGCGCATCTTCTGTGCGAGCATCGGGGTCTGTGATCAACTCTTCTGCTTTCGCACCCTGATTTGCAGCAAGGCTTTCAAGCCAGTTCATTGCCGCGTCTTGATCATCTGCAGAGGTACCTAATTCGCCAATAGCGGGGTCTGAGATGGGTGCTTCTTCTTTTTCAGCAGGAGCTTCCTCGGCAGCAACAGCTTCATCAGAATCCGTCTCATTAAGCCAGGCAAATTCGTCCTCTGTTTCAGTTTCTGGAGTTTCTACATCTTCGAGAGCGGGTGTTTCTTCTTTAACTTCTTCTAACCACGCTGGGGTGTCATCTGCATCCCCATCAGCAGGCTCTTCATCATCTTGCAGCCATGCAGGTACATCTTCTTCTGTTTCTTCAACTGTATCTTCTGCACTTACTTCTTGTGATTTTTTCACCCACTCTGGCGCATCTTCTGTTCGTGCTTCAGGGTCAGTAATAAGCTCTTCAGCTTTTGCACCCTGATTGGCAGCAAGACTTTCGAGCCAGTTCATTGCAGCATCCTGATCATCAGCCGAAGTACCTAATTCACCAATAAGCGCATCATCAACTACTTCTTCGCTTTTCGGGGTTTCGGCAACAGGTTCTTCTCCTGTCTCTTCGCCTAAAAGGTCGCTGATCCATTCGTCAGATGCTTCTTCGCCTTCAACTTCATTTTCTTCTGCTGCGGCAATTTCCTCTGCGGCTGGAGCGATGGACTTCATCCAGTCTGGCATCTCACCTTCTTCGATCTCTTCTGCGCCATCATCAGATTCTTTCTCTGCATCCGGGCTATCAAAGAAGGAGGTTGGTTCTTCTGCTCCGGAGGAGCTTCCCCAACCGGCTTCGCGCATAAAGTCTGGGATGTCCTCTTCAGGAGAATCTTGTGAAACGGAATCCTCTTTAGGGTCAGGAGCGTCCCCATCTTCTCTTAACCACTCAGGTTCTTGGCCTTCGTCTTTATCTTCTGAAATTCCCATAGAATCACTCCATCCGCTTTCTAGTTGCGGGGTATCACCAGGATGCCAATCTAGTCGCTCAAGGCTAATTGATGCGTCTGGCACATCATCTATTTCAAAGATCGAGCCTTTTACAAAGGCAGCGTAAGGGTCAAGCGCATTAACGCGGTGACGATAAACTTGTGTGCTTTCAGCACGGCTGGTTTCTGGCAAGATCTCGACCAAAATACGATTGGCATCAAAACAATAAGGGTATTTTGCGAGTAAGTTGGAGGCTATTTCTGAGGCTTTAACACGTTGCCCTGAACGAAAATAAGTGTTTGCAAGGAGAACCTGCATATCTATACGGCCGGGGTCCTGAGCTTCTACGCTCATGATCTCGGCAAGAGCTTGAGGATATAGTTCGCCTTGTACATAGACATTTGCCAGCGCACCGCTTGTCATGCGTACTTTGGGCGGCTGAACACCATCACGTCGTCCGTATAATCGTTGTAATTCCCCTTGTACCGCAGCATTAGAAGGTTGTGCTTCAAATGCACGTTGCATATGCCAAATGGCATCGTCCATTTTCTCGTTTTCATCTGCAATAAGGCTCATGCCTACATGAGAGACAAAATCGTTAGGCACAGACATCAATACGCGTGAAAAAATATCTGCTGCTGCTGCATATTTTTTCGCTTCGAGATAAGCCTTCCCCAATAATTTATAGGTTTCAATATGTTTGGGAAAAGTCTTTAAAATATGATAACAATGACCGATGGCCTCATCAATATTCCCCTGATCGACCAAGGTTCCAATTTCGCTATTATAGATTCGTAAAGATACTTTTGCCATATCTGCACACTCCTCTGCTTAGTATGCACTATTCCTTAAGTTTTCGCAAGTTATTCTATAAGCATTAGCTTAGGTATAAAAGAGCGGAAGCGGTTGTACACTTTTCTCGCTAAAAAGATGCGCCCTGAGTACTTCTTCTCGAGCCTCGTCTAAAAGTTTGGGATCATTTGCATGGATAGTGAAAAGCGGCTCTCCCGCCTCTACAAAATCGCCAACATTGTGTTGGATGATAAATCCTACCGCGTGATCAACAGGATCGCCCTTTTTGGCACGTCCTGCTCCGAGAGCTACTGCTGCTTCTCCTATGAGCCGCGCGTGGATTTGGGCTAGATACCCGCTTCGAGGGGCAGCTACGGTCTCGATCAGCTTTGCTTTTGGTAGCTTTGCAGGCTCATCCACAAAGCTCACATCACCACCTTGTGCAATGATCAATTCACGGAATTTCTCAAAAGCACTGCCGTCTTCAATGGCCTTTTCTGCCATTTTACGAGCATCATCCATATTTTCATCATATCCGCCCAAAAGAAACATCTCGGCAGCAACATGAAGAGAGTGTTCTCTAAAATCTGCTGGGCCTCCACCATGCAACGTGTCTAAAGCCTCGACAACTTCGAGCGCATTTCCCACAGCCTGCCCAAGAGGTTGATTCATATCCGAGAGAAGTGCAACGGTTTTGCGCCCTGCCAATTCCCCAATTTCAACCATCCTTTTGGCTAACTCTCGTGCTTCTTCAAGGGTCTCCATAAATGCCCCCAAGCCAAGCTTCACATCTAAAACGATCGCTTGTGCACCGGCAGCAATTTTTTTGCTCATAATAGATGATGCAATTAGGGGCATGGAAGGGACTGTGCCTGTCACATCTCGCAAAGCATAGAGCTTTCCATCTGCAGGAGCGAGATTTACGCTTTGCCCTGCGAGAACCATGCCATGCTCACGTAATTGTTTCTTAAACTCTTCTGTGCTCAAATCAACGCGAAATCCGGGGATGGATTCCAGTTTGTCGAGCGTCCCCCCGCTAAAACCAAGTCCGCGCCCAGACATTTTCCCGACTGGCAACCCACAGGCTGCAACGATAGGCAAAACAACCAGCGATGTCTTATCCCCCACCCCTCCTGAAGAATGTTTATCAATAGCAAGATCAACTACATCCGAAAGGTCAAGGGTGTCTCCTGAAGCAGCAATAGCCAATGTCAGGTCGGTTGTCTCTCGTGGAGTCATTCCATTTAACAGAACCGCCATTGCCCAAGCAGATGCCTGATAATCCGGAACTTTGCCATTAGCAAAGCCTTCCACAAAAAAGATAATTTCTTCTTTGCTTAGCTCTTCTTTTTCACGTTTCTTAATAATAATGTCTATCGTGCGCATTCTTCTCTCTTTATTAAAGGCTAGTATTTTGGAGCAGTTTAATTGTAACCGATGTTTTATCTTCTCAACCAAAAAAGCTGTTGACCCCCCATAAAAAATCATATACACTCATTTTATGAACAGACATTCATCAACTGTCGGAATGAGTTCTCTTGACCTTCTCGGAGATATTCCAAGAGGAGAACGGATCCTGCTAAAAATTTTTCTGCGAAAGACAACAATAAGCAAAGAAGAATTTAAGCAGATAGCAGAGGAGCTTCCTGAGAAGAAAGATATTTCTCAGGAAGAAATAAAGCAGGCTCTTGAGGGCTTATTTAAAAGAGAGTGGCTAAGAGAGCACGAGGGAAATTACACGCTATTGCAGCGGAAGCACCGGGGCAGTCAGAAGCAAGATTTTTAAAAGAAAGCTGGGGACTATCTTGCGCAAGCATCTTCTCTTTTAGAATGTGCTAAGAACATAACTAATGTCCAAAAGTAAAAACGATTGCAGTATAATTTTTTCATGTACCCTACAAACTCTTCTCCTTTACAGGTAATTGAACCTCGCTTACGGTCTTTCTTACCCGCCGACCTATATGTCTCAGCTTGGGTAGACCCTTCGCCAACTACATTGGAGAAAGTTTTTACTCATTTGCGAACATTTCAGCGTATTCTATACGATTACACCTCACGTCATCTATCAGATAAACCTCCACGTCCTGGAGAAGTACGTCAAGGATGGCAGCGTGGCACTTTAATGTTTACGGATCTCGCAGGCTTCACTCGCCTAATGGAAGCCAATGCATCGAAAGGTCGAGATGGTGCTGCATCACTACTAAATATTCTCAATGCCTACTTCGCAGAGATGATCGAAATTATCAGTAAAGCAGGCGGTGACTTACTTGAGTTCACTGGCGATGCCCTGCTCGTTCTTTTCCCCGAAGATAAACACAAAAAAGACGATATCGTCAAAGCAGTTCGTGCAGGATTACGTATGCAACGCGCTATGAGCCATTTTGACCAAATCGAAACCCCACAGGGCAATCTTCATTTGGGCATGCGCATCGGGCTTCATACAGGAAAATTCCTTGCAGCCGATGTTGGCACGCCGCGCCGTATGGAGCATGTTTTGCTAGGGAGCGCGGTGCAGCGAGCTAAACTTGCAGAAAGTGCAGGTCAAGTTGGAAAAGTTTGCCTCTCTGAAGCAGCTTTCGAGCGTGTTAAAGAAAATTTTCTTTTTGAAGATCATCATTCAAAAGATGGCAAGCATAAATACAAACTCGTGGTAGATAATTTTTCAGAAGAAGACCTTGGTGAATATGAAATATCATCATCCACACGTCGACGATTATCAAACCCTCTACTTATAGACCGCAGCGTCGCTGGTCTCATCGCTGAGATCACAAAAATGCTTGATTCTATTGAACCACTAGCCAGTTTTTTGCCATCCCCCGTACTAAACTTGCTTGTTGAGAGTGCAGCAAAACGCCATATTTCGCCAGATTTTCCTGCTCCTACCGTTATCTTTGTCAATTTAGTTGGATTGCCAGAATTAGTTGACCGAGCATTACCAGGACAGGAATTGAAAATTATAAATACGCTTTCAAAAACGGTTGCACGCATTAATGCTGCTGTTGAAGCACGCGGTGGCGTACTAAAAAAAGTGACTTACCATATCTCTGGTTCTGATATGGTCATCTATTTTGGCGTTCTTAATGCTCATACAGATGACCAAAAACGTGCAGCTTCAGTTGCTCTTGATATTCGAGATATTATTCAAAATGTTAAGGTACCGTCGGTCGGAGGTGCCACAATGGAAGCAAGCTGCCAAATTGGCATTAATTTAGGATCAGCTTTTTCCGCTGAAATAGGTGAACCAAATGGGCGCCGAGAATTTAACCTTTTGGGCGACACGGTAAATGTAGCTGCTCGCTTGATGGACAGAGCTTTGCCCAATCAGATTTTAATGAGCCAACCTGTCTATGAAGAGATCAAAGACGCTTTTTCTGCTGAATATTTGGGAGACGTTTCTTTAAAAGGGAAAGGAGCTCCCACGCCTCTCTTTGAATTAACGGGAGAAATTGACTAATAAATTGCCTTTTTAATTTCTCAGCCAACATAAACATCAAATTAATTTTTTACAAGTCGCATTACCCTTGCTCACACTCATCCAAAAATAAAGATAAAGCCTATATTCAAAGCCCTATTAAAAATTTATACAGTATAATTTTCTGAACCTGATTTTAAAAATCACCAATAAATTCTTTGAACAACGGGAGAGAAAAATGGCTCAAATCATTTCAGTTCATTCATTCCGTGGGGGAACGGGAAAATCAAATACAACAGCAAACCTTTCGGCCCTGCTTGCCAAAAAAGGCTTTCGTGTGGGTGTTGTAGATACCGATATTCAATCTCCAGGCATCCATGTTCTTTTCAATTTGGATGAGGGAGATATGAAACACTCCCTGAACGATTACTTATGGGGAAAATGTAAAATTCAGGATGCCGCCCACGATGTTTCAGGACGTCTCGGCGCAGATATACAAGGCCAGATATTCCTTATCCCATCTAGCATAAAAGCGGGAGAGATTGTTCGTGTATTGCGCGAGGGCTATGATGTTGGTTTATTAAATGATGGCTTCCGTGACCTGGTTAGTGAACTCCAACTCGACTATCTGGTCATTGATACACATCCCGGGCTAAACGAAGAAACCTTACTCTCTGTCGCTATTTCAGACGCACTCATCATTATCATGCGTCCTGACCAGCAAGATTATCAGGGAACGGCCGTTACCGTTGACGTAGCACGCAAACTGGATGTGCCAAATCTAATGTTACTTGTCAACAAGACACCGAAGGTTTTTGACTTTGACGATGTACGTGAGCGCGTTGAAAAGACCTATGATTGCGCTGTAGCTGCTATCCTCCCTCACTCAGACGATATGATGGCACTAGCCAGTTCAGATATTTTCACACTTCGATATCCTGAACATGAAATAACACAGGGCTTAGAGAAAGTCATTGCCCGTCTCCAGAACTAGAACAAATCAGCTATAGGGCTTTTGATTGTGCAAATATCAAAAGCCCTTTTTTTAGGAATCTCAGCTCCCCCCTATCCAGTACGACCTAATTAATATTTTATCTACTAATCTATTTTTATTTTTAATAACTTATTGATCGGTAATTATGAATAACTTTTTGCAACGCATATTTCGAATAAAACCGGGAGAACTTGGATTGATCCTAACCTTAGGAACAATCCTTTTCATTAATTATCTTACAATGGGGATTACGAAAGTAGTTTCTGTTAGCGGTTTTTTAAGTGAAGTTCAAGACTACTACATCCTGCTCGTTTGGGCAGGAGATATGGGCTTGCTAATTTTGGCAACAGGACTTCAATCGTTAATTATCGATCGCTTCTCTCGTATTAGGCTATTGGGAGCGATTATCCTGATACTAGGCATCATTTACGCCCTTCTCCCGCTAACTTTTATGCTCGATAATTTTCCCGTCGAGATTAGTTACACACTTTTATATCTACTAACGGATCAACAGTGGCTAATATTTCCTCTTATCTTTTGGGCATTGATCAATGACCTTTATAGTCCTGCACAAGGACGTCGTTTACTCCCCATTATTGGAAGTTTTGCTTTTATTGGAACAGTAGTCGGATTACTCATTGCTCAACTTGATGCAAAGCTTCACTTTGGTGCAACAAAATTACTTTTTCTGAATGCTATTGTTTTCCTTGTGGCTTTTGGCATTGTTTTTTTTGCTTTGAGAAAAATTCGTGTCAGACATCAGTCTAAAAACAGCGCAACTATCCAAGAGGCCTTTGCTGGCGGCTGGAATTTTATTCAATCTGTCCCCGCTTTCCGTTACTTATCTCTTAGCATGTTTTCTGCCGGCATAACGATAACCCTGCTCTTATACGATACATTATCAGATGCGAGCCTACACTTTGGGAATAATTTTCAAAGCTTCTTTGCTTTATATAGTTTAGTTATTGCAATAACATCAATACTTCTACAGTTTTTATCAGGAAGAATTATTGAAAAGTTTGGGATCAAAAAAAGTTTTGCTTTTTTACCTTTCTCCATGCTTATTGCTTCAGTTATTAATTTCTTTATCCCAGGCGTATGGGGAAGCGCGCCTTCTCAAGGGCTAACAAGAATAACATTAGATACTGTCGATCAATCCAACAGAAAAGCTTATCAGGCTCTTGTCCCAGATGAAAAAAGAGGGCGTGTCAGCATTTTCATTGACAGTTACCTCCCCTCCTTAGGAGCAATTTTAGGGAGTTTGTTGGCTTTTGGAATTATCTCGTGGGGAATTTCGAAAGGTATGGCACGCGAGACTCTTTCTTCTATTTACTTGGGCGTGGGTGTTATCGCTGCGATTATCGCTGTTATTGCTTTTTTCTTGATGTGTTCAACATATGATCAAAGTCTTTTAAACTGGCAAATGAAACGTCGTTCTCGAGGCTCCAGCGTGATGGATATGTTAGACTTCTCGGACGAGGAGAAGAATTAATGTCCGCCGAAGCGATCATTAACAATGACCAGGTAAAGATTTTTGAATTACTTAATTCTGGAGACATTCCTCGTATAAATGCCTTTATCACCCTTTACGAACGTTTATTTCCCGAATACGCACACTATTCCCTGCGTTTACGACGCCGTACCCAGCTTCCATCCGAAGCACGTACTGGGCACAAGGTTCATTATTGGCTTATAGAATATCAGAATACACCCATCGGCTTATTTATGTTCCGATATATCTCGTCCAGAAAATGTGGGGCAGGAACAGCTTTGGCTCTTGACCCTGGCGCACGTGGAATAAAGGTCAACGGAAAATCTCTAACTGCATTTTTGTTCGAAAAAGTTCTAAGCCAGCTAAAAGAAGATGCTCTCTCAATGGGACATTCAAAATCTTTTGGCATGGTAGCAGAGATAGAGCATCTGGGTTTAATGAAGAGATTTGAAAAACTGGGAATGTTAGAATTACCTGTAAAATACTTTGAACCTGTTTTTCCTCCAGAAGCAAATGAGTTACCAAGAGAAGAAGTGGTAGATAAGATCAGATTTATTCCTGCACATTTTACAATTATGCCGCATCCTGAATCCAATCATAAGAGCTTCTCCTCTAAAATTTTGAAAGATTTTGCGCTTGCATTTCTTGTAGATCACTATAATCTGGATGAGAATCACTACAAGGTTCAAGAGGTGTTGAGATCAATTGCTTAACTTTCATAAACTCCCTTTGAACAAAGAATATCCAAAAAACTAACTTTTTGAAAAGAGGTGTCTCATGCCAAAAACAGACGAAAGGGAAAAACGCTATCTAAGTCTACGTATAAAAATATGGTTTGCTTTTATCCTCATCTTCACACCTGTATTTGTTGCCAGCTATATATGGTTTTACCTATATACGAGCGAAAAAGTGCTCAATAGTATTTCAGAAGACCTTGTACAAACCATTAGCGGTGCTGTTGAAAAAATGGATGTAGAAGGTTTTGTCACTCTCTATGAAGAAGAAAGTGCCAACAACCCTCTTTGCCCACCAGCTCCGGGCGTCGGCGTAGAAGATAGCGGATATTATCCGGAAAACCCGCTTTATTGGGAGCATGTTACCTGGCTAAGTGATGTTGAAAAGATTGAGCCTGAAGCAAATGTGTACACTTATATAAAGGGAGATGAGCCTGGTGAAGTACTCGGCATAGGCAGCTCTGGAGCGCTAAGAGACCCTGTTGTTGGCTTCAAATTCTGCCAAAGCTACACATCCACCACATCAAGGATTTACGACGGATTATCACAAAGAGTAGATGTTTGGGAACCTTATGAAGATCCCTTTGGTTCCTGGATAACAACCTATATGCCCATCCACGATGCAGATGGAAAAATAGTTGGCGCAATCGGGATCGATATCCTCGCCAGCTATGTTCAAGATGTTCAAAATGGAATTATTCGGAACGGTCTGATCGCTTTCGTTCTTTCATATGTCCTCATCTTTGGCTTGGTCTACCTCATGTCCGGGATCGTGACACGCCCTCTTATTGGGCTTGCTACCGTTTCCAAAGAGATCGGTGACGGGAACTACGACCAGGATTTGGACGCACTAGACAATCTAGGGCGATGGGATGACGAGATTGATACACTTTCCGATACGATCAAGATCATGATCGGTAAAGTTGCTCAGCGTGAACAAATACTCCGAAAACGTGTTAGCCAACTTGAGATCATGGTTGACAATACCAAACGTCAAGAAGAAGTTAAACAAATCGTTGAAAGCGACTTCTTCCAGGATTTACAATCAAAGGCTAAAAATATGCGTAAACAATTCAAAGGCGGAAAAGACAAATAGCATTCTCTCTACGCAAGAGAAAGTAGTGCAAACAAAAAACCGCCCAAAAGCTTGGCTTTTGGGCGGTTTAGTATTTACGAAACACTTATGCTTCTACAGATAAAGCTTCATCTTCTCTTTCATCTTCGCCAATAGAACCAGCGACAATATCGTCGTTATCCCCCTCTTCCTTATCGTCCATATTCATCCCAAGCCAACCTAGCAAGGGCTTTACAGGCAGATCGCCAACCATCCTGAAGCTGGCATCATCACGGATATTCCCTAACGCCGCAGCTAAATCTTCACGGCCAGCGATCACAGGCTCCAAGCGTTCGACTAAATCTGCGATTTTCAAACTCGAAAAAACGCGTGGGTTCATATCAGAGAGAATTTCCTGAACATAGGGGAGAAATTGTCGTAACTTTCCCCAAATCGGAGTTGCCGATTCTGCGCTCTCATTTTCCAGAAAACGCCCAATTAGCGGGATTTCCTCTCCCAATGCACCAACGCCATGAGAAAGTGACATCATATCATTGAAGACGCGGCTGGCTTTATCTCCGCTACCAAAAATATTTACGCGTACTCCTGGAGCAATCGATTCGAAGGCTTTCAAATAAGCATCCATTTGCAACGTCGTTATCTTTTCTTGATGCGCATGTTCCATACGTATCTTTTCAAGCTCTACCAATACAGGGGCTTTATCATATAAGGCGACCAATTGCTTTTGGGCATTGATCTCAACTTCTTTCATCCGGCGCAAACGCTCAGCCTCGGCTTCTGCCTGAGCTTGAGCAACCTCTGCTTGCGCAAGGCCATCTGCTCTTGAAACAATCACTTGTTTCTCTGCCACTTCAACACGAGCTGCTTCAACTTCAGCTTCTGCTAAACCAGGCGCGGCTGTTTCTGCACGTGTTGCATCAGCACGGATCTTGGCTGCCTGCGCACGCTTTTCAGAAGCAGTAGCTTCTGCTTCTGCTTTCATTAACTCCGCTTTTGTTTCAGCATCCACTTTGGTTTGTAAAGCACGTGCTTCTGCTTCAGCTTCGACTTTTAATGATTCACCAACCTGACTTGCTTCTGTCAGCGCCACATCTTTTGCACGTTCTGCAGCAGCCAATTCTTCCTCACTCAAGCGTTTTGCTTCTGCTTGTGTGCGCTCTGCTTGACGCTCGATCTCGCGAATTTGTACAAGGGCTAAACGCTGAGCTTCGGCATCAGATTCGGCCAACTTGATCTCAGCATTTCGTTTTTGTTGAATAGCCCGCAATTCAGCGGCCCTTTCAGCCGTAATCTTGGCAATACGGGCATCTTTTTCAGCTTGGCCTTCCCCCAGCTTTTTATTTAGTTCAACTTTCGTTAGATCACGCTCATGCGAGCTTTCGGCTGCTGTTTTTTCTCGCTCAATTTGCAAGATGTTCACTTCATGGCTGCGAATAGCTAAAGCTTCTTCCTGATTTAGAGTCGTTGTCTCAACTTCCCGTTTTGCTTCCAGACGCTCAAATGCCAATTTCTTTTCAGTATTTGCCCGAATTTCCGCTTCTGTGCGCTCACGGGATTGGTCATCCTTCAATTCAGCAACTTGTTCCAGGTTGGTTGCAATACTGGTTTCTTTTGAAACACGCGATTCAGCTTGCTCGACCAATTTATCGTAAGCAATACCATCCAATTTCGTGATCGTGAGCAAAGCCAGATCGTAACCCAACTCAGAAAGAATCTGATTTACTTTTGGAAAAGCGATTTCCGCCAATTTCTGGCGTTCCGCAATAATCCCCTTCAACTCCATTGTCGCTCCGGCAGCAATTAGCTCTGCCTTGCCAACTTCCATGATCGTATTGATCAGGCCTGTCGTATCTAATCCCACTCGTTGGGCGGCAATTTCAGCCTTGTCGGGATTCAGTTTCGCTACAGCATGCGCCCACAAACGAAAACTGACTTTACTATTATCCAAGGCTTCTACACCTTCATCGTTATGGCCTCGGATCGGAACTGTAAAGCTGATCGTCTTTAACTTAATAACCTGTGTCAGCTTATTTAACCAATATCGAGAAGGACGGTCTGCCGTTTGCCCAAAAACTTTACGTGCACTGGAAAGCAACCAGGTATGTCGCCCATCACCAACGATCACATGAATTTCATCAGGGGGCACCAAAATTCTGCGCCCAATGCCCAACACACCGCGAGCGCGATCCGCTTCTGTACGTAATGAAGCAGCACTAGAGTTAAATTCGCTCATAGCACTTTCTGTTCGCTCAAGTTTAGAACGAGCACGTTTATTTTCATTTTGATCAGGTAGATTCTGCTTTGTCATGATGAAACCCTCTCTTATACTTATCCCGATGACAGAAATACGCTGTGGATGGCGCGGGATTTTCCCCATACACATGAAAGAGCTTTGTCTTTAGTAGACGCTCTTGACCCTAAATTTGCTTCCGTTAACAAAATATTTGTCCGAAAACAAGTGGTCATTTGCTTAATCTACGAAAGTGAGACTACAAAAGTTTCAAAAACTTTTGTAGTCTAAAAAACCTTTACTCTAACTCCTTTTTAATACGCCCTAATCCCTCAACAAGAGTCTCATGCGGGCAACCAAAATTCAGGCGCACAAAAAGAAAATATCCGCCCAAAAATGAGCGGATATTCGTTTAATTCTTCTGAAATTATTGGTTATGTATGAGTGATGGTTTCGTCACTACCCTTTCGGGCTCGCGTGCGAGCAGAGTTTACGAAGCGCGGCAGTCTCCTTCACTGTCCAGGGGATTGCTTCGGCGATAAAACTGCCTCGCAATGACAAAACTATCATGTAGTTTTTACCGCTATCAAAAATTTACCTTAATGCAGCTTTCATCCTCTCCAAGCCTTCAACGAGAGTCTCACGCGGGCACCCAAAATTCAGGCGCACAAAACCTTCTCCACCGGGGCCAAAGCTTGCGCCTTCATTAAAAGCCACCTTCCCCTTTTCCATAAAGAACGTATGTAATGGTTCTTCTACTTCACCTTTCTCAAGTAGTTCGCTAAAATCCAGGAAGGTTAAAAAGGTGGCATCGGGATTTGAAACACGTACACCGGGCATGTTTTCCTTGACATACTTTACAATAAAATCACGATTTTCTGTCAGATAAACAAGCAATTCTTCAAGCCAATCATCACATTCACCCGCAAAGGCGACTTCTGAGGCAATATGCCCTAAGCTATTGGTATGAAATGTCAATTTCTCTAAATCAGCTTGGAATTTTTTGCGAATTTCTTCGTTTTGAATGATCGCAAAACCAACAAAAAGCCCCGCTACGTTAAAGGTTTTGCTGGCAGCAATGAGCGTAACTGTCCGCTGGGCAGCCTCGGGGGAAATTGCCGCGATAGGGGTGTGTTTATTGCCATCAAGCAGTAATTCGCTGTGAATTTCATCGGAGCAGATCAGAATATCTTCACGCTCGCAAATATCAGCGATGCGAGCAAGTTCTTCGTTTGTGTAGATCGTGCCGGTCGGGTTATGGGGATGACAGAAGAGGAACATGCTTGTTTTGGCATCTTCTGAATGGACCGCGTTCTCGAAGATATCCCAATCAATTTCGTGGTGGAGGGTGTGTCTATGCGTGACCTTTTTGAGTTCGGCGACTTGCATGACGGTATCGGTATTTTTTTGCACCTTCATAAAAGGGAAGTAAACCGGCGGCTGGATCAGGATTCCTTCGCCAGGCTGGCAAGTTATTCGAGCAGCGATGTTGAACCCCGTGACCAAGCCGGGGACAGGGACGACATCTTCCGCTTTTACATCCCAGGCATAGAGTTTTTTCATCCGCTCGGCGACGTTTTGCCTGAGTTGCTTGCTGGGGAATTCATATCCTAAAACGCCGTGACCAATAGCACCGTGCAGGGCACCGAGAATGGGCGGCGGGGCGGCGAAATCCATATCGGCGACCCACATGGGGAGAATGTCTTCGTCAAAGAGGTGCCATTTAATTGAGTTGCTGGAGGCGCGGCGGTCTAAAATTTTGTCAAATTGGGAGGGCATAAGTTTTCCTTTAGGTGATATTTTTCGGGAATTATACCGCTTTGCCCAAAATGAAAGTAGAATAAGGACGAAAAAGGAGCGAGTATGAAACGACTTGTTTTAATGCGCCACGCAGAAGCTGGTTGGGATCACCCAGATTTGTCTGACCGCGACCGCCCCCTAACCAAGGCTGGGCGAAGTGATGCAACGCGTATGGGTGCTCTTTTAGAAAAAGAGGGAATTGATATTGATGCAATTTTTTGTTCTTCTGCTGAACGAACGCGGGAGACTTTATCACTTTTTTTGTATGAATATTCTTTTAAAGTGGAGCCTCGTTATCTAGACTTGCTCTATCATGCTGAAATTCGTGATTATGTGGATATGCTGATGCAATTATCTCCCGCCATAGAAAGCGTAATGCTCCTTGGGCATAATCCGACAATGTCGGGCGCGGTGGAATTCTTCACTGAACGCTACGTATCTTTTTCTGCTGCGGCGATTGCTTATCTTGAATTTGATATTGAGCAGTGGTGTGAGTTAATTGAGAAACCTGAAGGGAAATTGTTAGGGTTTTGGATGCCTAAGAAGAATAAATGATAGACAGCGGTTTGGGAGACCGCCACCAAATTAAAGAAAAAAGCCGAGAGTGAAACTCGGCTTTTTGATTACTAAATTCTGACGGGCATTTGTTCAAAGGCAAAGAGATGGCGCATCTTTTCAGCCTTCGTCGAAAGATAATGGATATTCTCATCATTGGGCTGGATCAAGATCGGTGCACGTTCGCTAACAGGCATGCCTAACTCGGTCAACCCTTCGATTTTTGCGGGGTTATTGGTCAAGAGACGCACCGACTCAACGCCCAAATCCTTGAGCATCTCAACGGCTATATCATATTCCCGTTCATCGGCTTGATGACCCAACTCCAGGTTTGCATCAACGGTATCCAAGCCTTGATCTTGCAAATTGTAGGCGCGCAGCTTTTCAGCCAAGCCGATACCGCGCCCTTCCTGACGTAAATATAGAATGATCCCACGACCTTCATTCGCGACGGCATCCATTGCGTAGTGCAATTGGGGACCACAATCGCAGCGTTGTGAACCGAGCACGTCACCTGTAAAACACTCTGAATGGACACGCACAAGGACATCTTTACCGCGTACATCCCCGAAAACTAAAGCCATATGTTCTTTATGGTCTTTATCATTATCAAATAAACAGAGCTGGAAAGAACCCTCTTCGGTAGGAATGCGGGTACATACTAATCTGTCCAGATTTAAGTTTTTCATTGTTTTCTCCTTTTCCATTAGACTTTATTATAGCAAGAATTATTACCTTATTTGTCGAAAATTGCTTTTCTGATATTTTTCTTATTTTTCGATGTTATATATAGCGGGTAAGATTACTCATATGAATACACTATTTCTCGCCTCGCACACAGATTACATTTGGCTCCGCTAAAAGAACAAATGCCTGTAGAAAAACATCATCCCTTTAAACGCCCCATCATCAGCCGTGCCGACATCTTCTTTTGGGCGGCGTTGATTCTGCTGAATGCCTTGCTCTTTTTGCCCGCAATGCTCTTTTTGCAACCCGAGCATTTCTTCTCTTTCAATCTCGAAGTGAGTTTTGCGCTCATTCTTTGGGCTATTTTCGCATCGCGCTGGCAAAAAAACGGATTGCGTTGGTTCTGGCGCGTTTTTCTCTTTTTGTTCTATTTTGCCATCATCTATAAAAGCTATGCCAGCATATTGATAGGCGTTTATCAAATGCAGCCGAATTTTTATAATGACGCATCTTTTATCGCAAACGGATTACCCTTTTTACTCAGCGCGTTAGATCTGCCAAAATGGGTTTATCTTGGATTTGTCGTCACTGTCTTATCCCTTTTTGTTTTTCTGTGGCATTTCACAAAGGCGTTGCTCATCAAACGCGCAACGCAGATCGGGCGCATCACGCAGATGTTGGCTCTCTCTTTGGGTGCGGTTTTACTCATCCATAGCGGAATTAGTTTGGGCGTAGACGCCGAGATGCCCACAGGGGTAGATTCTTTGGTTGCCGAGACCAAGCAGAATTTAAGCGCGTCGCGGGCATCTTATCAAAATATAGATACTTTTATTGCTCAAAATCCCTACGCAACATATGATTATGCGCAGTACAATCTCGCTGAAAAGCCGAATGTTTACATCATCTTTTTTGAATCCTATGGCAGCGTACTATATAAACACGAATATTTCCGCCCCGCTTTTACAGAGATGGCGACAGCTTTTGAAGCGCGTCTCGCCGATGAAGGCTGGCAATCGGTTTCTGCCTTTTCAGAAGCCCCGACTTGGGGTGGCGGTTCGTGGATGTCGTATACCAGCGCGCTTTTTGGCATTCGGGTGAGCGAGCAAAGTCAGTATAAGGCGTTGCGCGAGCAATATGCACAAGTGCCCTACCCCAATATGGGACGATATTTTCACACGCAGGGCTACGAGTATCTTTGGGTTGTGCCGATCAACCGCGAGTTGCCGCCGAAATATCAGGAAGTCGATTACGCTTTTTACGGTGCGGATCGTTGGATCACCTACGACACGCTCGAATACGCCGGTCCGCTTTATGGCTGGGGACCTTCGCCGCCCGATCAGTACACCTTTGGTTTTATGCAAGATTTGGTGCAAGAACAGCAACCCACCTTTCTTTTCTTCCTAAACCAAGACTCGCACTATCCCTGGATACCGCTACCTGAAAGAGTGGATGATTGGCGAACGCTGGCAAATTCAGATGCAGTAGGCGGCAGTTTGAGCAGCGAAGAAAAGAGCAGTCTTTCACAATTTGCCTCGCGTGAAAATTATCTTGCCGCCACTGAACATAGCTTTGCAAATATCGCCGATTTCATCACAACCCTTAACAATCCGAATGCCATCATCATGCTGGTGGGCGATCATCAGCCGCCAACTGTTTCCAGAAAAGACGATGGCTTTGAGACGATGCTTCATATCATCAGCCAGGATAATGATTTTCTGGAAAATTTCCAAAATTATGGCTTTGAGCAAGGCATTCTGCTCGACAGTGAGGAAGTGCAACTAAAACACGAAGGCTTTTATTCGCTCTTTATTCGTAATTTTCTTGCCCGCTATGGGCGCAACCCCGAAAATTTACCGCCTTATTTGGTGGATGGGCTTTTTCGTTAGGAATTAGTATTACGCAGCTTGCCCTCTCTGCCCTGAAGAGCATCTCCCCCTTTGGGGGAAGGTTAGGATGGGGGCAGGGTGCGACACACGCCTACCCAAGCGAAAGCCCTAATTAGGAGAAAAAATGCAAAAACAATTCAAAGATCAAAAATATCTTAATCTTGAAACTTTCCGCAAAAGTGGAATAGGTGTAAAAACGCCCGTCTGGTTTGTCGAAGAAAACGACGCTTTCTACGTTTGGACAGAAGCCAATTCCTGGAAGGCAAAACGTATTCGCAATAATAGTGATGTCAAAATTGTGCCATCCACAGCCAGTGGTGAACCAACCGGCGAATGGGTAGATGCGCAGGCCATAGCCGATGCTTCGCCCGAAGCGCTGACGCGTCTCACGCAAATAATGAAAAAGAAATATGGTCTCGCCTTTGCTGGTTTTCAGATGATGGGAAAACTGCGTAAAGCAAGTTATACTCAGCTCAAAATTCAAATAAAGGATAAAAATCCGTAATGCCAAAAGTAGAGATCAACACCCCCGCCCCCGACTTCACACTCGACGACTTCACAGGACGCTCCGTAAGTTTGGCTGGATACCGTTCAACGAGCAATGTCCTGCTCGTCTTCAATCGTGGCTTTTTCTGACCATTTTGCCAAAAGCACATGGCGCAGTTGCGCCACGACTTTGCAAAATTTGAAGCAGAAAAGACCGTTATTTTGGTCGTAGGTCCCGAAAACTCCGATGCCTTCGCCAAATACTGGGAGGAGCACGATCTCCCCTTTATCGGCTTACCCGACCCAAAACACAGCGTGCTGAAATTGTTTGGGCAGGAAGTAAAGCTCTTTAAACTGGGGCGAATGCCCGCTCAGGTCATCATCGACAAAGAGGGCATCGCACGTTACAGTCATTATGGGCATTCAATGAGCGATATTCCAAAAAATAAGGAGCTATTCGATATAATAAGTGAAATAAATAAAGAAAAAGCCTAAAACTAAAATAATAGAAGCAGAACAAAAAACGCCCGTTGGGTTATACACAAGAAGCATGTATAATCGGACGGGCTGTTTCTTTACAAGAAAATAGCCAAAAAGTATTTAGTTTTTATATTATGACTTTCGCTTTGGAATGAGAAAGAGTCAAAACCATGCCCCTTGTAGCCCATACCCCCCTCCCCAGCCTTGAACGGCTCAGCCAACAGCACAACCAGGAAGTGCTCAGCCTCGACCAAGCCCTAAAACAGGATATTCGCGAACTCCACATTGGCTTCCTAAATATGATGCCCGATTCCGCCTTCAAAGTGACCGAGTTGCAATTCCTGCGGCTCGTTGGTAGCAGCAATAAGATCGTCCAATTCTATATTCATCCCTGCACTGTACCCGATCCGCGTCGCAGCCCTGAAATTCAGGTATATATAGATGAGCATTACACCAGCTTCGACGAACTGAAAAAAGATGGTCTTGATGCGCTCATCATAACCGGCACAAACCCTACAAACCCAAATCTCGAAGACGAACCCTTCTGGGAAGAACTGCGCAAGATCATCGCATGGTCAAAAGCCAATGTCACATCCACGCTGGCATCCTGCCTTTCCACGCACGCCATTGTCCAGGCAGTCAGCCGTGTTGAACGAAAGCCCCTTTCGAATAAGCGCTGGGGCGTCTATGAACACCGCGTCGAAAATAGCATTCATCCCCTCCTGCACGACATCAACACTCGTTTCGATGTCCCTCATTCGCGCATGAACGACGTTAGCCGCGCCCAACTCGAAGTAGCAGGCTATAAAACCCTCGTCTACGGCAGAGATGGCGGCGTTCATCTCGCCGTCAGCCCCGATCAATTCCGGCTCGTCTTTCTTCAGGGGCATCCCGAATATGATCGTATCAGTTTGCTCAAGGAATATAAACGCGAAATAATGCGCTTCATCGACGGTGAGCGCGATGATTATCCGCCGCACCCCGAAAATTATTTTGGCAGAAAAGCAAAAAAGATCGTCGATTATTATCAGGAACTTGTTTATGCAGCCCTTGAGCAGGATAACCCTGTCCCCGAATTTCCAGAAAAAGAGCTTGAGCCTTGGCTGGATAATACCTGGCGCGATACAGGCCGAGCCTTCTTCAACAATTGGCTGGGGTTGGTTTATCAACTAACGGATGTGGATCGAAAAATCCCCTTCCCTCCAGATATTGACCCCAACGACCCGCTGGGATTAAACGCAGCGGAACACACTTGATTTAGGCTTGATACCGTTTATCAATGAGTCGTGCGTCGCAGCAACTTCGACCAAAAGAATGCTTGTCGATAAACACCTTACCAATAAACGACAAAGTGTTCATCTTTCTGGTGCGACGCACAGCCCGTCTTTAGGCAAATGCTCGTTAAACGAGACCCAGCCCAAAACACCTCCCGCCCCGTCCCCAAAAGGAGATAAAAATGAAACCAGAAACCATCGCCATCCATAGCGGATACACCTCCGAGCCGACGACCAAATCCGTTGCTGTGCCCATTTATCAGACCGTTTCCTATGAATTCGATTCTGCCCAACACGGCGCGGATTTGTTCAATTTAGATGTGCCAGGCAATATCTACACCCGCCTGATGAACCCGACCAACGATGTGCTCGAAAAACGTGTTGCCGCGCTAGAAGGCGGGGTCGGCGCCTTAGCCGTCAGCGCGGGGAGTGCGGCGATCAACTACGCGGTGCTGACCATCGCGCAGCAAGGCAATAATATCGTCTCTGCACCGCTGCTCTACGGTGGAACCTATACGCTTTTTGCCCACATGTTCGCAAGGCTGGGCATTGAAACGCGTTTTGCCGAAGATGGCAGCGCGGAGAGTTTGGAAAAACTGATCGACGAAAAGACCAGCATGGTCTTTTGCGAAAGCATCAGCAATCCTGTTGGCGCGATTTTGGATATGGAAGCTATCGCTGAGATGGCGCATAAACACGGCGTGCCACTGATGGTAGACAACACCGTGGCAACCCCAATACTGATAAAACCCATTGATTATGGTGCGGATATTGTCGTTCATTCTCTGACCAAGTATATGGGCGGGCACGGCAATTCGCTGGGCGGCATCATCGTGGATAGTGGGAAATTCCCGTGGGCAAAATACCCCGAACGTTTTCCACTGATGAATGAACCGGAAGCGGCGTATCATGGCGTGGTTTATGCGGAAGAAATGGGCGAAGCGGCTTTCATTATGCGAGCACGCACTGTGCCTATGCGCAACACAGGTTCTACACTTAGCCCTTTTAACGCATTTCTGATCTTACAGGGAATCGAAACCTTAGCCCTGCGAATGGAACGTCATTGCGATAATGCTATGGCTGTCGCGAATTATCTGAATGCGCATTCACAGGTTAAGTCAGTCAACTATGCCGGGCTGTCGAGTTCTCCCTATTACGAGATGGCGCAGAAATATACCGATGGTAAACCTTCTGCACTGCTCTCTTTCGATATCAAAGGTGGATTTGATGCAGGCGTACGCTTTTACGACTCACTCAAGATATTCAAACGTCTGGTCAATATAGGCGATGCAAAATCTTTGGCAGCGCATCCCGCATCTACGACGCATCGGCAACTGAATGAAGAGGAGCTTGTAGCGGCTGGTATTTCATCGGGCACGATCCGTCTTTGTGTGGGGATCGAGCATATTGACGATATTTTGGAAGATTTGGGGCAGGCGTTAGTAAGCGCGAAATAAGTTGCACCACAAAGACACGAAGGACGCAAAGTTTTTCTTTGTGACCACAAAGATTTTCTCTGTGCGTTTTGTGCCTTTGTGGTGAATATCAAATATGAGCAAAAAAAAGAAAAAATCTTATTACATCATCATCAAAGGACATCGCCCCGGACTATATAGAAGTTGGTTCGGCGAGGGTAACGAGGATGGTGCTGCCGACCAAGTACAGGGTTATCCTGATGCAGTCTATAAGGGTTTCTATACAAAAGAAGAAGCGCAAGCGTGGCTGAAAAAATTCAACCCTGAAAAACTTCCGAAGAATTTACTGAAATTGGTCGGAGATTTACCAGCTTCAAAAGAAGCGGAAAGCTTGAAAGCATTACTTGCAGAGGGCAAGATACTCATCCACACCGACGGCGGTGCAAATCCCAACCCGGGACCGGGTGGATATGGTGTCGTTCTAAACTATAAAGGGAGCAAAAAAGAACTCTCTGGCGGATTCCGCTTGACAACAAATAACAGAATGGAGTTGCTTGCCTGCATTGTCGGCTTGGAAGCTCTCAAAGAAAAAAGCAATGTCGTTCTCTTCAGCGATTCGCAGTATATTGTCAACGCCATTGAAAAAGGCTGGGCGAAAAAATGGCAAAAAAATAATTGGAAAGATAAAAAAGGTGAGCAACGAAGTAATTATGATCTCTGGGCAAAATTACTCCCCTTCTGCGAAAAGCACGCTGTTGAATTCAAGTGGGTAAAAGGACACGCGGGTAATATGGATAATGAAAGATGCGACCAGTTAGCTAGTCAGCAGGCTAGACGAAAAGATTTGCCTGTGGATAAAGGTTATGAAAATGCAGAAAGGCTTCAGGGGAGCCTCTTTTGAAATTTACGATCAACAAAGATTTACTTCTTCGAGCACGAGAAAGCCTAAGTGGACGAAAAAACCTTTACTGGATAGTTGGTGGTTCAGGTTCTGGAAAAACGACCATTTGCAATGCACTATCTGAAAAACTTGATATTCCTATTTATGATATGGATGCCCATATCTACGGGGATTATCATGGTAGGTTCACAGAAGAAACTCACCCTATTAATAAAGCGTGGGTAAATGCTGAAAATAGTTTGGCATGGTTACTCAATATGACCTGGGAGGAGTTTAACGCATTCAATCAGGCAGCATTACCTGAATACCTCCATCTCCTATCAGAAGATATGGAAAAACGCAGTTCAAACAGGCCCATCTTGATCGACGGTGGAATTTCCAATCCCGCTTTGCTCGCAGAAGCTATCTCCCCACAGCAGATCATTTGTCTGGCAAGACCCGGGCACACAAGTGCAGAAGTTTGGACAGAGAGTGAAGAAAGAAGATCAATGCAAGATTTTGTTTTCCAATTACCAGAGCCGGAAAAAGCATGGCATAATTTTCTTGAATTTGACAAGATGATTACCATTACGATGTCAAAAGAAGCGCAAGAAAAGAATATCGTAGTTCTCCCAAGAAAAGAAAAAGACTCTGTAAGTAAATTTGCCAAAGAAGTTGCTCAAGCCTTGCAACTAGCACAATAAACTATCTCACTCACCCTCAAAAGGAGAAAGACAATGCCAGCAAATAAACTTCTCTACCTCTCCCAAGCCGATGTTCTCTCCGTTGGCTTAGCTATGGCAGATGTGATCGAATTACTCGAAACCGCCTTCCACGAGAAAGGACACGGACGCGTAGAAATGCCCCCAAAACCCGGCATCCACCCCGGCGGTGGCGATAATTTCATCCATGCCATGCCTGCCTATATCCCTGCGCTCAACTCAGCGGGCATCAAATGGGTCAGTGGCTTCCCTGAAAACGCGCAAAAGGGTCTCCCTTATATTAGCGGTCTGCTTATTCTTAATGATCCCGAAACCGGCATCCCCCTCGCCGTGATGGATTGCGAATGGATCACGGGCATGCGCACCGCCGCCGCCACCGCTGTTTCGGCAAGACGATTAGCTCGCCCAGAATCGGCTACGCTGGGTGTTCTCGGCTGCGGCGTGCAGGGCTTTACAAATACAGAAGCCCTCAATGTCGACTTTCCTATCGAAGAAGTTTTTGCCTATGATCTTTCAGAAAAATCTTTGACAATATACACTGAAAAAGTCGAAAAATTGGGGCTAAAAGTGACCGTTGTAGACAGTCCCCAAAAAGCCGTGCAAGGCTGCGATCTGGTCGTTACGGCAGGTCCCATTCTCAAAGAGCCGCATAAAACGATCAAAGCTGGTTGGCTCGAAAAAGGTTCTTTCGCTTCTCTTGTCGATTTTGATTCCTATTTTGATCCCGCTGCATTGAAAGAATTTGACAAATTTTGCACCGACGACCATAACCAGTTCAACTATTATCAGAGCGTTGGCTATTTTCAGGGTGTCCCGCCCGTCCACGCCGATTTAGGTGAACTAGTTGCCGATAAAAAAGCTGGGCGCGAGGCTGCTACAGAGCGGAACGCCGCCTGTAATTTAGGCTTGGCACTCGACGATATGGCAGTTGCCCCGACCCTCTACAAACGTGCCGTTGAGAAGGGCATTGGAACTTGGTTGCCTTTGTAAACTTCCATCCTTTTAGCCAGCATACAGCAAGCGATTTTGCTTGACACCCCCATTTTTTAGTTGTATAGTGGAAAAGTACTGGGGAGTAGCCTCCTGCCCCCCGCAGGTCAAATCGTCGTCATGACGGAGCAAGGCTGAGATTATCTCAGCACACTCTCGGTGATTTGAGCGCTGTAATACAAAGCGATTGGCGAGACCATCACATTTTTTGTGGTGGTCTTTTTTTCTAAGAGAATAAGTATGAATGAATCAAACGCACATAAATTAGTCTTCATTCTGATATTGGCTTTTATGATTCAGGCTTGTTCGCCAGACGTGCCAACGCCCTCTACATCCAAACCCAAAAACATCTCTGATGAAGCAAAAAGTGAATACTTTGCATTGATAAATCCGCTTTTAGATGAATGGGAGGCGGTTATTCCGCTAATGAGCGATAGGGGCAACGGCTGGCTAGATCGCATTATCAAATTACAGGAAATCCGAAATGAATATTCACAACTTGAGATAGATCCATATTTCAATGAACTTCATACTCAGATGATCCTGCACATGGATTGTCAGATAGCTGCCTATGTCGCTTTGATAAGTTCGAGAGATTATTCATCAATTGAATTTCAAGGAGAACCTTTTGAACTTCTGGAAGAACCTGAAGTGATATTTGAAAGATGCAGTTTCCCTGGCGCGGAGTGAGGAACAAACAATCTGCGTTGGCGCAAAAACGCTCGAGACCCATCGATGTTTCTCGAAGCCTCAGCAAGTTGAGGGCACGCGCGTAACGTGACTTTTATCCCTTGACACAGGAAAAAACAAGGTTAGAATATGACCTTATAGTCACATGACCACCTAGTCACACAATCTTATGCCAAAACAAACTTTCTTCAATCTTCTCGATGAAAAACGCAGCCAGATCATGGATGCTGCGATCAATGAGTTTGCAGAGTATGGTCTGGAGAATTCATCCACGAATCGGATTGTGGCGAATAGCGGTATTTCCAAAGGCAGTTTTTATCAGTATTTTGAAGATAAGCAGGATGTCTTTGATTACATAATGACTATGCTGGCGGAGGAAAAAATTGCCTTTTTTGCAGATAAACGCCCGCCCAACAGCAATATGGATACCTTTGCTTACTATCGCTGGATGATCAAAACAGGCATGGAATTTAACTCTGCGTACCCACGTTTGGTTCAAGCAATAACACGGGTTCTTCTGAGTGAAGGATTATATTACACAGAGAAATTCAAAGAGCACCGCGAACAAAGCACTCAAGCCCTACGGGTTATGATCAATCAAGCAATTGAGCGCGGAGAAATGGATCCCAGCGTGGATGTGGAGCTTGCCATCATGATCATGGAAACTTGGAATAATGCCATTAGTGCTTATATTCTTAAAGAAGGCATGAAACAGGATGACATCATGGCTTGGGTCCGCTCAACGGAAACACAGGAAAGAATTGAAAAGCTCTTATACATAATGGAATATGGTTTGCGTAAGACCGAATCACAGTTCGAGGCAACTGCCTAACAAAGGAGAAATCTATGCTATTACTAAAATTAGCCTGGCGAAATATATGGCGCAATCGCCGCAGAACGCTGCTTGTCGTCTTGGCAATGGGCATGATGATGTCCTTCCTCGTCATGTACGACAGCATGATATTCGGTTTTGAATCCGCCGTTTATGGAAATGCCATAAAACTCAGTGGCGGCAATATTCAGATCCGTGCAAACGGGTATGAAGATTCTTACAGTGCTAACCCCATGCTCCCCATGGGAGATGGTTTAGATGCTGTTGCAACTGCCGAAGAGTTATCCGGTATCGAAGCGGTTTTGCGCCACGCCAACACAGGCGGCTTGGTTTCGAACCGCGAAGGCGTTTTCCCTGTCAGCATTTTCGGCATCGAGCCGGAGATAGAAGCCCCTGTCAATCCCATCTTCCAGGAAGAATTTCTTGTCGATGGGCGTATGCTCCAATCTGACGACGAAGATGTTGTATTCATCGGGAAAGGTCTCGCAGATGCCATGGATGTTGGCGTAGGAGATCGCATTAGTATGAGCGGGAAATCTACTCACGAAGAAATGCGCCAACGTACAATGACTATCATCGGCATTTACGATGTCAATCTGGCATCGCTTGAACGCCAGGGGCTTTATATCTCACTGAGCGAAGCCCAGCATCTTTACGATCTGGACAACAACATCACAGAAGTAATTATCTACACAGAAATCACCGGAAAGGAAGAACCCATTGTAGAGACACTGAATGCCTCGCTCTCCAGTTATGAGATAACAACCTGGCATACAGCCATCCCTGAACTGAGTTCAACTGTTGAGATGAAAAATGCCATCATGACTGGATTTAGTGTCGTCATTTTGGGTATCGCTTCAATCGGTCTTTTCAACATCCTGCTGATGGCGATTTACGAACGCACAAAGGAAATCGGCTTGCTTGGTGCCATTGGGCTTAAGCCTCGACAAATTTCAATGCTCTTTCTCTATGAAGGGATCATTATCGGCCTTATTGGTGCCGTTGTAGGCATAATTATGGGCTATGTGATCACCCTTGTTTTGGGTATTGTTGGAATCGATTATGGCTTTGCCGTCGATATGGTTGACTATATGGCGCTGATGGGCTCGATCATCTACCCTGCCTTTGACTTCAGCCTGACTCTGCAACGTGCCGGCTTATTAGCCGTGATCTCCGCTTTAGCAGCACTATACCCAGCCATTGAAGCATCGCGACGCGAACCCGCAGACGCTTTGCACCACGTTTAGGAGAATTTATATGAACTACATTCTAAAAATGTCTTTCCGAAATCTGGCGCGCAATAAACGTCGCTCTTTCTTTTCTGCGCTCGCCATTGCCATCGGAACAGCTTTATTGCTCTTCATGTCCGCGACCATTCGTGGCGAAATGCGTGGCTCGCTCGATCTCACCATCAACTTGCGCACGGGTCATTTACAGATCCATACCGAAGATTACAAAGACGAAAATATGAGTCTGAAGCGCGTGGACATGATCGAAGCGCCACTTGATATATCAAAACGGATCGAGGGCATTACCCAGGTCAAGGCTGCCAGCCCTCGTTTGAATGCCAGCGGTATCGTTGCCTTCAAAAACGAAACTATCGGTATTCAGATCATCGGCATCGATCCGCCCTCTGCTGCCAACATCATCTATCAGGAAGGTCTCGTTGAAGGCGAATACCTGAGAGCTGATGATCGTGAAGGTGTCCTGATCGGTTTACCACTGGCAGAAAGCCTGAACATGAAACCGGGCGATTCTATTGATCTCATTATTAACACCTCCGAAGGCCAGACAGATGAACAGCGCTTCACTGTCCGCGGTATTTATACAACCGATACCCCGGGCTACGACAAAGCCACCATTTTCATGCCATTGGAAAAAGCCCAAACGATCACGCGCACAGATAACCACGCCAGCATGATCTACATCCTGCTGCATGAAATGGATGATACGGCCGCTGTCAAGGAAGCCATCCAGGCACCTGGCTATATCGTCGAAGATTGGGAAGAGATGAATAAGTTGATCATCCTTGTTGAGCAGTTATCGAATGCAATGATGTTCTTCTTCAACCTGATGGTTTTAGGCGTTACCTCGACCGTCATCATGAATACCCTTTTGATGGCAGTTTATGAACGTACCCGCGAAATGGGCATTTTAGGCGCGCTCGGCATGAAAGCCAAACAAGTGAAGGCGCTCTTCCTTACGGAAGCCACCTTGCTGGCTATCGGAGGCGTCGTTATTGGCTTGGCGATCGGCGTACCACTTGTCCTCTACTATGCACAGGTGGGCTTCTTTCTCGGAGATATGGGTATATCATCAGGCTCAGAATTCATGTTTGGAAACTCGATTTACCCTTATCCCACCCTTGGTGATGCAGTCAGCGTAAGTATTGCTGCCTTTTTGATCACCATTCTTTCTGGATATTACCCCGCTTCGCAGGCAGCCAAACTGGAACCTGTAGACGCATTACAAAGCAATAATTAAGGAGAAGTCATGGAAATCGCAAAACTTACAGATGTTACCCGCGTTTATACCGTCGGTGAAGTGGAAACCCATGCCCTACGCGGCGTTGACCTGGATATTGGCAAAGAAGAATTTACTACACTGGTCGGTCCTTCTGGCTCAGGGAAAACAACGTTATTACAATTACTTGGTTGTCTTGATATGCCTACTGCTGGCAAAGTTTTGATCAATGGCCAAGATGCCACTAGCATGAATCGCAATCAACGTGCCGACCTGCGCAAAGGAACCATTGGATTTATTTTCCAATTCTTTGCCCTGGTTCCCACACTGACCGCCTACGAAAACATAGAACTGCCTTTGTTGCTGATAGGCAAAAAGAACAATCACAAAGCCCGTGTGATGGAATTACTGGATGCAGTAGGAATCGCAGGCCGTGCAAAACATCGACCTGACCAAATGAGCGGTGGACAGCAACAGCGAGTTGCTGTCGCCCGTGCACTTGCTTCTGATCCTCTGCTGATCCTCGCCGATGAACCGACCGCGAATCTCGACACCGAGAACGGTGAGCAGGTCATGGAGATTATGAAAAAACTCAACGACGAGACAGGCACAACTTTCGTCTTTGCCACGCATGATCCGCGTGTGATCAAATACGCTAAACGTGTCGTAACCTTGCAAGATGGTTTGATCGTAAAGGATGAAGCGCAGTAGAAATAAATATGGAGTCCAAAATCTCCCGATTTTGGCAATAAATGCTCAATCTCTGGAGAGATTGGACTCCCTTCTCTAAACAGGACAATCTCATGAAATTTAATCGTTGGCTTTTTCTCTTGGCAATATTCTCCATCTTATCGCTCGCTGCCTGTGGCGCTTTAGCGCCTGCTGCGGAGCCTATCCCGACTGTGGTGTTGGATACGCAAAGCAGCGAAAGTTCTTCTGGCGGAAATAGCGGTGAAGTGGTCACAGCTTCAGCACGAGTTTTACCCATTAACGCTGTTGAGTTGAGCTTTCCGCTCGTGGGCAGCGTTGTAGATGTGATGGTAAGCACCGGAGATATGGTAAATGCCGGGGACGCGCTCGTCCAACTGGATACTGCTATTCTTCAGGCAAATGTTCGGGAAGCGGAAGCAAGTCGAACCACGGCAGAAACGCAGGTCAGCTATCTGAAACGTATCAACAATAGTTCCACTGAAGATATTCTCGCCGCAGAAGCCGAAGTCCAACGTCATCAGGCTCTTGTGGATGCAGCGATAGAAACTCTTGCTCAAGCTACGTTAATCACCCCCATCGGCGGGACAGTCGCATCTGTGGACATTGAAAAAGGCGAAACCGTGACCCCGGGCTTGCTCGTCGTGACCGTTGGCGACCTGAGCGAAATGAAGCTCGAGACCACCGACCTGAGCGAGCGCGATGTGCCGCAAGTACAAATTGGGCAATCTACCGAGATTTACGTGGACGCGCTCGACAGCCGATTTTCCGGCATTGTAACTGAAATTGCCCACCAGGCTTCGAGCATAGGCGGCGATGTGGTTTATACAGTGACCATCCATTTTAATGAACAAATACCCGAACTTCGCTGGGGAATGAGCGCGGAAGTTGATATCAGCGTGGGAGAGTAGCCAGCATGAAAAAACAAATTTGGCAGGGGGCTCTCCCCCTGCTTTCTCTGCTTCTTTTGCTCACAGCCTGTAGCACAGCCGCCGAAACACCTGCGCCCGCGTCTGAAGCCGCTTCACCCATCATTGAAGAAAAGCCAGAAAAAGACCCGATTGAAGGCATTGTCGTCCCTGCACGTCAATCATCTATGAGCTTTTTACTGGGCGGCAATATCGCAGAAGTCTTTATCGCTGAAGGCGATGTCGTTAAAGAAGGGCAGCCCCTTCTTCGCCTTTCCACGCCGGAACTGGATAGCCAACTACGTGCCGCAGAAGCTGCTCTGGCAGTCCAGGAAGCCGATCTGCAATACTGGCGCATCCATCGCGGTAGAAAGCCCCCAGAACGCAAATGGCTCGCCGAAGACCGCGTAGATGCCGCCCAAGCCAGCGTTGAGACCGCCCTTGCCAGCCAAAGCCAGCAAATCCTGCTCGCGCCCTACGCCGCCACGGTTATCACGCTCGACACCGCTGCTAACGAAGTTGTTGGCGCTTACGAACCAACACTTTTGCTTGCCGATTTGAAAAATCTACGAGTGGAGACCACAAATCTCAACGAAAGGGATGTGGTAAATCTTCAGGTCGGGCAGGGCGCGCTCGTTTACGTTGAAGCCCTCGATAAGGAATTTCATGGCACGGTCAGCGCAATTGCCCCTCTTGCCGATGACAATAACAGCAATATCACCTATACTTTAACGATTGAACTAGACGAACTCCCCGACACCCTTCGCTGGGGCATGAGTACAACTATTGACTTTGAAAGCAACTAAAACCACTCCCCCTATCTCCCAAAACATCAAGCGAGATGATGCCCCGCGCTGGCGGCAACTCATCTCGCTTTTTGGATGGACCCGCGACAGCAGCATTATCCTGAGCGTTTTTTTTCTGACTATCGGATTAATTATCTACGTTTGGTGGCCCCTCGCTGAAGAAGTTCTTTCCTATATAGATTGGAATGGACCCTGGTGGCTCTATATGGATTGGCTGCTGATCGGCATCTTCCTATTTATGAGCATCGCCATCGTCTCGCGCGCGGATTTGAAAGTTGATACCATTATAATAGCGGTTGCCGCCCTCGGAGGCTTGGTCATCGAATCCTGGGGCACGCAGACAAATCTCTGGCACTACTACACCGCCGAACGCCCGCCTCTCTGGATTATCCCCGCCTGGCCCATCGCTACGCTAACGATCAATCGGATTGTGCTTTTGCTAGACTTTCTATTTATAAACCGCCAAGACGCCAAGAAAAAACAAGAAGATAAAGAATTTGGAAAGCAAAACACCAAAGACCTTGGCAGCTTAAAAGAAAACTTGGCGCACTCTGCGTCTTGGCGGTTAAAAACTCTCTACTGGGTACTCTTCACTGCTTTTTTCGCCCTCATGCTAATCTTCGTCGCGCCCACTTTCGACAAATCCTACACGCTGCTCTCCATCCTGCTCGTTGCGCTGCTCATCATCACACCAACCGATCATCGCCTTGCCATCATCACCTTTGTCGCTGGCGCCGGGCTGGGATATTATCTCGAGCTTTGGGGCACAACCCGTGAATGCTGGACTTATTACACCTTCCAGAAACCGCCCCTCTTTGCCATCCTCGCGCACGGGATGGCAGCCGTTGCCTTTTGGCGGGCAGAATTATTGGTAAAAATGGTTTGGCTAAGAGCAAAGAATTTATTTTCTCAAAAGGAGAAGTCACTATGAATTTCGATGAATTTATTAACCGCAATCAATATTCAACAATGAAATGGAGCAAGAGCTTCCTTGCAGAACATTTTGGAAATGAAGATGCAATTCCCATGTCCGTAGCAGATATGGACATAAAAGCACCTCCTGCCGTGATAAAACATTTAGAGCAACGCGTAGCACATGGTATCTATGGGTATGAATATAAACCTGAAAGTTATTTCACTGCTCTTACTTCATGGTATCAAAACAGATATGGATGGAAAATAGATCAGAAAGAAATAGAACCCGCCCCTTCCATCTTGAATGCCATTTCCGTCTTGATCAGCCAGCATTCCAATGAAGGCGATGGGGTTATCCTTCAAACCCCGGTTTTCTTTGAATTCCGAATGGTCATAAAAAGTAATCAAAGGAAAATGGTCAAGAACCCGCTCAAATTTGTGGATGGACAATATCAAATAGATTTTGATGATCTGGAAATCAAGGCATCTGATCCAAAGAACAAGGTGTTGATCTTATGTAATCCGCATAATCCTGTTGGCAGGGTTTGGACAGAAGCTGAGCTAAAGCAAATCGCAGATATCTGTGAACGTCACAGTGTTTTCGTTATATCCGACGAAATTCATGGCGATTTTGCCTTTCCACCACATCAATATATTCCATATCTACATATCTCTGAAAAAGCTGCGCAAAATGGGGCTGCCTGTATTTCGCCTGCCAAAACATTCAATATTGCTGGCATGGTAGACGCGATAGCCGTTATCCCCAATGAAAAACATCGCCATCAATTCCATGAATTTGCCCATCGCTACCAAATTAACAAAGTTAATGTCTTTGCCTCTATTGCAACAGAAGCTGCTTATCAAAATGGTGCTGAGTGGTTAGATGCGCTGCTGGTCTATATCCAAGGGAATATTGACTTGATCAGAGGCTTTCTGGAGAAGAATTCTATCGGAGTTTCATTAATTGAACCGGAGGGCACCTTCCTGGTCTGGCTGGATTTCAGGGAGCTTGGCTTAAATGCCAAAGAACTGGGAGTTTTTCTTGCTAAAGAAGCAGGAATCGCTCTCTCGCCTGGATATTGGTTTGGGAGGGAAGGAGCAGGTTTCGCTCGTATGACAATAGGCTGCCCGCGAGAAAGAGTTCAGGAAGCACTCGACAATCTGGATGCAGCGATTAAAAAACGCTCGTTATGAAAGAAACTGATCTTCAATTATTAAAATTACTCGCCCGCCGCCTTGAGCGCCTAAACGTCGACTCGCTCTGGGCGCGCCGTGCCAGCGGCACACGCGGGAATATCATCAAAGTACTGGCTGAAATTGAAGATGGTAAAGAAGTGAACGTCGAACGCTTGTCTCCCCTCATAGATCGCGCATTCAAAGTGCTCGAACACGCCGCGCAGGAAATCCCAGATATGGATGAGATTAGGAAAAGGTATCAATAGTTTGCCATGTTTCTTTTTACATCTAAGCGAGAACGAAACCTCTGGCTCTGGGCATTCGCTGTTATTATCGCGATCTATTCAACGCTGGGATTAGCGGGAAAACTGGCTGCAAATCTTCGAGAACGCAACTTATTGGATTCGATCTACGTTTTCGGTTTTGCTTTGGCCGTGATCGCAATCATTGGGAGCGGTGTGAAGCTGCGCATGGGGAAATATGAAATCTGGGTAGCACTTGGACTAGTTGCCGTCTACGGAATGGTATCAGTCAGATTTTTTCTTTCTCCAGAAGAGCGCACCCATCTTTTCGAGTACGGCATCGTCGCAACGCTTATCCATCAAGCCTTGTTGGAGCGGAAACGTAATGAAGGCAATGTTTCCGTCCCTGCGCTTCTCGCCATAATAATTACCGCACTTCTCGGCTGGCTTGACGAGGGGATTCAAGCACTTTTGCCCAATCGTGTCTACGATATCTCTGATGTACTCTTCAATGCCCTGGCAAGTTTTATGGCGGTGATAGCGAGTGTGATATTGAGTGCGGCACGCAAAAAGATGACAAAAAAAGGTGACGTCTCCACAAATTGACCGTGTCTTTGAAATGCTCAAACATGCCACGTAGAAAATCCTCGATATAGATAAGATTAGAAAAAGACATAAAAGTATTTGCTGTATAATATTCAAAACACAGCGATATCTGAGATAAGATTTCTCTCTACATATCACCTAGTTAGGAGGATGAGCACAAATGTCATGGCAAGAACAACTAAACGGGGACACATTATCATGGCTTTTGGAACATGATGAGCCAGGTGTCCGCTATCTCGCTATGCGCGATTTGTTAGAACTCCCGGCGAATGATGTTGACCTTATTGCTGCCCAAGAATTAGCACATGCCAAAGGCCCAATTTCAATCATATTAGATGAGATGGCAGATTCTGGATATTGGGTAGAAGCAGGCCCCGGCTACAATCCAAAATATCGCAGCACGGTGTGGGCTGTCATCATGTTAGCACAATTGGGAGCTTCGATACGGCTAGATCAACGTATTGAACGCGCCTGTCAACATTTATTTGAAAATGCGCTCACAAAAAATGGGCAATTCAGCGTTTCGGGAACTCCATCAAGCACGGCTGATTGTTTGCAAGGCAACTTATGTTCCGCCATGTTAGATTTGGGGTTTCAGGATGCGCGTTTAGAAAAAGCCTTTGATTGGATGGCACGAAGCGTTACGGGTGAAGGCATTGCTCCGATGGGAACAAAGAAAGCAACTTTACGCTATTATGCTGGTAAATGTGGTCCCGATTTTGTCTGTGGTGCTAACAACAAGCTACCGTGTGCTTGGGGTGCGATAAAGGTGATGTTAGCGTTTAGTAAGCTCCCACAAAAACAGCGAACACCCTTAATCGAAGACGCTATCGAGAAAGGGCTAGAATTTCTTTTAGGCATAGACCCAGCCACAGCGACCTATCCAACAGGGTGGAGTAAAAAGCCCAGTGGGAATTGGTGGAAATTTGGCTTTCCAGTTTTTTATGTCACTGATCTATTGCAAAACATCGAAGCTCTAGTTCGATTAGGAAATGGGGATGACCCACGCTTAACAAACGCGCTCAATATAATCCGAGAAAAACAAGACAAAAATGGGCGATGGGCGTTAGAATATACTTATGCAGGAAAAACATGGGTCGATTTTGGTGAAAAGAAAATGCCCAACAAATGGGTAACAATGAGAGCTGCCTGGGTTCTGAAGAATATCTAACCCCGTTTGTAGGCTATCTCCGTGTGATGCGAGCTTAGAGTAAGAGGGCAAAAAATTCATGCTTGGGCAACGATTCTAGTCTGTGAGAATCACGCGTCGTACAAACTCCCAATCCGCACACGTTCTCGTTAATTTTCTAATTAAAATAACTAAAAAAAGGCGGAGCCCGCCTGCATTTTTACTTTCAGCTAGCTTATTTTTTCTTCTGGCTAAGGGGGACAAAGACCGTCGTTGTGCCGATGGTGCTGTTGCCGCAGGCATCCGTCATTCAATAAGCGACAGTTATAAAGTAGCATATAATACTCAACATTATCAGATTAACTTTAGAGGTAATCCAATGTCAACAAAAAGAAAGCAAAACGGGAAAATTTTTATCAGCTACAGACGTGCAGACGCGCGTGGCGTAGCGGGTCGTTTGGGGGATAGCTTGGGGCAATATTTTGGCGATAATCGTGTTTTTCGAGATATAGAGGACATTGCCGGTGGTGCTGATTTTGGAGATGTTATTCAGCAAAATCTGGCAAATGCAGATGCTGTGATCGTCTTGATGGGACAGGATTGGCTTTCTATTACCGACAGCGAGGGGCGCAGACGGCTGGATGATCCCAATGATTGGGTTGCAGAAGAGATTAGTGTTGCGATTCAATCTGGCATTCCCATTTTCCCCGTACTGATAGAAAACACGCCCATGCCTCGCGAAGAAGAATTGCCTGAAAAACTAAAACCCCTCTTGCGCTATAACGCCTTATCTATTTCAGATAATCGCTGGAAATTTGACGTTTTACGACTAGGGAAAATTATTTCTTTTGATATCCCTTCTGCCAGCGAGAAAATATTAGTGTTCCGCCTCAGGTGAAAATGGAATTTTTGGCATCAAAAATAAGACACTATCCTAGCCCGCAGCCGAAGCTGTGAGCAGACTATTCCTGACGGGGGATGATGTACTTTTATGGGCGGCAA
>Ga0233437_1000324_pt1 | contig 112022 bp, 84 predicted proteins | sample SI_122_August201_FD_182714 | JGI IMG/M metagenome (GOLD analysis project Ga0233437, IMG submission 182714) | Seawater microbial communities from Saanich Inlet, British Columbia, Canada - SI_122_August2016_200_MG | ecosystem: Environmental > Aquatic > Marine > Inlet | place: Canada: British... | reverse complement strand
GATTGACTGATAACTGATAACTATTTTTATCAAAAGCCCACTCAACCAGCTTGTGGTTAAGTGGGCCCTGATTATTGAGAATCGTTACTAGTTCTTAAGCACTTCATAGGCATAAAGAGCCACACCAAGATCGAGAGTAATGGTATAGTTACCAGCCTCTGTAATCACGATATTTGCACCTTCATACTCCAGAACTCCATTCGGGCCTTCATCACCAAGGTTGATTGCCCAATCATCATTCGCACGGAATTTTATTTCTCCTTCTAAAAGATCAATAGTTATTGTCCAGACATTATTTTCTACATCGAAAGTCATGTCCTGATCGGCATCCCAACCATCCGGGGTTGAGCTTCCGATAAGACCCCAATCAGTCTGCATAGCACTGTATGTAAGAGCATTCAGATCTACATTCAGTTTATACTGAGCAGGGCCGGTAGCTGGAATATCAGCTGCTCCGTCAGCAAGAGTTCCATCGGCATTATCTGAGCCCCAGTTAACATCCCATGATCCTTTTGCAAACTTGAACATGGTAGCTGCTTCGCCGAAGTAGATATAGCCTTCATAGATCTCATCACTTTTCAGTGAATACAGAACTGTTTCATTGTTAGCCGGATCCCAACCCTGGTAGTTACCAGGTACATTGAGAATAGGATAATCAACTAATATAAAGAAGGGCTTAATGCTTCCGCTAACAGTTGGTGAAACCAGGTCTTCAACTACATCACTGATATGAGAGATTACACGGAATTGAACATCATTTACTCCTCCTGGAACGGCACCAGCCGCCAGAAGTTTGTTGTTCAAATCACCATAGGTAACACTACCGGATGTTTCGATAGTTTTAAACAGCTCTATTGCTTCTGCAAAGTCGTTTGCTGCGAGATCAATCTGAATACTGTATGATATAGCAGCAACAAATCCGTAATCAGCTGCCGACCATTCAAAATTCAGTGCGTCTCCGGCTGTTTCTTCAGTAAACTCAGCATTCAGCCCACTGGCTGGTAGTGAGAGAACCGGAGCTACCGGATTGTCAAGTAGTACAGGACCAACTTCTTCTTTTTTACAAGACATCAGCATGATCAGGCCTGCTACTACAATGTATATAAAACCTTTTTTATTCATTTCTTAATGATTTAATGCATTGATTAATAACCTGGGTTTTGCTGTAGATTTATATTTGCACCCATATCTGAAGCAGGTATGGGGAACAAATTAAACTTATCGTCAATAGACTGTCCTTCAGCTGAACCACCCTTCCAGGGCCATAGGTATTCGCCTCCTGAAAATTTTCCGAATCGAATCAAATCAGTTCTGCGATGACCTTCCCAGAATAGTTCACGAGCGCGTTCGTCCAGTATCCATTCGAGGCTTAAATCTCCTTCTGAGATATTGCCTGATTCCTCACCAAAAGCACGTGTACGAACCATATTGACATATTCAACAGCCTGTGACAGACTGCTTCCTGTTCTTATTGCTGCTTCTGCATACATTAGGTAAACATCAGCTAAACGGAACAATGGGAAATCTGTATCGATGAAAGTCAGATCAGTCGGTTGACTACCATCAGAATTCAGATTAGTAAATTTAGTAACGGCATATCCGTTAGTAAACTCAAAAGGATCTTCAATTTCCAATGTCTGACCATCTGTATAGAACATTGCTCTGCCATCGAAACTACCTCGCTCTACAGTATAAGTGTAATCAGGGGATCCTAAAGTTAAGGTAATAGTGTAAGTACCACGTTCAGGAATTTCAATATTTGCACCATCATAATTCAGAACGCCATCAGGACCGTTATCACCAAGGTTATATCCCCAGTCATCATTTGCCCTGAACTTCATCGTTCCAGGCTCCAAATCAAGAATAGCTGTCCAGATACCAGTTTCAGGATCAAATGTCATATCCTGGTCTGAATCCCATCCGCCTGCAGTAGCGTCACCAATTATGCCCCATTCAGTTTTGAGGTAGGTATGAGTCATATCATTCAGATTGACATTCAATTTATAATATCCAGTCTCAGGTGAAACGAGGTTGGCTCCATTTAGCTCAAGGGTGCCATCGTCTCCATCATCTCCCCAGTTCACATCCCATGATGGACCATCAGTATATTTCCATTGCATGTCAGCATCTGCAATCCAGATATATCCTTCGTAGTTTCCGTCATTATTAACAGAAGCAATTGTCGGAGAGTTGGCTGGATCCCAGTTTGGAGTACTGTAACTACCAGGAACATACAACACTGGATATGACGACTTCAGATTAGCCTTTGGTGAGATCATCATCCCCATTGCTGTAATATTGGGATAGAATTTTTTCACCATTTCTTTGGTTACACGGGTTCCACCCCAACCACCATCGATTCCGAAATCTGCCGGATTCATTGAGCCACCTACTGCGGCATGAACGACGAAAGTCATTCCACCCCATGTACGTGTTCCTGCACCGTCAAAGTTTACAGGAAAAATAATCTCATCGGAGAGGTTATTATCTGCAGTAAACAAGTGTGCATATTCTGGTTCCAGAGAGAATCCTGCATCAATTATTTTCTGGCAATAGCTCTGGCACTCAGAGTATTTATCAGTACCAATATAAACTTCAGCATTCAGGTACAATTTTGCCATTAACATCCAGGCTGCTGCCTGATCAGCACGTCCATATTCATTTGATGTAGGAGCCATAAGGAGATTTTCAATATCCTTCAATTCTGACTCCACGTAAGTGAATAGGTCTGCGCGATTGATTTGCTCAGGAAAGAAACTTCCTACAGCGTCTTCTTCTGTCACGAATGGAACGTTTCCAAACATATCCATTGCATGCCAGTAGCTGAGAGCTCTCAGGAAACGTGCTTCTGCACGATAGGTGCGGATATCATCAGCTGTTGCCCCGGTATAATCTCTTTCTGCCAGTTTTTCATCTGATGACTCTCTGATAAACTCATTTACCAGTGAAATCTGGTAATAGATTCGGTTATACATAGCTGTCACAAACTCACTGGAAGCTGACCAGTCATTCTCCCAATAATCTCTGATAGTTCCATCGTTCCATGCAATTATCGCCTCATCGGTAGTAAGTTCCTGGGCTTTCCAGTATTGACGCACATAAGTAGAGAATCCTTCATCAATACCACTAATATCAGGCATCCCATGTGGTCCTTGCTGTCCACTAACAGCAAGTCCGGCATATAACTTAGCCAATACCAGGTAATAGTTGGATGCGTTTTCATAAACCGAGGCTGAAGTAATTTCATCCCGGTCAATTGGTTCTGTGTTCAGATCCTTCATACAGGCACTCAGACCAATAACGAAGGCTGCCAAAAGAACTGCATATATTTTAAACTTTTTCATAATCTTATTCTTCATTTGCTTATTCTTCATTTGGATCTGTTAAAACTCAAGATTTACACCAATAAGAAAGACCCTTGGTCGCGGATAAAGCACATTATCAATTCCTCCAAATACCTCTGGATCAAGTCCGGTGTACTTCGTCAGCACAAGAGCATTCTGTACAGTCATTGACAAATGTAAATTCACGTCTTCAAAGAGATTCCTCAGTTGATAACCAACAGAAATATTGTCAATCCTTAAAAAGGAGGCATCCTGTATGTAATAATCTGAGAAATAATTCCAGTTATTGAATTTGGTAACAAGTGCATCATTGGATCTGTTAGTCAGATAACCTGTTGAATGGTATGCTCCGGCATATACACCGGTATTTGACTGAACGTTATTGTAAACATAATTGCCAATATTAGCCCGTCCTGCCATCGTGAAATCCCAATTTTTATAATTAAACCTTGTCGATAATCCAAGGAAAACATCCGAAGAAGGTTTATATAAATGATACTTATCTTCATCTGTTATCACACCGTCTTTGTTACGATCGACATACAATCCTTCGATAGGCAAACCCTCTGAATCATAAACCTGCTCATAAACGTAGAAGGAGTTAGCCGGAAATCCAACAGTATGAATTTGTATTGTATTTCCAACACCACCAGATATTCCTCCAACAAATACTCCTTTGTAATCAGGATCATCAGTAGCGGTTAGCTTGGTAATAGTATTGACATTATACGTAGCGTTGAAACCAACTTCCCATGACATATCCTCCTTAGTAATCAGACGTCCGACAATTGAGAATTCAACTCCCTCGTTAGTCAGATTTCCAACATTTGTCAAGATTTGGTTTGTAAGGTTGGTACCAGCTGGTACAGGAATAGTATTGATAAGGTCTTTTGTTTCTCTGGAATAGTATTCGAAAGCACCAATTATCCTATCGTTAAAGAAACCATAATCTAATCCAATATTTAAAGTGGTAGTTTCCTCCCATTTAAGATTGGCATCATATCCTTCAGGACGAAGAGTAGTAATAAGATGGTTTCCAAACATATACCTTGCGGTAGGCTCACTAAAAGTATAGCGGGCTAAATATGGATAATCACCTGATGTAATGTTTTGCTGACCTGTAACACCATAACCAATACGGAGTTTAAGATCTGAAACGGCATCAACATTTTTCAGGAAGCTTTCTTCATTGATTTTCCACGCAAATGCTGCTGAAGGGAATAAACCCCAGCGATTTTCCGGAGCAAATCTTGAAGAGCCATCATTTCTTACAGTTAATGTAAGCAAGTATTTGTCGGCCAGGGAATAATTCATACGCCCAAAAAACGAAACAAGGTAACTCTCAGTTGCATAATCTGTATTTGTGCGGGTATCTGTTCTGCTCTCATTTACTTCAACATAGTTACCTGCTCTCCAGAAATGCTGCCATGAATAGCCAGCCATAACATCGAGTTTACTATTAATTCCAACCAGGTCTTTAGCATAATTCAGATAGAAATCCAGAAGTTCATTACGCTTCTTTTGCTTGTAGATTGCATCTACACCACCATATGCGGGGTCATCACCATTACGATCCCAATTCATAACTGCATAAGAAGGAACTGAGACTTGACCCTGACTCTCTGACAAATCAGCCGCAAGGTTAAGATTTGCTCTCAGGTCGGGTAAAGCTCTGAAACGATAATCAAATTGTGCACTACCTAAAAACCTGTTCACATTTGAACGGTCATCTCTTAGTTCAAGTGAAGCCAGAGGATTTTGAGGAGCTAAAGTGTTTGGATCTCCATTGGCTTGTGTTGTAGTATAGTAACCACCATATGCATTTCCTTCATCATAAATAGGCTGAGTAGGATCCATCCATAATGCGGCTCCAATAGCTCCGGTGCTGGCAAAACGGTTTTTCTCCTGCAAACCTTTTGCACTAATATTTACCTTAAGATGATTGTTGAGATATGTAGGATTCAAATTTAGTGAACCTGTTATCCTGTTCATCTCAGAGGTTTTCAGAAGGCCATCCAGATCAGAATAACCAAATGAAGCCCGATATGGCAAATTCTTATATGCTCCGGATGCACTGATGCTGTGATCATTGCCAAATGAGTTGCTCAGAACTGCCTCTTGCCAGTTAGTGTCGTAATCACCTAATAATCCCAGTGCATTCTCATTATCAGCATACTGTTCCTGGATAAGAGATCTGAATTCATCAGTACTTAGAACCTCCATCTGATTTGGCAAAGTGTAAACTGAAGCTTTCCCAATATAGTTCAGCTTCATAGGAGTATTCAGACGTCCTTTTTTCGTTGTTATAATGATTACACCATTAGAAGCACGTGATCCATAAATCGCTGTTGCTGACGCATCCTTAAGAATTGTAAAAGTTTCGATATCATTAGGATTAATAGCATTTAGCGGATTCCGTGTTCCTGAAATACCATCATTATCCAAAGGAATACCATCTACAACGATTAATGGATCGTTACTCGCTGACATAGATGAACCGCCACGGATCCGAATAACGGCTCCGGCACCAGGTGCTCCACCATTATCAGTAATCTGTACACCAGATGTTTTTCCAGCCAGCAATTGCTGTGGCCCGGTAATCGCACCTTTATTAAAGTCATCGCTGCTAATAGCAGTTACTGAACCTGTCGCATCTTTCTTCTTTTGTTTACCATAGCCGATTACTACAACACCTTCGAGTGTTTCAACCGATGGTTCAAGAGTAATTGTTATGTTTCTCTGAGCTGTCAAAGCAAACTCCTGGCTCACATATCCTACATAGGATACAACCAGTGTTTCTCCAACTTCTGCACGTAGTTGAAATTTTCCATCAGGGCCTGTAATTGTCCCCCGACTTGGATCGCCTTTCAGGCTGACTGAAGCGCCAATGAGAATATCACTGGTTTCAGCATCAATTACTGTTCCCGTTACTGTTTGCTGGGCAAAAGCACTTTGGCTGATGAGCAGCATGACCAGAAACGGTATGAACAGTTTTCGAACATTTAGAGTCATGCAATGTTTAATCATATTGTTAATAGCAATTAAAAATTATTATGGGTTAGTCTCTGAAAATAGTTTATCCAAACTTACACTACTGTAAATATACAAAGAATTCAAGCTGCTATCAGGCAAAGCGTATTATAACACTCAAAAAACCTGCTCTTTACAAAAGCAATGTTCCTCTTTTACCTTATTTCAAACGTTTGAGGAATAGTAATCCAAATAATTGCATTTTATCCTGACATTGTGAAAGCCTAGCAAACAAACGCCTTGTTTTCATCAATAAGAGGGTATTTCAACCTGATAAATGCCCTTTTCTGCCACAAAAGCATGGCTCACTTGCTGAAAAGTCAGACATTCTTACAAATCAAGGAATAGTATGGCCTATTTATTGAGATAAACCTGCTACATTAGAGCATTCAAACGATTTCGGGAAGAATGAGCATCAAAGGACAAGTCACAATTAAAGATCTGGCGAAAGAGCTGGGTATTTCTCCATCTACGGTTTCAAAAGCACTGAAAAATAATCCTGATATAAGTGAATCGACACGAAGTAAGGTAATTTCTCTTGCCAGAAAACTTAAGTATAATCCAAATCCTATTGCTCTCAGTCTGAGAAGTAGTAAAACCAAAATCATTGGCTTAGTAATTCCTCAGATTGTACATCACTTTTTCTCATCTGTAATATCGGGAATTGAAGATGTAGCCTATGATGCAGGTTACAGTGTGATGATCTATCAGTCAAATGAATCATATAACCGGGAGGTTATGGCGTGTGATGCTCTGATGTCAAGCAGGGTCGAAGGGCTGCTTATTTCGCTATCAAAAGAGACAAGAAATTATGACCACCTGAAGAGAATGGTCGATTATGGCTTACCCATGGTGATGTACGACAGGGTATGTGATGAGATAAAAACCGACAAAGTCACTGTTGATGATTATGAAGGAGCTTATGGTGCTGTAAGTCACCTGATTGGATCAGGTTGTAAGAAAATTGCCCATCTTACAGGTCCTCCCGGATTAAGAATCACCGATTTAAGAAGAAGTGGTTACCTCGATGCCCTTCAGGATCACAACATGAAAATCGACAGAGATATTATCGTTTATTGCGATAACTTTAAACAATCCCTGATCCGAACTAAACAATTAATGAACCTGGCACAAGCACCCGATGCTATTTTTACAGTTAATGATCTGACAGCCACAGGGGTAATGAAGTCGCTTGCCGAGATGGGAAAAAGAGTTCCACAGGATGTTTCCCTGATTGGTTTTTCAAATAGTTTAATATCTCAGGTCACCAACCCAACCCTTACGACTGTTGACCAACATGGTTATCAAATGGGGCAAACAGCTGTTCAACTGCTACTTGACCGACTAATTAGAAAAGAGGGTGAACAACCTTTCATCCATCAGGTGCTGAAAACCGATCTTGTGGTGCGGGGATCAACAAAGAAATCCCATATTCTATCCTGATTCAGAAATTATTCTATCTCCTTCTCAATCGTTTGAAATAAGTAAATACAGAGGATTTAACATACTGAATCTCAAGCAATCCTCAAGAATTTTTGAATAATATCTTGCATTATTCTCTACCTTTGAATAAGTGCTCTCAAAATTAAACGGATGAAAACACAACCAAGATTAAGTTTCTGGCAGATCTGGAACATGAGCTTCGGCTTTCTGGGAATTCAAATGGGTTTTGCCCTGCAGAACGCCAATGTTAGTCGGATTTTTGAAACCCTGGGTGCAAGCATTGAAAATATACCCATACTTTGGATTGCTGCTCCAGTCACCGGATTGATTGTTCAACCTATTATTGGACACTACAGTGATAAAACCTGGACTCGCCTTGGAAGAAGAAGACCATATTTTCTAGGAGGAGCAATTCTGGCTTCTGTTGCTTTGATTTTTATGCCAAATTCACCTGTTTTGTGGATAGCTGCCGGGATGTTATGGATAATGGATGCCTCAATTAATATATCCATGGAGCCTTTCAGAGCCTTCGTTGGTGATAATCTGCCTTCAGAACAACGCACTAAAGGTTTTGCTATGCAAAGCTTCTTTATTGGTACAGGTGCAGTGGTTGCTTCCCTACTCCCTTATATTTTCACAAATTGGTTTGGTATCGATAATACAGCCGAAGAAGGAGTCATTCCTCCATCTGTGAAATGGGCATTCTATGTGGGTGCTGCCGTATTTATCACTACAGTGCTCTGGACTGTTTTTAAATCAAAAGAATACACACCTGAAGAACTTGCCTCATTCGGAAAAACTGACGAAACTGAAAATGGCCACAAAAAGCAAACTGGTTTGCACGAGCCCGGTATCCCATCTGGAAAATTCATGAAGAGTGGTCTGATATGGAGCTTTGCAGGACTGATTATTGCAGCAATGATTTACCTACTGAATTTAGAAAAGGAACTATATATTTTAGGATTCGGCCTCCTTCTGTACGGAATATTGCAAGTTATCTCCGGTTTATTTGTGACCCGAAATAAAAGCAATGGACTTACAGAGATATTGACGGATTTGAGAAAAATGCCGGACACAATGAGGCAATTGGCTATTGTTCAGTTTTTCTCCTGGCTGGCTCTTTTTTCAATGTGGATATATACTACATCAGCTATTACAGGACATGTTTACGGAACAACAGACACTACTTCTGTCGCTTATAATGACGGGGCTGATTGGGTTGGCGTATTGTTCGGAGTATATAATGGGGCTGCAGCTCTATTTGCCTTTTTACTACCGGTTCTTGCCAAATTAACTTCGAGAAAAATGACTCACTCCATATCACTAATCGCCGGTGCTCTGGGATTATGCAGCATTATTCTGATTAAAGACCCCAATCTCCTGATTATACCTTTCATCGGCATAGGTTTGGCATGGGCCAGTATTCTTTCAATGCCATATGCAATACTAACAGGGAGTCTGCCTCAAACAAAAATGGGCGTATACATGGGTATTTTCAATTTCTTTATTGTAATCCCCCAAATTCTGGCGGCAACAATTCTGGGATTTCTGACAGTAAATGTGTTTGGTGGCAACGCGATTTATGCCCTCATCTTTGGAGGGGGAAGTATGATGATAGCAGCAATAACCGTGTTCTTCGTGAAAGATCCGGATGATAAAAAGTAAAGTAGAAAATGAAAAAATATATTCAGGAAGACGAATGGAGGATTATTGAGGATGGTTTCAATCCTGATGTACATGAAAGCTCTGAATCTTTGTTCAGCCTGGGAAATGGTCATATGGGCCAACGAGCAAACTTTGAAGAGCACTATTCAGGGCCCTACCTTCAGGGTCATTATGTAGCAGGCATTTACTATCCCGACAAAACGAAAGTTGGCTGGTGGAAAAACGGGTATCCTGAGCATTTTGCTAAAGTACTCAATGCTCCTTCATGGATCGGTATTAACATTAAAATTGATCAATATGATCTGGATCTTTATCAGCTTCAGGTCTCGAAATTCAGACGAGTTCTTGACATGAAGGAAGGAATACTAAGCCGTTCCTTTATCGCTGAATTTCCGAATGGTTATAAAGTTCAAGTCAAAACTCAGAGATTCCTGAGTATTGTTAAACGTGAACTGGGAGCCATACAATACAATGTTAAAGCTCTAAATTTCTCAGCTGAGATACGAGCTGATTTCTATATTGATGCAGATATTTCAAATGAGGATTCTAACTATGATGAGAAATTCTGGGATCAGGTTTCAGAGTTTGCAGATGAAAGATTTGCCCGGGTAAATGCAAAAACGAAAAAAACAAGTTTTGTGGTATCAACAGGCCAATGTTCACGTGTTGATATCGATAAGCAGGAGGTCACAAAGAAACCAAAGGCTATTGTTCAGGCCAGGAAAGCACATCTTGTTTACACATTTAATCTCTCTGAAGGACAGGAAGCCCAATTCTACAAAATTGGAGCAGTTACCACTTCGAGAGATTATCCGGCAGGTGATCTTGATAAACGAACAAGAGAATTAATCAGAGAAGCAGAAAAAGCTGGTTTTGAAAATTTGAAAAAAGAACATATTGAAGCCTGGTCAAAAAAATGGGAACACAGCGATATTGTTATTGAAGGAGATGTGTCAGCCCAACAAGGTATTCGCTTTAATATATTTCAACTTAACCAAACCTATTCCGGACATGACGCTAGTCTCAACATTGGTCCGAAAGGTTTTACCGGTGAAAAATATGGAGGCGGAACTTACTGGGACACTGAAGCTTATTGCCTGCCTTTCTATCTGAGCACTGCAGATCAAAGTATCCCAAGAAACCTGCTATTATATCGTTTCAAACAGTTGGATAAGGCAATAGAAAATGCCGAAAACCTTGGATTCACAAATGGAGCTGCACTGTTTCCAATGGTAACTATGAATGGGGAAGAGTGCCATAACGAATGGGAGATCACCTTTGAAGAGATTCATCGAAATGGCGCCATTGCATTTGCAATTTATAACTATACAAGACATACCGGTGACAATGAATACCTGTATGATTACGGGCTTGAAGTGCTTATTGCAATATCAAGATTCTGGTCACAAAGGGTTAATTTCTCTGAAAAAAGAGGCAAATATGTGATGCTGGGTGTAACCGGACCAAATGAATATGAGAACAATGTCAATAATAACTGGTACACCTCCTATCTGGCAGTCTGGACATTGAAATACACTATTGAAGCAATAGAAAAACTCCGGTCAGTTAACAGAAAAAAAGCCGATGAGCTCTTTGATCGATTGCAATTCAAAGTCACTGAAGAAACAGCAAAATGGACTGATATTATCGGACTATTATACCTCCCTGAAGATAAGGATCTTGGTATTTTCTTGCAGCAAGATGGCTATCTGGATAAGGAGCAAATCACCACCGACCAGTTACTGCCAGTAGAGCGACCAATAAATCAAACATGGTCATGGGACAGAATCCTCCGTTCGTGCTTCATTAAACAGGCTGATGTCTTGCAGGGTATTTATCTATTTGAAGAGAACTTTTCTCTGGATACAATTCGTCGTAATTTCGACTTTTATGAGCAACGAACTGTTCATGAGTCATCCCTTTCTCCATGTATTCATGCAATTTTAGCTACTAAATTAGGCCTGCCGGATAAGGCCTATGACTTATATCTTCGCACCAGTCGATTAGATTTAGATGACTATAACAATGAGGTACATGAGGGTTGCCATATTACCAGTATGGCAGGAACATGGTTAGCAATTGTTGAAGGATTTGGAGGCATGCGTGTGAAGAATGATCACCTGCATTTTGATCCCCTTTTGCCGAAAACATGGCTGTCATTGAAATTTAAAGTGCATTTCCGGGGCAGAATAATACATGTCTATATATCTCATAAGAAACTTCAGGTGTCTACACACGATGGATCAAAATTCAGATATTATGTTGGTAATAAAGAATACCTGACCTGACCAGGATTATTCGGCTGGATTTCTGACTGAATGATATAATTTACCATTTGCAAATTAATCGCTATATTACCTCCTGATGATGAATAAAATAAAATTATTTTTTGTTGGGCTGATCCAGTTTTCATGTATCACCACCCTTGGACAGGAGATAATACAATTTACCAATCCTGATAAAACCTCATTTCAAATTCCTTTTGAGATGTCACAGAACCTTATCATTCTTCCAATTCGGATAAATGGTTCTCAGACAATGAAATTCATTCTGGATTCCGGAATAACTAAAACTATCATTACCGAGTTAACAGGAGTTGATTCTGTCGACCTGAACTACACAAAAGAAGTCACTCTGGCCGGGCTCGGAAAGGACAAATCGGGATCAGCATATTCATCGAGAGGTAACGAAATCAGGATTGATCATCCTGACCGCCGTAATTCAGGCATCATTGGTTTAAACATGGATATTTTCATCTTAATGGAAAGTCATTTTGAGCTGAGCAAACAACTGGGCATTAAGGTGAATGGATTAATTGGTTCTGATTTTTTTTCATCTTTTATTGTTGAAATAGACTATGATGACAGATTGATAAGCTTTTATTCTCCTGAAAATTTTAATTATAAAAGGAAAACCAAAAGGTATACCGAGATTCCGCTCGAGATTAGTAATCACAAAGCATTTGTGGAGGCCACTCTCATTCAAAACTCAGGATTAAAAACTGATGTTAAATTATTAATCGATACAGGTGCCAGTCTGGCCATGTGGATCGCACTTTTTTCAGATCCAGCAATAGAGCTACCACAAAACACCATTCCGGCCATGCTTGGACAAGGTTTAAATGGTGATATTAAGGGAGTAAACGGTCGCATTAAAGGGATAATATTTGCCGGTACCGAACTTCTTAAGCCAGTAATCGCATTTCCCGATTCATTATCAGTGAAAGGAATGATGCGAGATTCAGACAGAAATGGCAGTCTGGGGAATGATGTATTACGTCGCTTTGATATTATTTTTGACTATCCCCATGCAAGAATGTTTGTTCGTGCTAACAGAAAAGTAAATGACATCTTCTCCTACAATAAAAGTGGGATGGAAGTTGAAAAACCATATATCAATCTCCCCTTGTATACCGTTTACAATGTGACAGACAATTCTCCCGCACACAATGCCGGAATCCGGGCTGGTGATCAGGTGAAAGCCATAAATTACATGTCAGCAGCTAATCTTAATCTTGACGACATCAACAGCATTCTTCATGGTCATGAAAGCACTATCATTCGTCTGAAAATTATCAGAGATGAAGAAGAAATCAGGGTAAAGTTTGCCCTTGTCGACGATATCTGAGCCAGGTATATATATTCTACTTTTTCTGTGCCTCCTCCTTTTTCTTCTTCTCCAGATAGGGAATACCATCAATAATCCAATTTGCAGGATCCTGTCCGGTCAGGTAATAATTAAACCACTCATTAATCTTCTTAGTATAATCCAGCGTGTTCTCCTTTTTCCTGACAGAATGATTCTCACCCTCATAAACCAACATCACATACGGTTTCTCCATTCTTCTCATCGTAGTGTATAATTCAATACCCTGATGCCAGTCAACAGCCCCGTCTTTGTCTCCGAAAGCTACCAATAAGGGGGTATTAATATTTATAGCCTGGAACATTGGTGAGTTTTCGATATACTTATCCATTATTTCCCAATAAGGTTTCGTAAACCGCCCCTGGGTAGTTTCAAAAATTTTCTGGTTAGGGGAACCTGAATTCCAGTATATCTCAGTATACATCGATATCATATCTGTTAGTGGTGCTCCTGCAACTGCCGCACTGAACATATCAGTTTGAGTAATAATAAAAGCCGTTTGATATGCCCCCCAACTGTGACCCATCAGTCCAATCTTATCCTTATCAATCATACCAGTCTCAATAACTTTCTCAACTGCCGGTACCACACACTCAACTGCGGAAACTCCCGGATCATTAAGACGATAAACAATATCGGGCTGAAAGACGAAGAAACCCTGCTGAACATAATTAGTCACATTATAAAAACTTTTTTCAGACGGCTTAATATAATTATGCAAGCTATTTGAGCGAATCTCATAGATATACACAAGCATAGGATACTGCTTTCCAGGCTCATAATTAGCCGGATAATGTAAAACTCCCTGCAGCTCTTTACCATTCTTATTAGTAAAATCAACCAACTCCGCTTTACCCCAGGCATAATCAGCCTGTTGAGGATTCGTAGAGGCAACTAATTTCGGATTTGTAAAATCAGTATCTGTTATATACAAGGATGGCGATTCTACATAGGTAGACTGGGTATATAGAAAGATATCTGCATCCTTAGCCTTTCTTATACCATATGCAGATATTGCTTTATCAACAAAAATTAACTCTTGTGGCTGCTTACCCCATTTCATATGATACAATCCCGATTTTTTGGTTTTATCTCCGGATATGCTGAAATACATCATCTCCTTTGGATCAAGATAATCCTTTTTGAAATCCATTTTTCTTGACCTGAAGATATTTTCTTTCTCTCTTCCTGATGTCAGTACCTTCGCATCCGATCCATCAGGTTTAACACTCCATACATCATACTCATCATTCAGCAGAACATATTTATCATCTTTCAGCCAACCTCCGGATCCAAAAGCAGGACGTACTTCAGCCGGATGGTCATCCCGGATATTCCAGAATGGTACAGGTAATGAAGCAGTTAGATTAGTATGGGATTTTTCTTCAATATCATAAATCCACCAGTTCTTATCCTTGAAATACTGGAGGTAGCCCCCATCCGGTGATGGAATAATATAGCCTGTGTAATTCATCAGCAGTTCACTTCTGACTCCTGTAGAAAGATCAATCAAATAATAGTCGGCATATGTCATTCTGAACTGAGGCTCATAAGGCTTTCGTGTATACACATATGCATTCTTTTGATCTCCTGTTAGAGAAGCATTTCGATAACTCGAATCGGCAATCTGCAAAAATCGCTTCTCATCCAAATTCCACATCGAAAGATAACTGTAGTTTTTATCTTGTCCGTAAGTGATTTTTTGCCTGGGCTGGATATAGGCATCCTTCCAATGCCAGATATCTACACCGGGCAATTTCTCATCCTTCTTAAGCTCCTCCTTTTTTGGTTTATCCTTCTCCTTATCTTTTGAGTCTCCTGAATCTTTATCCTCGTCCTCATTCTCGTCCTCATTCTCGTCCTCATTCTCAACATTATTCTCAACATCATTCTCCCCCTCCTCTTCTTTCTCTTGTGCTTTTTCCTCTTCTTTCTTTGCTTCAGCCTTTAATTGCTTAATCTTTTTTTCAGTCAGATTCCAATCCTGGATACCGATAAATATTGCAGATTGATCTTCTGACCACTGCAAACGTCTGCTCGACACTCTCATCTTTTCAGGAAAACCTTTCATCTGGCAAGGTTTAAAAACCTCTGCAGTCCATGATTTATACACATCTCTGAATGCAAAAATCTTATAATTATCCTCCTTATAGTCTTTATTCTTCATTATCTGCATAAAAGCAAGATCTTCTCCTTCTTTCCCCCAGGTCAATCTTGAAAACACCGTTGTATCCGAGACCAGAATTCGTGTTGTATTAGTGGCCAGTTCAATAATCTCAACTGCATTCCCTGTTAGGTTAGCTGGCTCAGTGATATAGGCAAGGAAATCACCCTTTTTATTAAAACTTGAACTGCTAACATTACCTAAAGTACGCATGCTCCCGTCTTCAGTATTAAATAAAACCATATCCGATCCCTTAGCCTTTGATCCTTTAGGCTTATACATGCGCATCAGTATATAATGACCATTTTCTGGTAAGGTAAAACTGCTTACTTCCTTGTATATTTTTTTCTCTCCGGATGAAAGGTCAAGGAGTGCCATCTTATAATGCACGGTCTGCTTCTTTTCCTGCATTTGATCCTTCTTTTTCTGAGAGACTCCTATCAGATATACTGCATATTTACCGTCGGGGGTGAATCGCAAGCTTGTTCCAAAAGCTTCTTTAAACAAAGAATCAGTAATGGTATTTTTTATAAACAGAGTATCATTCCCTTCATTCAGAGTAACTCGGTAGCCTAGACATATACCATTATTACTCAAGGTAGTAGACGACAGACTCTCCCATTGAGCATAATCCTCAATTGCAAGAGTTTTTTTGCTTTGGCTATAAGCAGACAGACTGAATAATAGAAATACGCTTAATAAAGCTGATGCTAGTTTTACTGGCTTCATAGTGGATTTAATTAGCTTGAATGAATAGATATAAAGGTATTATTTTTTGTTTTGAAGATTTTTCGCCGGAATAATCGACATAGCCCTTTCAGCCAGAGCAGTTATTGTCAATGATGGATTAACTCCCGGATTGGCGCTAACAGCCGATCCATCAATTACATACATATTCTCGTAATTAAATACCCGATGGTGCTTATCGATCACTCCATGCTCCTGATCTTTTCCCATACAGGCTCCCCCTAAGATATGTGCTGTAGTAGGTATCCCCAACAATGATTCGGTTGGCAAAACAAGTGGCTTACCATTAATTATCCTGGCATATTTTTTCGCCAGCTCCTGGGCTTCAGGAATAAATGCAGAAGGTGCAGGCCCATCTTCCATTTTCGTTCGTGTACCAAAAAAACCTTTAGAAATTTGCAGTCGACTATCAAGGGTTTGCATAAAAAGCAATATTTGGACTTTCTTTGCCCAGTTTCCAACGAAATAGGCCTTTGCATTGGTAACAGGATGTCTGATATAATCCCATATCAACAGAGCCAGGCGGTGAAAGAAGTTTTTTCCACTCAGCATTGGGGCCATTAATAAACGCCAGAAACCCGAACCTGACGGATATCTTACAGGCTCAAGATGACTATGCAAATCAGTATGTACAATTGATCCAATAGCCACTCCATCAGTGAAGTCAATCTTCCTTTTACGTGAAACGACGCCAATCAAGGCCTCGTTATTACTACGAACTCCCCTGCCTACCTGATCAGATAATTCAGGCAAACTTTTTCGCTTTAATTTGAGTAAAAGAGGAACAGTACCCAATACACCTCCCGAAAAGACAACTCCTTTAACTTTTATATACTTTTTTGATTTAAATGGCTTACCTACCGGATGGAGGGCGACCCGATATGTGTGACTTTTGCCATCACTATCATCTGTAAGCTGCTGCACATCTACAACTTTATGAGATGGCAATATTTCTGCTCCCAACTTTTCTGCCAGGTATAAATAATTCTTATCAAGAGTATTCTTAGCATTATACCTACAGCCAACCATACAACCTCCACAAAAACGACAGCCTTCACGCTCCGGACCTTCACCATTGAAATAAGGATCGGGTACTGTTACTTCGGGTTCACCAAAAAACACCCCAACCTGGGTGGGTTCAAAAAGATCATGCTTTCCTATCTCTTTTGACAATTCTTCGAGGGCTTCATCGCCAGGACCCAAATGGGGATTCTGACTGGTGCCAAGCATCTTGCTGGCGATTTCATAAAATGGTGCTAACTCCGTTTTCCAATCATTCAGTCCGGCCCAGGATCCCAAATCATAAAACTCTTTACGGGGAACAGGAAGAGTATTAGCATAAACAAGAGATCCTCCTCCAACTCCTGCTCCTGCCATAACGGTAATGTGGCGGAATAATTTAATTCTGGAGAAACCATAAAATCTCAATGCAGGTACCCAAAACCATTTCCTCAGGTTCCAGTTTGTTTTAGGAAAATCATCAGCCTCGTATCTTTTTCCTTGCTCGACCACGAGCACACTATAACCTTTTTGAGCTAATCGGTATGCAGATACGGATCCACCAAAACCAGAACCAACAATCAGATAGTCGTAATTATTTGCCATTTTGAGATTTGCCATATGCGAATATTAATATTATTTGCTATCCCTGAAAAAAATGATATTTTTAATTACTTGACAGACAGTTTATCTCAATCGATTGAAATCAGGATATGATTTTCTCTTTTTTTGTAAACTATCTGAAAAAATGACGAATTGAAGATATTTATTTTAACATTATAAATCTAATTGACAATGAAAGCCACATTATCCTTCCTTTTCATCAGCGGATTGTTTCTGTTTTCAGCATGTAATCAATCCAGTAATCAATCCGACACTGAATCCAATGGGGTGAAAACTGAAGTTGTTCATCCTGCCTGGTCAAAAAATGCCAGTATTTATGAAATTAACCTCCGGCAATTTACCCGGGAGGGGAGTATTAATGCCTTTGCTGCCCACCTTCCCAGGCTTGAAGAACTGGGGGTAGATATTTTGTGGTTCATGCCCATTCATCCGATAGGAGAGAAAAACAGAAAAGGTGAATTAGGTTCTTACTACAGCGTGAAGGATTATAAAGGTGTAAATCCTGAATTTGGCACATTTGAGGATTTTACAACCATGGTTCGTCAGGCTCATGATCTTAACATGAAAGTTATTATCGACTGGGTGCCTAATCACTCATCCTGGGATAATCCTCTTATTACTGAGCACCCTGAGTGGTATGCCCTCGACAGCACAGGAAACATGTACTCACCATATGACTGGACCGATGTTGTTCAGTTTGATTACACGCAGGACGGCCTCAAGGATTACATGATCGATGCATTCATATTTTGGCTAAAAGAGGCTGATATTGATGGTTTTCGAATGGATGTGGCCCATCAGGTTCCAATTGAATTTTGGAATGATGTTCGGGGCCCCTTAATGGAAGTCAAACCTGAGGTTTTTTTACTGGCAGAGGCTGAAAACAGGGCTTTACATGAGAAGGCTTTCAACATGACATACGCCTGGGAATTTCATCACATGATGAACGAAGTGGCACAGGGGAAAAAGGGACTATCAGTAATGCTGGAATACTTTGAACGCAGCGAAACTGATTACAACCCGAACGATATGCGAATGTACTTCACTTCAAATCATGATGAGAATAGTTGGAATGGTACAGTTTGGGAAAGAATGGGAGATGCCACTGAGGTAATGGCTATTTTATCATACACATTGCCTGGTATGCCCTTGATATATAATGGACAGGAAGCTGGTTTAGCCCACCGGCTGGAATTCTTTGTAAAAGACAGTATCCCCTGGATAAGCCACCCGTTTAATGAATTATATACTAATCTGAACCGGTTTAAAAAAGACAATCCTGCATTATGGAATCCTGGATTTGGGGGCACAATGAAATTAATTAAGAATAGCCAACCCGATAAAGTTTTGTCGTTTATGAGAACGAAAGGTGAGAATCAAGTTCTCGTAATCCTAAATTTATCTCCAGACACAATTGATGTGGAATTAGAAGCATTTAAAGAACCAGAAATATTTAGCGATTTCATTTCAAAAGAAACGCTTAGTTTTACGGTTCCAAGTGCCAAACTAAGTGCTTGGGGGTACAAAGCATTATACAGATAATAATTTATGAGAAATCGACTACGTTTTTTTGTCCTTATTTTAAGCCTTTTAAGTTTGACATCCCAAGCTTTTTGTCAATCAGCTATTCCGCAACGCTTAAACCGTCAGAAGACTACTGACACCAAGGTGTATTACTCAGTTTTTGTTCAGTCATTTTATGATGCTAACGGAGATGGAATTGGAGATCTGGAAGGATTAATTTCTAAACTTGATTATTTGCAAGAATTAGGAATCGGAGGAATTTGGTTGTTACCAGTACATCCTTCCCCCACCTATCACAAATATGATGTAGTTGATTACAAAGCTATTCATCCGGATTATGGTAATCTGAATGACTATAAGCAGCTTGTTGAGGAAGCTCACAAGAGGAATATGACTGTTTTACTTGACTTTGTTGTGAATCACAGCTCAAATCAACACCCCTGGTTTGTTTCAGCAAGTCAGGATCGCAAATCATCATTTCGTGATTATTATGTATGGAGTGATGATGAAGCTGATTTTGAAAAAGAGCCCTTCCATTGGCACCAGATCAGAAACGAGAATGGTGAACTTCAGGACGGTTCGCGATATTATGGTTTCTTCTGGTGGGAAATGCCAGACTTAAATTTAGCTAACAGAAAACTCCGGAAGGAGGTCATCAATATTGCACGCTTCTGGCTTGAAGATATTGGTATTGATGGCTTCAGACTTGATGCGATAAAGTACATTTTTCCTGAAGATCAGCTTGACAATAACCTTGACTGGTGGTCTTACTTTAGAAAAGGAATTAATAAGTCAGGTAAAGACCCATTTGTTGTTGCTGAGATATGGGGTACATCCGGGGAAGTTGCCCCTTACCTCGGCCATGGGATATCTGCCGGTTTTAATTTCGAATTGTCTGATTCAATAAAAATGAGCCTGCAGGATGGAGTAAATCACAATGTAGCAGAAACGGTTATCCGTGCCTACCAAAAATTCGGTGAAGAAAATGATTCATTTGAAGATGCTATTTTCCTTACCAATCATGACATGAACCGTATCATGACAGAAATCAAAGGCAATGAAACACTAGCCAAAGCTGCCGCGGTTTTGTTATTCACTCTTCCTGGCAATCCCTTTGTTTATTATGGTGAAGAAATCGGAATGCTGGGAGAAAAACCAGATGAATTTATCCGTGAGCCCTTCTTATGGGACATTGAGGGGGAAGATGAAGGACAAACCCATTGGGAAATTCCATATGCCAGTTCTTCAAAAACTGTTAAGCCTTTATCTTTTCAAAGAACTGATTCACGATCTGTTTATAACACTTATAAAAAACTTATCCATCTTAGAAATGAAAGTCCCGGCCTTTATCAGGGAGGATTAATTCCTCTCAAAACCGCTAATGATCATGTGTTGGCTTATTTCAGAACAGCTGATCTGGATCATTATTTAATTATTATTAATCTAAGTGAAGAAATCCAGGAAATAAGTAGTCCGGCCAGTCTTAGCAGATATGACATGGTATTTGGTTCTCATCCGGTTTTTAAAGGGGGTGAGGAAACAATCTACCTGCAACCATATTCCAGCTTTATATTAAAGCGTCACGAATAATAGTTGTTATCCGGATGAAAAATACATCCTTACAATCCTTCTAATTACCAAGCATCTTGTTAGCTTAGCAATTAGAAGGATTGTAAGAACTGCTTCTTCAGTACTATTAGTACCAGTAAAGTTTTTTCCATTCATTGTCAATTAAGCTATAACTGCATGAAAATTTGGAAAGTATCATTCTTGTTTATTTCTATTTTACTAATTACATCCGGACTTAATGCTTAGGAGCCGGAAGGACTTTTTGCGCCTACTATAAATCAAACCTGGGGCAGAACCTATTTATTTGGAGGTGAGAAAGATGGAGGAGTGAAAAGCAATGAGTTATGGCGGGGAAATTATGGACTGAACCAGCTAACCTGGGAGCAAATGTCTCCAGGAGGTGATATCCCGGATCCAGTTAAGGAACATGCAGCTATTGCAGACTGGGGCATTATTTGGGTCATTGGAGGCCTCACAGATGCCAATGAGAATAATGTTGATGCTGATCTGACGATTCACAAATATTCTCTTGAGGATGATGCCTGGGAGCTTTTAGTTCCTACCAGTACCAACAATCCCAAACGAATGAATTCTCATGCGGCAGAATTGATTAACGGGTATATCTATGTAAGTTACCAGGATCAGATGTGGCGATTCTTATTGGAAACGAATAGCTGGGAGAAATTGGCAGATTGCCCATATTACGATACCAATAAGTATAATCTCCAGTGGCACAATACTGCTGCTTTTAATGACAAATTTTATGTGCTGAGAGGTGGAATGGGAATGGGCTCTGATATATACGAATATGACCCGGACGCCAATTCATGGTCGAGTATTCAAACTACCACTCCATTAAAAACAGGCTCAGTTAATGGAGGAAATGCTGGTCCTCCTCCTGATCTATGGGGATCTTCTTCATGGCAGGAAGGAAGTCTTGTATTTTTCGTTGGTGGCAGAGATGCTTCTACTAGCGAAATCACTGGCGACTGTTGGTATTTTAACTTTACCAATTTTAGCTGGGAGAAGTCAGATGTTTACGAAAAACGATACCACGGTGCAGCTTCCCAAGCAACTTCCTATGAAAAACGTGAAGGTGTAGTATGGGGAGGAACTGACGTTGACGATGACGAACAGAAACCAAAAAAGGGGAAAGTGATCTTAATTCCTCCTGTTGAAGGGAAGAAGATGTTGAGCATGGACATGGACCCCAGTCCTGCCGGTAATTCAAGCGTATCCCCAGCACCTGGAAAACACGAATATCCACAAGGTGAGGAAGTTCCTTTAACTGCAAGCCCCGATACTGAAAACGGATGGAATTTTACTCGTTGGTCTGGCGATAAAACAGGGAGTGAGAATCCATCGTTTATTAAGATGAATACTGACAAGATTGTAACAGCTCATTTTGTACAGCCTGTAATCACCTTTAGCACTACCGGCCCTGAGCGTAAAGTGATTGAACCCAATGAAGTAGTTGAACAGCCGATCGTTGATATTATGCAGTTTACCATTGCAGCCAATGAAGTGGATGATTGGGTTTTGAGTCAAATTAAATTTAATAACCTGAACCACAGATCCCCAATTTCCAGTGTTTTCCTGAGTATTCCAGATGGCACAGTAACAGGAGAAATGAACGAAGAGCACAGTCAAATGACTTTCAATTTCATCCCTTCGCTCCTGATTCCGAAAGGCACCTCGATCAATGTTACTTTGAATTACAATTTGGTTCTTGCTGAAGGAGATCAGAGTTGCCCGATGACAGCGTCATTTGATGTAATGAAATTCAAGGCTGAAATTTCTGGTGCTGTAGATGTTTCCTGCATTCCAGTTGTTTATGAATATGGAAAAAAACTTATCCCTAATCTTGAGTCAAAATTCACTTTTATTGCTTGTATTTATAATCAGGCTAATTGGGGCTTTTTAGATCTGGAAGAGGCCGTTCTTTTTCAAGAACATGAATATCATGATGTAATTACAATATTGCCTGGTGAGTATCTTCCGCCTAGTTCTCCCATACAACAAAGTATTACTATAAGATCCTTGGAAGGACCTGAAAAGACAATAATTAAGTGCTCACACGACGGGTACACTTCTGCATTCGATATAAAGTTTTATGATGTAGGTATTCGAGGTCTTACAATTAAGGGTGCATATCGAGGAATCAATATCACCAAAGTTACTGATAGATTAACAATTGAAGAGAACTATTTTGATAATTGTAAGATAGGAATCTTCACCTCAGATGAAACCCTGCATCCAGCCTGTACTTTTATCATCAAAGATAATAAGTTTAGATCCACTCTTAAACACCAGAAAAATATTGAGATACGTAGATTATTCGATAATTGCATCGTTACCGGCAATTCAGATATTGGAACCATTGGCTTATTTTATTTCGATGGTCCAGGAAACATAAAGTTTACTAATAATACTATGAATAACTTCTATTTTAACGCATGGTTTGAAGGGGTTGATTCGGAGATTTCTGGTAATACAATAAAATCCTGTACAATTTTAGCATATCAAAAAAAGAAAGTCTTTGAAAATATTTTTGGTGGATCAGATCAAATTGGATTATATCTAAAGATGTGTACAGATAACCAATTCTATAATAATACGTTTCTCAACACACACAGTCATAACTCCTTATATTTGGATGGAAGTTCAAGAAACACATTTATTGATAATGATATTAAAGATTCAAAAAAATATGGGATTGTACTTCTTGCGAGTAGAAAAAATGAGTTTATTAATAATAGAATAGGAAGACATCAATACGGAATCTATGTGATGAGTGGATTGGGGAATTTATTCCAGAACAATAAGATTTTTGAAAATGAAGAGTTTGGGATTCTAAGTTTTTATGGTGGTAATAAGATTCTTGGAAACTACTTCTATAGGAATGGTACAGATATCAATGTAAACGCTCCGCTCTATAAGAAAAAACCAAATATAATTAAGGGTAATAAATTTGTTGAGCCCCAGCATAGCCAGACTAGTATTTCTGTACTCAATTCTTCACCAGTAATTACTCAGAATTCTTTTATTGATGCTGTTGGTGCTGCCATAATTCTGAATGGTGATATTGGTCCTCAGAGTATTAGTCAGAATAATTTCTCTGGAAATCAAACAGCGATAATAAATAATACTCCCCAGCTGGTTTATGCAGATTTGAATTATTGGGATTCTGAAACCGGACCTTCTGATACGGATATAGTCGGACAAGTTTCAGCAGTGGCCTGGCTGGAAACGCCTGTTATTGTTTCAACTGCTTTCATGGCTGATACTCTTTTTGTACCGACAAATACAGAGGATTCAACAGGATTGATGATCATAAGTCTTGATAATAATCCAGATAGCATATCGGTTGTTTTTACAGATCAATTGGGATGGCTGACTGGCTCCATGATTACAGGAGCTCAGGTAGATACTGTTGGTAGTTTGGTGTATCAAGCTTTTCAAACCCCTACAACAGAAGGTGATGGTCAGGGTAACTACATATTTGCACAGGCCTCGTCCACAAGCAAGGAATCAACAGCCATAGACTCTGTTTTTATTGCATTATATGTTCAGGAGATGGAAGATATTCAGGTTTTGCCTGATTTGGCAACAGTCAAACCAGGTGATACTGTTTATTTTGCTGCTTTAGCTTTGGATCAACATGCAAATGAAATGATAATTGATCCGGCCTGGAGTGCCAATTTGGGGTATGTTTCTGAGGCTGGAATGTTTTTGTATGATGGTGAAGGAGAGGTTATTATTACAGCAACCGATCCGATAAGTGGAAAAGAGGGGACAACAAGAATCTATGTAAGTGCGGCTGATCAGCTATTATCTGACATTACAGTTTCTCCTGATACTTTGAACTTAGTTATTGGTGAGACCGCTTATATTTGGCCCGAGGGATTTAACCAGTTTGGATACCCCATGACATTTATTCCTTCATGGACAGCTAAGGGTGGAGAAGTCAGCAATGGAGTATACCTGGCTGGAAGCGAAGGAGGTGAATTTATGATCACTGTTTCCGGAGATGAGGGAGCTGTGAGTGCTAACGTAATCGTGATAATTGATACAGCTTCAGGTATTGCATAAGATATTATCGAGGATGACGGGGTTCTGGTTTATCCAAATCCTACAGAAGGACAAGTAAGTATTAAGGCTGATTTTATTATGCAAAGAATAGAAGTATTGGACATAACAGGACAGCTAATACAAAGCTCTGCTCCACACTCAAGGAATGTTGAAATACTACTTAATGATAAGCCAGCCGGGATGTACTTCTTACTGATTAAGGGTGCTAATCAAGGGTTTTTTAAGCAGTTGATTGTAAGGTGATTATATTATTTAAGGTGAGTTGCAAGGCTCATCGCCTTTAGGTTATCCGGATGAGTTAATGGTGAGATCTCACATCCTGCCTTTTAAGGTTCTTTACATCATCGATGCTCTTGACCAGAGTATCCAAACATCTTGGAACTCCATCAGCAACATATTTAACCCTGGCACCAAAGGCACTGGTCTCGCGATAAGGATCTGAGATGACTCCTACCATGTCGGTCTGAAACTCCTCCATACAAGCCAGGTTCGCATCCACAAGAACCCGGTGATCTGAAGCAAATTCGCCATAATTCTTACCAATAAATTCAGCCGCAAATTGCATGAGGATCGGGCGAAAGAGAACTTTTCCGGATGATTTCCCATGACTTACAAGCGACTGAAACAGTTGGTTTTTTGTCATAATCACAAATGTAATAAAAGAGGATAATTCATCTTGAGATACACATGACTATCTCAGAATTTCGATTCGTACCGGTCCCATTAATCCTGAAGATAATAAGCTCTCACCAGCTTGCACATCATCGACTGATGTCCAGGTATACTTCTGGTTCTCCGGCAGGGATTTATCCTTTACCATACGATTTCTCCAGATATTGACGACTTCGAGCTCGAGAAGATTTTCACCTTGCTTCAATTGACCATTTAATGGAATAATAAATGGAGCAATCCAGGCTCCACCCAATTCCTCCCCGTTCAGTTTTGCACTGGCCATCACTCCAACATGACCTAGATTCAGGAGATAATCTCCATTCTCAGGAAGTTCGTCCAGATAAAAAGTGCTTGTATAGCTTGCTGTTCCTGAATAATGCTTGACTTTATCATCAGCCGAAAGCGTCCAATCTGTCAGGACTGAGGTCTTTAATGGATTAGATGGACCGATATCTTTGTTATGAAAATTAATTGTCCATTCACTATCCAGAGTAAGAAGAATATCAGAATCTGGGAAGTTTGCAGCATATCCTGGCTTTGTCTTGTCATTTTTTTGCTTTGAGAAAACAACAAAATAACTCTGTTGTGCATTCAGCTTTAGTGGAATTGTTGTGGTGCCAGCTTCAGCAGAAAAATCATTTAGAATACGCATCTCTCCGGTGACAGCATCCCAAAGTTGTGGACTGAGTTCATTTACACGGAATGTGGGTTTAATATTCAGGGCTTCATCACTTTGGTTTGAAATAAAATAGATTTCCATTCCGGGCAAAGTGCGGTGGGTCCATAGAACATGTGCATTCTCTACAAGACCAAAATCTTCCTTTACGTCAATAAAATCAAGTGCTTCCTTTAGATCTATTCCATCCAGCACATATCCTTTTTCATAAGCGCGAAACATTTTTCCATCCTTGTTCTTCTCTATCCACAGGCGGGAAGCAATCAGTTTAACTTCTTGATCGCTTGCGGGATAATTCTGAAGACTTGGGGACTTATTGGGAGCAGGGCCCAGAATGATTCCACCTTGCTTCACAAGATCTTCGATTTTGGATAAAACTTCAGGGCGCATAGTTTTCAAATCCGGTAACACCATGATGCTATATGACATCCCATCGGGTAGAACCAATTTTCCATTGCTGACACTAAGTCTGTTCAGAATTACTTCTGCATTTATATAGTCATATGAATATCCATCAGGTAACTCAGGATTTCTGGTACCTGTCATTTTTGGAGCATCTTCACCGATGAAGTAGCAAACATCAGCACTATACTTTCCTTGTTGTAAAAGATACTGGCACCTCCTGAGATAATCGGCCCACATTTTCGACTGTTTGAACCAGGTGTTATGTCTGTTGAATTCAGTTGAGAACCAGGCATTAACACCCGGAATTCTGTTATCATCAGGTTGATGAATATAGACATGCAGAACAAAATGATTGATTCCTTCGGTCAGGCTCCAGTCTCCACGCTTTTTCAATAGTGCCGGATGTCTGGCAAAGGCTCGACCGGCTGCAGTGAAGGCTTCTGCAGAGGTAATGGGTTTTCCATAGAGATGAGCTGCCGAAGAGGCTGATTTACATTCTATGTTCCCCAGAGTACCTTCATTCCAGAACTCCCCACTTACGAGATTCGTTTGTCCACCATACATTAAAAACTCTCCGGGATAACCCCAATGTCCATAATTCTCCAGCCATAACTCAAGATTGTGTTCATTGCTTATCTTCCTCAATCCACCAACATATTGGTAGGCAATATCATCTGCAACAGCCCTCCTGAGATCCCATAAGAAACGTTCAGACTCATCCACACTTCCAACTATACGACCAGAGAAGACCGGGAGGAATTTAATCGGGTTGTATCCATATTTATTTTCAAATCTCTCTTCAAAACCATCTGTCCAGTTCTGTGATCCGGTCTCATAACTATCAGCGATCACATATTTAAAAGCTGAACGAGTCTCTTCTGGAATCCTTTCCTGGATCTCGGCAATGTATTGCTCGAAGTGGAAGCGAACCAGTTTTTCGCTAGCCTTATCAATTTCATATCCTTTTCCTTGTGGTGCAGCGGGAGAGTTTTTAGTGCCGGTAGGTGTCATTCCTATTCGAATAACAGTCCATTCTCCCTCAGGAACATCCCATGTTAGTTGTCCGTTTACATCCATATTATCACTCAGGTCAAGCACGTCTGCTATAACAAGATCCTTATTCCCGGGCTCGTCTTGCTGATCCCACAAATATGAATCGAAAGCAGGTAAGGGTGTTGGATGCATCTTGCCAAGCGTTTTTTCAATGTATTTCTCCAGGACCTGAGCTTCAGTAATAGTAATCTCAGAAAATCCTGCCTGTCTTGAATTACTAATCAGATCTTTACAAACTAGTCGAAAACTACTCGCAGAAGTCTCCGCTAATCCAATAGCAACAGGACCATTCACATTAGGACCTACACTAACAGAAGAATTACTTCTGTCGAAAATAAATGAACTCAGCAATGTATACTGCTCACCAGATTTAGCATAGAGCTCACATCTGCATTTGAAATTATACGGAGCCGGGTGTAATATTATACTCCTGACATCGAGATCATTATCGGTATCAATATCGATAGTATATTCCACCCCTGAAGCAATATTAAAGAGCGCTGATGTTCCCGGATTTTCATCCAGCCATCTATCAGGATTATCTAATTCCGGCGTGCACTTTACAGAAGCATTATGTGTATCTAATCTTTTTTTCTCGGCGGCGATCGATTGAAATGCCAGAACATAAGTATCCTGAAATTCGTTAGCTGGTTTTTTCAGATGAACAATCTGTTTTCCTGATCCGTAAATATTTGTTTCTGAATACACCAGATGTCTCATCGCCTTATCATAGCTTACCCAGGGACCACCACTCTGACTCCAGCCGGGAGAGTTGAAGTTTCCCACATCAATACCCAGGCGATGCCCCTCATTAACTGCGTGTATCATGATATCCCACCATTCATCACCAAGTAAGGGAACTCGTCCATCTACCTCATCGGGATTGATGTTTCCAATCAAGACCGCACCGATACCAAAATCCTTCATGGCCTCAAGGTCTTTTGTCACCCCTTCTTTTGAGATATCATCATCAATCCAATAGTAATAGCACCAGAGCCGATTTGAATCCTGGAGATTCAGGAAATTGTCCTGGATTCGGGAGTAATCCTCGTCAGTCAGATCATCGGATTTTAGGCATTGGATCAAGAATAGGGACAATAAGACTATAACAATGTTCCTGACTCCTGATAATAATTTGTAATGGATTAATGGTTCTCTCATTTCTTCTTTGTTGCTCAGTAGTATTTTCTCTCCAATGGAGTATTTGCAAAATAATAATCAATACTTTAGTATGCAAATACAAACTTGAAATGAAGCCGTTCATTGGTATTTGCCTTATAATTTTATTACTTGGAAATGTTTCCATACAAGCTCAGGATAAATACAGCCCTGAAATTGAATCCCTTGCGAGGTATGAAACTCCGGAATGGTTTCGCGATGCTAAGTTTGGAATTTTTATTCATTGGGGGGCTTACTCTATTCAGGCAACTTACAGCGAATGGTATCCCCGGGCTATGTACCGTGAGGGTACTCGTGAACACAAGCATCATGTGGCCACTTATGGAGATCCTTCTGTATTCGGCTATAAAGATTTTATTCCAATGTTTAAGGCACAAAACTGGAATCCTGATCTATGGGCAAAACTATTTGCCGATGCCGGTGCAAAATATGTAGTTCCGGTTGCAGAACATCACGATGGGTTTCCGATGTATGATTGCTCGTTTTCGAAATACAATGCAGCAGAGATGGGACCCAAAAGGGATGTTGTGGGAGAATTATTAGCAGCATGTAGAAATATCGGATTAAAAGCAGGAGTATCGTCGCACCGTGCATTCAATTGGGATTTCTACTTCCCAATAGAAGGAATAGACTCTTATAATCCGGCTTATCAGGATTTATATTGGAAACCAAGAACAACAAGATGGCCTGATGAGGACTTTATAAACGATTGGTATCTGCGTACATTAGAGCTTGCAGTGAAATACAAACCGGATATTTTCTGGTTCGACTTTTTCCTTGATCAGCCGGAGTTCCATGACGCACGTTATCTGTTTGCTTCCGACTATTTCAACCTTTCCACTGACTGGAATAAAGAAGTAGTACTTCAGTATAAAAATGACATCTACGATCCATCCATCGGTGTACTAGATATAGAACGTGGTAAGTTGAGTGGACTTCAAAAGAAGTCTTGGCAAACAGATACTTCAGTGGGTTATAGAGGTTGGGGGTACAAGAAAGTTAACGAGTATAAAACACCACGTTTAATCATTCATGACCTGATTGATATAGTTAGTAAGAATGGAAATCTCTTACTGAATGTTGGTCCAAAACCAGATGGAATAATCCCTCAGGAACAACAAGACCTGTTGCTTGGCATTGGGAAATGGCTAAAAGTTAATGGAGAAGCAATTTATGGTACCCGTCCCTGGATCTCGTTTGGAGAGGGACCAACACAAACTGCAGAAGGTGCCCATCAGGAAAGAAAAAATAAGGAAGCAACTGCTGAAGATTATCGTTTTACAATAAAAGGAAATACGCTATATGCTATTTGTATGGGCTGGCCCGAAAATGATTTTCAAATAAAATCCTTAGGACTGACATCTACCAAAAAATTCAATATTGAACTCAGGAATATTTCAATTTCTGGTATTGATGAAAATATTGAATGGAAACAAGAGTCTGATTATTTGAAAGTTTTAAAACCTTCTAAAAAGCCATGCGATCATGCTTTTGTCATTAAAATAGAAACCAATGGTTTAGAGAAGCAAATGGCGCTTTATGAGAAGAATTTACCGAAAGAGCCAACAGCAGTTTATTGTCTTCCTGGTAATAGCCTAAGGAATATCGGTGGTTATGGCGTTCGTGATGGCAATCTAAATAATTGGGAAAAAGATACTGTTATTCGCTGGAATCTGGAGATTAAAGAGCCCGGAACATATAGGATTGATGTAAAACAAAAGAATATTGAGCTTGAAAGGTATATTCTTAAGGTGAATAACAAAGAGTTTAAAAATGCCGACCAGAGTACAGAGAATAAATTTCAGGAAGTAAATCTTGGAACTGTAAAATTTAAAGAAACAGGAATCTATCCAATATTTATGAAGGCAGATCCGGAGAGTGATTGGAAAAAGAGATATGCTTTGAAGCAGATTAAATTTACGAAAGTCGACTAAATGAAGATCAAATATTTATATACGATTACTGTCCTCCTGCTTTTGTAAATACCATCAACGTGCAGGAGTTTGCTGTTCAAGTGAATTATGGCACTGTAACAGTTGCAATAATAAAGATGTAAATAATAGAACTAAAGAAAACACTATATCCACTAAATCGAATCAAGATGTTTGTCAGGGCAATGATCTTGATTATGCCAATCATTATACTCAGCCAATATTATAATTCTGAAATCGATGTGGTAAATATTTTGAGGAACCGTATGGTTTTGGACGAAACTGTTCCAAAGGAAAAGAGATACACATGGACTTCAATAGAAGATGTGAAATTTGGTGAAGAACTATTACCATCTGGATTAATCGAACCTGTGACTTTATAGATTATGAGATAGCTGATTAACTAACTTTGATAATTATTCAATAGAATTACCTATTCCAACAATAACAACGGCAAGCAGAATAACTGTAATTCCAACAATAATGGTCAGTTTAGTTTTTTTAGCTACACCCTTCCATTCTTTGCGGTATATTCCCCACATATTGGCTGTAAGAATAATTGTGGACATATGCAGAATCCATGAACTGGCACCATTGCCAAGCTTACTTTCACCCATTCCATAGAAGAAGAACTGAAGAAACCATGTAGTACCAGCCAATGCTGAAAACATAATATTCCTCTTTATTGGTGTAGATTTATTTACAAAATCGCCGTAAGATTTATTTTTCAGACTTAGAATAGTGGTCCAAATAAAATTCGTAGTTAATCCCCCCCAAAGAATCACGACAAAAGTTACATTATTTTGGAAAAGTGGATTATGACCTGCTGCAACAGCAGCTTCAGCCATTGGTTTTCCGGCTTCAATTCCAAAATTAAAGAATGAACTTAATATCCCAGAAAATATGGCTATAATTAATCCTTTTACCAGACTAAACTCTTTTACTGAGGCTGATTTTTCCTCATTTGTTAATTCCTTCTCCTTCATCATTCCAGCCTTGCCCGATAATGCTATTCCGATCAGACAAACCAGTACACCCAGCAATACGATTCTGCCACCAGGACTTGCCAGCATATCGGTAAAAGAAATTTTTCCGGCTGTCGGATTGATATTATAATATATTGATGGAACGATGGCTCCAAAAGCGGCGCAAAATCCAAGAACAACTGAGTTTCCCAATGACATGCCCAGGTATCTCACTCCCAAACCATATGTTAAACCACCAATTCCCCACAGCAGACCCATCAAGAATGTGAAATAAATAATTTGTTGTGAACTGGAAAAAATGATCTCAAAAAATCCGGGAACAGTGAGATAGGCTGCCAGTGGTGGAACAATCAACCAAGAGAATAAACCTCCAACAATCCAATAACTTTCCCATGCCCAACCTTTTACTTTGTTGAAAGGCATATAGAAACTTCCAGAGGCAAAACCACCTATCGAATGATATAAAACTCCAAGTAATGCTTGCATTGCTCTTATTATTGTTTAGTTAACCAATGATACCAAATTATGGAGAAATGTAGCAATTCTCCTCACATTATCTTTTAACTGACTTCAAAAGTAATCTATTATTAAATGCAATCATTGCACATTTTGATCCAAAAATTGCACACGATGACCATAAATTGTACATATTATTCTTTGCTCTTCTTAGATCTATAATTATTAGTTTTTAGAATTTTTTAAGGAAATGAACTCATGTTTAAATGGTCTCTCACCATCGATATGCCACACCCTGAAGCCCAAAGGACGCTTATCAAAATTTCTGCTAACAGTCTCAGCATTTACTAATTGTATTCCTTTGTAATCGTTAATGTACAATTTGTGAGTATGTCCACCAAGTATACCAACAACTCCGTACTTCTCGAACATAGCCAATAGCTCTTTCCGCTTGTCGACGGGCAAATTGTAATACTGATTATCCTCATCCGGATCTGATAGAAATAAGGGATGATGACCAACAATGAAGATCCGGGATTTTCTTTTTGCAGCAGACTTCAGAGTTGCTTCAAGCCACAAATCCTGTTTCTCCGTTTCTGCTTCCAGCGGAGATTTCCATAATTGTGTATTTACTATCACAAATCTATATCCCTTATGCCTGAACGAATAATAATCCTTACCAATATATTCACGATATGTTTTCAATAAAAATGGAGTTGGCTCATTTCCAACATCGTGATTCCCGGAAACACAATAGCAGGGCATATTAAATCCTTCCTTAATCTTAAGGAAATCTGCAATTGATTTCTCGCTGATTTCATTAACCAAATCACCACAAATCACTACAAAGTCTGGATTAATTGCGTTCACCTGCTCAACTGCCTTCTTAAAAGACTCAATATCATGATCATAGCCACCAAAGCCAAGCTGTGTGTCGCAAATTTGCACAAAAGTGAATTTCTGCTTTTTAGTTGATAACTCCGAAATTAACCCACAAGACAACATGAACAAGCTGACAAACACGACAATTACAGCCTTCAAAATTTGCTTCCTGACGTAGATATTATTATTCATATTGATCCCGTGGTGATACACAAAAAAACATAGCTTGACTAAGCACTATTAGTAAAACAGAATTGAATAATAAATTTGCTTGCTTTCTTTTGACTCTCATTTTTTGTCATATTTTGCTTTACTCAATTTTCAATAGCTAGTCAAAACCACTATCCTGGCTGGTTTATTTAAATACTAGTAGCAAGGCTCATTGCCTTCAGATTCTCAGGAGGGCTTAGTGGTGATATCTCACATCCGGCAGAAAGGAGAAAGCGCTCATCTTTGTGCTTGCTGACAAGCTTGCGACAGGCTGTTTCCACTTCAGTAGTAGTTTTATTCATAATCTCAATAGGGTTGATATTTCCACCGAGAATAACTTCAGGACCAAGTACGGAACGGGCGTGCTTAATATTAACCTGATAGTCTAAGTCAAGAATGTCAAGTTGAAATTCTCCATATGAGGATAAGAGATGGTTTGTGTCGCCACAAATATGCAACTTAACTTTTCCCCCTAATTCATGGATGTAAGCAATTAGTTCATGATGTCGCTTCATCACGTATTGATTGTATGTGTGCACATCTATTTGCGAGCAAACTGCATCTCCAATTCCAATAATGCTGCAACCGGCTTCAATCTGAGCTTTTGCAAAATCCTTGGCTGTCTGCAGGCATTTATCCAGCAGAAGATTACTGAAATCAGGATCCATCATCAATTGGATAAGCATATTCTCCATCCCTGCCAGATCGCAAGCTTCTGCCAAAGGCCCTTCTACCCAACCGATCACGGGAACTTCTCCATGCGTTTTCTTTGCCAGTAATTCGCAGCCCTTGATCCGATCAAGGGTTCTTTCAGCTTTAGTTACATCCGGCCTTTTAAGTTTCTTTACATCGTCGATATTTTTAACCATAGTATCCAAACATCTGGGAACGCCGTCAGCAACAAACTGAACCCGGGCCCCAAAAGCACTGGTCTCCCGATAAGGATCAGATATAAGCCCCACCATATCCATTTGAAACTCCTCCATACATACCAGATTAGCTTCCACTAAAACCCTGTGATCTGAAGCAAACTCACCATAATTTCTGCCAATAAATTCAGCCGCAAACTGCATGAGGATAGGCCGAAATAGAACTTTATCGCTGGATTTACCATGATTTACCAGCGACTGAAAGAGTTGGTTTTTCGTCATCGATTTTTGTTTGAATTCTTAATCCTTCTTAAAAAGCCATAACCATTGAAATCCAAGCTCCTCACCTGTAGGGGCTTGGATTTTGCATTTTATATCGTAGTATCCAGTCTCTTTTATTTCAATTTCTCCAATTTTGTGAGAAACAAATGAATCAATTTGCCAATTATTCCCTGGCTCACCTACTGTTCGTTTGGTATTTTCAATCCTTGAGCTCAGCTTGTTCCCATCCATACTGACAATCAAAGCTCCGTCTAGCCTATCACCCTGATAATTATACGAAGCATCAAGATGGTATGTCCCTGGCTCGTCGATAAACACTCTCCAGGAATAACTGCTTGATTCATCAACTATAATATGTGTAGGGATTGATCCAAACCTCTCTGGTCTCTCAAGAAATGTCTCGTCTGGTGCTTCATTCCAATTATCCGGAGTTAAAGAATATCCATTTGACATACTTTGAGCTACAAGTCCGTTTTCTGTAGTGGGATACTCAGCGTACTCAAGCACAACGACAGAGACTAAGGGGTCAGGCTGGTTGTTAGGAAGGCTAAGCCTTGTCACAACTGTATTGTGACTAAATGGCAATGGATTCTTTTCCTGGTTTAGAATATAAGCTTTGTCGGGCTTACTCAAAATGCCAGTCAATTTAATCTCCTGATCCAAGGGCCAATTCGTAATATGGAGATATACCTTGTGCTTATTTTGATCTTCCTTGTAAGTAATTCGACACCAATCATGCTGATTCTTTGCCAAATCGAATCCTTCAGCTCCGTATATTGCTTCGCCATTTCTCTCAAGCCACTTACCGATTTGAAGGAGACGATTCTCAATTTCAAATGGAACATCACCATTCGCACGCGGACCAATGTTCAGCATCATATTGCCATTCAAGCTGACATTATTGATCAGAGACTTAATTAAGGTGGTTGATGATTTCCATTGATTTTCAAGCGCATGATAACCCCAGGAGTGAGCAATCGTAGCTGGTGATTGCCAGGGATAATCTAGTTTCATGGTACCAAAACTGTTATCGCCAAGGGTTCTGAAATCAACATCAGGATCTTCTTCAACAGATAAGCCAAGCCGGGAATTAATCAGGCAATTTGCCTGTAGTTCTCTGATCATACTTTTGAGTTGAAGCAGTTGCTCTTTTGTAACAATTGTTTTTGAATGATGAATCCACATGTCGAACCAAACCAGTCCCAGATCCCCATAGTTTGTCAGTAGTTCACTCATCTGTGGCATCACCTTTTCCTGCCAGTATTGATCATATTGCTCGTCTGTTAGCGGGTAAATCTCATTTGTATGATCCCAGCCGTATTGATGCTCCCAGTCAACCCAATGTGAATAGTATAAACCCATTTTTAAGCCATGCTTTTTACAGGCATCAGCTAGTTCCCGTACTATATCTCTCTTTGGCTGAGTGTACTCCCCGATATCATAAGTTCCAACATTACTATCCCAAAGTGCAAACCCATCGTGATGCTTGGCCGTTATGGTTACATATTTCATTCCAGCCTTCTTGGCCAAAATCACCCAATTTTCAGGATCAATGGTTTCCCAATTGAAGTCTTCAAGTAGAGTTAAATATTCATCTTTTTGTATCCGGTTGCGATAATAAATCCATTCTGCATAATCATTGTCATATCGTAGTTTCTCGCCCTTCCAAACGCCTTCTGCTCCTGAATATACTCCCCAATGGATGAACATTCCGTATCTGGCCTCTTTGAACCATTCGGCTCTTGTGTTTACCTGGGTTTGTGCTTTTAGCTCAGACATGACCAAGGACCCAAGACCAAAGATCAAAAATAGAAATAAGACTTTAAGACTAATGACAGAAATTTTTCGATTGTGCATGCTTAGTAAATGTTTAGTCGTGTAAAAATAGAAAAACTCCAGCCAAGCCACACCACAAATCAAAATACAAGCCCAGAGGTGTCACATCCCCCAACCGTGGTACACCTCAAATCAAAAAACATCCCACAACCTTGCACTCCCGGCTTATGGCCGTTAAAAAGTTTATGATTAAATTGATGAAAAATAAATTTTACGATAATACAGATGGATATTGTCATAGCAAATTCAAAAAGTGAGCTGGGTGAAAAAGCAGCCCAAACCGGTGCCGGTTTAATTCGTGAAGCGATTCTGACAAATGGGAGCGCTAATATTATCCTTGCTACCGGAGCATCTCAGTTTGAAATGTTAAGTGAGCTGGTTAAACAGGATATTGAATGGGAGAAAGTTACCGCTTTTCATCTGGATGAATATATTGGCCTTTCAGAGAACCATCCGGCTTCTTTTCGGAAATATCTGAAAGAGCGATTTGTGGAAAAAATCTCATTGAACAAATTCCATTATATCAGGGGCGAAACAGATCCATTTGCAGAGTGCAGTCGCCTGGGTGAAATAATTAGAAAGTATCCCATTGATGTTGCATTTGTCGGCATTGGTGAGAATGGTCATCTGGCATTTAATGATCCACCTGCCGATTTCGATACCGATGACCCCTATCTTATTGTTAAACTTGATGACAAATGCCGTCGTCAGCAGTTGGGTGAAGGATGGTTTCCAATTTTCGATGATGTGCCTGAGGAAGCTATCAGCATGTCTGTTAAACAGATTATGAAATCAAGAAGCATTATTTGCAGTGTTCCTGATGTACGTAAAGCTGATGCAGTTAAAGAATCATTGAAAGGTGAGATTACTCCACTTGTTCCGGCATCGGTATTACAGCAACACAAGGCTGTCTGGATGTATCTTGATAAGAATTCTGCTAAGTATATGGGCTAAACTATTACATTAATATGAATCAAATATTTTAACCCTATCAAACGCAATCTTTTAATAGATTTGGGTACCGGCTCTTATATAAAAGACATAATATCTAGTATCCCAAAACAATAAGCGGGTTAATATCAGAGTCAATAAGAGAACCAATCTAACAGATCATCGGAATTCTGCGATTGACCCTACTTATGTGGTTCTTTCAGGTGGATTTCAACATATTCAAAACCAGGTAGATTGTCAGTTGCAGGGCCAATGTATTCAATTTTTGAAGTTCCCGATCTCCTGAGGTAAACCTTTTCATTAAACACACAATTATCTGGACAATTCCCTCCTAAACCGTAAGTTTTGAGTTTGCCATCATGTTCAATTAGAGGTATTTGAGGAATCTTGAAAGCTTGTTTTGAGAAGAAAGTTGGATCATTCAAATCTGTAAACTCTAAATTGACCACTAAATTTGTAATAGCAGTAATAGTCGCATCAAATTCGATAGATCCAGATGCTCTGATTGCTCCATAACTGTCATAATCATTTGTATAACTAACACTATAGTGCCCGTCATCTTCGCTTAGAAAGAAGTTCCCAAAGCTTGGAATAACTGAAAAACTGCCTCGCAAAACCAGCGTGTCAGATCTTCGGGTTAAGCCATACATTGTAGCATCGTAAGCAAATTCCCATTTGCTGTCAAAATCCTCGTAGGTGCCCAGGGGTTTTGGATCTGATTTGACTTTTATTCCACCAAATTCTATTTCTGCATAAAAATGATCGGATTCATTTGCGTTCCCCAAATTAATTTGACCTATAAATTCCCCATTCTCACAATTAATGGTGGCCATTTCTTTGTCACTTCCAACTTTTCTAACATATATCGGGCCATTATAGGAGAGCTTGTCCGGGTATTCAAAATCAGTTTGATGCACAACTTCTCCAACTATTGATTGATTAGTAATTTGGCTAACATTCACTTGAATTTTCGGGAAATAGATTCTCATGACGTGTGATCCCACGGCTGCAATTTGAGGAATAAGTGCAGCTGCTTGTGATTGTACGCAGGTTTTATCGATATAAGGATAAGCTTTATAGCCGATCTTGTCTGTCCAGTAACTCATGTCAGTACACATGAGGACATTATGACCACTGATATTTGTGGAGTAGAAATGCCCCTGGTAAGTGCAGTCGTCAAGTAAGGGAGAAGGTTGAATTCTATGCTTCCATAGCCTTGGCAATACTAAGGATCCAGAAATGGTTTGATCAGAAAAATAATTTGCATTTGTATAAACAGCAAAATCCTCTGCGATTTTCTTAACGCTTGAATAACTTTTGATTTTGGCAATCAAGGCGGGGTCAACATTTCCTGAGCTGGCACCCAAAATGGAGGAAACAAGATGCTCAAACAATTCTTCATAAGGATCAGGTGAGCCAATTAGCGGTTGCCCCTTCCAATTGAGGTATTGCCCAAATGCGGAGGGATGGGAGTCATCTCTGACATGAGCCGGACAGCCCATATCCGCAATTAGGTGAAGCGTTTCACCCAGGGCCCTGTATGCAATGGCCATTTCTGCATCCTTATCTTTTGGGTTGGGTAGCTCTATAGCCAATTCCATTGCATATTTTCCATTCTCCCAATTGTACGCATGATCAGGATGATCAATAGCCCACTCTATATGATCCACTTTAGGGTTGAAATTGACAACATCATAGAAGTTTAGTAGATTATCAAGTTGATTTTTAAGATACCTCTCTCCCTCGGCCTGAGTAGGGTCATAGAAATGTCGGAAGCTAGCAGCTAATTCTGGTTCATCAGCACTGAAGCCTCCATGTCGTATCCAATTCGCTGGGTTGGTACTTATTTCATCTTCACGTATCTGCCAAAGACCGGCTTCCACAACCGCAATTCCGCTTAAACGCTTACTGGTGAAATCGAAATCGTAATTTTTAAAGATGTTCGATAGCTCGGCATCCCCATTGAGAACCATTTGCTCAAAACGATTCAGAACGGCTTCGTTCAAATTACCATGAGCCCTCTTATTTCCATAAGAAGTGAGAAGGAAAAGTGCAATAAAGTAGCCCGCAAAACCGATCAGAATAGGTAATATGGTTGTTTTTTTCTTCATGGTTCCTTTGCTTAAAAACGAATCAATTTCCAAGAAGCATCTGTATCCTGAACCATGGCAAAAGTGTATTCCTTGCCATCATAAGTATATTTAAACTCGGCGTATTGCTCGCTGGCTGCATTTATTTCCCTGCTTTTTATCATCTGGCCAAACTCTTGTAGATCAGCTGATGAAGCCACCTCAAGCAAGTCAGTATAGTATTCCACTGCTTCCAGATTCAGAGTTTCTCTTATCGCTTCCTTATCACCTGAAAGAAAAGCCACCTCAACCGCAGAGCCACCTTCATTTATGCCCTGGTAATCGATGACAATTTCAGGGTCATCCAGCTCACCATAATTTTGGCCATAATCGGATTCGCATGTAAAGGTCGAATGCAATAAAAACGCTAACAAAACTCCAATGAGTAATTGGCTAATAATCCTAAAAGGTTTCATTACAATAGTGGTTTAGTTTTTCAAATGCTTTGATTCACAAGAGATTGCCAACAAAATATACATAAATATACAAAAGTTAAGCATCTCTATGAGTCCTTATGCAGGAAATCTTTCAATATTAACCATTCAATATTAATCATTCAATATGGTCGCAATGAATTAACTCCCAGATAATATGCCTGGCAGATAAGGTGAAGACCATCGTTTTGCTTATAATGAAATCTTCAAATATTTATCGAATGCTTATCGAATATTTATTAGCTATGAAGGTGTAATAGAGGATATTAGGAAACATCTGGGAGAAGTATTCCGTGTAATGAATAATGATTTCAGTTGGAGGTTTACTTTCTCATCGTGACTCTCTTAAATAAGCGTTTGCTTTAACAATGGCATCTAACATATAGCTTCTGCTATTTAAAAAAGTGACATTCCAATAATTCCCACTGTTTTCATTCTGCTCATCAAAATCAAATACCCATAGAGCAGATAGCTGGATTTTATTCTCAAGGATGGCATCTATTCTCTCAGTAAATGCTTGCTTTGTGCTAATTGTAACTGTATCCCCCTCCTGATTAGTAATATTATAATCTTCTTTGGCTCCAAATTCCCCAACAACAATTGGTTTTCCAACACTGTCAGCCCAGGGTTTTATTATTGCAAGGAAATCATTAAAATCGGTTGTCTCGATAGGCAGCTCATCCCCTGAATTATAATAAGCTCTTATTGAAATGGTATTTATCTCCTCCGGATTATCTCTGAGGAGTATTTCTCGGTATTGCTCCCTGGTATCAGTTTTCCATAAGGTACCGTGAATATTATTCCAGATGTATTTCCTGGGCTCACTGTTTCCTGTTATGATTATTCTGTCCTGATCATATTCTCTGATTACTTTGGCAAATTCCTGATATGCATTTACCATTGTTTCACCCTGTAAGGTTTCTCCACTTGTAAATTCCCCGATTTCTAATCCAAAAACCTGTACAGGCATATCGCAAAACAAATTACTCTCATTGCCAAATTCCCATGCCCATATTGCAGGCGAATCTTTGTAACGTTCAAGCAACTCACTTGTATACTCTCTAACAAATGCAATTGTTTTGCTGTCATCATTCCCATACTCATCAACAAGGTCGTCAACAAATACAGGTACAGAATGCAGAGTCCAGAATAATGACGGAATCAGTCCAATATTTTGCTTTTCTGCTTCTTTTACAACTTTATCCATAGCTGCAAAATGAGCTTTCTTATTCTGCTGATATAATGCCCAGTCTTCAGACTCAAAACCGCCAGCTCTGAAACGAACAAATGGGATTCCTTTACTTGATAACTGCTCAAGGCCTTTGACATATGACTTATCTTCAGGCTTATCTAATACCCTGACAAACAGACTATAATAGTTAACCCCGATTCCATAAAAAGCTTCACCCCGGAGTTTTAAAATGCCGTTTTCATTATAAACACCATTTTTATAACCATTATCTATGGAGCGATTGTTCTGCTGACAGCTAACTGATCCTAAGAAGATTAATAATAGTAATGATAATAATAGCATTGATGAAAAAGATATCCTCCGAATTTTTATTGTCATAAGTATCCACTATAGTTTTTTGCCTCGATCAAAGATCCGAATCCTTCTAATTCTCTCGTTTAATGAGCTCCTTAATCTTAAAGCCTAACACTCCTGTAGACACCTGAGTCAGCCATTTACAAAATCAAACAACACGGTTATTACTTTTATCGTCATATTACTATTCTTATAGTTGTATAATGATATTTGTCGTTATATATTTGTTGCATGAAACAACTCACAAAAGCTGAAGAGCAGGTCATGCAATATCTGTGGAATCTGGATCTGGCATTTTTAAAAGACCTGGTTGAATCATTTCCGGAACCACGTCCGGCATATACGACAATATCAACAGTAATTAGAGTTCTGGTTAAAAAAGGCTTTATTGCTTTTAATACTTACGGAAAGATACATCAATACTATCCAAAGATCAGGAAAGAAGAATATCTCAAGGGTCAATTCGATGTAGTAGTTCAGGATTACTTCTCCGGATCCGTGGCAAAATTTGCTTCATTCCTCACACGCGATGAAGACCTGAACATTGATGATCTTGAAGAGATTCGCTCGATGATAGATGATCAAATCTCCAAAAAGAAAAAAGACTAGCCATGGAAATTTTCTACTATTTGTTTGAAGTTAGTTTTCTAACTGTTTTGTTTTATGGAGTTTACTTTCTACTATTCAGAAATGAAACTTTCTTTCGCACCAACCGATACATTTTACTATTAGCATTAGTAAGCTCTTTCTTAATACCTCTTATTAACATACCTATTAATTCTATATCAGGTTCAGCTACCCTGTTCCCTGGCTTCAGCGAAATACCATCATTAGCAGGTCTGTCTGACTCTGCCGAAGGGCGGCCTTCAGGCGGAATCACGAGGCAAGCCATTTATATCTGGATTTATTTATCAGGACTGGCTTTCATGATGATCAGGAGTTTTTATCATGCCTGCTATTTATCGTTGATCCGGTACCGGAATCCATCGGTCAGAAAAGATAATTTTCGACTTATTATGACCGACCGGATTCCATCATTTTCATTTTTCAGATGGATATTTATTCAGAAAGATGCAGATGATCAAAGCCAACAGGATGTAGTAATCCGACATGAATTAGCTCATTCACGTCAACTTCATTCGGCCGATTTGATCATCCTTGAGATTATTCAGGCAGTACTGTGGTTCAACCCATTTATTCAGTTGTACAAAAAATCAGCACAGGAAACACATGAATTCCTGGCCGATCGGGATGTCCTGAATTCAGGAACTAATCTGAAAGACTACGTCGACACTATTGTTCAGGAAATTATGCATAATCATTCATATAGGCTGGCCAGCCATTTAAAGAGTTCAACATTAAAAAAAAGAGTAATTATGGCAACTAAAAATTCATCAAAGAAAGCTAGCTGGAAATACATGCTCATCCTTCCGGCTCTTGTTTTAGGACTACTTTCATTTTCTTTTACGAGCAATCAGTCAGCTGATCAGGAAAAAACTAAGAAAAATCCACCCAGCATGTGGCCAATCAACAAGGCTGACATTAAAAAGATCTCTAAAGACTTTGGAGGTACAGATGCTGAGTCACATCCTGGTATTGATTTCGCAGCAAAACCTGGAACACCAATTATGGCAACTGCATCAGGAAAAGTGAAAACTGCTAAGGCAAAAGGAGACTATGGTAACATAGTATTCCTGACACATGGCGATCACTTTTCAACATTGTATGCTCATCTTGATAAAATCAAAGTTAAAGATGGCGATATAGTAAAAAAAGGACAGGTAATAGGTACAGTTGGTAATACAGGCAAATCTACTGCTCCCCATCTTCATTATGAGGTTCGCTTTGACGGAAAACAGATTGACCCGAAGAAGCTTATGCAGAAGATGAATGGTGAGAAAAAAAATATCGATGATTTAAAGAAAAAAGAGATCATCAAGAAAAAAGAGGCTTTAAAAAAGAAGGAAGCACAAAAAAAGGAACAGGAGAAAAAGAAAAAAAAATAGGCCTGCTTCCTTGTTAAAAAGTTTACCTGTTCGGCATTATTTCCGAACAGGTTTTTTTTGTTTTATACTTAATTTAGGCCAACAACAAAAAAGTTATAACTCATGAGTGGATTCTTTGGAGCAATATCGCAAAAAGATGTAGTAACGGATGTTTTTTATGGAACTGATTACCATTCTCATCTTGGCACAAAGCGTGCTGGAATGGCTTTTTTAAACAAAGGGGATTTCAGTCGATCCATTCATAGCCTTGAGAATGCTTATTTCAGGAATAAATTCGAAAATGCTCTTAATGACTTCAAGGGGAATTCTGGTGTTGGGGTTATAAGCGACACTGATAGTCAGCCAATATTGGTTAATTCTCACCTTGGAAAATTCGCTCTGGTAACCGTTAGTAAAATCAATAACAGTGAGGAATTGACTAAGCATTTTCTTGACAAAGGCATGCAGTTTGTCGAAACCTCCCAAAACTTTACCAATCCTACAGAGTTGGTTGCTAAGCTTATCTGTGAAGAAGACAATTTTGTATCAGGTATTGAAAACGTTCATAACTCAATCAAAGGAAGTTGTTCTCTGTTAATCCTTAATGATGAGGGAATTATTGCAGCCCGCGACAAGTTAGGAAGAACTACAATCACCTTGGGTAAAAATCATCTTGGATATGCATTGGCTTCCGAAACTTGTTCATTCCCAAATCTGGCATACGAAACTGAACATTTCATCGGAGCTGGTGAAATCATCAAAGTTACTGCTGACGGCTACGAGGTTCTCAAAAAAGCATCAGACAAGATGCAAGTCTGTAGCTTTTTATGGGTTTATTATGGCTATCCTAATTCTGATTATGAGAATATCAATGTGGATCAATGCCGTTATAACTGTGGAGCAGCCCTGGCAAAACGAGACTCTGTAGATGCTGATTTTGTCTGCGGCATACCCGATTCAGGTGTAGGTCATGCCTATGGTTATTCGAACGAGCGAAAGCTGCCATATAAACGTGCATATACGAAATATACTCCAACCTGGCCCAGGAGTTTTATGCCCCAAAGTCAGGAAACCAGAGATCTGGTGGCCCGAATGAAACTAATACCCAACAAAGATTTGGTAAAGGGTCAGAAAATGGTTTTTCTAGATGACTCAATTGTACGTGGAACTCAATTGAAAGATAATACTAAAGACTTGTATGACTGTGGAGCATCAGAGGTGCACATGAGAATTGCATGCCCTCCCCTCACTTTCCCATGTATGTTTCTTAATTTCAGTCAATCGCGTTCCACGCTTGAATTAGCCACACGAAAAGCTATTAAGATTCTTGAGGGCGATGAAAGTAACTTCGAGAATTACACCGATCCGACAAGCGCTAACTACGTTGCTATGGTTGATCAGATTGCTAAAACCCTTGGCCTGGATTCACTAATGTATCAAGACCTGCCGGATCTTGTAGAAGCCATTGGGCTTCCCAAAGAACAACTTTGTACACATTGTTGGGATGGATCCAGTTACTTCTGATTCTTTTTCACCCAATTTCTGGCATTAACAAAGGCCTCTAACCAGGGTGTACACTCATCACTTGTGCGATCATCAGGGTAATGTGCCCATTGCCATGGCACAAAAGATCTTTCAAGATGAGGCATCATTGCAAGATGCCGCCCATCGTCAGAACAAATAGCAGCAACAGCTTCAGGTGATCCATTCGGATTGCCCGGATAAGCTGAGTATCTAAATTTAACAAGCTTATTGTACTCCCGTCCATCCTCAGGAAACCAGAATTTACCTTCCCCATGCGCAACCCAGACACCTAGTTTACTTCCGGATAAACTGCCAAACATAACTGAATTATTTTCCTCAATGCTAACTCCCAGAAAGGCTGATTCAAACTTTCCAGATGCATTATGAAGCATTTTCGGATGCAATGCATCCTTTGGATGGATCAGATCCAGTTCCATCATTACCTGACAGCCATTACAGATACCCAAACTAAGAGTATCCTCACGTGCATAGAATTTCTCAAGGCTTTCTCTGGCCTTGGGATTATACAGAAAAGCACCCGCCCAGCCTTTTGCTGAACCCAAAACATCCGAATTAGAAAATCCTCCAACGAATACAATGAAATTGATATCTGCCAGATCTTCTCTCCCCGAAATCAGATCAGTCATATGAACATCCTTCACATCAAATCCTGCCAGATGCATGGCATAAGCCATTTCACGATCTCCATTTACTCCCTTTTCTCTAATAATTGCTGCAGATATACCTGATCTCTCTTTTCGCTCAGGATTTACACCCTGATCTCTGAAAAGTCCGCTGAAATTCGCAGGAAAATTAATATCTAATGGCTGCTCCTTGTAATGTTTATACCTCTCTGCTGCCATCTCTTCACCACATTGATCCCGATCAAATAAGTAAGAAGTATAAAACCAATTGTCTCTCAGATCATCAATAGAGTAATCGACAGACAAGCTTTTTCCCCTCAGGTACATGGTACGCTCCTTTGAAGGTCGCCCAACACGATAATGCTTTAATCCGGCCTCATTAAGTCTTTTACTTACTATGTCACTGTGCTCAGTTTGAATTACAATGGCTGGTTGCTCTGTGAACAGAATCCTAAGGGGATCATCCACATCAAAAACATCCAGATCAACTGTGACACCACCATTCATATTTGGAAAGCACATTTCAAGCAAACAAGTCACCAGACCGCCCGCTGAAACATCATGACCACTGTGTATCAATCCCTCTTCAATGAGCTCCTGAATGGCATTAAATCCAAGTGCAAAATTCTTAGGACCGAGACAATCAGGTGCCTTCTGACCCAATTTATTCAATATTTGGGCCAAACTTGAGCCCCCCAGTTCATAATTCCCGTCAGAGAAGTCAACATATATCAACTCGCTTTCTTCCAGATGTTTCATTACCTGAGGAACAGTCTTTTTAATATCCGGCACCTCTCCTGCTGAAGAAATAATGACAGTACCCGGTGCAAAAACAGTTTTCCCATCCGGATACTTCTGAGTCATTGACATTGAATCTTTACCCGTAGGAACATTAATCCCAAGATCACAGCAAAAATCGCTCACTGCTTTCACAGCCCTGTACAAACGAGCATTTTCACCCGGATTTTTTGCCGGCCACATCCAGTTTGCAGATAAAGAAACAGATTTGATTTTATCCTTCAAAGGAGCCCAAATCATATTGGTCAGAGCCTCCGCAACTGCGAGACGCGATCCCGCTTCCTCATTAATTAGAGCAGCAACCGGAGCATGCCCAATAGCTGTAGCAACAGCTTTGCCCCCCCGGTAATCAAGTGCCACAACAGCTAAATCATTAACTGGCAGCTGAATCTCTCCGGCACATTGCTGAACAGCTCCACGCCCGGTAACCGATCGGTCAACCTTATTCGTCAGCCAGTCTTTACAGGCAACTGCCTCAATTCTCAGTACCTGTCGGATATAATGATCAAGCTTATCTGTTTGGTAATCCAGCTTGTCAAAAACAATGTCCCGGCTTTTATCACTCAAAACAGTTTTTGGTGGTTTCCCAAACATATATGCCAGATCAAGATCAATCGGATTCTGCTTACCTGCACCATTATTAAAAACGAAACGATAATCCCCAGTTGTTTTCCCTACCGGATAAAAGGGAGCCCGCTCACGCTCAGCAACTCTTTCCATAACGGCAAGATCTTTCTCCTTAATAATCAAACCCATTCGCTCCTGCGACTCATTCCCGATAATTTCTTTCGCTGAAAGAGTAGGATCGCCAAGCGGAAGTTTGTCAATATCAATCTTTCCTCCAAGCTCTTCAACCAGTTCTGATAAAGAGTTGAGATGACCACCAGCACCATGATCATGTATTGAAACAATAGGATTTATGTCGGCTTCAGCCATCGCACGAATCGCATTATACACACGCTTCTGCATCTCGGGATTTGATCGCTGAACAGCATTAAGCTCTATACGATTATCGAATTCACCTGTTGCCACCGATGAAACTGCTCCTCCACCCATTCCGATGCGATAATTATCGCCACCCAACACCACAATAACATCCCCGGCTTCTGGTGTATCTTTCTGAGCATCGTCAAAATTACCGGTACCAACCCCACCAGCCTGCATAATAACCTTATCATAACCATAGCTGACCCCTTGTTCAAGATGCTCAAATGTCATCAAACTACCACATAACAGGGGCTGACCAAATTTATTTCCAAAATCACTGGCTCCATTAGATGCTTTCACAAGAATCTGTCGGGGTGTTTGATATAACCAGTTTCTGGCTTCATCGTGATTTTCCCAATTACGATCCTCCCCCATCCTTGGATAGGATGTCATATAAACGGCAGTTCCGATCAGTGGCATGCTGGCTTTTCCGCCAGCCATTCTGTCCCTGATCTCACCTCCCGAACCGGTAGCAGCTCCATTAAAAGGTTCAACTGTAGTAGGAAAATTGTGCGTTTCAGCCTTGAGAGAAATGACCGATGATGTTCTTCTGGTTTCAAAGAAATCAGGCTTGTCCTGACTGGCAGGTGCAAACTGCTCAACTTCAGGTCCGAGAATAAACGCTACATTATCTTTGTAAGCAGAAACAATAGTATTGGGATTGACTTTAGAGGTCTTTTTAATCAATGAAAAAAGTGATTCGCCCATCTCCTCCCCATCAATAATAAAGGTGCCGTTAAAAATTTTATGCCGGCAGTGCTCAGAATTCACCTGTGAAAATCCAAAAACCTCACTATCAGTCAATGATCTGTTTATCTTTTTCGAAACTCCTTCAAGATATTCAATTTCATCATCACTTAGAGCCAAACCTTCAGCCTCATTATAAGCCTTGATATCTGCTACCTCAATAATTTCCTCGGGTTTCTTATCAATATCAAAAACTTCCTGATCCAGATTCTGATACAAGCTCTGTAACATTGGATCAAAAGAAGCTTCAGCTCCATCAGCCGGAAAAAACTCTTCAATCCTGAAAATCCCCTCAATGCCCATATTGCATGTTATCTCAACAGCATTCGTTGACCATGGTGTTATCATCTCTTTTCTTGGTCCCACAAACCAACCCGAAAGCCGGGGCTCTGGAATAGATGGTGCTTTTCCAAAAAGCCAATACAATTTCTTCTGATCATTCTCTGAGAGAACAATATCAGATTGCACAACATAAACCTGTGAATTTCCACGAAAGAATGTGATCATGACAAGGTAATTTTCAATAAAAATATCTATGGCGCAAAAATACAAATATTCTGTTGCTGAGTAAACTCAACTTATCACCAATATTTGACCTTTTAAGCTTAGCTTCGTATAAATAACAGAAAACAGTTAAAATGTCTGGTAAAAAAAAGAAACCAGGTAAGGATTATAGTAAGCAGTTGAACGAATTACGTTTCACTGGTTTGATGCATGAAAACATGGATTTCGCCTATCATATAGCCAAACAGTTTATAAAGCAACCAACTGATATCCAGGATGCCATACAGACTGCGTTTATAAAAGCATGGAAGGCTTTTGATCAGTATCATCCCGAAAAATCCAGGTTCACTACATGGTTTTATTCGATAATAAAGAATGAATGTATCGACCGTATCAGATCAGACAAATCTAATCTCAATACTACTCTTGATAAGGCTGATCTTAAGGCTGTTGTAGAAGATGAACATGCAGGTGACACTATGGGTTTATATCAGACCATCATCTTAGAGGCAGAATACTTACCTGCTGCTCAGAAGGAGACCTTCATACTCAGAGACATAGAAGGCTATACCATCCGGGAGGTGAGAGAAATAACCGGACAAACACAAGGAAGCATTAAAACTAATTTATACCTGGCTCGGAAGAAAATCAGGGAAGGATTGTTAAAAAATAATTGCGATGCGAAGAATAAATAACACCTGCCAGCAAATCGAGCCATGGCTATTCCTGCTCAAAGAGGAACGAAGTCAGGATCAAAATGAACAATTGCAAATACATCTTGACGATTGTCAATCTTGTTCAGATTTATATGAAGAGATCCAGTCAAAACTGAGTTTTACTGAGCAAATAGCAAGCACTCCATCGGAGATGAGCCGCGAAATAATTAGTAATGTTAGTTTGCATATCAGAACTGATAAAGACGTTTCGGAGTCAGATTTCAACATTCTGAGATTTATTCAGCAAATGGTTGCAGTAGCCTGTGTTTTATTATTCTTGCTTTTCGGATATGAGCAATTCACTACCCTGAGGAAAATCAACCATCTTGAAAATCGCTTAGCCAATCAAAATTCAGAGCTGCCAGATTATCATCCAACTCTTAATAACCTACTTATTGTCAATGTATTTTTCAGCTGGTCGGATGTGAAAAACTGGATGGGAGCAAAAAACCTTGATATTAGTAAGCCTGATCAATATAGAAATCTAACACGCTTGTATGCTGCCGGACCAGAAAACCTGGATCAACTCTTACTTCTTGATAGTGCCCTTACCGAAGATTTTCTGAGTTCAGTTATCGAATCAAAAGCTATACGCCACAAAATGATCCGTGAGAAGATCAATAACTATTTAAATGAAGTTTCATTAGCAACTAAAATTTATATACCATGAATGCAATGATTAGCAACTTATTTAAAATCCTGGCTGTCATACTATTAGCAATGATGCTACAGGGATGCCTGGATATTTATTTTACAACTGAGGTCCACCAAAACGGGTCCATTACAAAAACCATTGTATTTGAAGGGGATTCAAGCGAAATTATATCACAGCATTTCCCTTTTCTTAATGATGAAACCTGGGATCGCCAATGGCTGGATGGAGATGATGACAAAAAGAAACTTGTACTGAGTAAAGATTTTAAATCTGCACGGAAAGCAGCAAAAGAATTGAATCCTGCTGATAGTATTCCTCAGATCAGGATTCAACCTGTTCTGAAGAAAAAATTCAGGTGGTTCTTCTCTTATCTTGAATACAAGGATATCCTACTGGCTACCAATCCTTTTCAGAAGATCGACTGGAGAGATTATTTGAGTAAAGAAGAGATCCTGTTGATTCCGATGGATGAAGATGACAGAGAGAATCATCCTCTTTATAAAGACCTTGAGTTTAATTCTACAGAGGATCGTTTCGAAAATTACCTGTATGATAGTGGCTATGAAGAGTTCTGGCAGTTATTCATATTGTCGGTGAATAATACAGATGGCTCCACCTTCAATCAAGAGTTACTACAGCAGGTGCGTTTACCGATTTTTGAAGAACTAAAAAATTCAGACAATGACATTAGCACATCCGAAGATCTTCTTCATGCATTTAAATTATTCCTCGATCCTGAAACAATAGACAGAGTATTTAAGCAAAATCTTGAAACTTTCGAGTATTTCACTACAAAAATGGACTATTTCAACGAGGCAATGGATGACAATTATCGCTTTGTGATCAGGATGCCAGGTTTGTTAGTCAATACCAACAGCAACGAAATAGAAGGGAATAGTCTATCATGGGAAATTGATTATTTTGAAGCATTCTTTGAAGATTATGAGATGATTGCAGAAAGCAGGATTGTAAATATCTGGGCCTTCATTGTCACTGGTTTGGCTATTGCATTCTTGTTGTTTGGAATGATCTGGAAGTTATTCAGGAAAAAGAAAGCTTAATTGAGGATAAGTATCTCAGTTTTAGTACTGCCAGTACTGAAGACCTGCCTGAGCAGGTATGCGCCTGGATTCAGATCTTGATTCAGATATAAATCCGCTTGAATAGGAGAATGCCATTGCCGGATTTTCTTTCCATCCATTGTAAATAAGCTTACCGACTCAGGCAAGTTTCCGATGAAACGAATATGATCAGTGGCTGGATTAGGATAAAACCTGCTCTCGCTAACTCCATTTTTCCCTTGCTCAACACTCATTGGATCGAGTTGGTATAAGGCCGACTCTGATCGCATAGAGATGTACTGAAGCAATCCGATTGGCACATGACTCGCTGATAAGGAGTTGGTAAACGATTGTTCAAAGTCATTGAAATCCCATCCATATGACCCCGAGTAAAATGGGTCATCTGAGATATACTGACTTATCATCCCGCGCATTCGAAGTGCATTATTCTTTAAAAATCCGGAGTCAACATAGCTTTCTAAAAAACTTCTGAAAACCTCAGTATACTTCTGGCGATATTCCGGAACTTCCATAATTTTTTCATACAGGGGTCGTGATTCCCCTGATGGAGACCAGTTGTATACATCACGATGGGCCCAGCTGACCCCAAACCAATCGATACCGAAAGTATTATCCAAATCAAAGGGAATGTATTCAAACTTGCCCGTAGCTGTATTTTTATACAGATAAAAATTGTTCTTATTGTACAAAGGGCCGTCCCAGTTTCCTGTGAAAACATCCATCACAATGGCATAAATATAGCTGTCAATATTGAACACCTTCTCCAATTCAGCTGATCGTTCAGGTAAGGGGGTATTGTTTAGAACATCAATAAAAAAAGCCAGATCAGAATAATCATCTCTTTCCTGGTTTGTTCTCAAATCATAAGCCCTCCGGTCACCACTGGAAAATCTATAATCATCCGGATCTGTACCTCTGTACACGAGGTCGGCAGGCCACAAACATTTATATAAATTGCCATTCTTATTGCCATAACGTAAGTCAACAAACTCTTCATCCACCTGCTCAACATTTATATATACCCCCCAGAAAATATCATTGATGTACAGCAATACATGATTAGACCTGCTCGCCGGCACACCTAATTCTCTGCAAATATCCCAGGCCAATTTAGATCGCATTAACGATGGATCGTTATGTTCTCCATTCAAATTCATCTTCTCCAAACCAAAAAAATCCTGGCCAGGCTTGAACGTATTGAATGAAATTTTAAAAGACTTTTTTTGTGAATACCGTGATGTGTTACCTCTTAGTCTGAAACCTACTTCATCCAGAGAGATTTCAAAGTCGCCATTATTAAAAGTAAACCTGGCCTGGTGTTCTACATACGACCAGGGTTCTTCATAAATCGCATCCAATGATGTCGGATCAATGGAAATATCCACACGTGGCAAAACATCATCACGAAATACCGGTCCGGCATCAGGAAAAAGCATCTGCCCAAAAACAAAGGCAGAGCAAAAAGCAAATAGTAATATGAAAGATAGTTTCTTCAAGAAGTTTTCAGTTTTCAGAAAAAATTGTCATTGGTCGTTGGTCGATGGTCCTTAGTCATTGGTCCCCAGTCCCCGATTCCCAATTCCCGATTCCCGATTCCCGATTCCCGATTCCCGCCTCAATACCCTGCTGCTTGTCCGTCTTTTCGGCTTTCTGAAGCCCCAAAATAGACTTTATTTTTGGAATCCCATCTTATTGCCTGATATCCACCAAATCCTCCGATCGTGCCCTGAATCTTATGCCCTTTTCGAACCAGGGCCTTAATTGTTTCATCAGAGAAACCCGATTCCAAGTATACTATTCCACCATCCTTCATCACTGAACCTGTTGGCTGAGAGGAGCCTGAATGTCTTATTCTTGGCGCATCTCCGGCTTCCTGCAAGTTCATCTCAAAATCAACAAGGTTAACAACAATCTGGGCATGACCCTGCGGTTGCATAGCACCACCCATCAGGCCAAAACTAATGTACGGCTTACCATCCTTTGTGATAAATGCAGGAATAATTGTATGAAAAGGACGCTTACCCGGTGCATAGCAGTTTGCATGTTCAGCATCGAGACTAAACAATTCCCCTCTGTCTTGCAACACAAAACCCAAATCAGCAGGGGTCATTCCAGATCCCATTCCCCTGTAATTCGACTGTATCAGAGATACCATATTGCCATCAGCATCAGCAACAGTAAGATAAATTGTATTACCTTTTTCTATTTCACCTGCCGGATAAGACCTGGCTGCCCTGCTGTCTCTAATCAATTTTCGTTTTTGAGCAGCGTATTCCTTACTTAAAAGCATATCCAAAGGCACATCATAAAAATCCATATCAGTATAGAACCTGGCTCTATCTTCAAATGCCAGTTTTTTTGCTTCAATAAAAAGATGCATATACTCAACACTCCCAAATCCCATTCCAGCAATATCATATCCTTCAAGAATATTGAGCATCTGCAAAGCAGCGGTACCCTGACCGTTAGGTGGTAATTCCCACACATCATATCCCCGGTAATTTGCACGCAAGGGTTCTACCCATTCCCCATGATGAGAAGCAAGATCCTCATATGAAAGGAAGCCCCCGTTTTCCTTTATATAGGCTGCTATTCCTCTGGCCATATCACCTTTATAAAATACATCCCTGCCCTCCTTTCCCAGACGTTCATAGGTTTTTGCCAATCGGGGATTCTTAAATATCTCACCTTTTGCAGGTAAAGTACCATCAGGCATATACGTCTCCTTAAATCCCGGGAATCGTGCAAGATAACGACCCGATCGAAGATAATAAGCTATCACTTCTGAAACCGGAAAACCATGTTCTGCATAATCAACTGCCGGTTGAAGAATTTTTGCCATTGGTAGTTTCCCAAACTTATCGTGCAATTCAAACCAGGCATCTACTGCTCCTGGTACAGAAACCGGTAGCGGACCCGTCGAGGGAATGCTGGTATAGCCTTTTTCAAGAAAGTATTCCAATTCCAGTGATTTTGGTGATCGGCCACTTCCATTAAAGCCAAATAATTGTTCGCTTTCAGCACTCCAGACAATGGCAAACAGATCACCACCGATACCCGATCCGGTAGGCTCAACCAATCCCAGCATTGCATTGGCTGCAATTGCTGCATCAACAGCCGAACCACCCATTTTCAATATATCCAGTGCAACCTGTGTTGCCAGTGGTTGTGAAGTACAAGCCATCCCATTTTGAGCAATTACTTCAGAACGGGTAGCAAAATTCAATCCGGTAATTCTGTCCTGTGCATAAATAAAGGCTGGCAAAGCCCAAATAAAGAGGAAAATTGTACGTAATTTAGACATAATAAATGCATTTTATTAGCATAAAAGTATGAAAACCAAGCGGATTATTTACCTGATATTGTTGTGTAGCATATTGCCCGTATTAGCAATGGCCCAATCTCCTGTTCTGCACCTTTCATTTGACAATCATCTGAATGGCAGCTATGGTGAAGAGCCCAGTTATCACAATGAAAACCAAGCCATAAGTTTTGAAGCGGGAGTATCAGGAAATGCTGCATATTTTCCTTCACAAGGGGTTCTCAGATATCTCGCAGCCGGCAATATTTCATCTTTGCGCGGAACTTTAGCCTATTGGATAAAACCTGACTGGAAGGGGACTAATGACCATAAGGTCTTCACTTATGGCGGCACTGGCGGAATGCAATTTGGGACTGATGGTAATGGTTATTATGCCTCATTAATCAATCGGGCGACTGGTGCCGGTGAGATTTATGCAAATTTTTCTACCAATGACTGGACAGATGGAGTATGGTATCATATTGCTCATGTATGGGATAATCAGGCTGCTGATAATCGTGATGCCTTAAGGGTATATGTTAACGGAGTTATGCTTGCACGCAATGATGCCTCTCGTGATGCCAGTAATATTCATGAAATTGATGCTAATGATTTTCAATTGGGTGGTTACGGACAGGATTTTTCTCTTCAGGGATCGCTTGATGAATTATTTATTTATGATTTCCCGCTCAACGATACTGAGATCATTGCTCTGTACGAACAGAAAGATTTGCCTGTTTCTCTCGTTTTGCCATTCGATGGTGTTGTAACAGGATTAGCAGGTGAACAACCGAGCATGTACAATTACACGATACCTGTAGATTTCCGTGAGGGTGTAATTGACCAGGCCGCCTTCTTCCCTGAAGGCAGCCGCTTACAATTTCTTGCAGATGAAAACATTAATGATCTGGAAGGAACTATCCACTATTGGATAAATACAGCTTGGTTTGAACCTGCAGAACACACGCTGTTTAATTACGGTACCCCAAACGACTATATGAAAATTTATCTTTCTGATGATAATACATATACCTTCACAATAAGTCATAATCATAGCAAACTTGAAACCAGCCTGTCTGCTGCAAACTGGGAACCTGACACATGGCATCACATTGCCCACACATGGAACAGCGCTGCAATCTCTCCAGGTGATGCAATGAAATTGTATTTCGATGGAGAGCTTTCCGGAATTAATGAATCAGAAGGTACTGGAGAACTCATACAGGGGATAGGAGGAGAATTCCAAATAGGGGGAGAGGGCACACAAAACCCCCTTGAAGCCAGCCTCGACCAGTTCATAATTGTTGATCATGAGCTTAGCAAAGCTGAGATAAAAACTCTTTTTGATGCACATATTCCTGCCAGAGAAAGCTATAGCCTTTTATTGGATTTTGAGAATAATTTGCTGGGAAACGGTGGTGAAGAGCCCAGCGACAATAATGCTACAGCCTTTGTACAAGGCAAATATGGACAGGCTCTTCGCTTTAATCCTCAAAACACTTTGATCTATCCTTTTGAAGGAAACATACATCCCAAAAGAGGAATGATATCATGCTGGGTATCCCCCAACTGGACAGTAAATACAAACCATACTTTATTTCAGATCGACGATGGATCAGAGTTTTTTATTGGCTCAGATGAGAATGCAGATTTCATTTTCAGAATTGGGGATCCTGCTAATCAGGATGCTTTTTTTATTGCTCAGTTTGATTGCAGCCAGCTAAGCCAACAGAGCTGGACTCATCTCACTTTTACCTGGGATTATCGTGCTAGTGCTTCTGAAGACGCCATGTCTATCTATCTAAATGGCAATCTTTTGGCCAGAAACAGTACCGGAGCTGCTGCATGGAATTTACCATCTATCGAAGGAGAAAGCATTCAGATATGCGGATCGGGATTGCAAAATACTTTTTCAGGAGTTATTGATCGCTTCTTCATTCTGGATCAGATTCCAAGCCTCGAAAACATACAGAAATACATGAACGGATATTATCCGGTAATAGAGAATATGCAATTCTTTTCAGATACTGACATCCTCCTTCTTCCAGGCTCATACACCCTGCCGGATAAAAACGAACCAGGAGTGATACGATTGCATAATATTGAGAATCTCAGTCTGGATGGCACCGCCCTGAATACCATTGGTGATAATGGAAATGGAATATGCCTGCACCTGGAGAACTGCAGCTATATTGACCTGAAGAACTTTGAAAGCATCAGCGGCTATTTTTACGGCATCAAAATGATTAATTGTCACCACATCCTGGTTGATAATTGCAATGTATCAGATAACAAGAAAGATATGGATGGTTGGATTCATATATGGGGAGGTCCGGATATGGCTCACGGAGGGGGAGTATTTCTTGATCACTGCAATGACATTACCTTAACAAACAACATACTAACTGGTCAGAACGACGGAATTGCTGCCTATACCTGCTCTCAAATGACTTTAAGGGCAAATAAGTGCTCAAATAACACAGGCTATGGAATCAGGTTATTCCATTCTGATGATAATCTGCTTGAAGACAACAACTGCTCTGAAGTAAACCGCAATACCGACCCCAGTGATTGTGCTTCTGTTCTTCTGTATTTTTGTAGTGATAACAGAGTAATCAATAACGACTTCAGCTATGGCGGAGACGGGATATTTATCAACGACAACAAAACCCTGGGGAATGCCCGGCAGAATTTTAAGGGAGGAAATAATTATTTCGCAAATAACAACTGCTCCTACTCTCCGCATAATGCTATTGAATCAGTATTCTCCTCAGGAAATGTTTTTGAAAATAATACATGCTCTTTCAGCCATTATGGTTTCTGGCTGGGGTATTCACAAAACACAAGTGTTATAAACAACACCATTAATCACAACAGGAGTGCTGGAATTGCCATTGACAGGGGATCATCAAATCTTATCGATGGCAATATCATAAGAGAGAATTACATTGGAAGTATGATTTGGCAGGATGATTCACCAATAAGTGGATACACGGATTTTGAATCACGCGATTACGATCTTTTGAGAAACTATTTTATTGGAAATAGTAATGGCCTTTTATTAGCCAATACCGAGAACGCATATGTGCATCAGAACCTGTTTATCACAAATCTTATTGCAGTTTGGTTAAGTGAGAAGGCCATCAATGATACCATTACAAACAACAGATTTTCGAATACAATTACGTATAATTTTTTAAATCACAGCTCCGATCAGATAGTAGCCATAAACAACTCATACGGAACGAATGACGAAACTATTATACAGTGCAAGATCAAAGAGCAGGGAGACCCTCCCGGATCTGTTATTTGGCAACCATTTGCTCCTGTAACTGATCCTGATGAACAAACAGAACCTCCTGAGGATCTTGCCGAACAAGATGCTGAATGGATATCCTCATCTGATGATGGAGCTCTGTCTGTTGTGAGCTGGGACAGCGAGGATAAAATTACAGGGAATGAATCGTTAAAGCTGAGCACTGAGAGTGGAGCATTATGTCATCTTATTTATACACCTGGTAATCTTGTTCAGGCTAATTGGGATCTGAGTAATGTATCGGAGATTGTTTTTCATGTTAAAATCAATAAAACATCGGGGCAGCGACTTCAACACTCTAGTATCATACTTGCAGATGAATGTCAGAATCTTTTAATATACACCAACACAGCAGCTGCAGTATTCAATGCGGCTACACAATGGACGGAGATTAGGATTCCGATTGCAGGAGACAATGTATGGCGACGGCAGGGAGCAGAAGAAACCCTTGAACACATCAGTCTCATTCAATTTACTCTTGACACATGGGGTAATGGCTTTGAACTATGGATAGATAACCTTCATTTTGAATACAGTACCGGCATAAAACCCCATTATGGATCAGGCTTCAGTCTGGGTGATGTATTTCCAAACCCCACCCGACAATCGATTTCGCTTCCAATAAGTCTTGAATTTCAGGACGACCTGACAATTATAATCAGAGATAAGCTGGGCAGGGAAATTCAGGAAACAAATCTGCCCACGAAAAAAGCAGGGAAGCACATTTGCACCGTGCCTCTCAGTGAGCTGGCTGCAGGATTTTATATAATGGAGGTCAGAGGATCATTCGGAAAGAGAACGAAACAATTTATCATTGAGTAAAACGGTAAGTAGGTGATTATTGACCATAAACATCTATTAACAGCTTTGCCATAATTGAATCCCAAATATAATTACTCGGACTGTTAAGCACCGAATAATCAGGGCTGTATGATTCCCAGAAATTATGATTCTTTCTAAGCTGCACTTCAACTGCTTTAATCATTTTCTCAGCCAGCTGCTCTGCCACTTCCTCATATCCGTAATTAATGAGACCATCATATACCATGTAATTCCAAAGCAACCAAACCGGACCATTCCATTTACAGCAATAGTCTACATGTGGGCTATACCACTCATCGTCTGCTGCGAGTGTAGGAATTCCATATTTTCTCCAGAATTTTGTGCTGTCAGTTAATACATCAACCAGCTGCTCAGCCCTCTCCGCTGTGCAGGCACCAGCCCATAGAGGAAGGAAACCAATGATTTCCTGCCGACGTAAATCACGTGTCATAAACTGGAAACTGTGGTCTTTCATGTTAATTGAGTAATAAAATCCACTATCCTCATCCCACATTCGCTCATTGATCAGATCTGCAAGTTTCTCAGCTTCCTTTTGCCAACGCCTGGCTTCTTTCTTTTTATCAAGATACTCAGCCATCTTCGACAAAGACCGCATTTCTTTACAAACCATCAGGCTCAGATCAAGACACTCTAGCTCATCAGATATATCTTCCTTATCAACATCAAGAAAACGATCTTCAGAAACCTGGAAAACAGCATTATACCAATCTCTTACATTTTCTATTATACCATATGGCCCCCACTCAAAGGTTCCATCCTGATCCAAATCCCTCTCCTTTTTCAGCCAGTTCATATACTGAACTCCGCTAGAGTATGCATCCGACAGGAAAGAATAATCCTTACTTACCTGATAAACTTCCAGATTAATCCAGCTGTAAAATGGGGCTGAAGTTGTAGGACGATCTTTATGCGGATAAGTTTGTGCACCTCTCGGACCATGCCGGTACGCAATCAAACCATCATTGGCTTGCTGATCCATATAAATTCTTTGAGAACCCTGGGCAGAAACAGGATCGAGATATACATATGCCAGCATACTAAGAGATTCGTGCAAAACCTGATGCCCGTGCCCCCATCCCCAGGTTGGCTCTCGTGAAAAAACATAATAATCATGTTTGGCTTCTCCTGAAGGAGGCAGCATACATCCTCTGGCAAGATTAAAAGCACTCAGATAAATCATTTTTAGTTTCTCGTCAGGAAAATCAATTTCAGGAATACTGCTAAATAAATCGAGATTAAAATTGATCCCTTCAGTAATACTGTTCTCGTTAACTGACTTTATTTCATCCCACAATACCGCAGGTTTGTCATCAATATTCTGTATTCCTCGTGTAAACTGTATGGTCTCTGTTTGTCCGGGAGCAAGTTTTAGCTGAGCATGTAAAGAAACAAAATCAGCTTCTCCTTCCATTAATCCATTTAATTTATCATTCTTGTAGTCTTCAGCATAGAAATCTGTTTTCATGTAATTATAGAAATCATTTATTCCACCTGTATAGCTTCCGTAAGAATAATTTTTACTATCAGAAATTGAGAAAACATCTCTCACTTCCTCCGGATAGCCTTTATCTGCATACATACTTGATATCAACCTCTTTAGCGATTCATTACGTTCAATAACAAAGCCCTTATTTACTTGATCATACTCCTTAACATCAAGACCTGATTGTTGATTTTCAAGAATAGGATACAGCTCAATCAAATGCTCAGTATCGCTTGTATTTCTTATTGTTTGTCTAATAACACATACTCCGCTTGAATAAACCCAGAATAATTCTTCCACTTCTATTCCTTCAAACGGGCTGTAAGAAATTATGACCATATCAGAAAAGCTGGCAATTATTGAGGGTTGTTTTGCATATTCACCCATGCTCCTGACAACAACTTTATCGATTTTCCAAACAGTAAATAACCGTCCGGCCTGATCATTAACATAGTGTAGTGGCTCATTATCTGAATAGTAGTCCATTTTATATCCCTTGTCACCATATAGTTGTGATCTGGCAATTGCTGCTGTATAGGTAGTATAAACAGGATCGTCAGGGGAAGCATTAATTTTCAGATAGGAATCATCAGGTAGTAAATTCTGGGCTGGTACTAAGATTGGAATCAATACAATTATGAGCCAAATAAACATTTTCGTACTAAATTCTCTCATTTTTACTTTTTTACACAATATTTTCGCCATTTCATCAAATAATTCATCAAAAATATGTAATTCTCAGATTATTTTGCGTTTTTTATTATTTACTTAATAAATATTATCACTTTTTAGTTTGATTAAATAGTTAAGTAACAGCACAAAATAAAGAATAATGGCAATATCAATTTATTTTACAGAATCGAAAGACTTTAAATTAATAAAGAGTCGGATTTTAAATATACAGGATGACTACCAGGTATATGTTTATGCTGACACAGCAAATGCTAAAATTCCAAAGGATCTGATAAGGGAACTACCCGTATATGGAAACAACTTATTCTGGGTAAATACTTTAGGATTTGATAGCTCTCAGCTCACCAACCACATTGTATTAACAGTGGGACGATTCTTAGATTCTGACGAACCCATTGAATTCTATATTGCCACAAAAACACAAAGATATGCCAAGGCAGTTGAGCTTCTTAAATCTCAGGGAGTATTAATTGATGTGATATCTCCTGGGGAGGATGTAGAAACTACGAAGCCACGCCGCAGAGGCAGGCCAAGGAAAGTGAAGACAGAAGAACCAACAGTAGAAGCCCCTAAGAAGAGAGGTCGTCCGCCAAAAAACAAAGCAGCTGTTGAAGATAAGGCTCCAGGCAAATCAAAGAAAGAGGACAAACCTAAAAAAGCAGCTAAAAGAGGACGCCCCAGAAAAGAGGTGAAAATCAGAAAGCAACGAACCGAAAAAGTTATTTCAATCGAAGAAGTTAATACCAAACTCGCAAAATACTCATCTAAAGATGGTAATGTCGAGCAGATACAAAAAAAATTATTCGGATTAGGCAAAGTAAGTCGTCCGAAATTTGATCATAAATTGATTGACATGATCAAAAATGATCTTGGTATAGGAGATGGAGAGTCTGCGTCATTACTAGAGAAGCTAAAGGCTATCGGGATGATGGACAATACTGGAAAAGGAGGCAGACTCCATTACAAAGACTAAATTAATCTTTTACTTCAGCATCTTTAATACATCTGAAACCCACAGTTGCGTTCCGTTCGAAACCACGTGAAACCCGTAGTAACATCTGGCGATAATGTAATGGCCTGGGACCACCTTGTACGTACCACCAGCTTGAGCCTGGGTTAAAATAGCTACCCCCCTTCAAGATTACAAAATGATTCGAGCCATTATCGTACATGTCATTTGTTAATTGCCACACCGAACCAACAAGATCCTCTATTCCCAATGGATTTGATCCTTTAGGATATTTACCTACCGGATCTAAAATCCCGTTACCCGCATTGCAGAATATACTCCCTACCCCTTTCAATCTTGAAACTGTAAGTGTATTGGTAACATATTCCACTTCTCTCTGAATTGTATCCTCGGATGACCATGGCCATGGTCGCAAATCTTCAGTTTGGGCCGCATACTGCCATTCCAGCTCCGTGGGCAAACGCTTGCCAGCCCATTTCGCATAAGCTCTTGCATCTTCATATGAGATGTATACAACTGGTTTAAAGGCATCTTCACGTGAAGGCTTGCCATTAATCCAATGCTTTAGATAATTGACATCATCAGCAGGATAATATGCAGAATTAACAACAAACTTATGATATGCACGGTTAGTCACAGGATGCTGGTCAATAAAATACCCTGACATTTGAATCTGATCATTATAAGGATTCACCGGGTAAGCGATAAACTCATCTCCATTTGACGTACTCCAGGTAAAAATACCTGCAGGCACCTCCACCATTCCTTTTGGCTTTTTTCCAGCTCTGGCAGTTTTATCTGATACGCTGACTAATCGGGGAGTGCCAGCCTTGATTGTGTAAACTACCTCATCAATTAATAATTCCTTTGAGTAAGCCTGAATAACAATATCTCCTTCAAAGCGTCCAAACAATTCATACATGTTCAGTATATGTTTTCCAGGCCCTAATTCGACAGGCTTTTCTTCATAATCGGGTTGCCCCTTCCAAATTTTTATAAGATCACCACTATGAAACTCCAGGCTCATCTGATCACCAAATAGGGTGTAATTAATAAGCTTAGGAAAATGTCCTATTGCTGAAACAGCTCCCTCATTATTGGTCCCAAGCCATTTTTTATGAAATGCCGCAGTGCTAACCCTGATGTATGGCTTACCATCAATTGTATCTGGAAACAGTTCTTTATGATTCCACAAATCGACCCAGTGATAGTCACTCTTTTCAGGAACTTCAAACAATGGCGCCTCAAAACCCTCAGGAATAACACTATAGACTGTATAAATTGTCTTGCTATCTCCAGGCCAACGATTTACCCATATATTATCACATAAAGTTGGTATTAGGGGTTCATAGTCATATTGAACAAAGCAATCAGTATGCTCCCTGAGTATTCTTGTTGTTTGCCCAAGAAAACGATAATCTGCCTCAATCCAGTCAGGTCGGCCCGGACGAAAAATATTCAGTTCGGTGCCATATCCATTAAAAAAAGAAGTTGAATACTCTCTCCGGATTGGCTCAAAGGCCAACTCTGCTACTCTGAATATCGCAAAGTCAGGTTTGATCAGTTTGTTAAGATTTAGCATTGGCGGATAATAAAGTGCATTATGAACACGTCCTGAAACAATTCCGGGCATATCTTTGGGAACAGCCATACCTTCACTATACATAATTACACCCGCCCTAACACTATCAGCAGCATGCTGCAATTCAATTGATGAACTCCCTTTTGTATCGAGCACCACACCATCTGCTCCAATCTTGTCGATCAGATCAGCCATTCCAAGCGTATGAATTTCGCTACGTGTATCTTCATCCCATGGATTATAACAAATAAAAAAACGGACCCCCATCGAGCGGCTCATTTCAGCAATATCACTTAACCTTTCCAAACCTCCCGGCAGGTCTCTGAACAAATCCCATTGGTTACGCTGATCAAGACCAAGTGATGGCCAGGTAGGCCATATTCCAATGAAGTCATCCCCCCCATACCATTTTTTTCCTCGCTCAATAAACTCTTTCAGGCGAAACTCCAATTTTTCACTCTCATAGAACTGATGATCCCAGCCATACAGCAAATGAGAAATGTAAGTATGCCTGGCCCATTCAAGATCCTTTCTTTTATACAGAGTATTATCGAAAGAAGGTAAATCATACAAGTATCTGGTTTGAAATGCTTTTCTCAATCCTTCCTGCCAAAGACCCGAATAGCTCTCACAAAATAAATTGTAGCTCACCCATCCTCCCGGATTAAGATAATTCTCAAATCTGGCAATTCTGGCATTACCAGAAGATGCACGTCTTAATAATCCATATACCTGAGTATTATCAGCGATTAATTCAGAAAAACCAAGATTCCATGCATTATCCGGCACTATCACATTAACCGGTACCATTCCGGGTCTGAACAAATGCGTCCGGGACAAATAATGCCGTCCCATGCCGGTGATATAAACCTTATCTGGCGTTTCTGCAAAAGGCACAAGATTGTGTATCTCAAGTGTATCCGTACTCAGGTTTCGTATAGTAATCAAAGCTTTAACACCCGAAGTAAAGTCTGTATCATTTTCCCAGAGAACCTCAATTCGATTTTTGTAATGATAAAAAATGCTGTCATTTCTCGAGATCTTTTCCATATCAGCAGAAAAGACCAAATCCTCTCCTAATCTGAATGAAAATACTGAACTTGAAACCACAGAATATTGCTGATTATCAAGAATCAATTTTTCAATACTTAGACCCCTCTCGTCATTTAGTTCCAATTCCAACAATTCCTGTCCGCGGCAAGCTTCAATAGTAATTATCAACAATAGAATGGATACAATAAGTCGCATCATAAGAAAACTTTTACTTGTTTGAGCTGTAAATTTAGTGATAAAAGAATTACTACCTTTACGATAATCAATGATAAAGAACACCGACCTCAAAACTCTGTTAGTCTTGACATTACTGATAACTCCAACATTAGTTAATGCTCAAATACAGGATTTATTACCTTTCAGAATAAGTGAGAATTTATCTATTTTACCCTCACCAAGCCTGTCATACCAGCCTGAAACTTCCTGGAGTCTGGGAGCTGCCCTCATAAGCACGTATAATCCCAAACCTGGACAAGCAATTAATATTTCAACTACTCATTTTGATATTATTTATACTCTGCAGGAGCAGTTTATTGCCGACCTCGACCACTCTTTATATTTATTTGATGGGAACCTTATTGCATCCGGCAGTAATTCATATTACAAATATCCTGAGTATTATTTTGGAAACGGGGTATCCAGTTCTGATACAGCCAGCGAAATTATTAATTCAAAACGATTGGAAACAGACAACCGGCTTTTCTACCGCATACATGAAAACTGGTATGGTGGTTTGGTCCATCGACTTCAATATATCACTGATCTTCAGACTGTGAAAAATGGCCTTTTTGAAACAGATTGGGATTTCCAGGATCAGAGTGGCTCAGAGCATGGGATTGGTATTGGAATCCTTCACGACAGCAGGAAGAATCAACTAAATCCTGTACCCGAATCAACATATCTGTCATTGACTAGTACACTGTTCAGCCATTTTCTCTCAAGCAAAAGTCAGTTCACTCGTTTCGAGATTGATTATCGTCATTACTTTAAACTCGGAACTCAGCAAATTCTGGCTATACAGGCATATGGAATTGCTAACACAGGAACACCTTCTTATCGCTTAACAGGTATGCTGGGTGGAAGCCGTCAGATGAGAGCTTATTATTATGGCCGATATCGCAACCGTCAGTATCTTTCAATTCAGGCTGAACTACGAATCCAGGTTTACAAACGATTTGGAATAGTAGTCTTCTCAGGGCTTGGAAATGTAGCCAACAATTTAAACGAACTATTTACTTCAAATCCGAAGCCTAGCTATGGAGCAGGTTTAAGAATAATGTTGGATCAGAAAAACCGAGCTAACCTTAGAATTGACTATGCTATGGGTAAAAATAGCTCGGGATGGTATATTAGTTACGGTGAGGCCTTCTAGTGTTGATCTCAAAAATCAGGGCACACAATTACTGGAAATAGCTTTCTGATTTATTTTTGAAAGCTAAGACCATTTCAAGCCGCATGGAAACTGCTAACTATTTCCCCCCATCAAGATCCTCAAATTCAACATTACTGAATGAAGAATTGGATTCGGTCTTCACCTCATCTTTCACATCTTCCTCAAATGATCCTTTGACCTTTCTGATGTATTCAATTGCATCATAAAGTCCATCTTCAAACTTTTGAAAATCCTCTTTATACAAGAACAACTTGTGTTTTTCAAAATGGAAACGACCATCCTTATCGAAAATCTTCTTACTCTCTGTAATAGTCAGATAGTAGTCATCTTTTCTGGTAGCTTTCACATCAAAAAAATAGGTTCGTTTTCCAGCCCTCACAACCTTCGAGAAGATCTCCTCACGATCTTGTTGTTCAATTCCTTCTTTTTTATCAAATTCCGCCATACGTTGCATGGTCTCACGTTTAGGTTATACGTTGCCAAAAATAGAAAAAAAACAACAATCTGCTTAAAACAAGATTAAAAATTTAAGTTTTTTCAAGTGATTAAATTTATTGTGTTTTACCAAAAAAGATATACCTTTGCGACTCTTCATTAACATTTGAATTAGTTCTTTAAAAGCATGATTAGTAGAAGATTACTAAGGATAAAAACACTGCAGGTTCTATATGCCTACTACCTTTCTGACAATCCAAGCCTGGAAAAATCAAAAAAAGAGCTCCTTTTTTCTGTCGAAAAAACTTACGAATTGTATCACTATCTCATCCTCCTTATACTCGATATTACTGATTATTCAGAAACACGTAATGATATAGCACGTTCAAAATACTTTCCAACTGAAGAAGAAGCAAACCCAAATGTTCGTTTCCTTACTAATCCGGTCATCTCTACACTTCGGAACAATCCGGAACTGAAGAGGTATATTGGAACCAAAAGAATAAGTTGGGTGAATTATCCTGAGCTTATCAAGAATTTATATAATGAGTTTATCAATCATGAAGCTTATAAAGATTATATGGATTCTCCACAAGCTGACTTTGGACAGCATAAAGACATTGTCAGCTTCTTATTGACCGATATTATTATTCAGAGTGATCTGCTTCAACAAATACTTGAGGAACAAAGTATTTATTGGAATGACGACCTTGACTTCGCAGGATTGATGGCCCAAAAAACCGTCGCAAGCTGCAAGGAATCAGGAAAGATTAAGGTATTTCCAAAGTTCAAAAATGATGATGATCGTCAGTTTTTACTTGAACTCTTTCAAAAATCAGTCAACAAATCTTCTGAAAACCGGGATCTGATAAAAAGATTTGCAGATAATTGGGAATTCGAGCGCATAGCTTTGATGGATATCTTTATTATGCAGATCGCTATTACTGAAGCCATTGAGTTTCCATCAATTCCAACAAAGGTTACTTTCAACGAATTTATTGAGATTTCAAAATACTATAGCACCGAAAAAAGCAGCCAGTTTATTAATGGTATTCTTGACAAAGCCTTCCATACATTAAAGGCTGAAAACAAAATACAAAAAACCGGCAGAGGGCTGATTGGGGAGGTATAACAATTATCAGCTTGTCAGGGAATCCAGAGTTTTTAACTTTGTACCCTAATTATAAAAATTAAACAGTATTACAATTATGCGTAACCTGATAGCAAAACTCCTGATCCCTGTCTTTTTTCTTGGGCTTATGCTTAGTTGCAATAGCAGTAAAAAAACGGATAATACTGACCAAGGAGTATCACCTGATCTGGTAACCAACCCTATAACAGCATCTGGAGAAAAAACCAAAAGTAGTTTACCTGTTATGGAATTTGAAACAGAAAAACATGATTTTGGTTTGATTATGGATGGTGAAAAAGTATCACACACTTTTAAATATAAAAACATCGGAGGGAGTGATCTGGTTATTTCATCTGTATCAGCAACCTGTGGTTGTACAACTCCAAGATTCAGCAAAAAACCTATTAAGGCCGGTGAAAGCGGAAGTATTGAGGTTGTTTTTAACTCTACCAATCGACCAGGGCCTAACCACAAAGGAATTAAAGTACTCACTAATGCTCAGCCTAATACAATTGAACTTACTATTACGGCTGAAGTATTTTCACCTGAAAAATAATTATTAATAAGTAACAAAAGGAAATATTATGCCAGCAATCATTCTATTGCAAGCTGCAAGTCCAGCTGCCGGGGGAAACCCAATGTCGTCTCTAATTTTCTTTGGTGCTATCATATTGATCTTCTACTTCTTTATGATTCGCCCTCAAATGAAAAAACAAAAAGAGTTAAAACAATACCGTTCAGCCTTGGCGAAAGGCGATAAAGTAATCACTTCGGGTGGAATTTATGGTAAAATTTCAGAGATTAAAGACACCACAGTATTGGTTGAGATTAGTCCTGATATCAGAGTTAAAGTAGACAAAGGCTCCATTGTGCGTAATGCACAGGATGCAGCTGAGACACAACAACAAAATAAAAAATAACAAAACGGTTCCTTAGGGAGCCGTTTTTTTTATCTCATGAATGAACAGAAAGAGAAAGATCAAGGCACAAAAGGTACGTGGTTAATAAAACTCTACAATATTAAGCTGGATAAGCCTCTGCTTGTATTTCTGGTGTTTTTTGGGATCGCTACATTCCTTTGGTTTCTTGCTGCCCTTGAAAAAGATTACACTACAACTATTGAGCACCCGGTTCTGTTCACCGACCTTCCTGAAGATAAAGTTGTGGTAAGTGAGCTACCTTCCAAATTGAAACTTGAGGTGGAAGCTGCTGGGCTCACCTTGTTGCGCCATAACTGGGATATATCAAAAAATCCAGTCGAAATAAAATTTAGTCAGCTGCTAAGAGGTAAAAAGAATAATCAGGAAAATTTTAAGCTCAGTATCCCATCCAGTCAAATAAAATCGAGGATTGCTAACCAGCTAGATAATATAGCTGTGATTGAGGTTTTGCCCGATAGCTTGCACTTTCTTTTATCCGGTTCGGATAGAAGGAAAGTCCCGGTAATCTCTAATATTTCTTTTGTACTGGAAAAACAGTTTATGATACGCGACAAAATAGAGATCAGCCCCGATTCTGTAGTAGTTATTGGCCCTTCTGTTATGCTGGATACATTGTCAGGTATATACACATCATCACTGCGATTTCGAAAACTTAATCATTCACTCACACGAAATCTTAATCTTGAGATACCCAATGATCAGCTCAGGATAGAAACAACGAAAGTAATTGTAGACATTCCTGTGGAGCAGTTCACAGAAAAAAAACTTACCATTCCTGTCGATCCAATTAACCTGCCAGATTCATTAAACTTAAAAACTTTCCCCGCATCTGTTGAAGCTATATTCAGGGTGGTTATTTCTGCTTTCGACAATATCCAACCAGAGGGATTCAAAATCGTTGTTGATTATTTTGATATTGAAGCTGGAAATATTTTAAAAATAAAACCAAAGGTTCTGATGGCACCAAGTTTGATAGAAAACCTTCGAATTGAACCAGAATTGGTAGATTATTTGCTCGAACAGAAATGATTAAAATTGGTCTCACCGGAGGTATCGGAAGCGGGAAAACTCATATTGCTAATATCTTTATTGAATTAGGAATACCCGTATTTAATGCTGATCAAGTAGCTAAAAGTCTGTACGATCAGCCGGAGGTAAAACATGAGGTATGCTCAATATTAGGTTCCGGAGTATACCAATCATATGGATTAGACCGAAATCTGGTGGCAAAAATTATCTTCAATAATCCTGAAAAACTTGAATCATTGAACAAGGTGATTCATCCGGCAGTAGAAAAAAAATTCCTATACTGGGCAGACAGTCTGTCAGGTAAATCATTAGTAATCAAAGAAGCTGCTATCCTTTTTGAAACAGGAAATTACAGGAGCCTCGACTACAATATTTTAGTTGTAGCTCCACAGAAATTACGTCTTAAAAGAGTGCTTGAAAGAGATAGGCTAAGCAAATCTGAAGTTCAGCGCAGAATGAAAAATCAGTGGTCAGATGAAAAGAAGAAAGGCCTTGCAGATTTTATAATTAATAATAATGAAACAGAATTATTACTTCCGGTAGTATTAGAAATATATGATAAAGTGCTTGTAGCAGTTTGAGTATCGGAGCCAATAATAAAACAAAGAAGATATGGCAAAATTTGGTAAATGGATAGGTGGAGGCCTGGGTTGGGCCTTTCTAGGTCCCCTGGGTGGACTTCTTGGATTCGCCTTAGGTTCTATGCTTGACGGAGGAAGCAGTGTAGTTGGTGCTGATGGCCAACGGAAGGCAGGACCAACGACGCAAGGGGATTTTTTAAATAGTTTAGTCGTTCTGGTGGCAGCTGTTATGAAGGCAGATGGTAAAATACTCCGCTCAGAACTTGACTATGTTAAGGCTAATTTCCAGCGAAGCTTTGGACCGGCTGCAGCACAACAGGCCACTCAGCTTCTCAAAGAAGTTTTGAAGCAAGACATCCCAGTTGAATCCATCAGCCGGCAGATAGGCAGACATATGGATTATAGCAGCAAGTTGCAATTACTTCACTTTGTTTTTGGTATCTCAAAAGCAGATGGCCATGTAAGTGAAAGTGAATTAAAGCTTATTGAAAGGATTTCATACTATATGGATATCAGTTCATCAGATTACAATTCTGTTAAGGCTACATTCTATGATAATCTGGATTCTGCATATGCCATTCTTGAGGTGAATGAGAATTCGACTGAAGATGAGTTGAAAAAAGCTTATCGGAAAATGGCGATAAAACATCACCCTGATAAGGTTGCTTATCTTGGTGATGATATCAAAAAGAAAGCAAAAGAAAAATTTCAGAAATTGACTGAGGCCTATGAGAAAATTAAAAAGGCCCGTGGAATTGCATAAATAATTATATTTGCCTCAAGTTTAATAGTACAATGGATTTAAAAGAATATTTAACCATATCTGGTCAACCTGGTCTGTTCAAGATGATATCACAGGGTAAGAATGCCGTAATTGTAGAGAACCTTCAAACAGGGAAACGCATGCCGGCATACGCAAGTCACCGTATCAGTGGACTGGAAGACATTGCTTTATTTACTGATGGAGAAGACCTCCCTCTGAAAGATGTATTCATCAGGCTCTTTGAACACCTGGATGGTAAGAAAGTCGAGAATCCCAAAAAAATGTCGGGTGAGGAATTAAAAACTTTCTTTGGTGATATAATTCCTGAATATGACCGTGAGCGGGTGTACGTCTCCGACATTAAAAAGGCAGTTCTCTGGTACAATGAATTAAGCGAATTGGGACTAATTGAACTGCCTGAAGAGGAATCTGAAGAGAAATCTGAAGAAGAATCAGATGAGAAGTCTGATGAGAAATCAGTTGAAAGTCCAGAGGAGAAAGCGGCTGAAGAAGAGGCGGATGAACCTTCTGATAAATAGGAAAAACAATTATGTATTGAGGTCTTTGGCCTCGTTCCAATACACATCCATTTCTTCAACTGTCATTTCCCTGAGATTCATACCCTGCTGTAATGTTTTCTCTTCCAGGTAATTGAAACGGGAGATAAACTTTAGATTAGTTTTTTCCAGAGCATTCTCAGGATTGATTCCATATAAACGTGCGGCATTGATTAGTGAAAAAAACACATCGCCAAATTCAGCCTCTATTGCAGCCTGATTCTCTTGTTGCATCATTTCATCCTCTAATTCAGCAAGCTCTTCTTTTACCTTATCCCACACTTGCTCTTTATGGTCCCAGTCAAAACCAATACCCCGTGCCTTATCCTGAATTCGGTAAGCTTTGATAAGGGCTGGTAAACTATCAGGTATACCTCCTAATACAGTTTTCTTTTTACCTTCCTTCAGCTTAAGTTTTTCCCAATTATGCTCAACCTCCCTTGCATCAGTAACTTTCACATCCCCAAAAATATGAGGATGCCTGAACTTCAGTTTGTGATTTATCTTATCCAGCACCTCAAGTAGTGTAAAGGCCTTTTGTTCATCCCCAATTTTGGCATAAAATACAATATGCAACATTAAATCGCCAAGCTCCTCTCGTATACCGTCAGCGTTTTGAGACACAATAGCATCAGCCAGTTCATACGTTTCCTCAATAGTCAGAGTACGAAGACTTTCCCATGTTTGCTCTTTATCCCATGGACACTTTGTCCGCAATTCATCCATAATCTCCAATAGACGGCCAAATTCAGCCAGTGTCTTTTCTCGTAGTAATTCAGTCATTAAATTTCACTTTGATAGTTGAACCTGCTTCCAATCCCAACATTTCTGATATGCTGCCATGTACCATTCCAAGCTCTAAAAAGTTCAATACATTAAAGAGTGCCATAATCTCACCAGGCTCTGTTTCAAGGTATCCAGTATTTATTTTGTCAATCCGATAATGGTTACTCACCAGTATAATTTCATACTTACGCCCCTGCCGGATTTTCTCAAAAAGCTCCTTAGTAATGTTGCTGATTGCATTTCCGTATGAGTCAATGTATATAACACGCCCGGTAAGGTTTTGTTCCTGAATCACCGGCAACCATGGTGAAGAACTAATACGCTCCGGCTCATTCGGTCCAAACTCCATTAAATCCAGTTCTTTATCAATAAACAAAGATAAAACAGGAAAGAGTCCCAGCTCAGGAAAACTAGGCGCAACTGAAGAGTTTTTAAGGCCCAGCTTTTGCTTGATCCCACTAAAAACCCCGGGAGTAATTCTCAAACAATATTCCGGCTCATCATCCATTACCAATCCCAGAACAGAGTCCTCCCAAGCAATAATGTAGCTACCCTTTCTTTTGATAATCAGGGGAAATACATCCGGCAGGTTACCCTGGTTCACCATAAAAAGATGAATACTTCCTACCGGAAATTCCTCAATAATCTGCCTCAGAACGAAGGCTCCTTCGAGGGAATGAAAGGGATCAATATCATGAGTCACCTCTTGTACTGAAGCCTCAGGTAATAAACTGAGAATCCGCCCTTTTATCATACCAGCATAATAATCGTGCCGGTTCCAATCGGTGGTTAATGTTATAATGATCATTAGCTTTCATTCAGCCCGTATCTTTCGTCAAGTTTGTTTATTTTTGCTCTCAGACTAGTCGGGGGCTCTACTAAATTTCCGGCCAAAATTAACGATTCTGACCCATTATTAATGACAGAAAAGATTATATATTTAAAGGCAATCGATCCATTAGTGCTGTATGGCCCGAATAATTTGCTGCTTAACATCCTTCAGCGCCATTTCCCAAAGTTAAAGATTATAGCAAGGGGGGATGAACTTAAGCTCATAGGCACACAGAATGATATACAGAGACTTGAGATCAAAATTAAAGATATTTTTGATCACATTGAGCAATATAACAGTCTGACCGCAGACCAGTTGGAGGAGATTCTTTTTGTTCAAGTCAGTGTGAATGGTGATAAAAACACTACTGTTTCAGAAATGAAAGAGGTACTTGTTTTCGGCCAAAATGGTAAAGCAATACGTGCTCGCACACCGCATCAAAAAGAATTACTAAGTCAATATCGCAAACATGACCTTTTAATTGCGACTGGTCCTGCCGGATCAGGAAAAACATATATTGCAGTTGCACTTGCAGTGAGAGCATTGAAAAATCGTGAAGTCAAACGAATTATCCTGAGTCGGCCAGCAGTAGAATCAGGTGAGCAACTTGGTTTCCTCCCAGGAGATCTGAAAGAAAAACTGGACCCGTATCTTCAGCCTTTATATGATGCTTTGCTCGATATGATGCCCGGACGAAAACTGGATGAATTAATGGAAGAAAACATTATTCAGATTGCTCCGCTGGCTTTTATGCGCGGACGAACACTGGAAAATTGTTTTGTAATTCTTGACGAAGCTCAGAATGCTACAGTCAATCAGCTTAAAATGTTTCTCACAAGGATGGGAGAACATGCAAAATTTATTGTTACCGGAGATATTACCCAGGTTGATTTACCAAAATCAGTAACATCAGGATTGATACATGCTCGTGAAATTTTACAGGGTATCAGTGGTATAGCAATGATAGATTTCGACCATAATGATATAATCCGACATAAACTAGTACGAAAAATAGTAAAAGCTTACGACAAGTAAAGACATCCAAATGTAAAACCTTGTCCCTGCAAAAGCAGGGATCGATAAACTGATAACTGATAACTGATAACTGATAACTGACAACTGATAACTGATAACTGACAACTGATAACTGACAACTGACAACTGATAACTGATAACTTCTATCTTATGATCCAGGCAATAACAAAAACAAAATTCAATTTCCCAGGACAAAAGAATCTGTACGTTGGAAAAGTGAGAGACGTCTATAATATTAACGGCGAGTATTTAGTAATGGTTGTATCCGACAGGATATCAGCCTTCGATGTGGTACTTCCTAAAGGTATCCCATACAAAGGACAAGTATTGAACCAAATCGCTGCTAAATTCCTTGATGCAACTGAAGATATTGTACAGAACTGGAAAATAAGCACTCCGGATCCAATGGTCACAGTTGGCCACTTTGTTGAGCCATACGAGGTTGAAATGGTAATTCGAGGTTATTTAACCGGTCATGCATGGAGAGAATACAGCTCTGGAAAAAGAACTCTATGCGGAATTCCATTACCCGAAGGAATGAAAGAAAACCAAAAATTCGATAAGCCGATACTTACTCCAACCACTAAAGCTCATGAAGGACATGATGAAGATATTAGCCGTGAAGAAATTATTTCAAGTGCTTTAGTATCAGAAGAGGAATACTTAAAGCTTGAAGATTATACGCGTCGTCTTTTCCAAAGAGGAACTGAGATTGCCGATAAAATGGGTCTTATTTTGGTAGACACAAAGTATGAGTTTGGCAAAAAGAATAATGAGATATACCTGATTGATGAAATTCACACGCCGGATTCAAGCCGGTACTTTTATGCCGATACCTATCAGGATAATATGGACGAAGGGGGGAAACAAAAGCAGCTATCTAAAGAATTTGTTCGTCAATGGCTGATTTCTAACGGTTTTCAGGGAAAAGAAGGCCAACAAATGCCTGAGATGCCTGACACATATATCCAAGAGGTATCAGAACGATATATTGAATTATTCGAACAAATTACCGGTGACCCTTTTGTAAGAGAAGACCTGTCGGATGTTAACACCCGTATTGAAAAAAATATCACCGAATTTCTGGATAAAGCATAGTGCCATTTCTATTTAACATACCTAAGACGCTTTCTTTCTGGGTGGCTCCCCTTGTAGCCTTACTAATATTATTGTTTTTTAATCTCGACCCTGAGCATCCCGAGACAACTGCTGCACTGGCAGTTGCAGCTCTTATGGCTGTTTGGTGGGTGACTGAGGCTATCCCGCTGGCAGTCACAGCTCTGATTCCTGTTGTTCTATTTCCCCTCTTAGGAATTATGAATGGAAGAGATGTATCATCACTTTATTTTAATCACATTATTTTCTTGTTCATCGGTGGTTTTATTGTGGCACTGGCAATGCAACGATGGAATCTGCATACAAGAATTGCCTTAAAAATATTACTCTTTATTGGCACGAGCCAGGCTCGTATCCTGCTAGGTTTTATGCTGGCTACAGCATTTCTATCAATGTGGATATCAAATACGGCTACCACTATGATGATGATTCCGATTCTGATTTCAGTAATTTCAGAGGTTGAGAAACAAGGAATCAGAAAAGGTAAACGAGCCTACTCAACGGGTTTGCTTCTCTCGGTTGCCTACAGTGCATCTATCGGAGGCATGATGACTCTTGTAGGAACCCCGCCAAACCTGTCATTTACAAGAATCTATCAAATTATGTTTCCTGCTGCACCCGAAATCAGTTTTGCAGACTGGCTAATTTTTGCTTTACCTGCCGGATTGGTGCTGTTCATTTTCGCATGGATATTTCTTTTTCTTAGATATCGGGATAAAGAAAACAAAAGCCAAATCAAACGGGAGCACCTGAAAAAGCAATACCTGGATTTGGGCAAGATGGGAGTTGAAGAAAAGATTATTCTGATTGATTTTGTCCTCCTGGCTTTGTTATGGCTTTCGCGATCCGATATTATACTTGGTCAGTTAAGAATCCCGGGATGGTCGAATTTGTTCTCAAATCCAGAGTATATTAATGACGGAACAGTAGCAATGGCATGCTCGGTGATATTATTTATGATACCAGGGAAAGCCAAGAAAAAAACCATGCTAATGAACTGGGAAACAGCCAAAGGTCTGCCCTGGGGGATTGTACTATTATTTGGCGGGGGTTTTGCCCTGGCAGGTGGATTTAAAGAATCAGGATTATCACTCTGGATGGGTGAACAACTTAAATTTGTAGCCAGCTACCATCCAATAATTATCATTGCGGTAATTGCCTTGTTCATGACTTTCCTTACCGAACTAACATCCAACACGGCAACTACCGAGATGATTCTTCCCATTTTAGCCGGATTGGCAATAGCTAGTGAAACACATCCTCTCCTTTTCATGCTTCCGGCAACAATGTCAGCTTCAATGGCATTTATGCTTCCGGTCGCAACTCCACCAAATGCCATAGTTTTTGGCACCAACCGGCTAAAAATAAAAGAAATGGTGAGAACCGGCCTGGTCATGAATCTGGCTGGTATTTTCATAATCACCCTGGCTGTATACTTCATTGCCCGCCTTGTCTTCGGCTTCGACCTTGAGACATTTCCTGAATGGGCTAAGCAATGATCCTGTCTCTATCACAAAAAAGAGGCGATAATAAATCGCCTCTTAAGGTAGTCATGCGCAGTAGATTGGTGTGATATACTGAACAGGTGATCATGGGAGATTAGGAGGGTGGCTGGTTTGCTGAACTTCATCTTCCTCATAGTGATCCATTGTAAACATCCATTCTTCAAACTTTACTTCAGGCTCAGTTTCGTCAACAAATAACAAAGAATTACCCTGGGGCTTCTCTCCAGTCCCTTTAAGGCCAGGAATTATTTTTTGAAGCTCTATATCTTCAGCCAAATAATCGTTTCTATAGCTGGTTAACAGGGCTATCAATGCCAACACTCCCAGGCTCAGGATCAATAAACATGCAATGTTCTCTAGTGTTTTCATTTTTTTGGGTTTTTGGGTTTATCAATTTTTGCTTACTATTCTTAATGAACAACAAGCATAAATGTAACCCCGGGAGATCTCAAACATATGGTCAACTGAATTTTTTTTTGTACCTTTTCACCTGATATTAAACCTATTAAAAAATCAACACCTTATTAAGGTTACCTTTTTAGGACATTTTCATTAAACGCAGATAATGAAAGAATCCAATATCATATCAGAGATCAAAAAGGGCAATCAGATGGAGCTTGAGAAAGTATATCTCAAGCATAAGGATGCTTTCAGATCGTGGATAGTATCACGGTTCAAAATAACTCAAGACGATGCCACTGAGATATACCACCAAAGCATTCTTAGTTTTTATGAAAATATTATTGGCGGAAAACTGATTAAGCTCAACTGCAGTATTAAGACCTACTTATTCTCTGTTGGCAAAAACAAGGTTTTTGATCTGAGACGCAAACAGAACCGCTTAATGGGTTTGGATGAAAATACTTTACCCAAAGATACTGCCAGATCTGGCTCTGACGATCCAACTGATCAATTGCTGATTATTTCAAAACAAGCCCTTCTTCTTCTGGGGAATCCATGTAAGACTCTGCTGGAACTTTATTACTATCACAAACAAAGCATGCAGCAGATAGCTGGCCAGATGGGCTATAAAAATGAAAACTCAACTAAAAACCAGAAATACAAATGCCTGAATAAACTTAGAGAGATATTCAGAACTGAGGTTCAGAAAGAAAAGATCGTAATTCATGAAGTTTAACAATAAAGATATCGACCTTATTGAGACTTACCTCAATAAAGAGCTTGGTCCCCAGGAGGAAGATGCATTTGAGACACGTCTCCAAACTGATTCAGACTTCAAAGAGTTGTTTGATGAAGTAAGTATACTCATAATGGGCATTCAGCAAACAGGTCGGGAGGCAGTCCTCAGCAGACTACGAGAACTTGACAATATTACAGTCAGTGAATCCATAAATCAATACAAAAAGAACTCGGGATTAAGGTTAATCCGAATGTATTCACCGTATGCAGCCGCAGCTATTGTATTTCTGGCAGCATTCCTTTGGATAAACCCCGGAATACCATTGAAGAACTACTCACCCTATTCTTACAACACTTTTCGCTCCTCTGGCAAAGAAAGCACTGAAAGACTCCATTCAATATCCGGATTATCAGACTATCAGGAAAAAGATTATAAAAAAGCTATAAAAAAATTCGAATCTATCAAGATAAAGAATGACACCATATGGTTCTACCTTGGCAATGCATATTTTGCCCGTTACCAGTTCAAGAAAGCTCTGAGCTGTTATGAACAAAAACCTCTGTTAAATGGGTCTGAATTATCCTACGATGCAAAGTGGTATGCGGCCCTTTCATTGATTGCCACAAAAAAGCATCACAAAGCCTTAGATTACCTCAAAGATCTATCAGAATCTAATTCTATTTACTCCCATGAAGCCCATCAATTGTCACAAAAAAGACGACTTCAAAAATAATCCAAACAATCATTACTCTTAATCCTACAAACTATGAAAAAAGATGTAAAAAAAGTAATCTCCCCTCAAGGCACTGATCCTGTCGCTGTTAAAGACCCAATTTGCCCAAAAGGCTTTGGATGTCCATTTTTAATCTCAGGTACGATTTTCTTTGTAGTTATGACATGTCTGGAGCTATTAAGGTATTTCAATGGCTAACATACCAAACTTCTAGTCAGATATCATAAGTATTAATGCTTATGATATCGGTGTCTGATAAAGAGTACTAGACTAATAATTAGAGGTAGAATTGCCAGAATGATAAACCATTCTGCATGTTTCTTCTGTATTCTTACTACTTCCATTTTGCCTACTGGAATATAGCATGCCCAGAGAGCTGGGTGGGCCAGATATCCTTTTGCTTCTGACAAATGTTTTAATTTGGCCTCGCGCAGAGCATAATCGATCTCAGATCCTTCACTTAATTGGAGATAGAATTCACTCATAATATCAGCTGATACAGCATCGTGCGCCGGCCAAAGAGTTGACACCATACTCAAACAAGCTTTATAAGCAAAAGCTCGTGCCATACTGTAAACCCCCTCTCCAAGGTATGTTTTACCCAGACCACTTTGACATGAGCTTAGCACTACCAATCTGGCATTAAGATCCAGATTATATAACTCGTAAGGCAGTAATTTCCCATCCTTCAAATCAGACTCTGACTGTCTGAAAACAAGCATGGTCGAACTATCATTTTCTATATCAGCCTCCCCATGGAGAGCAAGGTGGACAACTCCGTAATCAGAAACATTCTTTTTGAAATTTGCTTCGGTTGCCTTACTCTCTCTAAAGAATTTTCCGCGGAATAGTTTGGAGATTGATTTTAACTCTTTGTCTGAACCGCTTAATGCACTGTACTTCAAATCAGCAATCCCATGGCTACCGTATGCAAAACCAAGCACTTTGGATTTAGCAGAAGGGGCCTGATTTGTCTCATTTAATAACGAACCAGCACTAAAGCTGTAACTAATCGAATAATTATCAATCAAATAACTTTGTGCAGAAAAATCCAGTGAGCGGTCATTTGTCTGTTTCGTAATAAAAGACTCAAAACTAAGTTTTGTTAACTCTCCATCAGGAATAATAATAAGCTTCTCAACACTAAATGGTTTATATTGTTCTAAAACCGCTTTCAATAAAACCTTATAAATATATACGGAGCTTTCTATGTACTCCATGCTTGCATCCGCTTGCGTCAGTTTATTGATATCTGGAGCAGTAGTCTGCCTGATCGTATTTTCAATAGCCTTGTCCAAATTGGAATCACGCTCAACTCTCGTAAAAGATTGATTCTCTCCATCAGTTGATAAAATGTAAATGGACTCTGCTCCATAAAAGAACTCAATTATTACAGTATTCCTATTATGCAGTGAAGTCTTGATATCAACCCAGTCTGTTTTGTTTGCACCGAATTTTATGTTAAAAAAATCAGGATACTTATTTTCAAGTTGTAGAATTAAATCCTCTTTGTTTTCAGTGAGCTTCAATATTTCATTATTGAAATCTAAACTGTGATCAGCATCACCTAACTGCTCCTGCGTAAAATATTCTATCCCATATTCTATTTCCTTAATTGCTTTTACCAGTGAATCTGAAACCAAAGCCTCCTCATAGGCATATTCATTTGCCAGATTATCGAGCAGATATCTGTACCTGTTCTTATCAAAAAATTGAAAGACATCACCAATATTAAACGAACTCCCGGATTGCATATTTATATCATAGGCAATACCAATAGCTTTCTCGTAAATTGGGTGCACTTTACTTCCCAACATAAGCTTTGATTCCTCTATCAACAATGAACTCCAGGTATGGTCAATCAATAAATCACAAAGTTGCAAACATTCAAACGCAAGAATATAATTATCCATACATTCCTCTGTTATTATAGACTTGGCAGTCAATGCATTTGCCTTATTTTCAAGTATATTGATGATGTCTTTATTTGTCATGACCTGATCCAGGACGGGATTAAAACGGTAATCTTGTTTTGAGAATGAAATAGAACCCGAAACAAGAGCTTTCTGAAAATAAAGTAATGCTGAATCAATACTTCCATTTAATAAGTGACACGATCCAATAGTATTATAAGTTGTTGCGATTTCTCTATGACCACCTCCCTCATCTAAAATTCTTGCTTTAAGGCTTTTATGATAGTACCCCAAGGCCTCCTGGCTTTTTCCCAGTCCCTCGAGAATACCCCCCTTGTATAAATACGTATCTGGCAATTCATGACTCAAGCGCGGTTTCCCTTCAAGAAAATCAAAGACTTGATCACATAACTTCTCTGCCGCTTCAAGTTGACCCAATTTAGTTAACACAACTATCTGATTATTATAAAAAGTAGCTAATTCTGTTTCTTTACCACTTATTCTCAAATTCAAGGAAACAGCAGAATCAATAAAGATCCTGGCTGATTCAAATTGTTCTGAATCAAAATAAATATTTCCCAGACATGAGAAGGCGAGGCTTTTGAAATCATCCCTGTTAACATTTGATGCCAGGTCAAGCAAACCTTTACCATAAATCACGGCTTTAGCATAATCTCCCTTATCTCTGTTATTACAAGTTAAACAGTACAAATTCTGAAGTTGAGCTACAGGATTATCCCTTGGTTTAGCAGAGGTAATCTTCTGGGATTGGATATAATGATCTTCAGCAACAAGGTAGTTCCTATGTAATACACGATATACTTCCCCGAGATAATGATGAATTTGGGATAAAGTTTTGTCAGTTTCTTCAAGATTCTCCTGATAATACACCAAGGACTGATTTAAATGATGCACTGCTGAATCAGCGTAGTAATAAGCTGGGTACTCTAGGCTCTCCACGGGGAAATTGCCTATGTACAGATAACATTGACCAAGTAAAAGATTTGTTTGTGCGAAGAGTATCTGACAATGGGTTGAATCATGAAGGGAAGTAGCATGAAGTGCCTGTTTTAGGAAATCTACAGCCATCATTTCTTCATCAATCATGTAATAACAATAGGCAATTCTATTTTGAACATAATGACGTTGATGAGGAATTCCAATTTCCTCAATGGTCGACAAGTAAAACTTTATAGCTTGCTGAAAATCTGATTCTGTATTTTCCAGGGAATCACCAATTGCAAAACTTTCAATATTCATTAGTGTGCTTTTAAGCTGTTCAATACAGGATAATGACTCACTTACAGTAACATTCTGACTCTCTTCTGTCTCAGCATCTTCATGTGAACTAGAGCAATGAAACAAGACAAAACTTAGAACGAAAAGAACTACTATTTTTGATCCGCTTTTCATTCTAATAAGTTACTGTTTATTGACTTCACGTCCAATTTTATTATCGAACATCATGTTTCTCAATGAGAATCATTTGGTATATAGTCTTGACAAGCCAAAGTTGAATAGCAATGATCCTGTTTAAACGATTTTGGATCGATTTTTGTGCGTTATTATAACAACCCGAGCGCTATGAAAAAAATATCTTTATTTCTTATTGCCATATTATTTATGGCATCCGGGCTTAATGCCCAAACTCTTATCAAGATAGGAGAAGAAACAAAATCAATCACCACTGGCAAGAGAATGAAATCGGGTTTTGATGGTTATTTTAATATCACAGATATGGGCCTGATGATCGGTTCAACTGACAATTCCAGAGTGGCGCCCTTTTCATTCATCACCACGAATGGTTTGCATTTAACTGAGCAATTCTCAGCAGGCTTAGGAGTGGGTGTGGAATTCCCAGCAGGGTCATATATGCCAATAGTTATTGATTTAAGATATTACATCCGAAACACTGCTTTTTCACCTTTCCTTTCAATATATGGTGGCTATGCACTCCCTCTGGATGATGATAATGGATACTATGGCGGATCCACAGCCTGGGATACTGATGGTCTGGATAGCTATTATGAATACACCCCTTATGAAGCGCAAGGTGGCTTTATCCTCAATCCCGGATTTGGAATCCGGAGTCTGGTTGGAGATGACTTTGGAGTCATCTTTTCAGTTGGATATAGATTTCAACGACTTTACTACAAGGCAGATAAAGATCGGCAAATGATTGCTGACTACAACCGTCTTACACTAAAAGTTGGTATTACATTCAGATAGAAAAGCAAAAACTAGTATCATGAAAAAATATATAATCTATCCGACCATTCTGGTAATTGCACTCATTTCCTCCTGTGAAGACCGTGTCACAGAGATCTTTACCGGCAACAGCCCAATTTACATGAGCTATGAAGATCTCAGACAATCAATTAAACAAGTTGAAGCCCGTGATTTAGACGATCCGGGAAAATTATACTTTAAGGATAATTACATCTTTATTGTTGAAGAGATGCAGGGCCTTCATATAATTGACAATGCTGAGCCCCGGAATCCTGTCAATATTTCATTCATTGAGATTCCTGGTATAGCAGATCTGGCTGTCAAAGGGAATATTCTGTATACCGATAGTTATATTGATTTGGTAGCTCTGGACATTTCAGATCTCTCTAACATTCATGAGCTTAGCAGAGTTGAAAATATTCTCCCCTATACTATTCCACGATTTAATGAACAATACCCCGTAGCTATGGTCGATGAAGATAAAGGTGTGGTAGCGGAATGGGAGATCAAAAAGGTAAAACAAAAGATTGAAAACAGCTATTATCCTGTTTACCGAGGCGGCTGGAACGTTATGGCAGAAGATTCAGGTGGAAAAGTTTCTGGTGGAGGCGGTGTGAGTGCCAATGGAATTGGAGTTGGAGGCTCAATGGCACGCTTCGGAATATCTGAAAATACTTTATTTGCTATTGACAACACCACTCTGCATATCTTTTCGATATCAGATGGAGAGAATCCTGAATTTCGAAATGATTTCTCTGTGGGTTGGGGTATAGAAACCTTATTTATTCTTGGCAAGAACATGTTTCTTGGAAGTCAGAACGGAATGCGAATTTATGATATCTCAGTGCCTAATTCTCCAATGTACATTAGTGACTTCTGGCATGCCACAGGTTGCGATCCGGTAGTGGTTCAGGATGATCTTGCTTATATCACGCTACGAGGTGGTAATACCTGTGGAAATGAAGTTAATCAGCTGATCGTGGTTTCAATAAAAGAGATTGCTGAACCTGAAGAACTTAAGGCTTACCCGATGGAAGGCCCTTATGGCTTAGGTATTGATGGATCAACACTTTTCATTTGCGACGGCGATGCTGGCCTGAAAGTATTTGATGTAACTGATCCTCTTGCAATTACCGACCATCAGCTGGCCATATTTCCTGATATCTTCGGATATGATGTAATCCCTGTCAAAGATGTCCTGCTGATGATCGGTGATGATGGTCTATATCAATATGACTATTCAGATGTAACAGACATAAAACTGTTAAGTAAAATAGAAGTCAGAAATTAGTTTCTTACTGGCTCTCTTTCTCCTGACCCTGGTTAGCAAGTGCTGCTAGTCCGCCAATTGCACCCAGATTCATAGTGTCAAGTGCAGAACTGGGGACGATAACCATTGATCCTTTTTCTTTTAATCCTTCAAAAAGCATGTTCATGCCCCTAAGATGCAGTGCCACAGGATTATCCCTGTATTGCTGACTGGCTATTGAGAATTTTTCTGCGATTTCGGTTTCTGCCGTTCCAAGAATTACTCTGGCTTGTCTCTCTCTTTCAGCCTGAGCCTGCTTACTCATGGCATCAGCCAGGGATTTAGGAATAATAATATCCTTAATACCAACAGTTTGACAAGTTATCCCCCAGGGATTTGTATGTTCATCAAGTGCCTTTTGTAATTCTAAGGCAATCGCTTCACGATCCTGTAGAAGATCAGCTAACTCGTGTTTTCCAATAATATCCCTGAGTCCTGTTTGCGCAATGTAAAAAATGGCTTTCTTATACTCCTGAACCTCCAAAGCTGCTTTTTCAACATCCCATACTGTCCAGTAAACAACAGCATCAACATTTACCGGAACTGTATCCTTGGTTAATGTCTCCTCTGCAGTAAAATCAGTTACTCGTACACGCTGGTCAATGAAATTGTCAACGCGATCAAGTATCGGAATAATCATAAATAGTCCTGGCCCCCTCAATCCCACAAATCTACCCATACGCAGAACAACTGCCTTCTCCCATTGATCAGCAATGTGAATAGCTGAGGACACTAACAACGACAGGATAATCCCACCGATCATAAATACAAGTGAGATAATCTCAAAATAAAATGCTGCGACTAAAATACCAACCATAACAACTAAGATGGTTGCTGATACCGGGTTCCAAAAATTTTTCGTTTTCATGGTTCTAATTTTTCAATTCGTTGATTAGGTCTTCCTTAGTGAATCCATAGCTGAATGCAATAGTCGTAAACTCCTGGGTAATTGCCTGGAGTTTTTGTTTTCGCTCCTTATCGGATAACTCAATAACCGTTCTGTTAATAAAAGTCCCAGTGCCCTGCTGAGTCTCCAGCACCTGCTGAATCTCCAACTCTTTGTAAGCTTTTGACACTGTATTCAAATTCACCTTGAGATCAACGGCCAAACCTCGTACAGTGGGTAGCTGCTCACCTACCTTTAGACGGCCTGAGGCGATCCCAAACTTGATTTGATCAATGATCTGCCGGTAATAAGGAATTCCGGCTTTGGGGTCTAACACAAACTTAATCATAATGTATTAGTGTTTTAGTGTATTAGTATTCTAGTACAATATTACAATAAAACATTAAGACAGCCAAATTTCATGTTAGAATATTCATGCATATATTTATGACATGATCCTCTAAAGCATAATTATCAAACTTTATATTCAATAAAAGATGATCCATTAAGCTTGAGAGAAACAAAAGTGAGCAAGCTTTTTGTTAAATAATTCACAAAAATGATAGTACACTCTTCCAGTATCCCCTAAACGAGTAGCCTTAACAAATAAATAATTTATTTAAAATCATTCCAAGTTACTGAGTGTCGGATCGTTGGCAATTATTCATATATTTGAATATATAGTTAAACATATAAGGTATGCCGAAACACATCAGAAGATTACTCCTCCTTTTTGCTGTTCTGATTACCTTGTTTATTATTGTCCGACAAGTACTGATTCCTGACTCATTCGGGCAATTCGGACACTACAGGGGATTAGCTCTGGAGGAAAACAAAGCGCATGTAGCAAGATATGTAGGCACAGATATCTGTGCTGAATGTCATTGGGAAACGATGGAACTCAAAACTGCAGATATGCATGCTGAAATTTCATGTGAGACTTGTCACGGGCCGGGTTGGAAACATATTGAAGAACCTGAACAAGGACAACTTACAATACCCGAAGGCAGAGAGTTCTGTGGCACCTGTCATTCTCGTAACCCTGCCAGGTCTGCCAGCTTAATTGCTCAGGTTAATCTGTCAGACCATAATATTGAAACAAATTGTTCAGAATGTCATAATCCCCATGCGCCATGGAATTAAAAAACAAGAAGAACAGAAGAGATTTTCTCAAAAATGGAGCCCTCCTCACGGGAGGAATGCTAATTGCGAGCGGGATGAAACCATTCTCTGCCTTGGTTTATGCTACAAATCATAATGAAGACGCAGAGCACTGGTACGGCATGGCCATTGACATTGAGAAATGCATTGGCTGCGGCAATTGCGCTAAAGCTTGCAAAATAGAAAATGACGTGCCAGAAGAACCTTTCTTCTTCCGGACATGGGTCGAGCAATACACAATTCTTAATGATGGAAGTAAAATCATAACTTCTGAAAACGGAGGACTAAATGGAGCTAGCCAGGATTACACTCCAGATGAAATCTTTAAATCCTTTTTTGTTCCGAAAATGTGTAACCATTGCACAAACTCACCATGCACTCAGGTGTGCCCCGTAGGTGCAACTTTTGAAAGTCCTGAAGGTGTTGCTTTGGTCGATTCTACATATTGTATTGGCTGCAGATATTGTGTTCAGGCCTGCCCGTACGGTTGCAGATACATTCACCCAAAAACAAAAATTGCGGATAAATGCACTCTTTGTTACCATCGCATAACTAATGGGCAAGTACCTGCTTGCCAAGAAGTTTGTCCAACGAATGCCAAAATATTTGGTGATCTGAATGACAGAAGCTCTGAATTAGTTCAATTCATAAAGAAGCATGATTGGCAAATTCTTAAGCCTCATATGAATACTAAACCAAAAGTAGTTTATAACGCTTTATCAGGGGAGGTTAACTGATATGGAAGAACACACACAACATTTATTCGAAATGCTTTCGCAGGTAGATGGTTACATCTATCCGAATGAACTTGACCTGCAGTGGGGAATACTTATTGTTCTATATCCCTACATAACCGGTTTAGTTGCAGGAGCCTTTATCCTGGCCTCCCTGGAGCGGGTATTCAAAGTCAAAGTTTTAAAACCAACATACCATATTGCACTGTTAACCGCATTGTCATTCTTACTTGTTGCAACCCTGCCCCTTGTTAGTCACCTCGGAAAACCATTACGTGCAATCGAAATTATGATTACACCTAATGGCACATCCGCAATGGCAATATTCGGATTTATATATTTATGGTATTTGATGGTGGTTCTTCTCTTGGAGTTATGGTTTGATTATCGTCGTGACATGGTGATCTGGGCTCAGCAAATGAAAGGATTCAAAAGATTCGTCTATCGAATTTTCACTCTGGGTGTGAATGATCTGTCGCCAAAAGCACTCCGCTGGGATGAGAAACTTGGCTATTTCATAACCATTATTGGTATACCATCTGCATTTCTACTTCATGGATATGTTGGTTTCATTTTCGGTTCAGTGAAAGCTAATCCATGGTGGTCTACCGTATTGATGCCTGTAATCTTCTTGTTTTCAGCAATGGTTTCAGGAATTGCACTTGTAATGGTGGTTTATTTGATCATCAGCTATATCAGGAAAATGAAAGTAGACATGAAATGTCTTGATATGATTGGCCGCTATTTACTTATTGCCTTAATACTGGATTTTTCACTTGAATCCCTGGATCAGATTCATAGGATTTACGAGGCAGAAGAATCCTTTGAAATAATCTCATTGCTGATGTCTGGTCAACTCACGTATACTCTATTGGTCTTCCAGGTACTCCTGGGAACGATCATACCATTGATAGTCCTGACTATTCTTCAATTCTACAAGAAAAACATCAGGCTCAGGCAAACTCTCTATATGGTGGTTGGATTTATAGTGCTTATAGGAATCTTCTTTATGCGTTGGAATATTGTTATCGGCGGGCAGCTTTTCTCAAAGAGTTTTCACGGATTCACCTCGTTCAAGCTTCAATTGATAGGCTCAGAAGGTATTCTCATGGCAGGACTTTGGTTGATAATTCCAATATTTATCCTCGCATTTCTTCTATGGTTGTTTCCTCCATGGAAGAAGACTGAGGAAACTGCATATTGAATCACTAATTCAGAGTTGTAATCACGCATTTAAAAATGTAAACATCTGGTTTTACATGGCCAATTAGTGTGAAATATTTTGAAATAATTTAGATATTTCCATATCATTATTCACAGTATGACATAATTATTCCAAACATGTCCTACTCTCCTCAAAACTAATCTTATTAATTCATTATCTGTAGTTTATAGAAATATAATTAAGGTAGTATCGAATATGTTATATCAGATACTTGTACTCTATTGAATATTTATTTAAATTTAGTACGAATACAAATTATGATACCATTACCACAGGACTACAGTGATATAACAACACCCAGTATCCAAATACAACAACTGAATGAGAAGGATATCAATGCTCCTTTTCACTTTCATCATGAGTTTGAATTGAGTTTAATATATGGGAAAGGAAAGAGATTAATTGGAAATCATGTAGAATCTATACATGGTATTGATTTGGTTCTATGCGGTAAAAACATACCGCATTGTTGGTTTGATTGTAAAAGAACCCATGCCATAACAATACATTTTTCACCTCAATCCGGAGGAAATAATAATTGTTCAATTCCAGAAATGTCCGGTATTAAACATTTACTGAAGCAGTCAGAGAAAGGTCTTCATTTCAGAGGCACAACTTCCAGATCAGGAGCTCATGGACTTAAAGTTTATGCGAGATATATTGAGCGAATGCTTCATCACGATGAATTCGAGAGATTAATTACCCTAAGCAGAATACTCAAGCTTATGGCAGAGGATCCAGGCCGGAAGGAAATATCAGGAATTGGGTTTAGTACTCTGTCAAACTCTCACCATGTAAAACTCAATCATGCACTGAACTACATATTCGAGAATTTCACACTTGATATCTCAATTCAAGAATTATCAGATCAAATGAAAATGAGTGTTCCGGCATTTTGCCACTTTTTTAAAAAACATACCCAAAAGCGTTTCAGTGATTATGTAAATGAAGTAAGAGTGGGATACGCCACCAGGCTTCTGGTTGAAACTAAAAGGCAAATTGCAGAAATAGCATTTCAGACCGGATATAATAGTTTATCAAATTTCAACAAGCGCTTCAAAGAGATTAACGGAGCTCCACCCTCAGCTTTTAAGAGCATTTAACAAAACTTTCATAGAATGCTGCTATAAATCATACTTAGCCTGTCGTTTGTGGCATAATTTTGGTTTTCTGTAATTATTAACCGAGAATGTCAATAAAACCAATGTGACACACCCAGGAATGAAACAAAACCAAACAGTTGCTATAATTGGTTCGGGAATTGGAGGCTTATCGGCAGCCATATTTCTGTCCAAACAGGGATATAAGGTAGAAGTTTTTGAGAAGAATGATAAACCAGGTGGGAGATGTGGTCAGACAATCAGGAAAGGTCATAGATTTGATCTGGGTGCAACAATTTATTTTTTACCCAGCATCTATGAACAGGTGTTCTCTAAAATGGGCCTGGATGTTGAAGATTGCTTCGAATTTCTTCCGATGGAAACCCTGTACAAGTTGTATTTTGATGATGATAGCCAACTGATTTTCTCACACGATCCCAAAGTACTGGAGGAACAACTTGAAAAACGAGAACATGGTAGCTATAAGCGGGCCTTACGATATGTAAAGAAAGGATACAAGTTTCTTGAAATAGGACTTTGTAAATTACTGGATCGAAATTTTTATCACCCGTTCCAGTTTATTACTCTCAATAATTTAATCCAGATTATCAGGATTAAAGGCCATCTGAAGCATTCATTTTACATCAAAAGGTTCTTCAAACATCCGCATCTTCAGATGGCATTCACTTTTCAGAATATCTATGTAGGCCAAAGTCCCTTCAACTCATCAGCTCTTTTTTCAATGCTTCCGGCAGCAGAAATTCAAGAGGGTTCAATGTTTCCAAAAGGGGGTATGCATAATATCGTGGAGAAAATGATTGATATTGCAAAAAGTCATGGTGCAATATTTCATTACAGCATGCCGGTAAGCCAAATTGTTACAGAAGACAGACAAGCAAAGAAAATTATTTTTCAAGATGGCTCAGAACATGTGTCTGACCTTATAGTAGCAAATGCAGACCTACCCTACGTTTATAAAGAACTTCTACCTCCTTGTCGACAGGCTAAAAGAATAAATAAGCATCAATTCACAAGTTCTGCTATAGTATTTCATTGGGGCCTTGACAAAACATATCCTCAACTATCTCAACACAATGTATTTTTAGTAGATGACTACAAAAATGCTCTGGATTCAATTTTCAAAAAACACAGCCTATCCGATAGGCCTTGTTTTTATGTCCATGCACCTTGTCGTACCGACTCAACAGCAGCTCCTGAGGGTGAGGACACTATCTCAGTTGTTATACCGGTACCTCATCTTGATAAAAAAAATGATTTGGATTGGCAGCATCTCAAAAAAATAGCACGTCAGGCAGTCCTGGACAGACTCAAAAGAATCGGAATAAATGATTTAAACGAACATATAAAATTCGAGATTTCTCACCTGCCGGAGGACTGGGAATCCTATGTAAATGTAACCAGGGGCGCAACATTCGGCAGCATTAACCACCGAATATTTCAAATGGGATATTTTAGACCACATAATCGTCATCGCAAATATCGCAATTTGTACTTTGCGGGTGGAAGTACACATCCTGGTAATGGAATACCACTTGTCTTGCTGTCAGGGAAACTTACAGCAGAACGAATTTTGAATGATCATCCAAATCAATAACTTTACCCAGATTATGACGACTTCACATAATTTAGAACGCTTCCATCAAATTGATTTCAATAAGATCATCGATCATCCGAATATCCTGATTGCAGCTAATTTTTGGGATACCGACCGATTCCAGGCAGCCAGGATCTGTTATAAATTCATGCGAGCCATTGATGACATGATAGATAATTACAAAGCAGAAAATAAGGAAATATCCGTATCTGAAAGAAAGTGGTTTGAAAACCAGGTTAAGGAATGGCTGCAAGCTGTAAAAACAGGTAATCATGATGACGATCCGCTAAAAAAAGATCTCATCACTACTATTGACACCTTCAGAATTCCTCATTGGACGCTTGAGGACTTTGCCAAAGCTATGCTATACGACATTGATCATGATGGTTTTGAGACTATTGACACCTTTATTAACTATTCTCAAGGTGCCTCTGTTGCACCATCTTCAATTTTCGTTCACCTCTGTGGTATTAGTAGGTCCAACGGCACATATAATGATCCTGTTTTCGATGTCAGAGAAGCCGCCAAACCATGTGCGCTATTTAGTTATCTGGTACATATTATTCGCGACTTTCAAAAAGATCAGTTCGATAATCTGAGCTATTTTGCTGATAGTACGATTATCAAATATGGTTTGACGCGAGAATTACTGAGCGATTTTGCACATGGTACACCGATCCCACAAGCTTTTAGAGACATGATAAGAGAGTACGTAGCCCTGGCTGAAAAATACCGTATTCAAACACTTGAAGTAATCGACAAAATCAGCCCTTTTCTCGAAGCAAAGTATCAACTTAGTTTGAACATTATTTACAATTTGTATGACATGGTTTATAAGCGCATCGATGTGGATCATGGGCAATTTACCTCGAAAGAGCTCAATCCTGATGCAGAAGAGGTGAAAGAAAGGGTATTACAAACAATATTGGATTTTGAAAATGCTCAAAAAAACAATATCTCTATCCCAATATGATAATAAGACTATCCCGGCTTAATTATTTATCACGATTTTTTGGATTCGGACACTACTGGAGCTTCTGGCTTCAACAATGTATATGCCCGGACTCATACTCCTGAGTTGAAGAGCTGTAAACTGTTTACCTGCATCTTTCTTCCAGCTTCTTTGGTATACAATCTGGGACTGTAGATTTCTCACGATAAGATTTAAATCCTCATTATGAGATGTTTCAAGAACCAGGTTAAAGAAACCATTACCTGGATTAGGATAAACCTTAAACACCTCGTCATTCCGAAAACTATCAGATGAGCTTGACAAAAGTGGAACGCTAGCTGCATTAAGCACTTCTGAATCATGAGCCCCCCCGTACCTGAGCACATAAGCAACCAGGTGAATATCTTCGGGTTTATAGCCTGGATCAAGACTTGTTGTAAAAGTGTGAAAATACTGTTGACCGGCAGCAACAGTATCAGGAATACCAATATCCCCTCCGGGATTATAGCCATACGGACCAGCAAGCATTTCTCTCAGAACATTGTTATGAACATATCCTACTATTGGGTTACCCAGACCCTGCAATTCAGGGAAATCAGGATCCGTATTAAGGTAATTAACCTGGTCATATTCATCGTCGCCTGTTATATTATCCTCCAAAACATAAACATTATACCTGAAGTCTCCTGTATCAGCACTTGTAAATTCTATCCTGACAGTAACAGCAAGTTTATTGCTTGACTCCTGATAATACTTTTCCAGACTCACTACGGCAGTTGGAACCTGCCTGGAACGAATAGCAATTCTCTCTGCCCATAAATCATCTCCCATCTGAATGTAAAAATCATCCTCAAACTTATTACGGTCAATTGTTGCACTTGGATACCACACATAAAGATCTTCAACCAGTTCATCACCATACTCAGTACGCATTGGTTCACGTCTGGAGCCCCCGTGAATTCCCACAGGAATAATATTGGGATATTCCTCCAATAAAGCCTTCAATTCTAAGTTGCCACGCGGACACCAACCACACCATGTTCCTGTGAATTCCTCAAATAGAATGTATCTTTTATTGCTTTGTCCGAACACATCAGACAGGCTGACAAAACTGATACAAATGACTATCAAAATGACTCTGTAAATTCTTCTCACCATAATTTTATTCTACTTACCACCGCATTAATCGGGCTCTCCTGTTTCAACCTGATTCTCAGGATCATTACTCCACTCAAACCAACCACCATCGAAAACTGAGACCCTGGGCCATCCAATCAACCATGCATTAAAGAAAGCCTCACTTCCCCGCCAACCTGTCCCACAATAAAATGCATTATGATTGCCAGGCAATATATTTACTTCCTCCCATTGTTTCAAAATATCGTGATACTCAAGAGTAGTATGATCCAGATTTCTGTAATTCTCCATATGGTATGCATCTGACCCACAATTACCAAATACAGCACCAGGAATTCGTCCGGTTTTTTCGATGTAATTATACCCGCTTACCTTCCCGATATATTCATCCCAACTTCTCACACAAACTAGATCAGCAGTATCTGATACTAACATCTCTTTAGCTTGTGGCAAATCCACAGCCAACTCAGGACATTGTGGTATTACTACACCAAACTCATTAATTGGTTCAGGAAGTTTGCCATATTCAGTAATCTTAAAGCCATCGTCAGTCCATGATTGTAATCCTCCGTTAAGTACCTTCACATCCTTCACACCGGCATACATCATGATAAAAGCACAGCGTATCGCTCCCAAATGTCCGGCACTGCTTCCCGGGAAAGGATCATTATTATCAGGAAATGAAAACCGGCCATAGACAACTACCGTTGTTTCAGAACAAATCCCATGCTTCTCAAGTGCATTTTTTAATTCCTCCGGTGATCGTCTGTTCCAGGTCTCCGAAGATTCAAGCTGCAGAGTATCCAAAGCAATAGCGCCAGAAATATGACCCTTGTCATAGTCGTTCGGATTTCTATAGTGACAATGACATAATACCAGATTCTTTCCTTCCATGTGCTGAGGCTTGTCACCCGACAGAGCCATATTCAGCCATTTTGGGCTCACTAAATGTTTATATCTACTTAAGATCTCAATTGGCATGTCCTTGTTATTCAACCATTCTCCTGCAAATTCATAATATCTAAAAACTCTGGGATAAGCGGTTTTGATAAATAGCTGAGCCACATTTTCAATATCCTCTCTATCATCACCATAAATAACAATCTCCTGCTCAGGAAGTATTTCCTTTTTCATGAGGATTTCAATCCAATCGATATACTGACTCCATTTAACTGGCAGACTCCTGGCCCCGGGAATATGACCGCCCCTCAAATCTTCATCTTGCATCCAGCCGTTATAGGCATCTATAGCACGTACATCAATAATTTGGCAATTTGGTTTTATAAGGCTGTCTAGTACAAATTCAGTACTTACAGTAGGGATGTCAGACATAAAGCAATATTGTTGCGAGTTATTAATTACTGTTAGTTAATTGGATGAAAAAACAAAAATATACCATCAGATTCTCGAGCATTATGGAAAACTTATTACAAAAAACTCAACAATATTGGGAATCAATACACCCATCAATAGCTCCGTGTTCGCACACGGACAGCTTTTTTTTGTATCTTAGTTTCCTAATCATTTTTATAATGAAACGACTAATTCCCCTGCTTACGCTTACACTTCTTTATGCTTGTGCAAGCAATACCCCTCCCAATATAATCGTGATTCTGGCAGACGATGCAGGATATGCTGATTTTGGCTTCATGGGCAGTATGGATTTGGAAACTCCTAACCTGGATTCCCTCGCATCAGATGGCATAGTTTTTTCGGATGCTCACGTAAGTGCAACAGTATGTGCACCATCACGGGCCGGATTAATCACAGGACGATATCAGCAAAGTTTCGGTTTTGAATGCAATATTCCACCTTTTGGTGAAGGAATTGATCCGGATCTGCCTACTATTGGCAATCTGTTGCAATCAGCAGGATATAAAACTATTGCTATTGGCAAATGGCACCTTGGCGAATCAGATGAGTACCATCCAAATAACAGAGGTTTTGATGAGTTCTTTGGATTTCTGGGCGGATCAAGAAGCTACTTTTTAAATGAAAAAGAAGATCGCCCAAATCACCCGCATGCCATATTGAAGAACCATGAACAAGTTAATTTTGAATCTTACCTCACGGATGTTTTTGGTGATGTAGCAGTCAATTACATAGAGCAATACAAAAATCAACAATTCTTTATCTACCTGTCATTTAACGCAGTACATACACCCATGCAGGCAAGAAAGGATCATCTGGATAAGTACAAGGATCACTTTCGTCAAAAGCTGGCTGCAATGACCTGGTCTATGGATGAAAACGTGGGAAAAGTGATTCGCAAACTCAAGGAAGAGGGACTATAAGAAAATACCCTTACATTTTTTCTTAGTGATAATGGAGGAGCCACCAATAACCAGTCCAGCGTTTATCCTTTGAAAGGATGGAAGGGGAATAAATATGAAGGTGGACACAGGATTCCATTCACCTGTACATGGCCAAAAGGATTCAAATCAGCTCCTAAATTCAATGGATTGACATCCGCATTCGATATTTTTGCCACTTGTCTTGAAGTTGCGAAAGTTGAGAATATTGAAGACTTTCCTACTGATGGAATAAGCCTAATGCCCTTCCTTAAAGGAAAGAAAACTACAGATCCACATGAGAGTCTTTTTTGGAGGAAAGATGAAATGGCAGGGATGCGTTTGGAAGGCTACAAACTAATAAGGCTTGATGGATATGGATATCGTTTATATGACCTGAGAAAGGATATAGGAGAAATGGAAGATTTATCAGCAACAGAAGATTCTGTATTAAATCTGATGACAGAACAACTCGAAGCCTGGGAATCCGGAATGCAGGATCCTGACTGGATCGAATCAGAAGGATGGAGAGCAGTAACTTATGAAATTCACCAGGCGCTAATGGAAAACAGATTACCCAAGTATATGAGTCCCGGAGAAATGAGGAAATATTTTGACAACATACAAAACTAATACTATGACTAACAGAAGAGATTTTATCAGGAAATCAGCAATTGGAACTGCTGGTATTGCTGTTGGAGCCCACGCTTTCTCAGCAAAATCATATGGTCGGATTATAGGTGCAAATGACCGCGTAACTCTAGGTGTCGTTGGCCTCAGAGGCAGAGGTGGTGGATTGATGAACAGTTTTGCCGACATGTATGACGATGGTGTTATTATCAAGACACTTTGTGACGTAGATACCCAGTTCTTTGATAAACGTATACAGGAAGCAGCAGAAAAACAAAATGGGAATAAACCAGGTACAGTTAATGATATGCGCAAGATGTATGATGATCCAGACATTGATGCTGTTATTGTTGCTACCCCTAACCATTGGCATGCTCTGGCTACAATTTGGGCTTGTCAGGCTGGTAAACATGTATACTCTGAAAAACCTGCTTGTCACAATATTTGGGAAGGTCGAAAAATGGTTGAAGCAGCACGCAAATACAAGCGGGTAGTTCAGGTGGGATTCCAGAATCGCTCGATAAGTAATGTGATGCAAGCCATGAATTTCTTGCATGGCGGAGGTATTGGAGAAGTATATGAAGCCAGGGGATTATGTTTCAAACCACGCGATTCTTTCGGTATAGCTGAAGACAGCATGCCTCCCGACAATCTGAATTACGACATGTGGCTCGGGCCGGCACAGTATCGACCATATAATGAAAAGAGGGTTCATTACAACTGGCACTGGCACTGGGATACAGGTAATGGTGATACAGGTAATCAGGGTCCTCATCAGTTTGATATCGCACGTTGGGGACTAGACCAAAAACAACATCCTGTAAAAATTCAATCCATGGGAGGATATTTTGGAATTGATCCAAAGGAATGTTCACAAGAAACACCAAATACCCAAACATCCGTATTTGAATATGCTGATGGCAAGATTCTTGAGTTTGAAACACGTGGACGCTACACAAATAGCGAAGCCAATACAAATGTAAAAATCGGGAATATGTTTTATGGTTCAGAAGGCTGGATGGAAATTAACGGAAGCAACTGGAAAGCTTATAAAGGTAGAAGTAATGAACCATTTGCCGGATCAGGAATGGAAATGAGTGCCGCTATTGATGGAGACACAAGCTTTTTAACTGCTCCAGACAGCAAGGGACATTTTGGTAATTTCATTGATGGTGTTCGATCAGGAAACCGCTTTGACCTTAACTGTGATATTGAGAAAGGTTTTATGTCATCAGCCTTACCTATTCTGGCAAATATTGCTCTCAAAACAGGTACAACTTTACGCTTTGATGATGAGTTTGAACGCTTCATAGGTAACGAGGAAGCAAATATGCAGCTCACAAGAAATTACCGGGCTCCATATGTAATCCCTCATCACGTCTAGTTTATTCCTTTCTAACTTCCATAGGATAAGATCAAATTGATCTAACACCTGATTTTACTGACTGTGGCCCAAAAAAACTTTTAGGCCACAGTCAGTAAAATAATGCCAGTACTATCTGTAACAGCTCTTCTTTTTTTACGTCTTCCAATAAATCAAGCCTGTTACTATGATTAAGCACTTCCTTACCTCCGGAGTACGAAATCTGTATAAATACAGATTCTTTAGCGTTTTAAATATCACCGGACTAGCAATTGGCATGGCTGCATCTATTATGATTCTGAGCTGGACTGGTTTTCACATGAGTTTTGATCGCAATTATGAGAATCATGAGAATATTTATCGCGTCGTCCAGCATATAAAATTTGAACAGGACGTTACCTGGGCAATAACTCAGGGCCCCCTTGGGGAAGCTATAACAAATGAAACTCCCGGAGTTAAGAATTTCTGCAGAATGAGAGGGGCAAATTTAGCTTTTAAAACAGATGATAATAATGAATTCCGTGAAAGCACCCTCATTGCAGATCCCTCATTTATCGACATCTTCACAATAAATTGCACCTTAAAAAACAAAGACAATCCACTGAGTAGTCCTGACGATATAGTTATATCAGAAAGTTTGGCGACAAAACTCTTTGGAGAAGAAAACCCAATTGGGAAACAGATAGAAATTCCACGACTAAAGTCACTAACTGTAAGTGGCGTTTTTCCTGACATCCCTAAGAACTCTCATATTCAATATGACGTTTTAGTACATTTTAAGCTTCTTGAAGAATTTGGCGCCGAGGTGGAAATATGGAATAATAGTGGATACTACACCTACCTACTACTTGACGAATCAGCTAATCCTAAGGATGTACGTCAACAAATTGAGAATTTCTTAGATGATAAACCAACCCTCGAAGAGGGAACAGTCCTCGACATCCAAAAATTAACTGATATTCACAGAACCACTGATCTGGACTTTGAAAATGCTAGCGTTGTGAGCAATACTTATATTAAATTATTCCTGATCATCGGTGTTTTCATACTATTACTAGCCTGCATAAATTATATCAACCTCGATACTGCCAAAGCAAGCAAACGCTCTAAAGAAATTGGAATCAAAAAAATTACAGGTGCAAAATCAGGATTATTAAGAAGTCAATTTCTTGGTGAAGCATGGATACTTTCTTTTATAGCAATCTTTATAGCTATTATTCTTATCGGCCTGTGCAAACCCCTTTTTCAACAACTAACAGGAATTGATATCCAATTCGACCTGAAAAAGTTCTCAACTTACATTTACTTAATTGCACTCTGGGCAATCACCGGATTGCTAGCTGGAGGGTATCCAGCACTGTATTTAGCAAAGATTAAGCCGATTTCGATCATGAATGGACGAGGATTATCAGCCAAATCAGGATCATCACTTCGCACTTTACTGGTAATATTTCAATTCTGTCTGGCCATTCTGTTTATTATTGGAACCTTAACAATTTATAGACAGATTAGCCACATGAAAACAGCAGATCTTGGCTATGACAGGGAGAATATCGTGTTTTTTTACGCATCTCAGGATTTGCAAAGCTCTTATGAAAGCCTGGAGGAGAAACTAATGAATAATCCAAATATTGAATCAGTTTGTCTGAGCTCGGCTCCACTTGACAACATGTACAACTTCAGCAATAGTCTGTGGCACTGGCCCGGGCAAGATCCTGATAAACAAACTCTGTTCAGGTGTGTGAACATCGGATTCAATTTTTTCGAAACCCATGGCATGGAAATAGTTGAAGGCCGAGCACCATCAGAAGATATGCAAACAGATTCTGCTTTCAGTATAGTTATTAACGAAGCTGCTGCTAAGATGATGAATCTTGAGAATACTGTCGATACCAGAATAAGATACGGCAATAGCAACACTGCAGTTAACATTATCGGAGTAGTTAAAGACTTTCACTTCAGATCATTACACCAGGAAATTGAGCCACAGATACTGATAATTCGTCCCTCAGCGTGTAATATTGTAACATGCAGATTAAACGGATTCAACATTGCACAAACAAAAGAACAAATTGCAGAAATAGCAAATGATATCGTGGCTGGCGATCCGATACGTATGCTCCACCTAAATGATATTCTGGAGAATGCCTACCAGGACGATAAAACTACCGGGCGCTTGCTTATCCTTTTTACTTCACTATCGATATTAGTCTCGATACTCGGGCTTATCGGACTCATGGCTTTTGTTTCTGAACAAAGAATACCTGAAATAGGCATTCGAAAAACTCTCGGGGCGTCAAATCGAAGTATACTGAAACTTTTTACCTGGCAATATATGCGACTAATTCTGCTATCTATAGTGATTTCATGGCCAGTAGCATATTTCGGAATTCAGATCTTCCTGCAACACTATCCAAATCGAATAAACATGCCCTATCTGGATTTTGCTCTTGCAGGTGCAATTGCAATTGTATTTGTCCAGATTACTCTGACTATTGTATCACTCAAAACATCCAGAAAAGCAGCAGTTACCTGTCTGAGACATTATTAATTCAATGTCTGGTTAAGGATTACAAATCAACATCCAACCGACGTAAGTCTGACTCGCTAACTTCTCCGATTGCAGAGTATCTTCTTAATAGATAATATTCCTCTAATAGTTTGTCTAATGGAACTACAGTATTTTTACCTTGGAACTTGGTTTCCTTTTCGTTTAAAAATCTGCCAGGCAATTCATCAAGCATACCTGCCGGATTCATCCTGAAATCCATCCACCTTTCAAGCTTGTTAATTCTCTCACCGGCCCGAAGAATTCCTTTTTGACTCATCTTTATTCCCGTAAGACCAGTATACAATTGACTCAAACCAGCCCAATTCATTAAGAGCTGACTAAGACGAGGAAAGAAAGCAACGACCGGACGTAATAAAACAGGAGGAATATACTTTGGAACCGGGTACTCAGCTAATATTCCATATCCGGTAAACTGACAAATTTGCAAAGAATTCATAGCAGCGAACAAATCTTCATAAAAAATAGCCCATTCAGCCTTGCCTTTTAGGGATAAAGGCTTCATATATGGAAACAAAATCTCCATCCCCACCAGATATGAACCAAGATGACAACCTCCCCGGTTAGCAACTGCATATGATAATCCCTGCCCCCAGGCAGCTCTGGGATCATAGGCAGCTACCTCTAAGCCTTTCACCTGTATAGCAAAGTCACTGCCACCATACTTTTCACTCAACCATCGTGAGCCCATCGCCAATTCCCTGCCCTCCCCTCTCAAATAAGCTATATCATTGATAATCTGGCTAATATTATCAAATTTCCCAAACTCTAATTCCGACTTTCTGATACCTTTCTCAGCAGCCTCCATTGCCCATGCCAGAGTCCCCCCAACAGAAATTGTATCCATCCCCAGGCTATTCATCAAATCATTCCACTCAATAATCAGATCTGTATCATAATTTTCAATATTACTCCCGAACATTCCATTGGTCTCATATTCTGGAATTTGATGCAGCTTTCCATCTTTATAATGCCCTTTATGTCCACAATTTATTGAACAATGCCGGCATGATGAAGACCTGGTCGTATAACGCTCAGCCATGGCTTCTCCAGATGTTTGCTCAACTGCCGGATGATAACGATCACGGAAATTTCTTACCGGTGAGTATCCTGATTTAATACCAAAACGTACACCTGCATTAGTGCCATATAATCTATAGCTTTTCAGAAACTCACTTCTGTGAATATACTTCTTCAACTTCTTAGTTGCCTTCTTAAAACCTGCCGGATGAACGGGCTCCATTTTATGAGAAAAGCCCCGGGCAACAATAGCTTTCACTTTCTTCGAACCCATAACTGCACCTAATCCTCCTCTTCCGGCAAAGCGATGACCAGACTTAATACTAGCCATTAAAACACCTGCCTCTCCTGCCGGTCCAATAACTGCAGAAGCCTCCCTGGCACTCATTGACAAGGCCTTATCAAGCTCCTCAGTATTCATCCCCCATAATTCACCAGCCTCAACAAATTCCACAGAATCATGATTAAACTTTAATACAACAGGATCGGGAGACTTCCCTGTCAGTATTACTCCGTCCCAACCAGCAGTTTTACATGCTTCACCAAAAGGTCCTCCACAGGATGAGCCAAATAACAAGCCCGTAAGAGGAGACTTTGCATAAACCTCAAAACGAGCAGAACAAGGTGCTCCAGTTGATAAAATAGTACCCATGGCAAAAATCAGAATATTCTCCTCACCCAGTGGGTCAATATCCGACAGGCCTTCTTTCAAATGATCGTAATAAATCTTCAGGGCAAGTCCTTTCCCTCCCAAATATTTTTCCCTATCCTTATCAGATATCTGGTAAACCGACCAACTATGATCATTCAGGTTTATTTTCAGATACTTATTGTTAGTTCCATTAACTTTCTTCATAACTGTACCTCCATCCTGATAGCATCATATTGGCAATTATCCAAACACCAGTTGCAACTAATACAATCTTTCGCGGAAGATAAAACAGCATAATTTTCTGTTAGTGGCAGATCCTCCGAAAACATTGTCAATGAAGGAGTCGGACAAACCTCAACGCAACTTTCACAGGCCACACATTTTTCTCTCACAATTGTCGGACGCAACCATGCAGATTTCTTGAGCCTTTGAATAAGCATACCATCCTCAGTTTGAATTGCCAATGCCGGACAAACACGTCCACAAGCCTCACAATCAATACATAGTTCAGCATCGATCACATGTAATTCATCGCGATTACCTGTGATTGCATCCACGGGGCACACCTTAACACAAGCTGTACAACCCGTACATAAATCAGTAATGAAGCAGCTCATAAGTTTAATCTAGTTTTCTCAAATATAATGAATAAAGCAGATGTCTGCATATTTGATAAGCGCAAGTGTTATCTTCGCATGAGGCGGGAGGCGGGAGTTGGGATGGGAAAAAGGGACGTGGGGACAGGGGGACAGGGGATAAAAAAATAAGTCAGAAGTTTGAAGTTCTTTTGGAACATCTCAATGTTGAAAAAATTGGCCGTTCTAAAAGGGGTTTAAACTGGAGACGAAGGGAAGGTGGGAGTCGGAGAAAAAAATAAAGACTAAAGAATAAAAAAATTACTCTGAACTAATATACTCAAACTATGACCTTTCGAACTCTGACATTAGCTATTTTCTTACTCGTTTTTATGAGTTGTTCAAAGGATTCCAGCTTACCCAACATTGTTTTCATCTTCGCAGATGACATGGGCTACGGTGATCCCGGCTGTTACAATCCTGATTCAAAAATATTAACCCCGAATATTGACCGGCTGGCTGAGAACGGAATGCGATTTACCAACGCTCATGCACCAGCAGCATGGTGCACACCTTCACGCTACGGATTGCTAACAGGGAAATATCCTATGCGAATTGATATCCGGCAGGCTGGAAAAAATTGTCTCATCGAAGCTGAACAACTGAACCTGGCTTCCTTGCTCAAGTCAAAAGGCTACTATACTGCTTGTATAGGCAAATGGCATCTGGGCTTTGATTCAGTGAATTACAATGAGGGTATAGTAGGCGGACCTGTCGATCGTGGCTTTGACTATTTCTTTGGTATTCCGGTATCACTTGATATCCAGCCCTATTATTACATCGAGAATGACCGTTGTGTTGAAGCCCCTACCCTGCCAATAGAAGCCAGCAATACTGATGGTGTTTCAATCGTACAGGGGGCCTTCTGGCGTAAAGGCCTTGTCGCTCCGGGATTTAAACATGAAGATGTCCTGCCGGATTTAACCCGCAAAGCTGTTCAGGTAATCAATGAACATCATCAAGAAAATAAAAACCAACCCTTCTTCTTGTATTTCCCCCTTCCAGGTCCACATACTCCCTGGCTACCGATAGATGATTTTAAAGGCAAAAGCCAGGCCGGAATGTATGGAGATTTCGTAATGCAAGTGGATTATACAGTTGGAGAGATTCTTAATACACTGGATAAGCTGAAGCTAACTGAAAACACTATTGTATTTTTCTCAAGCGATAATGGCCCGGTATGGTTCGATGAAGATATTGATAAATACGACCACCAATCAGTCTATTTCCTAAAAGGTATCAAATCTGATATGTGGGAAGGTGGACATCGCATGCCCTTCATTGTACAATGGCCAGGTAATACCCCTGAACAAAGCACATCCAAAGAACTCATTTGCTTCACAGATATGCTTGCCACATTTGCTGACATTACTGACACAGAGATAGATCTGTCAGCATATGATAGTCATAGTATTCTGCCGGTCATAACTGGCAACAACGGTTCGGGTCCCATCCGGAAGGAAGTAATAATTGATAATAAAGCCATAATAACAGATGAATGGAAGCTTATTATTGGTCATGGAGGAGATAATTTCAACCGTGCATATTCTCTCTCAAAAGAACGATTCATGAACCTCCCGAGAAATGAAGGAGAATTGTACAAAATTGCAATAGACTCAACTGAATCAAATAACCTCTACACCTCTGAACCTGAAGTAGTCAAAGAATTGAAAGAAAGATTTGAAGAGATAAAAAGACAGAGATAGAACCAAAGGCGAGGGCTTAAGTAAACAGAGTAACCGAGTAACAGAGTAACAGAGGAGCCGAGTTTTATTTGGTTTGTATTACTAACTTGTTTAACTTTGCTGACATGTTTGTAAATAATCAACATCATGAATTCAAATATTGCACAAGACAATTTACTCGATGAAAATGAATCTTTGAAAGTGATCAGAGAAATGATCCAGGTTTCCAGACGAAAACTTGAAAACAATGGAATTCTATTCATTGTTTGGGGTTGGATAATGTTTATCACTAACCTTAAGGAATTTCTAATTGACAAGCTGATAATGACATATCCTATTCATCAGACAATAAGATATCTCATACCAACGCTATTGATTCTGGGAATCATTTTCAGCATTTATACTGCTTTCTTCAAGAAAAAACAAACAAGCAGCTATGTTGGAGTATCACTAAAGTACATGTGGTTCTCCGTAATAGCTGGCCTCTTTCTGGTGAATCTGATTCTTTTTAACCAACTTCAAGAACCTGATTTCACACTCCAAAATCCTATTTTTATGGTGTTGATTGCAATTGCAGTAGTTGTTTCAGGGGGGATACTGCGATATAAACTTCTCATTGCAGGAGGAATTATTTTCGCCCTGTCAGCTTTAGTCTGCTCCTATATGCCACTACAGAGCCAATTTCTTGTCGAGGCTATAGCCTGGCTTATTGCATTCATTATTCCCGGACATATGCTGTATAAAAAACGAGATAAATAGGATCATATGTTTAAAGATCTGGATCCAATATTGCACTCACAGGTAAGACTGGCTATAATGTCAATTCTGATCGGTTTAGAATCAGCTGAATTCAGCTTCCTGCTTGAAAACACCAATACTACAAAAGGGAATCTGAGCTTTCAGCTAAGCAGACTAAAAGAGGCAGGATACATACGAATTAAAAAGTCGTTCCGGGGCAACTATCCCTTAACTACTTGTAAAATATCACCTAAAGGAATCACCGCCTACGAGAAATACGTACAGGCCATATCTGAATATTTTCAAAACCAAACTCATTTTAATAAATAATCATCATGAACGTTTTTGCAAAATCCATCTTAACAATTCTTATTATCATACTAATTTCAGAAACTGCTTTCAGCCAGGAAAGCGGCATCTATTTTGGAATTCATGAGACATGCAAACTAAAAGATCTTCCTGAGTCATTTGCAGTAAAAGCAAAAGAGGTGCTATCTGAAACAGAAAATCCAAAAAACCCGGCAATTATTGGATATATCAATGCAGATGCCGTTGATATTCTTGATGACTTGCAAAAAGATCTGGTTTCTGAAGAGATTGTCCTCAGAACAACTCACTTACTGCAAATTGACAAGTCCAGCTTACTACCGGTAGTTGCAGTAAAACAACGCCCTGCCATCATTATATCTGATATAAAGAAAACTGTACCGCATGAGACTGCTGTTGAGATCCGGTTTACTATGAAAGGGGCAAAGAAATTTGCAGCAATGACTAAAAATAATGTAGGGAAATTTGCCGCCTTCATTATAGGGGATGAAATTATATCTTTACCTCTGATCAATGCTGAAATAAAACATGGAGTTGCGCTTATTGCTGGATTAGCAGATATTGAAACTGCCAAAGAGATATCCGAAAGTTTAAACGCTACTCTGTAACCTGAAACCATACATTCTGTCGGCAGCCCACGTTTGAAAAAGAACTACTATGACGATTATTAAAAGTAATGCCCCGTTTGTCCTTATTCTTTTTGCAATATTAAGCTCTTGCCAGCCAAAAAGTATTGAACTGGCTGGTAGCTGGAAATTTCAAACTGATCCCGGTGATGTGGGCGTCAGCGAGCAGTGGTTCTCTTTGCCTCTGAGTGGAGAAATCACTTTGCCAGGATCAATGGTAAGTAATGGTCTTGGTGATGATATTACAATGGAAACCAAATGGATAGGAGGAATAAGAAATCCTAATTGGTCAAAGCACCCAAACTATGCTCCATATCATGACCCTCAAAATATCCGCTTTCCGTACTGGCTGCAACCTGACAAAAAATATTATGGGGCTGCCTGGTACCAAAAAACAATTAGAATACCAGCGACCTGGACAGGAAATCCGCTGACTATTTCTCTGGAACGTCCGCACTGGGAAACAACCATGTGGATAGACAACGAAAAAATTGGAACACGTAATAGTCTGGCCACTCCTCATGAATATATCCTGCCGGATGGGATTCAGGGTAGAAACCATATCCTTACGATCAGGGTTGATAACCGGGTTAAAGAGGTGGATGTTGGTCAAAACTCTCATAGCATATCAGATCATACCCAATCAAATTGGAATGGAATGGTAGGAGAATTAAAAATTGCTTGTCTGACTACCGCGACAATACAATCAGTTAGAATATTTCCGGATTCAGACAATAAGAAAATCTTTGTTGAAGGAACAATCTTTTATACAGGAACTGATGGACGAAAGGCCAGAATTAAGACCAAAGTTACAGGATCAGGAAGTAAAGTAAAGGGAGATGATATATCCTTAACACTAACGAGTGGGCTCAATCCATTTACTTTCGAAATTAAGCTGGGAGAGAATGCCCTGTTATGGGATGAATTTTCTCCGAATTTGTACGATTTGAAGATGGAGCTGATTTCGGGCAGAGACAATCACATCAAACATGAACAATTTGGTTTACGTAAAATCAAGGCAGGGTCAACAGGTTTGACTCTGAACAATCATCCACTATTTCTACGGGGTACTCTTGAATGTGCAATCTTTCCACTTACCGGGTATCCTTCATGCAATATCGAGGACTGGAAAAGGATTTTTAGCGTAATTAAATCGCATGGACTCAATCATATGCGCTTCCACTCCTGGTGTCCACCTGAAGCTGCTTTTTTTGCAGCTGATGAAATGGGTGTTTATCTTCAGGCAGAATGTTCATCCTGGGCCAACCAAACAACAAGCCTGGGTGATGGTCTTCCGATAGATAAATTCATCTGGGAAGAGAGTAGAAGTATTATGGAAGCCTATGGTAATCACCCCTCTTTCATCATGCTTGCATACGGAAATGAGCCTGGAGGTCGTGATCAGAATGCCTTCCTGACCGAATTCGTAAAATACTGGAAGGAGAATGACTCCAGAAGATTATACACTAGTGCTGCAGGATGGCCACAATTGCCAGTTAATGATTATCACAATGTACCTCAACCCCGCATTCAGGGATGGGGAGAAGGCTTACATAGTGTCATCAATGCACAGGCGCCAAAATCTGATTACGATTGGACTTCAAAATTGCCAGCCGACGGCATAACTGTTGTAAGTCATGAGATTGGCCAATGGTGCGTTTATCCAAATTTCAAGGAAATAGATAAATACACTGGTGTTCTGAAAGCAAAGAATTTCGAATTATTTCAGGAGAGTCTTGAAGCAAACAAAATGGGGCATTTAGCAGACTCTTTCCTTTTGGCATCTGGAAAATTGCAAGCCCTGTGCTACAAGGCTGATATCGAAGCTGCTCTGAGAACTCCCAGGTTTGGAGGATTCCAGCTGCTTGATTTACATGACTTCCCAGGCCAGGGCACTGCTCTGGTAGGGGTTCTTGATCCATTCTGGGAAGAAAAAGGATATATCAGTCCGGAAGAATTCAGCAATTTCTGTAATTCTACCGTTCCTCTGGCAAGACTGTCAAAACGTGTCTTTATTGAGGGAGAGAAGGTTGAAATACCAGTTCAGGTAGCCAAATATGAAAAGGAAGAAGGCACGAAGCAAAAGGCAATTTGGACATTAACGGACAAAGATAACCAGCTTGTTTCAAAGGGGGAGTTTGCTGAACAGCTTATCCCATTGGGAAATGATCATTATCTGGGTACAATTGAACATACTTTCGAAATAATTGACTCTCCGAGAAAACTACGTCTGGAAGTAAGCATCGATGATTTTTCTAATTCATGGGATATCTGGGTTTATCCCAAGATAAATGATCAGCCAGAATCGCAAGTGGAGCTTATCACTCAACTCAGTCCTAAGGTAATATCAAAGATTCAACAGGGAGGTAATTATTTATTAAGCCTTGGCAAGGGAAGAGTATCACCTGATTTTGGCGGAGATGTAGGTGTGGGATTCTCAAGTATTTTCTGGAATACTGCGTGGACAGGAGGTCAGAAGCCTCACACTTTAGGTATTCTCTGTGATCCTCAACACCCAGCCCTGTCAGCATTCCCAAGCGAATACCATTCTAACTGGCAATGGTGGGATGCCATGTCGCATGCTGATGCGATCAAACTAAATGAGCTGCCGCTTGAGCTGAAACCAATAGTCAGGATCATTGATGACTGGGTATCGAACAGAAGGCTGGCGCTGATCTTTGAAGTACAACTTGGAAAAGGCAAAATTCTCATCAGTGGGGTTGATCTTCATAATAATCTGGAAAATCGACCTGAGGCCCGACAATTACTTCACAGTCTGACAAAGTATATTTCAGGCAGCGCTTTTCATCCGGCGGTTACAATTGACAGTAAAGAATTAATACGGATTGTAAAACAATAAGGAATAATAATCAATCGTAATTCCATTATCTTACAGGTTCATCCATATCATCAAATTGTGTTTTAATATTTCAATCATGTCAATTTTACCGCTTTCCTATCTGGCATTATTTTTGTCATACTCATCTCTTTATATTTATATATGTTAATTTATACATTATGTCAACAGGATTAATAATTGCCTTATCTATCACAGTTGTATTTATCGGAATGATAATTATTAACTATCGGAAAATGAAGAACATGCCAGATGTTAAGAGTAGTGCTAAGATTAAAAACCTTAACGCGAAGAATTTTAAAACTCAGACAAAATCGGGATTAGTTCTGGTTGATTTCTGGGCTCCATGGTGTGGTCCATGCAAGATGATGAATCCTGTACTAAATGATTTGGCCGAAAGTGTTGATGATGATGTAACGGTTGCTAAACTTAATGTAGATCAAAATCAGCCTGTCGCTAAGAAAAGCAAAGTTAAAAGCATCCCAACAATGATCCTTTTCAAAGATGGTCAGGAGATAAAAAGATACGTCGGGGCAAAAACCAAGAAATTTCTAATGAACGAGATTCAGAAGGCGGGGCAGGCGGGAATACCCGATTAAAATCGGGATTCGGGAATCGGGAGACGGGAGTCGGAGGACGGGAGTCGGAGGACGGTCCCTCGGTTACTCCGTTATTCGGTTACTCGGTGCTATCTCCTTGATAATCATCCCTTTTCCATTTTACTTATACTTAAGCCTTACGCCCTAAGCCCTAAGCCCTATTTTCTAAGCCCTATTTTCTTGAATAGAGAATCTGAGAAATAGATTTTTCTGTCAGTAAAATGTCTGGGCTGGTCGAAACCTGTCATATTAGCAAAATGAGCAATATCGTCGAAATCATATTTCCTTGACATCTCAACATAAACAGATTCTCCCTGAGTAAATTGAAATTCCTGATCAATTTCTTTAAACCGTACAAGCTGATCACAGTTGCTGATAATATAACTTTTCGCACTACCCTCTATCGGATCATAATTCTCATAATGATCAAATTTCTCATCATTGAAGTCAGCACCCAGTTCGCGATTCATTCTTTGCAATAAATTAAGATTAAATCTTTTGGTTACCTTTTGGCTATCATTATATGCAGCCAAAATAACCCTTGGATCCTTTTTCAGGTCAAAGCCCACTAACAGAGCATCCTGAATGTGGCATCTTGATGACAGTTCCTTAAGAAAAAGAATACTTCCAGCATCTGAATAATTTCCAATATTTGATCCAAGAAAGAGGATCAGTTTTGGCATCTCATCCTCACTGTTTTCCAATTGATCCAATGCCTGATAGTAGTCGGCACAAACGGCATCTATCTCCAATTCTGGAAACTCATCTTTCATATTTTCCCGAACAACTCTGATAGCTTCAGCTGATATATCAATGGGTGTATAAACTGGTTCAATTCCCAATTTATAACACGCCTCTATCAATAATTTAGTTTTAATTCCGTCTCCCGCTCCGAGGTCTATAATTCTTATTCTGGGGGCACCGTTTACGAAAGCTCTGATAATATCCAGGCCCTGATGCTCAAAAATCTCATTCTCGCATTGGCTCAGGTAATACTCCGGCAGGTTCATAATCTCTTGAAAGATACGTGAGCCTTCTTCGTCATAAAAATACTTTGATGGCAGACTCTTTGGCAGGCCTGACAGCCCTTTAATCACATCTGATTTAAAATTCTCTGTCACAATAAAATTATTATTTAGCTAAACGTATACCAGTATATTGCCAGCGTTCATGAGGATGGAAGAAATTACGATAGCTCGACCTGCTGTGTCCTGCAGGTGTAGCAACCGATCCCCCGCGTAAAACCTTTTGGTTAACCATAAACTTCCCATTGTACTCACCCACTGCCCCTTCACTTTTTCTGTATCCGGGATAAGGAGCATAAGCACTCTCGGTCCATTCCCATCTGGATCCCCAGTCAAACAGATGCTGGGATGCTTCCCATTCAAACTCAGTAGGTAAACGAAGTCCTTTCCATTGCGAAAATGCACAGGCCTCAAAGAAACTTATATGACAAAGGGCCTCATTCACACGAACCATTTGCAATCCTGACATTGTGTATCTGTAGAAATCCCCATCTCTATCGAGCCAGTAAAGAGGCTTATCAATTCCCTTTTCATTTATCCATTGCCATGCTTCACTATGCCAGATATCATGACGTTTATACGCTCCGTCGCGAATAAAGTCAATATACTCACCATTTGTCACGAGTCGATCAGCAATTTCAAAACCTTCAATATATACCTTATGGGCTTTTAACTCATTATCAAAGCAGAAGTCCTTACCCTGATATCCAATTGTATGAAGGCCTTCATCGACAGACAAAAAGTTCAATTCGCCCCCCAGCTCTTCACCCTCTGAAAAAGTCTCGGAATAGATTGGGTACAAAGGATTATGTCCAAGAATATATTTTATATCAGTAAGCAGCAATTCCTGATGTTGCTGTTCATGATTCAATCCCAAACGAATTAAGTCTTTAATCCCCTGAGGAATCTCTCCTGCCATATATTTTATCATTGAATCGTCAACATACTTGCGGTAAGTATAAACTTCTTCAACTGTTGGCCGACTCATATCCCCCCTGCTGTGGCGCACCACCCGGTCTCCCGCATAATTATAATAACTATTAAAAAAATAACTGTATAGTGGATTATATTCCTTATGAGTTTTACAATTAGGAATCAGAATAAAATACTCAAAAAACCAGCTCGTATGAGCCAATTGCCATTTCGGAGGGCTTACCAGTTCAATTGGTTGAGGTACATAATCCTCTGTTTTAAGAGGCCTGCAAATTGCTTCAGAATGCGACCGTATGGCACGGTAAGTATCAATCATAGATTAAGTTTATGAGTTTAATACATTTCCAAGCTCATTTTGTTGGAAGAAATCGAATATCAGTCAACATTTTTCATACCTAAAAAACAAACATACATATTATATAGCATTCCTTAAATTAATAATAATCACTAAGTTTGACTACAAATAATTTTAATGTTTCGAAAATCAAACACTTATGAAAAGAGTAATTGGATTGCTATCCCTAATGATTGTAGTTATTGCTGTTGCTGTTCTATGGACAAAACCATTTAATCAAACTAATGATGGTGATCAACTGGCCAGACTGAAGCCAAATGACTGGATGCTCATGCAAAGGATGTACCCGCATAATGCGATTAATCCTGAAGCCTATGAACAATCAAGAAAACAAGCTATTCAGACCAGAATTGAGGCAGCCAGGTTTAAAAGTGACCAGCAAGACTGGGAACTTGTAGGACCACATAATGTTGGAGGCCGTGTAAATGATATTGAGATGCATTCCACAGATCCTGAAATCATTTATGCCGTCGCTGCATCAGGAGGGATATTTAAATCTCCGGATAAAGGTATTACATGGAATCAAATATTTGAAAATGAGTATACCCAGTCAATGGGTGATATGGCCATTGCTGAAACTGATAAAAATACCCTGTATATCGGAACCGGTGAACCTAACGGAGGTCAGGGTTCGGTCACTTATGATGGTTACGGAGTTTTTAAATCTACCGACGGTGGCAGTACCTGGCTTCAATCAGGTTTAATAAACGCAGGTGGTATAGGTCGTGTCGAAGTAGATCCCACAAACGCTGATCGTGTTTTTGTGGCAGCCATGGGGAATCTATTTTCCACTAATCCGCAAAGAGGTGTTTATCGCACAAACGACGGAGGCCTGAGCTGGGAAAACGTATTGTTTATCAACGACTCAACAGGTGCCATTGACCTCTGCATCAATCCAACAAACCCAAATATCATATATGCAGCAATGTGGGAACGTGTTCGCGGGCCCTATCACAGAACCTATGGCGGCCCGTCTTCAGGCCTGTTCCGTAGTTCAGATGGTGGAGATACCTGGGAACAGCTTAGCAACGGTTTACCATCCGGAAGTTTAGGCAGATTTGCAGTGGATATCTCAAAATCAAATCCAGACATTCTGTATGTGAGCATTGCCAAAACAAACGGATTCTTCGAAGATGTGTATAGAACCTCAGATGGTGGCGATACCTGGACCGATTTGAATTCAGGTATCAGCGGATCATCATATACCTGGTGGTTCAGTAAAATTCAGGTTCATCCAAACCTGCCGGATGT
>Ga0233437_1000323_pt1 | contig 112966 bp, 111 predicted proteins | sample SI_122_August201_FD_182714 | JGI IMG/M metagenome (GOLD analysis project Ga0233437, IMG submission 182714) | Seawater microbial communities from Saanich Inlet, British Columbia, Canada - SI_122_August2016_200_MG | ecosystem: Environmental > Aquatic > Marine > Inlet | place: Canada: British... | reverse complement strand
AAAACTCACACTCACGATGAGTGCTAATCGGGCAGTACAAAATGATCTTCTACATTTTCTAAACGTGTTGCAAAAAACTGGTTGATTATGGAAGAAAACTTGTCAAATTTTATGCAACGTTAGGGTATACTGATCTACCCACATAGCATAACTTGGATCATCAGCAAAGCATAGGGTTTAAGGGATTAACTCAACTTTCGGGATCCATATTGTCGGGAAATGAATTATTTACTCTCCAATAGGCGCTTGGGGTTCGGATATTGTCTTTCTGTATTTGCGGTAGCACAGGATACTCGTCGGCATCAGCAAAACCCCGCTGACACCGACAATGAGGTTATGGGAAACAAAGGACATTAAGAAACCGCAGACAAGCACTGCCAGGGGAATCGATATGTTTCCCACCGAAGAGACTAACCCGAACACCCTTCCCATCATCTTCTCATCCACATCTTTCTGAAGCAGGCTCCGAAAGCTGGTTCCGGCAAAAATAACACCCCCGCCCATGGCAAGAAACAGAAATAGAAACGGCATCACCGTTCTTTGGCCGGCCAGATGAACGCCGCTTATCAACAACATCAAAATGCCGATAATAAAGACGCTTCCGAAAAGGACCACCACCTCTTTGTCGTTTATACCCCGAATGCTGATAAACAGGGCGGCGATGATCGTACCGAGACCGAAAAAGGTTTGAATAAAGCCGATGTTTTCAGCCCCGCCCCCCTTCAGCCCCATTGCAAAGACAGGAATAACGGCTTCGATGGACCCTACAAAAAAATGGATCACGCCCACCATTACAAGGATTACCATCAGATGTTCTTTCCGATATACGTACCGGCACCCGTCAAGGATATCATCGGTAATTTTCTTCCGTCCCGTCTCTTGAGCCGTCTGCTCAGGAATCCGGATAAAGCTCTCAAATCCTGCAGAAAAGAGGTATGAACCTGCATTGATCATGAAAACAGGCAGATACCCGGCCCATGCCACCGTGATACCGCCCAGCATCGGGCCGATAATCGTCGAGATGCCGCTTACAAACTGGGTCTGGGAGTTGGCCCGGGTCAACTGGTCCCGGGTGACAATCTGAGGTATAATGGCAGGGATGGCCGGATCAAAAAAAGCCGTACAGACCGAAAGCAGGAGCTGTGCTGCAATCAGCACCGGAAATGAAAGGGTATCGAAGTGATACAACACACAAAGTACCGCTACGATCAACCCTCTGATTGCATCTGCCCAGACGATGATGGCTTTACGGCTGTATCGGTCCAGAAACGCCCCGGAGACAAAGCCCAGAAGCATGCCCGGAAAAATCGAACAGAAGAGCACCAGACCCATTTTTGCCGGAGAACCCGTAGTCTTCAACACCCAGAAGGCCACGGCCAGCATGTGGAATTTATCACCGATTTGAGAGACCAGCTGTCCGGCCAACAGCAGCCCCAGATTTCTGTTCATGATTGATTTCCTCACAGGAGGTTTTGAAAGTAGGATTTATCGAGGTTTTTTTTCAAAAAGTTTATGGCTGTTTTCGGCATCCAAGTCCAGGTCATAGACCTTTTTGATTTCCCGGATCTTCTCTAACATCTTGTCGTTAAACGGCGCCTTGCCTTCGAATGCATGCAGCACGATGCCTTCGATAAGGTCCCCCAGGGTCATGTCGAGATACTCGGCAAGCGCCTTCAGCACCTTTACCATCCGTTTTTCAACTAGTACCCGAGAGCGTATCCATCCCGGCGCGGATCGGCGCCGGCCATCATCGCCCCGTTTTCCGGATGAACAAAGATCCCCTGACCGCCGCCCACGGCCACGGACCAGTCCCCCGGCAGTGTGATGGTGTGTCCCCGGCGCTCCAGTTCCGCGCGCACATCACGGTCGACACGGTCCTCCACCACCACCTCTTTTCCAGACATGACCCTAAACCGCGGCGCCTCGATGGCCTCCTGGACATTCATTCCGAAGACCAGGGCATTGACGAGCATCTGGGCCGTGGTCTGGAGGATGCCATAGCTTCCCGGGGTGCCGATGGAAAGACACAGTCTGCCGTTTCGAAACACCTGGGTGGGGCTCATGTTGCTTGCGCTGCGTTTTCCGGGTGCGATCAGGTTCCTGCTGCCGGCAGCAGGGTCAACCTCAAACCAGTTAACGATGTTGTTGAGCAGAATACCCGTCTTTCCGGCAACCTGCCCGCACCCGAAGGCATTCCCCAAAGTCTGGGTGATGCTGACCACATTTCCCCCTGCATCGGCTGCACTCAAATGGGTGGTTTCACCGGAGCGGAACTCCGAAGGCCGGCCGGCGTCGATGGCCCCCGGAGGCGCCGTCGTGGTGGCGCGCTCTCCGGCTACCACCGCTGCTTTCTCCGGGTTCAGGAGTGTGCGCCGATGATCTGCATAGGCTTTGCCCACGATATCCCACATGGGAATATCTGCCATATCCGGGTCCCCGCAAAACGCGATACGATCGGTGACCGCCAGTTTTACGGCTTCGATGAAATGGTGCAGATAGGATGCAGTGTTGTGCCCCATGCCGGCCAGATCGAACCCTTCGAGGATATTTAATGTCTCCAGGATCTGGAAGCCGTTTGAATTCGGACAGGTGGTATAGATGGTATAATCACCGAAACTCGTATGCAGAGGCGCCTCCCATCGTGGCCGGTAGCGGTTCAGATCTTCAATGGTTATGAACCCGCCCCGGCCGGCGCAGAATTCGGCAATCTCTTGACCCACGGCCCCTTCATAAAATTCCGCCATGCCGCCCTGGGCCAGGGCACTCAGCGAATCGGCCAGAGCCGGCTGGCGGAAGATATCACCCGGGCCGAGAGTTTTTCCGCCGGGCAAAAATTGAGCCGCCGCCTCTTTTTGCATTTCCAGAAGATCGCGATTGCCTTCAAAAAAACGGGCGCTTAAAAAACTGATGGGATAACCGTCGCGGGCAAGTTCAATGGCGGGTGCGAACACCTCCTCCCGGGACAGCACGCCATAGGCCTGGTGCAAGGTCAGCCACCCGGCAGGGTTTCCCGGCACAACAGGTGCTTTGATTCCGACCGATTGTTCGGCTCCTGTATAGGCTTCCGGAGAGACTGCCAGGGGAGCGCATCCGCTGAAATTGAGCATCCGGGGCGATTTACCGCCGAAGCTCACCAGCGCAAACCCGATGCCGCCCATGCCGGACATATACGGTTCGACTACATTGAGTGCGGCTGCAGCGGCAATAACCGCATCCACTGCATTTCCACCCCGCCGTAACATCATCAACCCGGCCTCAGAGGCCAGGCTGTGGGCTGTGGCGACAACGCCTCTTCGCCCCATAATAACGGGCCGATGCGCCGTAAGCGGCCCTCCCTTGGGTAGTCCTGCCATGATGGTCCTCTCCTCTTTTTAAAAGCAGCTGCGACCGTCAATAATTGCGGCAGCCGCGCACAGGTTCTTTAAAAAAAAGTTTCAGTAAAATTATTCTGTAATAATCTAAATGATAAAAAAGGATTTGACAACTGAGGATGCAGTGACTTCAGGGCAAAGGTTCGGGGTCTTGGGAATAAATGAACGTCCAACATCGAACGCCCAACATCGAACGTCGAATGCGGAAAGCGCTTCGCTTTATCTATTTTAATACAAGCGGGCCGCTATCTGTGACGCGCCCATGGGTTCTGAACTCAGGGCCTAACGACTCAGCCGGATCGAATTTTAAAGGGTAGATCTGCTCGCGCAGCGCAGGCGCTTGCGCCGGGTGCTGTTCAGTCTTTTATAAATTGACAGAATACATTATTCGAAGTCGGAGTCTTCGCTACCTGGACGTTCGATGTCGGAGTCTTCGCTACCTGGACGTTCGATGTCGGAGTCTTCGCTACCTGAGCGTTCGATGTTCATTGGGTGCGCGTAAATCTTCAATCGCAGAAGGAATATTTCTGAACACGGAATCCAAATGCGTTTGCCCTGGCAGTGACTTTTCGGATTACGGCCACAACCCCTTTTTCTTGAGCATCGGAACCGGATCGATGAGGTGGCGGGAAAACCAGCTCCTGTCGACATCAAATTTAAAGGCCAGAGCCAACAGCTCTGAAAAATGAAATATAGGTACTTTGGTATCGAGTGTGCAGCGAATCTCAAGATTTAGGTGACACATGGCGCATGCGGTTACAATACAATCGGCCCCGGAATCGACAGCACTCTGAACGATCCGATTCACCATCGGTTCCACAACCTCTGGGCTTGACACCGACAAAAAGGTGCCGCAGCATTTTGCAGACTCATTCCATGGCAGCGGTTCGGCACCGCATCGCTTCAATATCTTCTGCATCAGGCCATAATAGCTTTTTTCATTTCGCAGTGAAGGGGGCCCTGCAAGCATGCATCCGTAATAAGGTACAAATCGCAACCCAGAGAGTGCGGCATCCGGAAACTGATCGGATTCTTTATCCAAGAGTTCGAATAGATGAAGGATTTTCAGATTGCCATCAACCGGACGTTGCCACCGTTGCCCGAAGTCGTCACTTGCCGCCGCATCTGTCTCTAAACGGATTTGCGTCTGTCGAAGATTCAGCATACAGCTTGGGCAGGCCACGAGTAGAGGCATTCCTTCAGGTGCCAGAGACAGGGTCCGGCTTGTCAAACGGAAGGCAAGATCAGAGTCGATGCTGTGTGCGGAAGAGCTGCCGCAGCAATTCCAGTCTTTAAGCTCGACAAGGCGGTATCCCAGGTTCCTGCAAACCCGGACCAGTGCCTGGTTGCTTTCTTTGGCACTGGTTGCAAGAGAGCATCCCGGGAAATATGAAATATCCGTAAGTTCCTGTTGATCAGGCATATTCACGTCAATGATTTAGAAAAAAGTTTTTGGATCTGATCCGGGTCTTCTATCCTGGAAGGCTTCAAATCGAGTTTTCGTTTCGTCAGCATCTTCAGCCCCACTTCCATGTCGGAAAAAAAATCCCGCTGGCGCAGTTTATAGCGCATCATGATCTCCAGTTTGTGGGTTCGACCGTATCGGCGAAGGGAATTTAGCACCTCATGATGAAAATTCAATATACCCGGCTCTGAGATCTGAACACCTTCCTCAATCGCTATCTGGCGCAACGCGTCCATCATCGCGGAGATATCGATGGCCATGGGACAGGCATCGGAACAGGTGTGGCAACTCACACAGAGCCAAATATCCGGAGATTCCAGGGCTTCTTTCTTATAGCCGAGTTGGAGAAGCCGGATGATGCCGTTTGGCCGATATTTCATCGCATGAGATACCGGACAACCCGCGGCACAGCACAGGCACTGGAGACACCGGCGAAAGTTATCACCGGAGCGTCGGACAACCTCATTGCCAAACGCAACGTCCGGTTTAAATATCGCCCTTTTTGTCTTTTCGGATGACATTTTTTTCATGTTGACGACTATATCACGTATCCCTGCTGTATGGCATTGACTTAGGTCAATTTCATCGACCCTGCCGAAAAAACAGATTCACGGTGGGATCGATTCTCTGTTGACAATATTACCGGATCGATGCGATGTTTTTTACGAAAATCGAAACGAAAGGATAAAAGCATTGAAATTAGGAACGCAGAAAAGTGTTGAAGAAAAGCTTGAAGGATATCATAAATTCTGGAAACTCGAAGATGTCGACCGCCCGATAATCGGATTCGATGTGGGTGGTTTTTTCCCGTTTCAATGGTTCAGCGCCCTGGGCGATATTGAAGAGACCGACTTTTTGCAGCCGCAACATCTGATTGTCGAAAAATACCTTGAAGATTACACAAAATTATATGCACGCTCCTCCAGCGTCAATGACGATCTGATAAAAGGCGTCTCACCGATCCCCGCAATCCCCTGGATGGAGGCGATGCTCGGGTGCCCGGTGGAAATATCCGGAGACAGCATCTGGGGAAAAGAACGGAATGCCGGCTGGGAAGAACTGGATGGCCTTAAACTTGATGACGACAACGCGTGGCTTCAAAAATATCTGGAATTTCTAAAAGCGCTGGTGAGAAATGCCGGAGGTAAATACCCCGTCAGCCAACCGATCCTGAGAGGCATCAGCGACATGATCGGCGCCCTTCGCGGAAACAATCAGGCATTGTTCGATACGATGGAGTCGCCGGATCGGATCAGAGACCTGGCCGCGAGGTGTACCGATGCCCTCATCAAGGTCACCCGGAAACAGTATGAAACCATTGAACCCTATCACGGCGGATACCTCATCGAGCAGTTCGGCATGTGGTCGCCCGACATCATCGTCCGCCTCCAGGAGGATGTCTCGGCGGTCTATTCGCCCCAGACATACTGCGACCTCATTCAGGATTTTGACCGGCAGGTGGCGGATGCCTTCCCCTACTGTTTGATTCACCTCCACAACTCATCGCTCTTTCTGATCGACTATTTCCTCGAGGTCAAAGGAATCGATGTGTTCCAGATCAACCGGGACCTTGTGGGGATGAGCACCGAAGATATGATCCCTTACCTGCAAAAGGTCCAAAACCAGAACCGGCGGCTCTTGATCCGTGGCCCCATGAGTTTTGAGGATCTTCAGCTCATGAAAAAAAGCCTGGCCCCTGCCGGGCTGATTTTACAGATCGTTTTAAACAACACCGACAGGGTCGGGGAGTACAACGAATTTATCAATGGGCTCTATTAGCTGGGATATGACTTGACCACCTGAATAATCTCCCGCACAAATGCACACTCGCATTTTGCCGGACACGATCTCAGCTCGTCTTCCATCAGGCAATAGCCGGGGCATTTCTCCGTTCCGGTGGCACGTCCCTGGAAAATGGGACCGTTGTATAGATCCTTGAACTCACCGGCCTGTATGGCCAGGGTAGTCCCACAACTATGGTTGAACAGAAAAATTCCGGTTGTCAGTTCTTTAAACCGTACCTGGTAGCCGATGATTACGGTGGTTTGATCCCAAAGAAAAGCATCCCGGGAGCGCCATTGAAATCCGCAGGATGTGCATTGTTTAAAAATCGGGCGTTTATTCCTTTTAGAGTCCATAATCGATTCCCCGAATCGTGCCATAGCAGAATCAGGGAGCTGTCAGCAATCGGTGAATTCATCTGCAGATTGCCGACAGCTCAACACTGACAGGTAATTTACGCCGGCCATGCCTGCATGCATCCGTCCACCCTTAAGATCTGTCCACTGACGTAGCTCGCCTTTTCCGAGGCCAGGAATTCAACCACCCGGGAAATCTCTTCGGGCTGGCCGTAGCGGTCCAGGGTATCGCCGGTCACCATTTTCGCGTCTTCATATGTTCGACTGGCTTTCCATCGTTCCGTTATGATATCTCCCGGGGCGATGGCATTGACATTGATATTGAACGGTTTCAGCTGAACCGCCAGACACCGCGTATATTCATGCATGCCGGCTTTGGCCGTGGCGTAGATGACGGAACTCTCTACCCCGGCAAGCCCTGCGACACTTCCGATATTGATGATCTTTCCGGATTTTCGCGCCATCATCTCCGGTGCGACCGCACGGCAGCAGAGGATACAGGTGATCAGGTTCCGGTCCAGTACCATCCGGATATCCTCAAAAGAGATAAAAACAGCATCATTTTTTTCAGGCTTTCCGGCCAGAGGCGCCTGGAGCCCTTTGGTCCCCACATCGCCACCGGCACAATTAACAAGAATATCGATGGTTTCAAACGCCTCATGGATCTGCCCCACCACCTGTTCAACCACCGGTTCCTGGGTCAGATCACCATAGACCGGCAGGCAGGAAACGCCGTATGCCTCAGAGGTGCTCTTGGCGACGTCTTCAAGCGATCCGCCCTCATTAAAGGAACGGGGAGATTGTGGGTGGGTCCCGTGTAGAACCACGTTTGCACCGGCTTCTGCAAATTGAGCGAGTATGGATCGGCCGATACCCCGGGATGAGCCGGTCACCCAGGCGGTCTTTCCTGAAAGATGTCTGTCTTGTGCTGTCATCATGTCTCTCCTTTGATATTTTCAACAATATACTTCAAGTGTGCCGAACCGGTGCCGCAACAGCCGCCAAGAATTTTTACACAATATTTCCTGTACAGTTCAAGCATCCGGTCGCCCCAGTCGGATATCTCATCAACGCGCAGGGTTTCCGAGCCGTCCAGTTCGCTGTGGTCAAGGGAAGATGCATTGGCCTGGAAGCCGATCAATCGCTTAAAAACGGATTCCGGCTGCTCGGAAGCATTTAAAAATGAAGGATAGGAGCAGTTGATCATATAACCCGACGGCGGGTTGTCACACATGGAATCGATGGTATCGATGGCGTAAGCAAGGCTGGTACCGTCCAGAATCCGTCCGGTTCGATCAATGACAAAGCTGATTATGTATGGAATACCGGTCCGTTCCATGGCTTTGGCGATTCCGGCAGCTTCGGTGAAAGCCGGCAATGTCGCCGCAAGCAGAAAGTCCGCCCCGGCCTCGACCAGTCGGTCGATCTGCTGCAAATGATAGGCCGTTGCCGCCTCTTGCTCCAGGCACATATCCGGACGATAACAGTCGTTTTTACACCCCACAAGTCCGCCGATAAAAATATTTTTCTGCCAGGGGCCCCATTCACCTCTGAGGTCTTTTAGAAATTTGACCGCATCACCGTTGACATCGCTTTTGATCCCGGCCTCTAAAAGGCGTTCAGACCCGGCCCGCCAGGTCGGGGCGCAGATGATGACAGGGACATCCGCATCATGGGCGACGGCGATAAACTCACAATACAGAGAAGACAGGACACGCCGGCCGGCCGCATCGTAGATAAGCAGGGCGTTTTCAAGATCCGGGTGCAAAGAAACTTCATCAGACCGTTTGCACGCCTCGATCACAGCCGCTTCAGACAGAATAAAATCTTTTTCCAAAAGCGTTTCTATAAAATTCACGATAAACCGCCGTCGATATGATAATGGTTCGGTTATAGGTTCAGGCTGTAGGCTAAAGGCTGTTAGTCTACAATGCCTTCCGATAGATCAGAAGCACCACTTCATCAGCTAATTCAAACGCTCTGAGTTTCGAATGACCACGCATCCCTCCCGTGATACCTCAGCCTAAATGTCTACAGCCTATCTACCTGCTTCGCTACCGGGCATTCTAATCGGCTCCGAACAGCGGCGGCAGTCTGATTTTTCTTTTTCCCCACCGCAGCACCCCACCGGCGATGATTTATCACCGGGCGGCTTTTTTGTCGACATCACGAAGATAAAAAAAGCAAAAACAATTACCCCCGCGCCGAATATGATGAGATATTCAAACATATATGCATGCGCGATGATTTTTGCATTTTTCACTGGCGCCTTCGCAGGCCTCAAGAGAAGAGGGGCAGCCGCTGATCCCTTTTCCTTTGACGGAAAGAACAAGATCGAATGCTTTTTCGACCGCTTCTCTCCCCCCTTCGATTGAAAAGGTCGTGGCCCCTTCGGCCCCTTCGATGCCGCCCTTGCCGACAATGGTGCAACAGACCTCGGAAAGTACTTCAATGGCATCGGTTTCGGTGATGATTCTACCGGTGATCGGGGTCAGCCCGACGGCCATTCCCATGGCGCGGTCAACGTTTTTTCGGCCGGTTTTTGAAATAATCTCATTCAGAGATCCGGGTACAAATTTTTCCCAGCCCGCAGGGACGAGCACATGTTTTATCTCCGCCATGAGCCCTGAAATGATTTGTCCCGGTGCCGAACCGAGGGCGGAGCCGTACATCATCGCCGCATTGCCGAGCCCATCGAAGGCATTGGCGCCGATAACGGCAACATCTTGTCCCGTCATCTTTTCAATGGTTTCAAAAAGGCAGTCGTCCACACCGGTAAACCGGCCCTTGTGGATCAGCGCACTGTGAAACCCTTCACCAAGATTTTTGGCGCCCCGGGCCCCTGAGGGATTGATTCTGCCGGAGATGCGCAACGGCTGGCCCACCAGTTCCTGGGAGACGGCGGATACGGTGGTGCCGCCTTTTAGAAATATCTTGCCTTCGTCAAAGGCCTTCCGGACCTCGGGAAGATTTGCGATACCTTTTGCGATGATCCACTTGGCCTCATTGATGGTCAACGTTACCTGTACATTCATACGGTTCTCCGATTTTTATTTGGGTTGGAATCGATTTGCAGCAGCAATATAGTGATTCTTAATGGTTTCTGAAATCGGATGTCAAGATTTATCACGATTCTATAAGCTTGACAAAGGTCGGTCTTTCCAACTAATTTGAGCCCACATAGGCCGCCTCACAGAGACGGCGGGTTCCTTTCCGGTTGAGAGAGGGTCGGTGCTTTCGTTTTAAGTGGAACAATCGTATCATTGCCCAAAGCAGGTTTCCCTTTGATAAGGGGTGGTTGAGGCTTCTTAACCCAGAACGCTGAACTTAGAACCGCTTAACCTATATTTTAATCATGGAGGTATGTGATGTCCGAACAGATGACACCCCGCGAAAGAGTGTTGACAGCATTGAAAGGCGGCACCCCGGATCGCGTTCCCTGGGTGGAAAGCTATGTACACGGCAGCCTTGTTAACAAAATCCTCGGCCGGGAGGTGGTGCCCGTAAACGGGGCCCGGTTCGCTGCAGAAATTCACGAAAAACTCTGCCTCGACAATATAACATACGACTTCCGCCCTCCCATTTACGCTGAAAAAGAGATGCGGGGGGATCTCGAAATGATAAAGACACCAAAACTGAAAAACTGGGAAGACCTCGAGGCCATGAAAAAATGGCTGCCCGACCCTTATGACGATGCTTTTTATAAAAACGCCGAATCCCTGTTAAAACAGAAAGGGGAATATGCAGCGGTGGTCGGTGTCCGTCTGGGGATCAGCAATGTCTATAACAGCATGGGGTATGAGGACTTTATCTTCGGTCTCTATGACAACCCGGAATTTGTCACCGCCTGTTTTGAAACCTTTGGCGACTGGTGCAGCCGCGTCATCGAAAGAGTCAATGAAATGGATTTTGATCTGGCCTGGATCAGCGAAGACATCGCCTTTCAAACCGGACCCATGGTGACGGTGGAGCAGTACGAAAAATACATCTTCCCCTATGCCAAAAAGGTCGCAGACAAGATCCGGCATCCGGTGGTATACCATTCAGACGGCGACTATATGCCGGTGCTCCCCTTTATCTTACAGTACAATCCCAGCGGCATCGCCAACCTGGAACCGCCGGTCATGGATATCTTCAAGCTAAAGGAGACCCACGGAGACAGGGTCTGTCTGGTGGGAAACATCGATCTTCACTACACCCTGACCCGGGGCACCGCAGATGAGACCCGCAGCGAAGTAAAAGAAAAAATCGAGCGTGTCGGCAAAGGCGGGGGCTACATCATCGCCAGCGCAAACGGACTTGCATCCTACTGCATACCGGAAAACGTCCTGGCCATGAACGAGACCATTCTAAAGTATGGATATTACAACGAATAGCTCTCGACGCCTTTGACAGCCGACTGGTTACAGGAGTGCGATTACGGTATTTTTGACGTCTTCGGTCCCGTGTGGCCCGCCGAATTCCATGGGCTGAATTTCTCCGGACGCAAACCCCTTTTCCACCGCTGCCTCGAGCTGCCGGGCAGCGGTGATGCAGGGTTCCGAACCGTTTCGATCACCCAGCCATTCCAGCATCATGGCTGCGGAAAGAAACATGGCAACCGGATTGGCCCTGCCCATGCCGGCGATATCCGGAGCACTTCCGTGGGCAGGTTGGAACAGACCATGTTTTCCCCCGACCTCGGCGCAGGGCGCCATACCCATTCCACCGATGATACCGCCGCCGAGATCGGACAGGATGTCGGCAAACATGTTTTCGGCAACCAGGACGTCGATGTCCCAGGGCCGTCGCACCAGATCCAGTGCCATGGCGTCCACATACCGGTAATCCGGAACAATATCTTCAAACTGTTTGGAACGCTCCGTAAATATTTTTCGAAAAAAAGCATATGCGCGGAAGACATTCGCCTTATCCACACAGGTTACCATTCCCGGGCAGCCTTTCTCCTTTCTCTTCCGTGCGAGGTTGAATGTAAAATCGAATAACCGCTCGCAGTTTGAGCGGGTAATGACAAGCGTTTCTCGGGCTTCGCGATCATCGATGACCTCGCCTTTATTGCGTGAAGCGAAAAGCCCTTCGGTGCATTCACGGATGATGACAAGATCGATCTCTGCTGCCCGGGGATCCCCCAGCGGCATGGGAACATTCGGATAGGCCTTCACCGGTCGGATGCCGGCAAACAGATCGAACTCGTTCCGCATGGTCAAATGGGGGGCGATCTCCGTACCGTCGGCAAATCGTATATCCGGCAACCCCATGGCCCCCAGCAGAATCGCGTCGGCCCGACGCGCCTTTTCGAAATTTTCGTCGGTGATATCGATGCCGAATTCACGGTAAAATTCGGCACCTGCGGGAAGATGCTCCATGGAGAGTTTGAACCCGCCGATACGTTTCTCCAGATGCTGGAGCACCTCAAGACAGGCCCCCATGATTTCATGGCCGATGCCGTCACCCGGCAGTACTGCAATGCGAAATTCGTTTGATGTGTTCATGGTTTTTCCCCTCGTTTAAACCGGCTCGGAAGCAGGGTTTAGATATTGTTTTCCTGTTTACATAGATAACCGGGAAAAATTATTTGCCCAGAATTTTTCGAATTATTTCCGAAAGCTCTCTGATGACGATCGGTTTCATCACAAATCCTTTGATCCCGATGTCGGCTGCGATCTCTTCCGAGATGCGTTCGCTGAATCCGGTGCAGAGGATAATGGGGATGCCCGGTCGGATCGCCATCAATTCTTCAGCCAGTCGATCCCCGGTCATTTTCGGCATGGTAAAATCGGTAATCACCAGATCGTAATCATCCGGATGGTATTTGAATTCGTCCAGCGCCTCAAGGGGGCATGTTTTCGTGGTAACCTCATAGCCCAGTTTTTGCAGCAGGATTCTGCCGAAATCGATGATCGGTTTTTCATCATCCACAAACAGGATCCGTTCGTCTCCCCCGGGCATCGGTAAAACGGTCCTCTCCTCCCCTTTGTCTTCATCGATAATTTTCGGGAAATAGACATTAAAGAGAGACCCTTTACCCGGCTCGCTGTCAACGGTAATCGCACCGCCATGCTCCTTTACAATACCGTGAACCACGGCCAGTCCCATGCCGGTCCCCACATCTTTATCCTTTGTGGTAAAGTAGGGGTTAAAGATATGGTCGAGCATGCTCCGGTCCATTCCGCATCCGGTATCTCTGACCGAAAGTACGACATGTCCGCCGGGCACAAGACCCAGTTCTTTGGATTTGGCAACGTCCAGGCGGACATCCTGAACCCCGATCTCCAGAACGCCCCCGTCTTCCTGCAGGGCATGCAGCGCATTGGTACAAAGATTCATCAACACCTGGTGAATCCGGGTCAGATCCGCCATGATGCTTCCCGGTTTTGTGGATATGTTCTGTTGGATTTCGATAGTGGCGGGAAGCGACGATCTTAACAGCTTGAGTGCTTCTTTTACAACATATTGAATCTGAATCGGCTTCTGCTCAAGTTCACCCTGTCGGCTGAAGGCCAGAATCTGTTTTACCAGATCCCGGGCGCGATAACCGGCCTTTAAAACCTGGTCGATATTACCCCGGGCCTTGCTTTTATCCGGTATCGAAAAGAGTGCAATCTCGGAATAACCGAGGATGGCGGAAAGAATATTGTTAAAATCGTGGGCGATGCCGCCGGCAAGCGTTCCGATGGCTTCCATCTTCAGCGCCTGCTGCAGTTGCACTTCCAGCTGCCCCTTCTCCTTATTCATCCGCTTCCGAACGGTGATATCCTCTCCTGAGCTGAAGGTGCCGACAATGCTTCCGGTTTCATCTTTCAACGGGGTATTGTGCCAGGCCATATCCCGAGTCTCGTCACCTTTTATTCGGATTGGGTTTTCAAAGTACTCAGTCGGCTCCTGATCCCCCGATAAGAGCAGATAATAAGTCTCTCTGACTTTCTCTTTTGTTTCATCGGGGAGAAAATGATCAAACCAGTTTTTGCCGAGAATCTCTTTTTCTTCACGCCCCAGGATCTCGCAACCCTTTTTGTTGACCAGGGTCACCTCACCTTTTTTATTCAGAGCGATAAACATCACCCCTGCAATATCAAGATACATCTGCGCCCGGTCCCTTTCCCGCCGTAGCGCATCCGCCGTCCTTTTGCGCTCGGTAATATCGAAAAACGTCACCACCGCACCGATGATCCGGTCTTGCCGGTGAATCGGATATGACCAGTATTCCGCCGAAAAACTCGTACCATCGGTACGCCACATAATGCCTGTGTCAGAATGGATTCCATGCCCGTTCTGAAATTGAGTTAATATCCGGCACTCCTCTATGGGGCAAGGGTTGCCGTCGGCCGTGGTGTGGTGGATAAGCTCATGCATCTGTTTGCCGACAATCTCGTCGGCATGCCGGTAACCCAGGAGCCGGACACAGGCCGGATTTGCGAAGGTGCAAAGACCTGCCATATCAAGACCGTAGATGGCCTCGGCCGTGGAATCCATCAGCAGACGGATCTGCCGCTCACTCTCCCGCAAGGCATCTTCCGCCCTGCCCCGCTGGGCAACCATCTGATTTGCCGTGATGGCCAGCTGTTCAAATTCCGTAAAATGCAACTTCCCGTGATCGATTTTTGTCGACTCGGTGGCTGCTTTTAAAAAAAAGTCGGCCATCAGATCAAAGCTTTTCCGGATTCTATCGGAAAAAAACTTGACCGCCAAAAGGATCAGACCCAGGATGGACACCAGTATCCAGACGATGTTAAGGATGTGATCCTTAACCCGATTCTGGAGCGCAACCCTTTTTAGGGCGATGACGCTGTCGATGCTTCCCACATCGATACCGGCCCCGACATACCATTTCCAGTCCTTGACGGCTTTTGTGTAACTGAGCTTCGGATAGCTTTCGACACCATTTAATTTCGGCATGATATAACTGACAAATCCACCGCCGGATTTTGCGGTTAAAATCAGCTCCTGAACCACTTTGACACCATTCATGTCCATAATATCGATCAAATACTGACCTGCTGCAGGGCCTATCAAGCTAAAACCGTCGAATTGCCCGGCAAAAATATATCCGCTCCCCTCGAATCTGATTCTGTTTATGCGGTCGCAAACCTCCTGCTGGATATCCAGAACGAAATCATCCAGGTATTCGCCGGTTCCGATAAAACAGTTTAACGGCTCCATATGGATGAGGTAGGCAATCTTGGGAAAATCCTTTCCGTCTCTGTTCGGTTTGGCCCATGTGTACTGGTAGAACCCTTTCCCCTCGGCACGGATCAGGTCGATCATATCCCGAATTACAGAACGGCCTTTTGCGTCCTGCATATCGAAAATATTCTTGCCTTCCATTTTCGGCCGGTCTGGATAAAGCATCGCAACCCCATCCAGGCGTGTGGCAAAAAAATAGCCCCGGTTTTCATTGAAACGGATCGGCCGCAACGCCTCGATGATTATCTTTTCGACATCCGCCGGATCCATCTTTCCGTGATACTGGTGGTAAAGACCCATTGCGATGGCATGGCCTTCTTCGGCCCTGTTCTTGATAAAGCTTTTTAAACGGTTTTCTGCCTGGGATTTCTTAAACTCGATGTAATCGATGGCCTTTTCCGTCTCGTTCCTGATCACCTGTCTGTGTTCTTCGATGTATGCCTTCCGGAGTGCTGCCGATTCTTTTTTAAACCTCTCGAATTCATTTGAAATCCAAAAATACCCCACAAGCCCGATGGTCACCACAGCGATCATTACCGACATAAAAAGAAAGGCTTTTGTAAAGCTGTGTCCTGATTTCATAGGCTTTTCTCCAGGCTTAAAAGTAAATCCGATCCATTACCGGACCCGGCTCAATCCGTGCTGGCCGATGCCAGGGGATTTGTGGGGTCGCCCGCGTCAACCATCGACTCCAGGATGCGTCTTTCAGGCGCCCCCGGAACGATGCCCGTAAGGGTTGCCTCCAATACGACCTCTCCATCCGGGTTTGAGTATACGGCATTTGCCGTTGCACGCCCCCTGGCATCGATTTCATCGATGGTCAGCCGACAGGTAACGGCCTCATTAACATATATCGGCTTTTTAAATCGAAAGTTCATCCCGGATGCCAGCCAGCCCATCTGCCCGCCGATTTCAGTAAGCATGCTCGCCGCCAGCAGGCCGTGGCATATCGGCTTTTTCAAACCTTTAACCGCAGCAAACCGCTGGTCAAAATGAATCGGATTATAGTCCTTTGAAATATCGGCAAATGCTTGAACATCTTTATCCGTAAATGTCCGGCAGACGGCAAATGAATCTCCTGTGGAGAGGCCTTGGATGGTTTTTTTTCGTATTTTTGACATGAATTTACTTTCTGCCCGATCCGATTTGTATTTGCGGCAATATATTTGCGCGATTATTTATACAATCATGAGCAAAATCTTTATAAATTTCAGCTGTATAGATATCGCAGAGATTTTAACAGGTCAAGAAATTTCAACTATTTAGGCTGCCGCACACTCAGCGATGAGTGCGCCCAGGGTTTCAATGCCCTTTTCCATGCGCCGGGTATATGGAGCGCCGTAGCTAAGCTGAATGTAATTATTAAACTGCCTGGAATTTGAGCATACCACCCCCGGGATGACGGAAATATAATGATCGAGTGCCTTGCGATAAATCCTGACCGCATCAACCCTGGGGTTTAACTGAATCCACAGAAAGGACCCCCCTTTCGGAACGGCCAGACGGCTATCCGGCGGGAAATACTCCTTGACGGCCAGGGTGGTTCGGATGGCCTGTTTTTTAAGAATCGGTCTCAAGAGCCTCAGATGGCGCTCATAAGCCCCGTCGGATAGAAACCGCATCACGAGGTATTGATTCAGCGTTGCGGTTGAAACGGTGATACCGCCTTTTAATCGCTGGATTTTCTCCTTAAAGCGGCTGCCCGGAATAATCCAACCGATCCTTAATCCCGGCGCAAGGGTTTTGGAAAAAGAAGAGCATGTCAACACCCAACCCTTCTTATCAAACGCCTTTAACGGTTTGGGATGCTGTTCGTCAAAATAGAGTTCTGCGCTGATGTCGTCTTCAATGGCAGGTATTTCATACCGGTTCAACAGCCGGACGAGTCTTTTTTTATTCCCCTCCGACATAACGGCACCCAACGGATTGTGGAAATTGGGCATAAAGAGACAGGCTTTTATTCTGTTATGGCGAAAAATCTTTTCCAACTCATCGATATCGACCCCGTTGCTGGGGTCCGTGGGCACTTCCATGACCAGGACCCCCAGTTCTTTGAGGAGTTGAAGAAAACTGAAATTGGTCGGAGATTCAATGGCAATCGTATCTCCCGGTTGGGTGATTGCGAGAAGTGCCAGCGCCACCGCTTCGGTGCAACCGTTGGTGATGATGATATCTTCCGGGCTGACCCCCTCGATGACACCGAGTGTTCGAAGGGTCAACTGTCGTCTGAGTTCAAGATCTCCCTCCGAGAGTGAATAGCCGATCATCGCCTTGATATCTTTTTGGGAAAGCTGCCTTAGGATTCTTGAAAAATGTTTCACCGGAAAAAGGTCCGTATCGAGAGCGGTATTTCCCAAAGGCAGAAAATCCGGGTTGTTGATAGCCGATACCACCGAATTGATCATGGACGACAGGCTCACCTTCCGGGGAATCGGAGATTGTTTTTTAAACACAGGCGCTTTCAATTGCTGCAGCACAATGGGGGTGACATAATAGCCTGATTTGGGCCTTGCCTCGATCAATCCCATGGTTTCCAGTTCCATATAAGTCTTGTAGACCGTTGATATGCTGAGATTCGACTGTTTGTGCATCTTCCGAATAGACAACAGCTTCTCCCCCGGCCGATAGGTGCCGTCTACAATCTTGCGCTCGATCTCATCTGCCAGCTGTTTATAGCGAAAGATCTGCTTGTGGTCACGCATACAACATAACTCCTTTTGGATTTTACAATTTGATAACAGTTAGATAGCCGATCTGTTATGTATATTTTTTATAAATTCTGTATCTGTTTTTTATTACCACAATTTATAAGATTCCAGCAAATCCGACATGGTGAATATTTTATGGAACCCCAGCCCATCATAAAGATGCTGTCCATCACAAAGCGTTTTCCGGGCGTGACGGCAAATGATTCCGTCGATCTCGATCTTTTCCCGGGTGAAATCCATACCCTTCTGGGGGAAAACGGGGCCGGCAAATCGACCCTGATGCATATCTTGGCCGGAATGGTGCCGCCGGATGCCGGCCGCATCAAAATAAGAGACAACCTCGTTAATATCCGCTCGCCGTATAACGCCTTAAAACTCGGCATCGGGATGGTCTATCAGCATTATGCGCTGGTTCCCGGTTTAACGGTCATGGAAAATATCATCATCGGGTTTGAACAAGGCTTTGTTTTAGACTGGAAGCGACTTGAAAAACGACTCAAAAAAATCCTTGAAGCCTATGCCCTGTCCCTCCCCTTATACGAGAAGGTTTCACATCTTTCTGTGGGTGAGCAGCAGCGGGTGGAGATTGTAAAGGCGCTTTTTCATGAATCTGATACCCTGATACTGGATGAGCCCACATCCGTGTTGACCCCCCTTGAAACCGAGGAACTCTTTAAAACGTTTTCCGCCATCGTCCATCGGGGAAAAACCGTTGTGTTTATTACCCACAAATTAAAGGAGGCGCGCAGTGTTTCAGACCGGATCAGTATTTTAAAATCGGGCAAAAAAATTGCCGAGCTGTCCGGAAAAATGCTGCGTGAAATGGATGCCAGGGAGGGGTATCGGAAGGTCTTTGACATCATGTTCGGGGATCGCCATATGAACAGGACCCCACCCCCGCGGCGGTCATTTACACCAGAGCCGGTTTTGACGCTGGACCAGGTGGTTTGCCGGGGAAGCCGGGGCGAGAGGCGGTTAGACAGAGTGTCTCTTACCCTGAACCGCGGCGAAATTTTCGGCATTGCAGGCGTAGACGGCAACGGTCAGAAAGAACTGGCTGAAGCCATCGGAGGGCAGCAAAAGATTTCTTCCGGCAGACTTCTGCTTGACGGAAAGGATATCACCCACAGACAAGACCCCTCATTACGGATGGATCTGGGCATATCCTATATCACCGACGACCGGATGCAGGAAGGTTGCGTGTTAACCATGAGTGTGGCGGAAAATGCCATTCTCCGTATTTTCAAACGCCCTCCATTTTCTCGATGGAAAATTCTAAACCGCGCAAACATCGAGGCACACACCAGAAACCTGGTGGAAAAATTCAATATAAAGACCGGTGGAACAGACGCCCAGGTAGGCGCAATGAGCGGCGGTAATATCCAGAAGCTGCTTTTGGCCAGGGAGCTTTCAAACCGCCCGGCCATACTGGTGTGCAACAAACCGACCCACGGCCTCGATGCAAAAACGACAGACTTTGTGCAGCGGCGGCTTCAGCAGGAGCGAGGGCGCGGTGCTGCGATCCTATTTATCTCATCGGATCTGGATGAACTGCTGGAGCACTCAGACCGGATCGGCGTCCTTTATAACGGCAGGCTGCTTGAAACCCTGGAGGGCGCTTCTGCCAGTCATGAAAATATCGGGAGATTAATGCTTGGGATTCGAGAGTAACGCCCCAAACCCGAATAAGCCCACCAGAGGTTTACCCGCCTCAGGAGGGCTGACAAGCACGCGCAAATAAGTTCGAAGTGAGCTAAAGTTTGAAGTGCCTAAAATTGAGGTATCCTGTCAATTTAAAATGACTATCATCCTTAACTTTAGGCATTTTAGGCACTTTGAATTTTAGGCACTTCTTAGCGCAGGTTATTATGAAAGAAACCCTATACTCAAAGGCGATACCCATTGCCGGTTCGGTGCTATCGATCTTCTCTGCATTCGCAGCCGGGGGCGTCATTTTGCTGTTTCTGGGAAAAGACCCGCTGTTGCTCTATGGGCAGCTTTTTATCCAGGGAATGGGAAGCACCTTCGGCATTGTTGAAACGCTCATAAAAATGGCACCCCTGCTGATCGTCTCGGCCGGATTGCTGATCGCTTTTTCTGGAGGCCTCTGGAATCTTGGGGTGGAGGGGCAGTTTCTTATGGGGGCGATGCTGGCCGGCTGGCTGGCTCCCCTGCTGGCTCCGCTGCTGCCCCTTCCTGTCTACTTTCTAGCCTTGGGGCTTTTGGGGTTTGCGGGGGGCGGGGTCTGGGCGCTTCTTCCGGCAATATTAAAAGCCCGGTACGATCTCAACGAGATTATCATGACGCTGATGATGAATTATGTTGCCCTGAACCTGGTCTCATGGCTCGTCAAGGGTCCGATAAACGACAAAACGGTCGTACCGGCACAGACCGTGCTGATTTCCATGACCCACCGGATGCCGATGATTCCTTTTACCCGGATCCACATGGGACTTGTCATCGGCCTGATCGTTATCATCGGCGTCCACTGGATCATTCGACGCACCACCATGGGGTATCAGCTCAGGGTCCTTTTTGCCAACAAAAGGGCTGCCGTACACACCGGAATACGCGTAAAAAATATCACGATCCTGTCCCTTATCGTGAGCGGCGGGTTTGCCGGAATCGCCGGTGCCGGCGATGTTCTGGCGGTCAAGGGACTGTTTCAGAGCGGATGGAATCCCATGTACGGGATGACCTGCATCCCCCTCGTATTTTTAGCCCGGCTCAATGGATATGCCGTCATTTTCCTTGCCTATTTTTTTTCGTTTCTTGCAGTGGGCGGAGAATTCGTGGCCCGGGACCAGGGAATCCCCATCTATTTTGTTCATGTGATAGAGGGGCTGATGCTGCTTTTTTTCGCCGGCACCGCGTATCTTGAAGACAGGAGAAAAGGATAATGCCGGATTCCATTTTTCAGGAAGCCCTGATCATAACCGTACTCGCCTCGACCCTGAGGGGAAGCATCCCCATGCTCCTGGCAGCGCTCGGTGAATCCTATTCCGAATCTTCGGGAATTCTGAATTTGGGCATCGAAGGGATGATGGTCGCGGGCGCTTTTTCATCGTTTCTGGTGGGGCTCCAGACAGATATCGTTCCCCTGGGCATCTTTGCCGCTGCCTTGATCGGTGCGGTTATGGGCGCATTTACCGGCCTTCTGGTCATAAACCTCCGGTTAAACCAGATTGTGGTGGGGCTGGGCATTACCATCTCTGCTACCGCGTTCTGCAATCTTCTGCATCGGGTCATATTCGGAAATCAATTCCGCATCCTCTGGGGAGCAGGACTAACCGTGGAGATTCCGGTTTTATCCAAAATCCCTATTATCGGACAGGCGCTCTTTAATCAGCACTGGCTGGTCTATGTCTCTATTGGGCTGGTGCCGGCACTCTATTTTATCCTTTACAAGACGCGTCTGGGTCTTCGGATCCGTGCGGTGGGTCAGAAGCCATGGGCTGCGGACGCATCCGGCGTCGATGTCAGCCGCATCCGCTATTTTTCGCTGATCCTTGCCGGAGCACTGGCCGGCACCGGGGGGGCTTTTCTGGCAGTGGGCGACCTGGCCTTTTTCGTACCCGGCATGGTTCAGGGAAGGGGTTATATTGCCATTGTCATCGTCATGCTGGGGCAGTGGAACCCCATAAAAGTGTTTCTCGGCTCCTTGCTGTTCGGGTTTGCCCTGTCGCTGACCAGTGCGCTTCAGGTCCTTGGGGTAAAGGTGAGTCCGGATTTTATTCTGGCCATGCCGTATCTGGTGGTGATCGTAGCCCTTATATTGATCGCAAAATCGACTTCTCTGCCCGAGGCCTTCTGTACGCCCTATAAGAGAGGAGAGACGTTGTGAATTTTCGATTTTCGATTACCGATTTTCGAAGGCAGCGTATACCAAATCCGTCAATCCTTTTGGTCTTTAAATCTGAAACAACTTCTAAAAATAGGAGGTCTTTATGAAAATTCGTATGGGAACAGTACTTATCGGTATTTGGATGATCTGTTTTTTTTCAGGCGCTGCCATGGCACAAAACCCGGCACCGAAAATCATCGGGCTGTGTCTGCCCGAGGCAGGCACCGACAAAGGGTGGAACGAACAGGCAAGGGTGGGGCTTGAGCGGGTTGCCGAAAAATATGGATTTAAAGTGATGCTCGCCGAGGGGCTGGGTTACGGTGATATAAAACCGACGCTTCGGGACCTGGCGAAAAAAAAATGTGAACTTGTAATCACCCATGCAGCCGGATATCAGACAGTGGCGCCGGAAATTGCCGCAGAGACCGGCGTAAAAATGACAACGGTTGAAAACCATAAAGATGTCAAAAAGGGGCTGATCAGCGATATTGATACGGATCCGGGCCCCGGCGCCTATGTTGCCGGTATCCTTGCGGGTCGAATGACACGTTCAAACATTGTCGGCATCGTTGTGTCTGATGAACCGCCGACCTGGAATCGGATGAGTGCGGCATTTGCACAGGGCTTGAAATCTGTCAATCCGGAAGCAAAACTGCTCTACAGCGTAATCGGTAAAGATGCATATGCGGATGCTGCCGGCGGCAAACGCAACACCGAGGATCAGATTGCCGTTGGCGCCGATGTTGTCTTCGGCCAGGGAGACGGCGCCTCTTTCGGTATGCTCCAGGCCTGTTCCACAAAAAAAGCCAGGGATGGCGGCAAGGTCTGGTTTATCGATGTGATCGGCGACAAGCGGAGCATCGATCGGGCGGATGTGCTCTTAAGCTCCATACTGTTCGATTTTTCAGTAGTCTATGATGAAGTCATCCAAAGCATCATGGACGGGACCTTCGGAAAACAGCACTGGGTCTCGGTTAAAAACGGCGGCATTCAGATGCTGGATCCGAACAAGGCGGTTTCCAAGGAGATCAGAACGGAAATCGAAACTGCCCGCCGGCAGATCCTTTCAGGAAAAATCGATGTGGTCGATATTGTCGATGCCGCAGATCTGCATAAGTATTTTGAAGAAAATATCACCAGGTAAAACATTCTGGTCCAAAGGACGACGCTTTGGTTATCCCCAGAGGGGATTTGTTTTTTGAAATTTCAAATCGCGGTTATCTATAAAGCTCCAGTAAAGGCCTAACGGCTTTGAAGATAACCCGCTTCGTGGACGTATGAAACTGGAGCTTTGTAGATAAGCGTATTTCAAATAACAATAACCGAAATTCAAAATCCCAAACAGAAAACCAACCGTCTTTATCAGGCCTGTAATTTGAAATTTGTGATTTATTTGTAAGTAGCTTGCCCGCCGTCTTTCTGGCGGGGTGCTTGGAATTTGTGATTTCAGGCACAAAACTGCCAAGGCAGAACGCACAGTTGGAAGGACCAGGTTTCCTGAACTCGAATAAACTGTATCCTGGTACATGGCCGTGTAACCGATCAGGCAAATCGGGCAGACGCCTCCCCCAGGCCCTCAATCTCCACCGCCACGACATCTCCTTTGGCCACCCATTTGGTCTGCACCACACTGCCCAACATGACGATCCAGTCCCCGGGCAGGTCACGGCCACGAAGCGATTCGGCATTTGCCAGCCACACGAGCGCCTCCAGAGGATGCCCGTTGATGATGTCGCGCCCGTACCCCGAGCCGACTTTGTCGCCGTTGATCCTCATGGAACCGTGCACCTCCGGAAGGTCCAGAGAACGCCACCCGGTCATCGGTTCCCCCAGGACAATCCCGGCCCCGAAGAAATCATCGGCCAGCCACGTCCGCCAGTCCGGCACCCTTGCAGCCAAGTCGACATAACGGTCATCCACAATTTCAATGGCGGGAAAAAGTGCTTCAACCGCATCCGAGACGCTTTCAATGGAATGCGGCGCTGCCGCCGCCGGGATGGCCGCACCGAGTCTGGCTGCGATTTCACATTCGACCCCGACGTGAAGAAAGGTGTTAAAATCGAATTCACCGGCACCATGCCGAACCGTTGTATCGAATATCGCGCCGGCGCACGGGTGGGGCACGTCGAGGTAATCCTGCATAACCTTTGTGGTGCATCCGATTTTTGTACCGACCACATATCCATAACCGTTTGCCGTCAGCAATCCGTGCAGGGCATCCTGAATCGCCATGCTGTCGGCTGCATCTGCAGGCTGGTACTCCGGGGCCGGATGACCGATGGGCAAAGGGGGCTGCAGACGGCCTTTAACAATCTGTTCTGCTGCGCGTCTTACAGATGTTTCGGATAATGCCATATTTTATAGTCCTCCTAAACTGGTCGCTAAAAAAACATATCAGGTGCCATCGAAAGAAGTCAACAAATGACCCGGCCGGGAGTGATGCCTTGAAAGGAAAAGGGAAGTACAAATTTTCAAGACAGAAAAATGAGTTGACAAAGCCCAACAACACCTTTATTAGAATCGTATTGATTTAACAAAACAGCATATGGGACATATGAAAAGACTGACCGCCACCATCATCGGAATCATTATTATCATCAGCGGCATTATTATGCTGCGGGGGAGGCGGTTCCTTTAAGGCAGCACCATACGGAACCAAACCCCCCGCGCCGAAAGGTCCGGGGGGTTTTTTTTTGCAGAAAAGCAGAGATTTGGCAGAATCGAAGTAAAGGGAATATGAACGTAATCACGTTGACCATAATCAACATTATTATTATCGCGGTGATCATCCGATCACCGCGGGGGCGGCGCTTTATGTAGTGCAATGCTTGATTGAAACGCCATAAACCCCCGTACCGAAAGGTTCGGGGGTTTTTTTTTGGACATCCGCAAGAAAAGAGAGGAGCAGCAGCGATGAAAGGATCCGAACTGGTTATAAACGCCCTGAAACAGCATGGCATCGATACGGTCTTTGGCTATCCCGGAGGGACGATCATGCCGATTTATGATGCGCTTTACGGGAGCGGCCTGAAACACATCTTATCCCGTCACGAGCAGGGGGCGGTTTTTTCGGCCATCGGTTATGCCCGTTCTGCCGGCAAGGTCGGGGTGTGCATGGCAACTTCCGGTCCGGGAGCCACAAACCTGATTACCGGACTGGCCGATGCGTTGATCGACTCTGTCCCGTTAGTCGCCATCACCGGCCAGGTGCCGACCGGTGCAATGGGTACCGATGCCTTCCAGGAGGTGGATGTGCTGGGTCTGTCTCTTCCGGTCACAAAACATAGTTTTCTGATAGACGATCCCTCAAGGATTAGCGCACGGGTTCATGAAGCGTTTCAGATCGCCACTTCCGGACGGCCGGGTCCGGTGCTCATCGACATACCGAAGGATATTCAAATGTCAGAGAGTCCTTTTGTTCCGGTAGTCCTGGCGCCCGAACCGGATCGTTTACCGGATAAGGAGGGGATTGGAAATGCCAGACAGCTCCTTTGCACCGCAAAGCGCCCGGTTCTGTACGTGGGCGGAGGGGTTGGTCTGGCCGGTGCTGTGGAACCGTTTCGGCGATTTCTTGAAAAGATGCAGATCCCAAGCGTGACAACCCTTAAGGGGATCGGTGCAATTCCGGCGGATTATCCCTATTTCCTGGGAATGGTGGGCATGCACGGAAACCCGGCGGCAAACAAGGCGGTCCAGCGCAGCGATCTGCTGATGTGTATCGGCGCACGATTCGATGATCGGGTAACCGGCAACCTCGAAGGGTTTGCGCCGGATGCCAAAGTGATTCATCTGGATATCGACCCCTCCGAGGTAGGCAAACGTCGTTATGCAGATGTGGGGCTGCTGGGCGATCTGAAGATGATGCTCCCCCTGTTGGCACAGCCCTTGGACATCTCGGCCTGGCAGGCAGACAGTGCGGCATTAAAAACCGAACACAGGGTCAACTATGAGCACCCGGGTACCCGCATCTATGCCCCTCTTTTGTTGCAGCGGCTGTCGGATGCCATACCGGATGATACCGTAATCTGCTCGGATGTGGGCCAGCACCAGATGTGGGTGGCCCAGCATATGGCCTTTAACCGGCCCGAAAACCATCTGAGCAGCAGCGGACTGGGTGCCATGGGCTTTGGCCTTCCCGCTGCCATCGGAGCAAAGCTGGCCCGCCCGGATGCCTGCGTGATCAATGTCTGTGGGGACGGCTCCTTTATGATGAACGTCCAGGAGCTTGCCACCATCAAACGGTATCACCTGCCGGTGAAAATCCTGCTTCTCGACAACCAGCGACTGGGCATGGTCAGGCAGTGGCAGGAGCTGTTTTATGAAAAACGCTACAGTGAAACCGACCTGTCGGACAACCCGGATTTCGTGCATCTTGCAGAATCCTTTAATATCCGGGGGCGACGGATTTCCAAAGATAATGAGGTGGCGCCGGCGTTAAAAGAGATGCTCAACGCCGGGGAGGCATATCTGCTCCACGTCGATCTTGACCCGGTGGAGAATGTATGGCCCCTGGTGCCGCCGGGGGCCTCAAATGATGAAATGATGGAGGAACAACGGACATGAAACATACCATTTATGTAGAGGCAAAGGAGAGTTCTGCCGGGCTGGAACGCCTGCTGAGGGTGGTGCGTCACCGGGGATTTGAGATCAAGTCCCTCAACATGGGGCCTTCCGGGAAAACGGGACATCTCAACATTACCGCCACCGTCGACAGTTGCCGACCCATCACGCGGCTCCTTAATCCGCTCATGAACTTATATGAGGTCGCAGCTGTTGAGGTGATGCAGGATGAGGCGGTTTCGGCTACCGGTTAGCAGTCCCATGTTTTTATGAAATGTTTGGGTTGCCCGCGGTTTTGAAAAGCGTCGATACAGAGCCCGGATTCATCTCATGGTTTTTGTGCAGCGAACCGTTCATCGGCATGGATGAGATTGTACCGTTGCCTTTCTTCGCCGCTCCGGGTGGTCTCCGGGTGATCCTGAATCCTTTACGACGACTGTAGTTTTTCGCGCAAAGATTCAGCCTGGGCAAGGTGCTCCTGGGTCTGCTTTTCAAGAAATCCCAGGGCATTTATGGCCTTATCGGTGAGGCCGTTAAAGCAGGAGAACACATTTTTTTCGATCAACGAACGTTCAAGATCAGCAGTTCGGATAAAGGCCGCCTTTTGATCCATCTGCTCTGATTCAGCGCTATGGATGGCGTCCTTGACCCCTGAAATAAAGGTTCCTAAGGAAAAGGGTGTTATTCTCCCTTCATCAAAGTGAACGATGTCTTTTTCCCCAGCCTCATAAAGCTGTTCAAGCCATTTCGCATGGCCGTGTTCTTCCCTGGAAAGTTTTTTCCAGAATTTTCCATGTTCGGTAAATTTTTCTGAAAATACAGCGTATAGCTGGGCTAAAAGTTTTTCCTGTTCGATTAAGAGATCGATGATAGTTTTTTGATTCGGTGTCAGCATGACATCCTCTCTTTTAAGTGTTGTAAAATACCCGCTCTTCGCTTTTTACGATCCATTCGGTCGATTAATTCGTACGGGCTATCCCGCCGGGAAATGGCCAACTCTTATTTTGCCGCGATAAACTTGAACGGAACAGATGCCAATTAAAAGGAATATAAACCCGATTAATAATGCGGAGTACCCGGTTTTCTTTATTTTTTGGGGTTCAAGAATCGCCTGAGCTGGATTATCCGGATTATAATATATGCTGACCTGTTTACCTTTGGGATACTTTTTTACATAATTTATGTCTATCCCGGCCTGGGCATATCCAACGGAGTCGATGTTTCCGGAAATATAGTCTTTTTCCTTGACTGTATATCGGTAACGTACGTTGGCTCTCACATGCAGGCTTTTGCCGCCGGTTGATCCAGATACAATGTTGGAAACAACGACCTCACCCTTTACTGTTGGCCAGTGAAGTGCCTGATTTGCCGTGCGCAGTTCTGCAATAGAGGCGGGAAGACTAACGAGAAAGAAAAGAATCCCAAATACACCAATAATCAAAAAAATTAAACGCAGTAGAACATTCTTTTTGCTGAAAGAATCAGGTTTAGCTTTAGGAGAATTCTGTTGATCCTCTTCATGCTGAATTTTTGACGGATGTTTTTGGAAATTTCCTGCCTGTTTTTGCCCCTCTCTTACCTTCTTTAGATGATGATAGCCGTATATTAAAATCCCGATACAAACCAGGGCAGGAATAACGACATTGATAACAAAATTCATGTTTTTTCCTGAATTAAAAACTGTTTTTCCTAAGAATCTATGAACGATCTGCCGAGCTTTCCCCAGGGTGATAATGTATGCAAATAAGGGGCCAGGGTAGGCTCCTTCTCTCTCAGAGCATCACCAGACCGAACCTGCCGGTAGTTTCGCATCCGTTCCGTAGTTCCTGTTGACTTCATCCCATATCTCAGACAGCAGTTCTTTCATGAAGTAGTCACCGGATTTGATGAACTCGGACATCGTCCCGCCTTTCTGGCTTTTGTCAACCTGCTTTGGCCGTGTTGATGGCAGCGCCCAAATGTCCTCGTCGATCGCCGCCATCCGCACCCGGATGTTATCCTTGGTCACATTAAAAACCATGTAGTCGGAGGCCATAACCAAGGGACCGTCATAGGTTTTACGAACAGCTTCCAATTGCGCTGGTAGCGTGTCGTGGTCGTTGAAGAAATGATACCCGACAGCGATGCGCGGTTTGGTCATTGCCATGATTTTCCCGAACTGGGCAGGCGACGTGTGCGCAAGCGTGCTCAGTTGCAGCGCGAACTCCGGAGGATATTTCTGCTTATCGATCAAAATCTTTGGCGGGGCAAGGCTCTCATGCACTGAAATATCCACGCCTTTGGTGTGTTCGATCCACCACTTGTTAGGCGAGGTATCACTTGAATAAGCGAATTTCAGACCGTTCCACTCAAGGATAAAGCTCACCGCACCGTCTATGGCATGAATTGCCGGGATCGATCGGATAATGACACCGTTTTCACTGTAGATGACTTTGTTGACACCCCTGTAGTCAAATTCATTAACTTCCACCTGGCGGCCGCGATCATCGAGTTTACCAGCTATCGATGCAACCTCCCAGGCGTACATTTTCAGCATGTATTCCATCGACGCCTTGGTGCCAAGTTCGGGCTCAGAACTGCTAGGTCCCCAGACACGCAGTGGATACGTTCGGTTGGCCTTCAGGCCGCCAATCCACAAGGATGGCAAATCTGCCATATGGTCCAAATGCAGATGACCGATGAAGACCTTGTCAAGGTAGTCCCAGGGGATCTTCATCGCCGAGATACGGCTCATCGACTGGGCGCCGATATCGAACAGAAATTTATCGCCGTTGCCGAGTTCAACGAGCCAGCAGGCCGCCGCCTGTTTGGGGCGTACCGTTGGCATGCCGGTCCCGCAAGCGGTTACACGCATTTCGTCGGGTGCTAAATCCTCGGTTCCGGGATAATATACATCTCTGTCTGCCAGTGCCTTAACAGGAGAGGTTTCCCCAGCAGCACTTACAGTCAGGACGCTCGCAACGAATGCCAAGGCCACTAGCTTGGACACCAGGAACACGAATCTAATGTTCTTGTTCATTACTCCACCTCCTTTTGATTTGAGGCCTAACATAGATTGGTCGGCCTAAATGCCGCAGTTGATTACGGCCTATGGCTTAAACGAAAATGGGAATCATAAATAAAACCTATATACATTTGTAAATTTGCCTATATTGCTTATTTCTGTATGGACACGGGTTAGATTTGATTTAAAAATATGCTATAGTGCCGAACATAAGACAGGTACGATTTTAGGGTATTTTCTGCAATAAATAAAATAATACGGATCGGAAAGGGGATATCGCCATGAGCCGTGTCGCATTTGTTCAGACGGAAGATCGAGCGGAAGGGGTTAAAAAATCATTAAAAACACTGGATATCAATCCGGTTAAAGGGAAAGCCGTCTTTATAAAACCCAATTTCAACACATCCGACCCCGCACCGGGTTCCACCCACAACGACACCCTGATGGCGCTGGTGGATCAGATCTGGGAGATGGGCGCCCGGTCCATCGGCGTGGGCGACCGGAGCTACCCGCCCACACGTGATGTTTTAGATAATAAGGGGGTTATCCCCCTGCTTGAAAAAAAAGACGTTCAGATTGTCGATTTCGATCTTTTGAGCCAGGCGGACTGGGTTGAATTCAAACCCGAAGGCTGCCACTGGCCCGACGGGTTTAGAATTGCCCGGCCGGTTCTTGAAACCGAATGCCTGGTTTCCACGGGTTGTTTGAAGACCCACCGATCAGGGGGCGTGTTTACGCTTTCTCTTAAGCTCCATGTCGGGGTGGTACCCACCGCGCGCAACGGTTTTTCCTACATGTCCCAGCTCCACAGCTCTCCCGATCAAAGAAAAATGATCGCTGAAATCAATGCCCCGTTTTCACCGGCCCTGGTGCTGATGGACGGCATCGATGTGTTTGTGGACGGGGGGCCCGCAACCGGGACACACGCAAAGGGGAATGTCTTTCTGGCCTCATCCGATCGCATCGCCATCGATGCCGTCGGTGTTGCGGTGATCAAATCCCTGGGGAGCAATCCGGCCATTATGGGGAGCAAAATCTTTGACCAGGAGCAGATCGCACGGGCCGTGGAACTCGGACTGGGGGTCGCATCACCTTCACAAATCGAACTGAAGCCGGCGGATTCCGAAAGCAGCGGCTACTGCAGCCGGGTTGCGGAAGTTCTGAACAAAGGTTGATTCCGCATCTTTATCCGGCTTTCAGTCGACCAAACAAGGACTTTTTTACAACCGCTTTGGTATAGGCGCCGATGATGTCCCGCCGGGTCAGTATCCCCATCAGTTTTCCCGAATCATCGGCAGAGACCACCGGCAGTAATGAAAAGTCCTTGATGGAAATTTTCTCCAGTGCATCGTAAAGATTCGCTTCCACAGATACGGAAACAACCTCGGTACTGGCCAATTCCTTTATCACCACCAGATCTTTCAAATTTTCATCAAAGACCGCATCCTGATAATCGAAATGAGACAACACCCCGGTCAGTCTGCCGGCTGCATCGACAACCGGAAATGAATTGTACTTGCTCCTTGCCACCTTTTCAAAAAACGCTCCCATGGTCAACGATTCCAGAACGGAATCAACACCGGGGTTCATCACGTCTTTGACCGGAATCGATTTTAAGACGTTGACCTCTTTTCCCTGCTGGACGTCGATCCCTTTTCGGATCATCTTCAACGTATAGATCGACTCCGGGAGCATATGCCTTGCAGCCAGCGTTGCGATGATGCAGGTGACCATCAGGGGGAGGATAATTTTATAGTCACCGGTCATTTCAAAAAGGATCAGCATGGCCGATAATGGACCGTGAGTGGTGGCGCTGACAACCGCCGCCATACCGACAATACCGTAAGCCCCCGGGGTGGCAGTGATACCAGGAAACAGCTCATGGACGACAAATCCGAAAAAACCGCCCGCCATTGCTCCCAGAAAAAGCGATGGTGCAAAAATACCACCGGATCCGCCGGAACCGATGGTGATCGAGGTGGCCATTATTTTCAAACCGATCAAGAGCAGAAGGAGCCACCAGGCGTAGGTCTGCATCAGGGCAAAATCGATGCCCCCGTATCCGACCCCCAGCAGTTCAGGAAAATAAAGACCCAGCAGCCCGATCGTCAGACCGCCGATGGTCGCCTTTAAATATTCGGGGAACTTCAATTCATCAAAAAGGTCTTCGGTCTTGTAAAGCACCTTTATAAAGGCCACGGCAACAAGGGCACAAAAAATCCCCATGATGATATAGAGCGGAAACTCCCATTTGCTGACCAGTTCGTAATTTGGAACAATAAAGGCCGGATCATCCCCCAGATAATGCCGGGAGACGGCGGTAGCGGCGACAGCAGAGATGATAATGGGGCTGAAGGTGGCCAGACCAAAATCACCCAGAATAACCTCCAGCGCAAACATCGCGCCGGCAATCGGGGCATTGAAGGTTGCGGCGATGCCGGCGGCGGCTCCGCACCCGACCAGAGTCCGCATACGATCCGCGGAAACCTTCAGCAGCTGGCCGATACTCGATCCGATGGCCGAACCGATCTGAACGATGGGTCCTTCCCGGCCGACGGATCCTCCGGTGCCGATGGTAATCGCAGACGCCAGGGATTTTACGACCACCAGTCTTTTACGGATAAATCCGTTTCGGAGCGCCACCGCCTCCATGACCTCGGGCACGCCGTGACCTTTTGCTTCACGGGCGCCGAAATAGACCAGCGGCCCCACGACCAGACCGCCCAGCACCGGTACCGCCAGCCGGACAGGCCAGGGTACGTCCCTTACCGCAAGAAGGAGTATCCCCGGCGCCCCGTAAGCAACCGACTGAATGTAGTCGATAAGGTAGCGGAAACCGACCGCACCATATCCGGCGGCCAGGCCCACGAGCAGGGCCAGAACGGTCATGATGGTATGTTCGTTGGTTCTCAGGTGACGAAATACCGAAAGTTTTTTTAGAGATTGAAACAGCATAATCTCACATCCTCTATAAAAGTGTAAAATGCCTAAGATGATCTAAAATGCCTAAAGTTGAGGAATCGCTAACCCAGCGCAGGCTGGCGCCACGTGTCGCTCCGCCATTTTATAAAATTGATAGCATTCAACAACTTCAGTTCACTTTAGCTCACTTCAAACTTTAGTTCACTTTACGGTTCAGATACCAGGCAAGCAAGGCCGCCAGTGCGTATACGGCAACCGCCAGTACAAACACACTCCGGAGCCCGAAATTGATGGCGAATGCAACTCCCATCATCGGCGCCAGGCAGCGCCCGGCAGAGTTGACACTGGCACTTAAACCGTAGGTTGCCCCCTGATAACCGGTGGGTACCTGCAGATTCATCAACGCACCGATGGCCGGCAAGATGCCGCCGTCTGCAAACCCGGTCAAGGCCTGAAGCACCACCAGCTGCCATGCTGACGTTACAAAGGGCTGGGGTATATAGATCAGCATCACGGCCGCAAACGAAAACACCAGAACCCTTCCGTGCCCGATCCGATCGCTGAGCCGGCCCAGCCAGACGGCGCTGATGGATCCGGTGACGGCGCGGACACCGAGTGTTAAACCGGTCACCGTTGCGACCCCCGGCGAATCGCCCATCAACTCCATTACAAACAATGCTGCAATGGGAAAAATCAGCGTCCGGCCTAAACTCTGAAAAAAGGCTTCCGAATAGAGCCCGATCATATGGGGGCGCCCCAAGACTCTCCGGAAACTGTCCAGCATTTTGGGACGATCGATTTTGGCAACCGACTGAAAGTCTTCATCAACCCAATAGATAACCGCCACACCCGCCAGGGCAAGCAGGGCACCGGTGACCCAAAAACTTTCCCGGAACCCGAACATATCTCCGATCACGCCACCGATCAGCGGACCGATTGCGACCCCGACCCAGGCACCCGTCTGGACCACCCCGAGTGCCTCCCCGGTGTGCTCCTTGGGTGAACTTGCTGCAATTAACGCATTGGCTGCCGGTATGGTTCCGGTAACAAACCCCTGGAGCAATCGAAGCAGGGCGAGCTGTTCCGCACTCTGGACAAAGCCCATGGCGGCCAAAATGACCGCACCCCCTAGGGATGCACGGACCAGCATCAACTTACGCCCGTACCGGTCTGCAATGGCCCCCCAGAAAGGGGCCGATATCATCATGGTAACGGCCTGGGCGGCAAAGGTCACACCGGCCCAGAACTCGATGGAACCGCCGGTGGTGATCTTGAGTTCCTTGATATAGAGCGGAAGAAACGGAATCACCATGCTGAATCCTGCCAGGGAGAGCAGTTGCACCAGAAATAGGATATAGAGATTTCTTCGCCATGAAACCATGTTGCGGGGTCCGTTTCCGTAAACCTGAACTGCTCTGTATATCACAAAACTGCCCGGGAAAGAATCAGATAAAAGGACCCGGGCAGGGCAAACGCATTGGGATTCCAATTCATTCTTGTCTTTTGAAAGCCGATACCGTAAATAGAGCCTGTGTAATCAAAAGGGCCTGCAACCTGCAGGAATAGTTCATCAAGGAGGAAAAAATTGCCATGCAATTGGTTTTGTTGATTATCGTCTTTTTAGTGCTTTTGGTTGTCATACCGATGACGCTCAATAAACGCGCGGTTATCCAGGTTATAAAAAGGTTCCGAAAATTTGACGCCCTAAATGCCGAATCGGCCAGAACCGTCGACGAGCTGGGACTGAGCCCACCGACATTCGGCCAACGGATCATGCGGTTTCGAGACTACAAGCCGGCAGCCCTCCAGGGACTCATGCGGGTCGATATTATCCAGATGACCGAAGACGGAAAGGTGTTTCTTTCGGAAGAGAAATTACAAAACACAAAACTGGCAAATGTCTAGGATGAAGATTCGAGAAATCAGAGCCGCCGGTTTACGGGGAGACACCCCGGAGGGCGGCTGGAGTGAGGAGCCGGAACAGGACGCTTGCGTCCACACCCTGATTGCCGTCATTACCGATGAGAACATGATCGGATACGGCAGCGTTTTTACCAGCGACCATCTGGTCAATGGCGCATTGTCCGTGCTGGAGCCGTTGTACCGGGGTGAAAACGCCCTGGAACCGGAGCGCGTCAGTGAAAAACTCCACCAGCACACCTTCTGGCTCGGGCGGGGCGGGGCGATCACGCACACCATCAGCGGAATCGACATGGCACTCTGGGACCTGCTCGGAAAGGCCACGGGGCAGCCGGTCGGCCGGCTTCTGGGCGGACGCTACAGAGACCGTGTAAAACCCTATGCCTCCCTGCTCATGCAGGCGCCTGAAAAGCTTTCGGATCATCTACAACAGTTAAAAGAGACCGGTTTCCGGGCATTTAAAATCGGTTGGGGCCCCTTCGGCAGGGAGTCCCATGCCCTGGACGAAGCCATCGTCCATGCGGCAAGAGACGCACTGGGGGCATCGCATCTTCTCATGGTGGATGCCGGCGGCAGCGACGGCTTCTGGAGCAACGGATATAAATGGGCATTGCGAACATCACGAATGTTATCCGACTACGATGTGGCGTGGTTTGAAGAGCCGTTGGCGCCGGACGCAATGAACGATTATATTCTCCTGCGGCAGCAGTCTCAGGTACCCATCTCCGGCGGCGAGGTGTTCACCCGCCGGCAGTCATTTCAACCCTGGCTCCAGGCAGGCGCTTTTGACATTGTCCAGCCCGACGTCACAAAGGTCGGCGGCATCAGCGAAGAGCGACGCATCGCCTGGATGGCAAAGGAAAACGGAATTCGTTTCATCCCCCACGGCTGGAATACCGCCATGGGGCTAGCTGCTGATCTGCAGCTGGCATCCGCCTTTGCAGATACCGATCTCGTTGAATACATCACGGGCTCCCCCTATGTCGACGCGATCACAACAGGTGGCTGGCAGCTTGATAAAGACGGAATGTTGGCCATCCCGGACACCCCCGGCCTCGGGGTGGAGCTTGATTTGGATGCCGTTTCGAAATATACGGGTGGAATCCGTTTTCTTCCATAATGCCCTTAAACGGGGATTTTTGTCAGCAACCATCCCGAGCCCGGATAAGTCGGAAATTCCAAATAACAAATCCCAAAAAACAAACAAATATCAATAATCAAAATTCAAAATCCCAAACAAAAAACAATCGTGTTGAACCGGTTTGGAATTTGAAATTTGTGATTTATTTGCAATTTGGTGCTTGGAATTTGTGATTTCGGCAGATGGTGCATGCGTATTGTTTTTTGCATAAAACACAAAGAAACACTCGAAAAGAGCTAAACGATGTTGGCAATTGCCTTCAGCACCTTTTTATGCAGATGGCCGTTTGTTGCCACAATGCCGCGGTTGTTGTCGAGGAGCCTTCCTGCTGAGAAATCAATCGGTTGTCCCGAAAAATCGGTCACCTTACCCCCTGCTGCCTCAACAATGATCGCACCTGCAGCATGGTCCCAGATTTTTTCCCGATAGGTTTTCTTTCTGGGAAGCCGCAAATATATCGACGCATCCCCCCTGGCAACGGCAGCGTATTTTACCTGGCTGTCCATACGAAGCGAGGCTTCCGTAATACCGAGGGAGGCCGCTATTTTGGAATGAGAATCATGGGCCGCATGGGCGGTTTCAAAGGACTCACAGAACCGGGCCTTTGCTGAATCCGTAATGGAATCGACAGTTACCGGCTGTTCCGGACCGCCCTGGATGGGAATCATCCTGGCTCCGGCTCCTTTTACAGCATAAAACATGGTTCCGTTATTTTCGCCACCGCTGCCGGGGCCGCAGAATCTTGGACAACCCAGCACCCCCAGCACGACGTTTCCGTCCTCAATCAGCGCCAGAGCAAGGGCATACTGATCTCCTCTCAAAAACCCCTTGGTCCCGTCTATTGGGTCCAGGGTCCAGTAACGCCTCTTGAAATCGGTGTCACGGTTGCAGTATCCGACCGCTTCAATTACCTCCGAGAGAGCGGAAAAATCTATTTCCTGTCCGGCAAGTTCCAATACCTGTTTTCCGAAATCCGGATTTGTCTCAAGGGTTTCCGGTGTCTCTTCCCCGACAATCGGATCCGCCGGAAACGCCGCCTGCAGGATGCGACTGATGACGGCTTGACCGGCAACATCTGCAAGTGTCACCGGAGAGCGATCCGCTTTTTCTACCGCTTTGATCGGTTCGAACCCATCGGCCACCTTCCGGCACACAACGCCTGCTTTCCGAACCGCGTGGATCGCGGTTTGCAGCTCTCTTTGATAGGGTATCATTATCATCCTTTCAGGGGTTTGTTTCCGTTTACAACGGTCCCGGTATGATATGAGCCGATTCCGACAAAAGCAACCCCTCCGCTTCGATCTCCTTGACCCGTACCCTGGAGCGCGCGGGTACGGCTTCTCCATTTCCAGAAAAACCGTTTATTGACTTTAGATGCCATAACCTTCTATATTAAATGGTATTTTTGTCATCTATTTTTGACCATGCAGATGAAATGCCAAAACGGGCTTAGGAGCCAAGGAGAACTCAAAATGAAAATATTTATCGACAGTGCCGACCTTGATGAAATCCGACAGGGGTATAAATGGGGGGTCATCGACGGGATTACCACCAACCCGAGCCTGATGAAAAAGGCGGTTGAAAAAAGAGTCAATGCCGGCGAAAAACTGGATCTGAAAGACTATATCGTCCGTATTCTCGAGATTGCCGGGGATACACCGGTCAGTCTGGAGGTCACGGAGTTTACCGCTGAAAAAATGATCGAACAGGGAAAACGCCTCCATAAGCTGTTTAACCCGGTTGCCGGAAATGTTTATATAAAAATCCCTGTCAACCCGGCCTTTAAGGAGGCAGATGAGACGCACTTTGACGGAATCCAGGCCATTCGGGAACTAACGGCCGCAGGGATTCCCACAAACACAACCCTGATTTTCACCCCGGAACAGGCACTTTTGGCCGCAAAGGCAGGGGCGAATTTTGTAAGCCCTTTTGCCGGAAGAATCGATGACGATCTCCGAAAGCGGGGAGGCCTTGTTTTCGATAAGACCGACCACTATCCGGCAGACGGAATGGAAGTCAATGAGGCGCTTCTGGAAGACAACGGCATTGTCTCCGGAGTTGAACTGGTCGAGCAATGTGTTCTGATAATCGAACATTACGGGCTCGATACGGAGGTGCTTTCAGCATCCCTTAGAAATCCGCAGCAGGTCAGGGAGTCCGCTCTTGTGGGGGCTCATATCGCGACATTGCCTTTCGGTGTCATTAAAGACATGCTAAAGCATCCCCAGACCTATAACGGCATGGAAATGTTTACAGCAGATATCGTACCGGAATATGCCGCGCTCGGATAGGAGGCTCAAAGAAGTGCCTAAAATGCCTAAAGTTTAAAGTGCCTAAAGTTATGGTATTCTATCAATTATAATGACCGCGCTGGAAGCGCATTCCTCAATTTTAGCTCACTTTAGGCACTTTACATTTCAAACTTAATTTGAGCGGGCCGGCTTGTCCCGTCGCAGCTCAAGGAGCGAAGCCGGAAGCCTGATTCACTCCAACCGGCTTGCTCGGGATAGGAAAGGTGAAAACTATTGGAAAAATTTACTGCCGATCACATCCGGATGCTTACCGAATTTGTAGACCCGGACCGTTTTTCCGTCGGCGAATCCCAGCGAAAGCTTCACAGCCAGGACATCTCCGCACACCGCGGCACCGTACCTGCCGGTGTGATCTGGCCCGTAAGCACCCGGGAGGTTTCAAAGATCCTCTCCTTTGCCTATGATCGTAATATTCCCATCACACCGTGGGGGGCGGGAACCAGCACGGAAGGAAACCCCATCCCCATGCGGGGGGGGCTGGTGCTCGACTTTACCCGGATGGACCGTATTTTGGAAATCCGACCTGAGGATCTTCAAGTGGACCTTCAGCCGGGTGTTCTGAGAAAGACCCTGAACCGGCAGCTCGGGGAACACGGCCTTTTCTTTCCCCCGGATCCCGGTGCCGACGCCACCATCGGCGGGATGATCGCAAACAATGCATCCGGGGTTCAAACGGTAAAATACGGCTCCACCACCGACTATGTGATGAAGCTTACCATCGTGTTGCCGGACGGGAATGTGATCCAGACCGGCTGCAAAGCCCACAAATCCTCCTCCGGTTATGATTTGACCCATATGTTTGTCGGATCCGAAGGCACATTGGGAATCGTCACAGAGGCAACGCTTCGATTAACCGGAATCCCCCAGCATTTTCTGGCTGTCACCATCACCTTCGGTGCCCTCGAAAACGCATCCCGGGCCGTTTCGGTATTGATCGCTTCGGGGCTGGATCCTGCGGCACTGGAGCTATTGACACCCGGGCTTATCGGCTTGATGAACCGGGAGCAGGGTCTCACCCTGCCGGATGTTCCATCCCTTTTCTGCGAATTTCACGGCATCAGCAAAAACAGCCTTATGGAGACCGCCGATCTTGCCAGGGAACTGTGTGAGGATTGCGGCGCCACCGGGTTTTCATTCGGTATCGAGGAGGGGGATCGCAAAGAGCTGTGGCGTGCCCGGCACGAAGCCTGGGAGACCATTCACCGGGCACATCCCGGCAAGGAGACGCTCATCGTGGATGCCGCCGTGCCCATTTCCCGTTATCCGGAAATGATTGTCTTTTCCCAGGCCCTGGTGGATGAAAAAGAGGCCATCGGATATGTGTTCGGCCATGCCGGTGATGGGAACCTGCATGTGGTTCTGGAAGGGGATCCTGGAGACAAAAAGGAATGGGCGGCCCTTGAAGATATCAATCACCAGATCGTTACCCGGGCCATTGAACTGGATGGAACCTGCACCGGAGAACATGGGGTCGGGGTGGGCAAACGTAAATTCATGGCTCAGGAACATGGTGAGAGTTTCGAGCTGATGAAGCGCATCAAAAAACTCGTGGACCCCAAGGGACTGATGAACCCGGAGAAAATTTTTTAAGGAAAATCAACATGCCGGCAAGTAGATACAGAGCGGACGATTTAGTTGAACTGGGCGAGGAGATTCTTTCCCGACCCGAAATCGGTTTTACAAAAACCCAAGCCCATGCAGCCGCAAAAATACTGATAGAAGCGGACCTCCGGGGAGACCCCGACCACGGCCTCGTCACCGGAGACAAGCTGAATGAAATTTACGAAAAGATCCATGACGATGCCGACACCTTCGGGTTTAAGCGGTTCTGCAATCCGTCTGATTTAAAAAGAGCCGGAGATGGCGACGATTTTATCCGGGACAGGCAGAAATATCCGACCATGCTGACCGTCGATGCAAAAAGACTGCTCGGCCATTATGTGGCCCTTGAGATACTGCCCGAGGTCATCGACACGGCAAAAAAATTCGGATACGCAAAGGCACATATCCGCAACTCGACCCATTTCGGCAATTGCGGCATATACTCCGAAATGATCTCGGAAAACGACTTGGCCGCAAAGGTATCGTGCACCTCGGCCGCCTGGACCATGCCCTTTATCGAACCCCAGGGTGATACAAACGGGAGCCGCAATCGATACGAGGGGGTGAAGAAACGGTTCGGCACAAACCCCATGGCCTGGTCCATTCCCTACGACGACGGCATCATCACCATCGATATGGCCACCACCCAGCGGGCCGTCAGCCCGGCTGCCAATGTTGCAAATTATAATGCAGCGGTTTTGGGCATCCATCTGAGTCCGGATACCCCGGCCTATATCGGCAGGGGTGAAAAAAAGGTTCTGCTGCAAGATGTCCATCTATCCATATCAAAATCGGAAAGCGGTGAAACACTTCAAAAAGCCCTTTCAAAATTGGGTTATGAAAAGGACATCCGATTGCGGTCCATAGAAAAAGGGCTGATCAAAGGACCGGCCGGTGAGAACATCCATTACCCGCTGGCCTTTGATGGGGTGTTTAAGAAGCAGTTCTGGGTAGCCCCCCTGGGGGGAACGCTTTTCGGTTACAAGGGTTTCGGCCTGAATATGCTCGTTGAACTCGACAATGTCATGGGCGGTGGTGAGCCCGGGCTCATCCGAAAGCTCAACGCCCAAGGACAACCCACCACCCCTGAACGCGTTTCACAAACCATTGAAGCCTACGCCATAGACATGCTGCACCCGTTGGCCGAGGCGAAAAAAAGGCTCGGAGAATCGGTTCGGACCACCCGCAGCTGTGGAAATGAATTGATGTTTTTACCGGGTGAAAAAGAGCAGCGTTTACGCAAAAAATACCGGGATCAGGGACTTCCCATAACCACAAACCAGCTTAAAAAACTGCAAACAATCGCAAAGAAGGCAGGCGCCGGATTCGATTTGGAACCGATCGCATAACGTCCGTCGCCAGAGGTCGGCATTACGGGGTCTTTTTACGGAGGAATGGATGAAAAAAATTTTTACGACGATCGCCATTATCATCTTTGGAAGCGGAACGGTTGCCGGTGCTATTTTTTATCGACAGGGCGTCGATAAAGATACCGAGATCAACACCCACCGGAGCCATATCGCAACCTTAAACAACCAGCTTACGGAATTGGACAAAAGCCGTGAGACCCTCCAGGAACAGATCGCTGAGACCATTGAGCAGCTGGATGCACTGAAGAATAACAACCAGTACATTATCAAGCTTGAATCGATCATTGAGAAAAAAGAAGCCGCCATTGCCGGCGCCCGTCAGTTGACGACCCAATGTACCGGGGCAAATGAAGTGCTTCTGGCCAGGATAGCGGATGAAAAAAAATCCACCCGATCATTGAATGAACTCCTGGCCGACGCCCAGGGCCGGGTTCATGCCCTCAAGAGCCAAATTGAAAAAAACCGGAACACGGATGCGGCTCTGATTGCAGAGCTCAAGGCAGAATATGAAAACGATCATAAGGTTTCCCGGAAACGGGTGATCCGGCTGGAAGAGAAACTATCCAGGACGAATCTGGCCTTGGCTGAGATACAGGATCACCGGAGCCGATGCTCTGAATCAAAAGAGATGCTCGAAACTCAGCTTGAAACCAACAGGGAAACCGTTCGGGATTTGGGCGATAAGCTGGCTCAGGCAAATAACCGGGTTCTGGAAGAGAAAAAAAGAGGTCAGGCACAAAATGATGGTCTTCGAGCGGCGGAGCAGAAAATATCGGCCCTTGGGGGGCAGATGCAAAAGCAGGGCCTCGCATATGCAGATCTTAAGAAACAGGTGGCTGGCATTGAATCTCAAAAAGGTTCGGTGGAGAACAAACTGTATGAAATTAAATCGACCTATGCCGGACTTGTAAAAGAGTTAAACGATAATATCAAAAACAAAGAAGCTACCATCGAAGAGTGCAAAGAAAAACTGGCCATAAGCTTTATCGATCGAATCCTGTTCCCGTCGGCCAGAATCAGCATCACGCCGGAAGGAAAAGCGGTGCTGAAAAAAACCGGGAATATCCTAAAAAACCTCAAATTCGGAAAATTCCGAATCGTGGGTCATACCGATGACAGACCCATCCGGTCGCGTCTGAAGGGAAGGTTCCCGTCAAACTGGGAACTGTCCAGTGCCCGCGCCGCTGCTGTGGCACGGTTCTTTGAAAAAGAAACCGGGATACCGGCCAACAGGATGGAAATCGTCGGATACTCCCATCAGCAGGCCATTTCCGGCAACCAAACAAAAGAAGGCCGGGCAAAAAACCGGCGGGTGGAAATTATCGTTGTCCCGGAACTCTGGTCGAGTGCCGCAAAGTTAGATTCTTAAACCGGATTGGATCACCAGTGTGATCCAAAAGGACTCAAGGGGTCAAGGATTCGAGGGTTCGAGTGAAATGATAAAAAATTACAAAGGTAAACCGGGTACAGTAAAAAAGGACACGGCAGAAATCGGAAAAATGTAAAGCGCATTTATATAATCTTGCAGAAAAAATCCCCGGAATCCTTGGACCCTGGAATCCTTGGACCCTTTTCTACATTGGAGAAAAGCCTTCCGAGTTAAAACGCCGGCTATGCAGGCCGTATATATTCCCACAGTTGGGAAAACAGCATCCCCCCGAGCATCAATCCGCACCCGAACAGACCCCGGGGGGATAATATCTCATCTAAAAACAACCAGCCGCCCAGAGCCGCAAATACCGCCTCAAGGCTCAGCAGTATGGCTGCGTGGGCCGGGTGGGCATGTTTTTGGCCGACTACCTGGAGGGTATAGGCAACCCCCACAGAAAGTGCTCCGCCGTAAAAAATCGGCAGCGCTGCACTGACGACTGCCGAAAGGACAATCGTTTCAAAAACAACCGCTGTAAAAAGGCTGAGGATCGAACAGGCGGTAAATTGTACGAATGCAAGCTTTAAAGCACTCGATCGGGGAGAAAGCCAGCCGATAATCAGCACATGTCCTGCCCAGAAAAAGGCTCCCAGAAGTTCCAGAAGGTCACCGAAAGCAATTGAAAACCCATCTGTTATGCTCAACAGATAGAGACCCAGAGCAGCGGAAACCGCACCCACCCAGGTTCCTGCATGGGTCCGTTGTCCGAAAAAGAGCCCCATGATCGGTACGATGACGACATAGAGGCCCGTAATGAATCCCGCATTTCCGGCGGTGGTGTATACCAGGCCCGCCTGCTGCAGGGATGCACCGATAAAAAGCGCAGCACCGGCCAGAACACCGCCCCATCCCAGATCCCTGAACCCGGAAAACGCTTTGCCAGGGGAGGATGCATTTTTTTTGACGATAAACGGGATCAGTACCGCACTGCCCAGGGCGAAACGGATGCCGTTAAAGGTAAACGGCCCCACATAATCCATGCCCACCCGCTGAGCCACAAAGGCAAATCCCCATATCATGGCCGTCAGCATCAAAACAGCATCTGATCTTATCAACTGCCGTTTCATTTATGAGAGTCGGTTACGATAATTTTCATAGTGAAATGTTCGGACCACCGCCACGTTTCCTTCGGGGTCCTGAATGGCCATGGCAGGCAGCCGCACCCCGTTAAACGTGTTGTTCTTTACCATAGTGTAATGGGCCATGTCCTGGAAGACGAGTCTGTCGCCAACCTTTAACGGTTCGGGAAAAGAATAGTCGCCGATCACGTCCCCGGCCAGGCATGTCAACCCCCCCAGCCGATAGGTGTGGGGATGCGCTCCCGGTTTTCCGGCACCGACGATTTCCGGACGATAGGGCATCTCGAGCACATCCGGCATATGGGCGGCTGCGGATGTGTCCAGTATGGCAACATTCATTTGGTTCCGGACCAGATCCAGCACCGTTGTTACCAGGGCACCCGCATTGAGCGCAATGGCTTCTCCAGGCTCAAGATAGACCTTCACTTGGTGTCGGTTCCGGAAATCAAGGATCGTTTCACACAAACCATCCACGTCATAATCTTTCCGGGTAATGTGGTGACCGCCGCCGAAATTTACCCAGTCCATCCGGGGAATCAAGTGTCCGAACCCATCTTCAAAGGCCGTTACCGTCCGCTTCAGGGAATCGGCATTCAACTCACAGAGAGAATGAAAATGGAGCCCGCTGATACCGGAAAGTTCATGCTCCCGGAACTCTCTGCGCGTAACGCCTAACCGTGAAAAGGGCCCGCAGGGATCATATATGGGTATTTCGACTTCCGAATGCTCGGGGTTTACGCGGATGCCGCACCGGATCGGTTTGCCGGTTTCAAAAACCGTCTGCCGAAACCGCTTCCACTGGGAAAAGGAGTTGAATACCACATGGTCACAAAAGGTAAGAAGGTCCTGAAACTCGGATTCGATATACGCCGGTGCGCACACATGAACCTCTTTTGAAAACGCCTCGTATCCGAGCCTTGCCTCGTAAAGCGAGCTGGCCGTAATGCCGGAAAGATATTTGCGGATCAGCGGGAACATACTGAACATGGCAAACCCCTTGAGCGCCAGAAGAATTCTGCAGCCGGTTCTTTTCTGCACCGAATCCAGAATCACCAGATTCCGCTCGATTGCAGCCGCATCGACGACATAACAGGGGGTTGGTATGTCATTTAGATTCAGGTTCATCGATAAAATCCTGCCAATTCTGTTTGTAAGGTTAACCGGTCAATACTTATATGAAACATACTTAATATTGATGACGCTGCGCTTTATCTATTTTAAATTGGCAGAATACATTATTCGATGTTGAACGTTCGACGTTCGGCGTTCGGCGTTCGGCGTTCATTTTTTCATTAATTTCTCGTCTGAGAAACCTTGTTTATCATGGCAATGAATCCGGCTCCGCCGGCGACGGTGCCGGCACCAAAAACACAAAAAAAACGGCACAGAAATCAGATCGTCCATGGATCGCCGATTCTCAATCAAAAAAACTTCTCCGTCCACGGCAGCCCGTAAATGTTAAGCTTTTCCATAAAGGGTGTGGGATCGAATTCTTCAACATTAAAGACCCCGGTCCCCTTCCAGGTGTTGGTGAGCATCATCATGGCGCCGATCATGACCGGCACCCCGGTGGTATAGGAAACGGCCTGGGCGGCAACTTCCCGGAAGCAGAGTTCATGGCGGCAGATATTATAGATGTAATACTTAAGCGGATTGCCGTCTTTGATCCCTTCGATCATACACCCGATGCAAGTCTTCCCCTTATAATTTTGCCCCAGGGATCCGGGATCCGGAAGCAGCGCTTTTAAAAACTGAAGCGGGACGATCTCGCGCCCCTCAAAGGCAACCGGATCGATCCGGGTCATGCCCACATTTTCAAGCACCTTGAGATGGGTAAGGTAGGCGTCTGAAAAAGTCATCCAGAACCGCATCCGTTTGATCCCGGCAATGTTTTTAACCAGTGATTCCATCTCCTCATGATACATCAGGTACATTTCCCTCTGCCCGATTTCCGGGAAATCAAACGGCTTGTGTACCGATAGAGGATCGGTTTCGACCCACTCTCCGTTTTCATAATACTTTCCGCGCTGGGTCACCTCTCGGATGTTGATCTCAGGGTTGAAATTGGTGGCAAAGGGGTGGCCGTGATCTCCGGCATTACAGTCCATGATATCTACGGTGTGGATTTCGTCAAAATGCGCCTTCAGGGCATGGGCACAGAAAATGTTTGTAACCCCCGGATCGAATCCGCACCCGAGCAGGGCCATGATACCTCTTTCTTTAAACCGATCCTGGTAATCCCACTGCCATTTGTAGCAGAATTTGGCTTCATCCGGCGGCTCGTAATTGGCGGTGTCCAGATAATCCACCCCGGTCTCCAGGCATGCGTCCATGATGGAAAGGTCCTGGTAGGGGAGTGCGACATTGACAATCAGGTCCGGGGAGGTTTTACGAATCAAGGCGACCAGTTCCGCCGTATGGTCGGCATCTACCCGGGCGATCTCTATGGGGCGATCCACCTGTTTTTGAATTTTCTCGCATTTATCCAGTGTCCGGCTGGCGAGTATGATCTCGGAGAACACCTCCGGGACCTGCGCACATTTTTTCACTACCACACTCCCCACGCCGCCGGCACCGATAATCAATACTTTGCTCATCTTTTTAACTCCCCCCTATTGGCATTGCTTATGGCCAACTCACCCATCAAGGGCTCCTGAAATCGAGCCTAAGGTGCGATAGAAGTTATAATATCATGTAATCATGAATCAGGGAACCGGACAATTTGACAATCATCAGAGTCCGCCAAACATAAATTCTCGGTGAACTTACTCATGGAGACGGGTGACCGGGTTTTAGAGCATAACGATTGACTACGGGCATGGGTTCCAAGGATAGGCCTTTGTGCGCTTCACTAATGGTCTTCACGGAGCCATCGGTATGCTTCCTGGGACGTCCGGAAGGCTTGTGTCTTAAAGGAATAGTTCAGGGTCTCGGTCATAAACTCATACATGCGGGTGAGTCCGAATGCAATGTCGGTGGGTGCGACAATGGCGGTCTTTCCCCCCTTTCTCATTTCCGGACATTTCCGGGGGGCATGCACAATACTGTGAACATCCGCCGCAGAGAGTTTGCTCACGTCACTTTGTGACATATCCCAGAGAACATTGAGCGTCACATGACCTTCGTAGAACTTTTGAATGGCATCCCTGGCATCACCGGCTGTCAGTTCTCCGACAATAGTAAAAGCGGTAAGATCGGAATCCGGTTCAACTTTAATTTTAACGTCAGTCATTTTTTTGCCGAATATTATCTGTTCACACGCCTCAGGGCTTGATCAATGGACAATTTCGCGGCATTCAGGTATTTTTCCCGGTGTCGGTGTTTAGCAATTGTCGATCCATACCATATCTAAAAGAAAAAATGAACCTTGACAACACATAACGCCCAAGGTATCTGAATAATATCTCTAAAAAGTCTTGTTATCTAGACTTATTCACATTTGTTAACCCTGCTTCACGCTATAGTTATTTAAAAGATCAATATTTTTTCACTGTATGAAATGACTTCTAAAAATTCGGTCGAGAATCGATAACTTTCCTTTTTTCAGAAAATTGTTTGCACGGGTTCCTTTCAGGTAGAAATGAAACACCCGGAACAAAATGCCCGCTGAAATATCAAAATCGGAAAGGAGGATTATTCCAGGACTGCCCCTTAAGGCATAAAAATCAATTTAGGACGCTGTTGCTCGTGGTGTATGCGGTAGATGGATAGAAACGGAAAACATCTAATAAACTTAAACCAGAAGGAGGGTCGGGCAATGACAGCTAGAAGATTTGATCTTGTTATGGTCGTGGTGTTGGCATTTGCGTTTATCTTCGGCGGGAGTTTTATCGGTGCCGTGGGTGTAGACAGATGCCATGCGGCCGATCCGATAAAAATCGGTGCATCGCTTTCTTTGACCGGCAAGTATGCCTGGACCGGTAAAAGGATGTTTGAAGGGTACACTGCCTGGGCAAAATTGATCAATGAAAAAGGCTATTCACCGGGTTTAAAGGAGTATGGCCACACAGAACCCGGCCTTATAAACGGGCGCCCGGTAAAACTGATTATATACGATGACAAGAGCAATCCCGCCACCGGCGTCAAACTCTATCAAAAGCTGCTCACCTCCGACCGCGTCGACCTGGTGATGGGCCCCTACAGCAGTGCAGTTACCAAAGCCATTTCTCCGGTCATTGAAAGGGCCCAAATGCCGGCCGTTTCCTGCGGTGGATCCGATCCCGGCATCTGGAAAGGCCGCAGCCTCAAATGGGTTGTTCAAGGGCTCCAGCCAACCGATGAATACACACCCGGACTTGCAGAAATAGGAGCCGCAAAGGGTGCAAAAACAGCCGCCATTATCTTTGAAGATTCATCGTTTCCCATTGCTCTGGCTAACTCCACCAAAATGCACCTTGAAAAAAAGGGAATCAAGGTTGTTCTCTTTGAAGGCTATCCAAAAGGCATTTCAGACTGGACACCCATTTTAAGAAAGGCATGGGCTCTGAGACCGGATATTATCGGAATCGGCGCCTACGAACCGGATTCCATCGGTCTGACCAAGGCGGCCCAGGCGATCCGGGCGACACCAAAGCTCATGTACTGGACCGTTGGGGCGTATTCTCCCCATTATGCGGAATCGGTGGGCGACGCCTGCAACGGTATCACTTCGGAAGTGCTGTGGGATCCATCCGCCAACACCAAGGGCAATAAAGAGTTTACAAAGGAATTTGAACGCATCATCGGTGTTCCGCCGGCCAAGCAGCTGCAACATGCAGCCATGGGATTCTTCGGTTGTCAGCTCATGGAAATTGCAGTGAAAAAGGCGGGTTCACTGGATAAAAAAGCGATCCGGGACAACCTGTTTTCCATGGAAGTGGAAACCATACTCGGCCCCTACAAGGTGGAACCGCTCGGTTCCAAGAATGCCGGTCTGCAACTGGCTGCCAAAGCCTTTTTGATCCAATGGCAAAAAATACCGAGCGGTGCTCAGAAACCGACGGGTAAACTCGTTGTGGGCGACTATGTCAGGGAGATTATCTGGCCCTCGAAATTTAAATCGGCAGAGCCCATTTACCCGTTCCCGGGCTGGGGGAAATAATGTCCATTCAGCAATCAGCCAGGAGCTTGTTTGCAATTCCTTTTGCTGAAAGCTGATGACTGAGCACGGAGTAAACCGGGTCGTGTGATGTCCGGCTTCACACAGCATCACACGGCCCGATTACTCATACCTTAGGCCGTTGCTTCCTTTAACCGCGCATGAACTTTTAGGAATCGACGAACAAGAGAGGGTGTATGTTATTCGTAGAGACAATCATCAGCGGAATTTTACTCGGATCACTTTACGCACTGGCGGCTTCCGGACTGAGCCTCGGATTCGGCATTATGGGCATCATCAACCTCGCCCATGCAGAATTTATCATGCTGGGCGCATATGCCACCTTCTGGCTCTGGTTTCTTTTGAAAATCAACCCCCTGTTGACAATTTTTGGATCCATGTTCGCACTCTTTGTCTTCTGCCTGATCGTATACCGGATTTCCATTCGAAAAATTATCGGAGAAGAGCAGCTGGTCTCCCTGATTCTTACCTACGGCATCTCCATCGTGCTATGGAATTTTGCCCAGGTCGCCTTTACCAGTACGTTTCGTTCGGTGGACTATTCGACTGGTTCCATTATGTTTTCCGGCAGCTATTTTCCGGTCAACAAAATCATATCCTTTGTTGTGGTCACGCTGATCATCGCAGGCCTGCACATGTTTCTCAAGTATTCCAGCATTGGAAAATCGATTCGAGCCGTTTCACAAAACCCCACCATCGCCGCCATCAGCGGCATCAATGTGGATCGCATCAGAATGTTCGGATTCGGCATTGCCGGCATGCTGGCCGGTGTTGCCGGGAGTCTCATCTCCATCCAGTGGTCCATTTTCCCGCTCATGGGCGAAGATCTGATCCTGAAATGCTTTGCCATTGTAGCCATCGGGGGCCTGGGAAGCCTTCCCGGATCTCTTGCAGGAGGCATCATACTCGGTTTGGCGGAAAGCATCGGCACCGGGTACTGGGATGCAACCATGGCAAATATCTTCGCACCACTGCTGGTCATTCTGACGTTCCTTTTTCGGCCCCAGGGTCTGTTCGGCGTTGAAGAACGGGTGGATTAGCAGTCAAGCAGAGCGCACTTTCCATATCAGAAGGGGTATTTTATGAATAATACGACGGCATCGGATGGAAAAAATTCGATCTCAACTTCGTGGATAGAAAACCGGAAACAACTCTTGCTGATCATCGGTATCCTGATCGTCACGGGCTTTCTGGTCCTGCCTCATTTTTCAAGTGCATATCTGGTGACATTGTTTCTGATCATGTTCGTATATATCGGATACGCCACCGCATGGAATTTAATGAGTGGTCTCACCGGATACGTCAACTTCGGATTTGCACTCTTTGTGGGTATCGGCAGCTATACCAGTGTGCTCCTGATTGAAGACCTCAAGCTGTGGTGGCCGGCGGCATGGTTTCTCGGCGGCGTTTCTTCGGCCATGGTTGCGGTGATTCTGGGTTCATTTATGCTGCGGTTAAGGGGGTCATACTTTGCCATCGGCATGCTCGCCCTGTTGCTGGGAATCAAACTGCTTTTTACCAGCAAATACCTATCCCCGATCACACGGGGAGGATACGGATTTCCATTTATCGAGCCGTTGAGTATGAACATGATGTACTATGCGCTCTGTTTTCTGGCCATGGGCAATATTTTTATCTCCTACAAGGTCATTACATCGACTTTCGGCGCCCGGTTGATCGCCATTCGGGAAGATGAAGAAGGTGCCGGCTCAATCGGCATTAATGCCACCAAAAACAAAATTATTGCCTTTGCGTTAAGCGGATTCCTCGCCGGCCTCATCGCTTCGGGACATATTGCGTTCCAAAATTATATCGAGCCGGAATCTGCCTTCAGCGGCCAGTGGACCATTGTGCCCATTGTCATGGTGCTGTTGGGGGGACCCGGAAGCGTCTGGGGGCCGGTCATCGGTGCGGTAATCTTGACTTTTGTGGAGGAGTTCCTCTGGTCCCATTTTACCCAGGCCTACATGATGATCTACGGTATGATCATGATACTGCTGGTGATGATGATGCCCGGCGGGATTATCGAGTGGCTGAAAAGCAGGGGGACATTGCCGAAAATTCGCTCAATCTGATTTTGATTTCCACTTCCATACGACTAAGGAGTGTGACAATGAGTGAAACAACCCGATTAAACAGCCTGCTGACAGTGGACAGCCTGTCAAAGCGCTTCGGCAGCCTTCATGCCGTAAACGATATGACCCTGTCCATTGAAACCGGTAAAATCACAGGCCTCATCGGCCCGAATGGCGCCGGAAAGACAACGTTGTTTAACTTAATTTCCGGTGTTCTGAATGCCGACAGCGGAAAAATTGCCTTCAATGGAAAAGATATCACCCATAAGAAGCCGTACCAGATTGCCCAGCTGGGCATCGGTCGAAGCTGGCAGCTCATCCGTATCTTTTCAAAAATGACGGCCCTTGAGAATTTACTGATTGCTGCAAACCGAAAAAAGGGAAATGCCCTGAAATATGCCATGGAGCTGCTGGATCTGTTCGGCCTTACAGAAGAAAAAGGAAATTACGCAGGTGAATTGTCTGTGGGGCAGCAGAAGATGCTGTCCATCGCCAGAATCCTGATGTTAGATGCCGAATTGATGCTTCTTGATGAACTGGCTGCGGGTGTGAACCCGCCTGAACAGGATAAAATGATGGCGGTGATTCACCAGCTCTGCGATGAGGAGGGAAAAACGTTTTTCATCATCGAACACGACATGGATGTTATTATGGGTCACTGCGACAGGGTTGTCTGCATGAATTTCGGTGAAAAAATCGCCGAGGGCTCAAGCGGCGAGGTTCAAAACAACGAGAAGGTTATCGAAGCATATTTTGGGGGGTAGGAAGATATACCCGAACATCTCATAATTCTGTTTAATTATTGATGAGGATAGAAACGATACGGCAGCATTATGGAACCGATACTGGATACTGGGCAAAACAGTTATCCGAAAGTGAATTCCAAAAACATCGAGTATCGAGTATCCAGTATCTGCCCATATTTTCGAAACCGTTTACCGTAGTGCTTTCGGGGAGTAACCCATCATGACCCAAAACGGAAACATCGTTCAAATCGAAAACCTGATCTCGGGCTATGGAAAGAAAATGATCCTAAACGGAATTTCCGTAAACATCGAACAGGGAAAGATCACCACTCTCATCGGTCGAAACGGTGTGGGCAAAACCACCCTGTTAAACACGTTTATGGGGCTGTTAAAATCGGAGAGCGGGCGCATCCGCTACAAGGGGGAAGACATCTCGTCAGCCAAACCGCACACCCTTGTAACCATGGGTATTTCCTATGTCCCCCAGGGAAAATCCGTATTCCCGCACATGACGGTCACCGAGCACATGGACATCGGGGCCTGGACGTTAAAGGAGCAGGACGCCAAGGCATCCATGTTCGATGTTGTCTATAAACTTTTTCCCCGTCTAAAGGAACGGGGCAATCAAAAGGCAGGCACATTGAGCGGCGGGGAGCGCCAGATGCTTTCCATCGGGCGTGCGCTGATGTCCCGCCCCACGCTTTTACTGCTCGACGAACCGTCCTTTGGCCTTGCACCCAAACTGGTCGATGCGGTATTTAACAGCATACTGGAAATCAACAAAGAGGCGGTGACCATACTGGTCATCGAACAGAATGCAAAAAAGGCCCTGGAGAATTCAAACTTCGGTTATGTCATGGATATGGGAAAAATTGTCCAGCAGGGAAGCAGTGGCGATCTACTAAATGATGACAAAATAAGGCAATCCTATCTGGGAGGACGAAAGGAATGAGAATGGATCTACCGGTAATAACGGCGGAAGGGACCCCTTACGAAATCGGTTTTCAACACGGAAAGCAGACATCAGCAGGCATCGGCGCCAACATCTCCTATTATATGAAACTCTGGCATCATTTCTGCGGTGTTGAAAAATCCCGGGTCCTTGAAGACGCACGGATGTTCTTACCCTTTATCGAAAAATTAGATCCCGACCTGATCCAGGAGCTGGAGGGGGTTGCCCAGGGGGCCGAGATGCAGTTTGAAGAGATTTTGGCCCTGAATGCCCGGTGGGAGCTTAACTATGCCTATCTCTTTCCGGACTCGGCAGAATCTGCAGCTGCCGGATGCACGGCCCTTGCCGTCACACCCGAGGCTTCCGCCGACGGGCATATGTATATCGGACAAAATTGGGATTATAAACCCGGGCTTGAAAATGGCTGTATTCTTTTGCATATCCGACAGAATGACAAACCGGATATCATCATGCACACCGAAGCCGGGGTCATCGGCCACAAGGGGTTTAACGCTGCCGGTATCGGCATCTGTATGAACTACATCCGGTGCGATCAGGATGTTTTCAAACCCGGTCTTCCGGTCTGGCTCAAGGTCAGGAGCCTGCTCAACTCGGAGAATCTATCAAATTGCCTGGGGATCCTCATGGACAACGAGGGGCCGAATTCGGCCAATATACTCATCGCACATCGAGACGGCGAAGCCATCGATGCCGAGTGTGCCCCGAACGATGTCTACTTCCTGTACCCACCCGAGGGCATACTCACCCACAGCAATCATTTTATTTCTCCCCGGTTCCAGGCAAAAGATTCAGGAAAGAGCCTGTTGCCGGATACGGTTATCAGAAGTGAACGCGCCCTCCGGCTGCTGCTTGAAAAAAGAAAAGCGATTCGACTGGAAACGATTCAGGCGGTATTGACGGATCATTTCGGACACCCCAATTCCATCTGCAGGCACCGGGATAGTGCCTTGAACCCATACGCCCAGTGGGAAACACTGACCTCGTTTGTAATCGATTTAACCGAAGGGAAGATGCACTATACGGGAGGCCCGCCGTGCGGTGAGCCGTATAAAACGCTTTCCATGAACTCAAAATAATTGAAAATTTGCGATTAAATATTGAAAATTTTCGGTATGCTGTCATTATAGAATAGATAGAGCAAAGCGATTCATCCAATATTCATTTTTCACTATTCAATGGTCAATTCTCAATGAGGGGGATAACATGTCGGACAAAAGCGTATTTTTTGAAATTTTCGGAGTTCAGGTACAGTTCGGGTGGAATGCCTTAGACACATTGGGCCGGCATGCCGGCGCAAACAATGCCAAAAGGGCGCTCATTGTCACCGACAGCGGGGTCGCAGCCGCCGGCATTCCGGAGCAAATCGCAACCGCACTCAAATCAGCCGGCATCGAATCGGTGATTTTTGACGGTGTTTCTGAAAACCCCACCGACAAAAACGTGGAGATGGGGGCAAAGCAGTACAAAGAAGCATCCTGTGACATGATCATCGGCCTCGGCGGGGGCAGTCCCATGGACGCAGCCAAGGGGGTCCGGGTGCTTGCATCTCACCCTGCGCCGCTGCATCGGTATCTGGATATCAAGGGTGGAGATAATATCGTCAACCCCATGCCGCTTCTGATCGATATTCCCACCACATCCGGTACCGGTTCGGAAACATCACGGGGGGCGGTGATCACCGATACCGAACAACGGGTAAAACGCGTCCTCCGCTCCGGCATGCCTTCGCTTGCCCTGGTCGATCCGGCCCTTACGGTCAGCATGCCGCCAAAACTTACCGCCGCCACCGGAATGGATGCGTTGAGTCACTGCATCGAGGCCTATCTTTCCCCGCAGTACCATCCTGCAGCCGAAGCCATCGCTTTTGAAGGCATTCGTCTCGTTGCCGAAAACCTTCCGGCAGCCGTTGAAAACGGGAATGATCAAGAGGCCAGAACCCAGATGGCCATGGCATCCTCCATGGGTGCACTTGCCTTCCAGAAAGGGCTCGGTTCAACCCATTCACTCTCTCACCAGCTTTCATCGGAATTCGACATCCACCACGGTGTCGCAAATGCCCTCCTGCTGCCCCATACCATGGCCTTTAACCTGGACCTGACAAAGGATAAAATGAGCCGCATCGCCTTTGCCATGGGTGAAACATCCCCCACACCGGAAGGAGCGGTGACCGCGGTTGCCGACCTGAATAAACGGATCGGTATACCCGAAAAACTGTCCGACCTGGGTGTTTCTGAGGATCGGATCCGGCACATGGCCCGAAACGCGATGACGGACTGGTGTCATCCAAACAATCCCCGAGCGTGTACGGAAGAAGATATGAAAGCGCTCTATCTGGGGGCGATGTAGCTCTTGGTTGGGTTTCAGAGGTTCCGGGACCAGGGGTTCCGTGCCGGTGTAGTTTCGAAGCTTCACAGATCTAATGGCAAATGCGTAAAACGCATAGCCGTTTAACCTTCAAACCGTCTTAAGTGCGGCTCTTACCGCCCGGGAGATGACCTCCACTTTCCGGAGGTCGTCTCTTAAGTCCCGGGTCACCTCAAGCTGCACGCCCATTTTTGTTCTTCCTCGGTTGCAGATATTGTCAGGGTTTACTCCCCGGAATCGCGGGTGTGCTTTTGAAACCTTGATGCCCCCTGCTTCCAGCGCATCTGCAATCACTTCCGTTAAAGCCTTGTCGAGACCGCCGATATGAACCAGGCTGGCATTTCCGGTGCAGGCATGAATGGCAACGACAACATCGGAATTAAACAGCAACCGGATGGCCGAAGGCTCATCAAACCGGTGACTGGTGATATGCAAAGACCCGTTATTGTCTTTTTTAATGCCTTCAAAACAGTAGTAATTAAAGTTGTTTTTTGCGATCTTTTTGGCGATATCAGAAGTTCTCGGTTCAATCTTCCCGCCATGGGGCGCAATGATGGTAACCGATGAACCGACATCCTGGATGGATATTCTAAAATCCTTGCCGGATTCTTCACAGGTGATGAGTTCATCGAAGCCGCTGTAGAGATCGCCACCCATATAATCCGCGTTATTTAAGCCCCCAATTGAATAACGATATTACCGAAATGCCGCGCGCGCTTCATGTATTCGTACGCTTCTTTGGCCTGATCGAACGGGAATGCGCGATCGACGACCGGACGGATCCGGTTTACATCCAATGCATCGTGAAACTGCCCCTGCATCTCCCGGCTGCCCACGTATATGCCGTTTACCGTAAGGCTTTTTCGCATGATCGGTAACGGGTTTATCTGCCCGTCGAATCCGGTCAACACACCGACCAGGCTGATCCGCCCGCTCATCTTCACGGCCTCTATGGATCGGGCCAGTGTCCCGCCGCCGCCAAGCTCTAAAACGAGGTCGGCACCGGTTCCGGCGGTTTTTTCCACTACCGTTTTTTCCCAGTCCGGATGCGTCTGATAGTTTATCAACACATCGGCCCCCATCTCTTGGCCTCTTTTAAGCTTTTCATCCGAACCCGACAGCAGAATGGCGCGTGCACCGATATGTTTGGCAATCTGCAGCGCAAAGAGTCCCACACCGCCCGTTCCCATAATGACAACGGTCTCACCCGGCTTTAATCTCCCCTGGACAACCAGGGCGTTCCAGGCGGTCAGGCCCGCACACGGAAGAGCAGCAGCTTCATCAAAGGAGAGGTGGTCGGGGAATTTTAAAAACCCGTCCGCCCGCCCCTGGACATATTGTGCCAGCATACCGTCGGTGGAGGCGCCGCCCCGGGCCGCCGCATAACGGCAGGCATCGATACTGCCGCTTTGCCAGAGTGGGAAAAAGAGCCCCACCACCCGGTCTCCCTTTTTTAAATGGGTCACTGATTCGCCGGCGGCTTCCACCACCCCTGCACCGTCGGAAAGGGGAATCAGGTCCTGACTCACGCCTGCGTCGGCAATGATCAGATCTCGGTAGTTTAAGGAAGTCGACTCGATACGCACACGGACCTCATGGGCGTCGAGATCCGGCAAGGTCATCTCCTCGATGCAAAGTGCGTCCGGCCCCTTTTCACCGGCTTTTAGAATATATTTTTTCATAAGACCCTCCCCCACAGTTTGGACTGTGTGATTTATGGTTCCGAATGAACTACCCCGCAGCCCCGATGAGCGGGATTTCCGCCCTGTTGGGTCGTAGCTGCAAGCGAAGCCTAATCCGCTCCAACAAGCTACGGGGTATCCATCGGAAATTATTTTAGCGCCCCAAGGGGCGGGAAATTTAACCCTTGTCCGCCTCTGGCGGATTAACGGATCTTTAGGCCAAAAACGGCATCGATGCAGATGGCACTGAAAAAGATCAACACATACCCGATCGTTAACAGAATAAGCGATCGTTTATCACACCGATCGGTATCGTTTAAGGAAAAATAGAGATAGGTCATGGCGAAGATACCGTACGACCAGATATAGAAATGCCATTTTTTACCCTCTTTTCCGCCGGCAGCGGCAATGGCCGCCCCCCTTTTAGGGGCAAAGAAAAACTGATACCAGATAAATACGACAAACAGTATCATCAGCGCAATAAAGGCGTTTCCGGTCGGCATCTGCATTTCAGCGGATCCTGTTGATCACCCGGGAGGTGATCATATCGGTTTGGCCCGCTTGTATTGATCCGGCCATTCCAGATCCACGCCCAGATCAGCGGCAGCCGTCAGCGGCCAATAGGGGGCGCGTAAAAATTCCCGCCCCAGTAAAATGACGTCGGCTTGCCCGGTTACCAGCACCTGTTCGGCCTGGGCAGGAGCTGTAATCAGACCCACAGCCCCGGTAATGATCCCGACGGCTTTCCGGACTTCAGCTGAAAACACCGCCTGGAACCCGGGACCTGCCGGAATCACTGCATCGGGGGCTGTCCCGCCGCTGGAGCAGTCGATAAAATCGACCCCCAGATCTTTAAGCCGGTTTGAAAACGCGATGGACTGGGCAAGATCCCACCCGTTTTCGACCCAGTCGGTACAGGAGATCCGGACAAACAGCGGCAGGCTCTCCGGCCAGACTTTTCGAACGGCCCCTGTCACCTTCAGGGGAAAAGACATCCGGTTTTCCAGGCTCCCGCCCCACCGATCCGTCCGGTGATTTGAAATCGGGGACAAAAACTGATGCATGAGATACCCATGGGCCATGTGAAGCTCCAGAACCGTAAACCCGGCTTCAAGGCTCCTTTCGGCGGCCGATGTAAATTCGCCGACAACCCGATCCATATCCGCTTCGGTCATCTCCCTCGGCATATTATATTCCGTATCAAAGGCAACGGGGCTGGGACCGATAGGCTCCCATCCGTTTTCTCCATCCGGCAAGGGACGGCCGCCCCGCCAGGGGGCATCTGTTGAGGCTTTTCGTCCGGCGTGTCCGATCTGGATTCCCGGAACCGCCCCCTGGGCATTAATAAAGGCAGCAATCGGCTTAAACGCCTCGGTGTGTGCATCCGACCAGATGCCGCAGTCCCCGGGGGAGATCCGGCCCTCAGGAGAAACCGATGTGGCCTCTGCGATGACCAGGGCCGCACCCCCCACGGCACGGGTGCCGAGATGCACCAGGTGCCACTCGTTCGGCATGCCGTCTTCACAGCAATACTGGCACATGGGGGATACGAAGATGCGGTTTTTGAATTCAATGTCTTTTAATTTCAAAGGTGAAAATAGTTTAACCATCTATTCATCTCCAATCTGTTTGTATAAATTAAAAGTTCGATCAAACCCTGCCGGTATATTTCAATACTATTTTCCGTGGCCAGGTCCACTATGTGTGTCATGAAGAGACTCCGTGCATCCAACATAACCCGGGCAAACCCACCCGAGGCGGGCAAGCCGAAAATTCCAAATCAAAAATATCAAATTCCAAACAAATAACAATAACCAAATTTGACGAACTCGTAAAAACGATATTTTCGCGCAGCGACGCTAAGGACGCCGAGGAATTGTTTTAAGGCCTTTTGCTGACAGCTGATAGCTCGAATCCAAAAAAGGCAGTTTATGGATGAGCACAAGTTAACTTTGCGACCTTTGCGGCTTTGGGTGAAATTTTGACTTATTACGAAACCAACTCTTTCTTGATAATACGAAAGAAATCCTCCCTGGCTTGCCGTTCGATCCAGGGTTTATGCCCGCAATGCTCCAGCAGAACAAATCGAAAATCTTTTAGTACGCCTAATAAAGGTTTTTCAACCCCTGCGGCCGGGTGAGGATCGTAATCCCCGTGGATCGCAGCCACCGGACACCGGATCTTTTTACCAAGTTCAAGGAGCTTTCCCGAAGATCTCAGTGCCGACGCTTCCGGCCAGACCTTAAGAAAGATATCGACGCAATATTCAACCATATCGCGTTCATGAGACGCTTCCAGAAAAGGATCGTATGCATCGGCTTTTGAAAAGAGTGCACCGAAACGCCGAAACGCCGCACCCCTGTCTTCTGCGATGGGGTCGTTCAAGGTCTCCGTAAGCGTTCCAACCTCAAGATTTTCTTTTTCGCTCAGGCGGCTTAATCGGGTTGACTGGATGCCCGGGGTATATCCTTGTTCAAAGGGTCCGCTTCCGACCAGTATCAGTTTTTTTACCAGATGAGGGTAGTGGGCAGCACATATAAAACCGAGCCAGGCCCCCCAGGAAAAACCGATAAGGGCCACGGGAGGATGGCTGTATTCCTCCAGAACGACTCTTAACTCTTCGACCTGCCCATTGAGGGATTCGGCGGTCTGCAGCGGTTCCAAAACCCCGCCGGCAGATGAGAGTTCAGATGCCACCGGTGCCGCCTCCCCGGCTGCACCCGGCCCGCCGTGAACCACGGCAACGGCAAAAGGGGCATTTCCGTATTTTCTCGGGTTTTTGATTATAGGCATGGGATTCCACCCGCCTCAAAAGATTTCATTCAGCAGCCGCCATTATGATGATCCGGATTCCACGATATGAAACGGATCTTAGAATGTACATCCCCTCCCAATTTATATCAAGTTGACAAATCCGCTTCCAGCGTAGAAAATAACAGTCGCTTTGCGCCAGTTTGAAACAAGGAAACCGCTTATGCCACTATTCGATCCCATCACAATCGGCACTGCAACTTCAAAAAACCGCATCGCCCTGGCTGCGACCGCCATGGGTGCCCATGCTCCGGACGGATCCGTCACAGACCAGAACCTCTGCCGGTATGTGGCGCTTGCCAAGGGCGGGGCCGGATGGATTACGGTCGAACATAGTACCTGCACGGACAAATACGGCATCGGCTGTCTCTGTTTCCATTCGGACCGCCAGCTCCGGGGGTTGCGCAATCTGGCCGATGTCATTCACGCCTACCACGCGGTGGGGATTGTCCAGCTGGGTTTCGGGCATGGCCGTCAGGCCAACCCGGCGCGATTGGGTACCGGGCTCGTGGCTCCCTCGCCCATTCCTTACCGGGTAGAAAAAGGCACGGCCCCCAGAGGCTTGAAGTGGCTGGAACAAACCACCGGAGCCGTCCCCCGTGAATTGCAGCATGACGAGATCGAAACATTTGAAGATCTTTTTGCAGAGAGTGCCGCGCGCATCCAGAGAGCCGGATTCGACGGCATTGAGATCCACGGGGCCCATGGATATCTTATCGCACAGTTTCTGTCTCCGCTTTCAAATTTTCGAACCGATGCTTACGGGGGTTCCTTTGAGAAACGGCTCAGGCTGCCGCTCAACATTATCCGCAAAACCCGTAAACGGGTGGGAAACGACTTTGTCATCGGCTACCGGATCAGCGGCGATGAGCATGTTTCCGGCGGTCTGACACTGGAAGACACTGAACGAATCGTGCCGATACTGGTTTCCGAAGGACTCGACTTTATCCATCTCTCCTCCGGTCGTATTGAAGCACTTAGCTATCTCTGCCCGAAAGACGAGGGTGTGATTCTACCCGAAGCGGCATCCATCAAATCGGTTTCCAAGGTTCCGGTTATCTGCCCCAACATCCACACCCCCGCTTTGGCGGAACAGGTCATCGAGCAGGGACAGGCGGACATGGTTTCCCTGTGCCGGCCGCTGATTGCGGACCCGGAGTGGCCCAACAAGGTACGGGACGGACGGTCGGATGAGATCAACCGATGCATCCGGTGCAACACCTGTATAAAAAACCTCTGGCAGCTTTTCGGCACCCGGTGTACCGTAAACCCCTCGGTCGGCAAAGAACAGTTTATCCCCGACTACTTCCCGCCGGTGGGGCCGATCAGGTAAAAATCATGGAAAACTGCCCGCGGATATATCATGGTATTTGTGAGTTCTTCTTGAAAGATCCAACCAAACTGGATAATTTGGTTCAAGTTCAAACTTTCGTATCGTAATCGAAACCCTGGACATATTGATTAACAATACCTTTAGAAGCCAAAACTCTCGGTTTGTTGGAAAATGACAGGTATTGCTCGGTTCTTATGGGAACAATCTAACTGAGGAATATTGGCAATAGTGATTCCAGTACTATTGCGACAATATCCAAACAAAGAAAGCATATATTTAAAGATCGGGAAGACGTGCTGCGAGACCCAGAGAAAGCGGAAGCAAGATTTATTCGAGAATGTCTTTCACCTACCGCGGGCAATGTCCTGGAAGTCGGGTGCGGGACCGGCCGACTCACGGCAGATCTGGCAATGGTTGCAGACAATCTGGTAGCAACAGATCCCTTTCTGGAAGAATTAAGATCCGCACGCACTTGTGTTGAAATCCCTGTCTGGTTAGTAGTGGCCTTGGGAGAGTTGCTTCCCATTGCAGCAAAGAGCATTGATACCGTGGTATTTACGCTCTCTTTGCATCACCAGGAGCCATATAAAGCACTCAGTGAGGCTCGTCGAGTCTTGAAAGAGGATGGGCAAATTTTTGTTCTTGAACCGGTGGCCGATTCTATGATTGCCAAACTGTTCGCAATTCTTGATGATGAATCCGGGACGTATGATCTGGTCGCAAAAGCTATAGATAGAAGTGGTTTGAGAGTGATTCGTTCAGGATCTGTTAGGAGTCGGTGGGTTTTTGAGGATTTCATGGAGATGGCCTTATATATATTCGACTACTTTGGCCTGAAACCGAATAGTGAGAAAGAAAACTATATGGCAAAGCTTCTGGGTGATCGTCAGGGAGTAGAGCCGCTGCACATTGAAGACATCTCTCGCTTCTGGCTTCTTCGTGAGAGATAGGAGTTTATCGTAATTCCGGAGGGGCCGTGTGTGCAATAAAGTTGATATTTTATCTTGGACTCAGCGATTCCGTTAAAATAAGCGGACTCCGACAATTATTGCCTGGTTAAGACGATGGTTTTAAAACCAAACAATAAAGGGAAAGCCAAGAATTACCCAGTAAAACAGGTGCTTTTGGCTATTGAAAAGTTGGAGGTCGGGAGTGGTTCTAAAAAATGATCGTTATACATACCGTGTAACCTGGTCCGAAGATGATAATGAATATGTAGGTTTATGTGCGGAGTTTCCAAGCTTAAGCCAATAAATCAACTTGAAAGATTCCTTCCGGATGAATATTTCGTATCCGTTCCAGCCGGTAGATGCCTGAACCCAAACCCCTTACCTATCGAATCGGCCGTAGCGTTCCGCCGCCGCGACCATGGCTCTGGTCCTTTCCGGCAGGGAGTCCGGATATTCGGCCTTACCACCTACGGCCTCGCCTTCCACCATCACCGCAACCACCGGCTGGACCCCGTCATAACCGCATGTTCTGTAACCGTGAATAAGGCACCGGGCATTGATTTCGGCATCGGTGTACCGTAAACCCCTCGGTCGGCAAAGAACAGTTTGTCCCCGACTACTTCCCGCCGGTGGGGCCGATCAGGTAAAAATCATGGAAAAACCGGCCGTGCAAATATCATGATATTTGTGAGTTCTTCTTGAAAGATCCAACCAAACCGGATAATTTTGTTCAGGATCAAACATGCGTATCGAAGCCATGACATTCCCACGATAAAATATGTGTTGATTTCTATTTGCTATGTGATAATAGCCAGATATTGCATGTGACCCGATAAACATCCCTCGATTCGAATTGTTCCGGCATCTATCTATCGCTTCAACTGATCAGCTTATAAATTCTACCCAAAATACAAAATACTATAATGTTTTTTCGTTAAAAAGTGGAGGCACAAAATGATACAATGTTTTGCATCGGCCAGCGCTGTAGCCACGGTTCTGATCGCCTTGGCTGCAGGAGGTTTTCGACTGAGTCCTGTTCAAAATATGGAGGGTCGTTATCTTCTCACCACTGTTTGGTGCATGGTGCCGCTTGCGTGGGGAGTGTGGGCAATGCTCATCCCCAAGAGCTGGCTGCCGCATCGTCTGCCACTGTGTGGAACAATTCTGGGATTAATTGGCGGGTTAATAGGAGCGTTTGTCTTGGATCTACCCTCACAAGTCTCGGGAAAAACAGTCCCGGTCGGCCAGAAGGTAGTCGTCGTTCTCCTCCTCATCGGAATTTATTATCTGTTGTGGTTCTTAGTGCGTCGAGTACAGCAAGCCCTTACTACCCCTTCGCCCACAGCATAGCGTCAAATGAATAGGGAAGATTCTAGTAGTTTAGGTTGGGTTACCAACTTTGGTCACAAGCTGTTATATTCGTAATCGATTGAAAAATCTGGTCGATCCGGATAATCTGTTTGAGATCAACGACAACGTATCGGAGTCGTTACCCAAGGTGCCGAATCAAAGCCAATGATTTCTAACGGAATCTTATTTGAAATATGACACAGGCTTCAAACTCCACATAACAGCAGCTGCCTTATTCCAGATTCGGGTCGACACTATCGGAACTGCATTTGATATTCAGGTTGCGAGTACTCTGTCTGTCCAATCGGGTAACCGCATAGAATTCGTTGACATTTTTCAATCGTTCCTTTAGGGATATTGATTAACACATCTTTCATGAGCCCGCACATGACCAAATCGGACCTTATTGAAGCTCTAAAAACCGAAGCCGGACTCACCAAGAACGTCGCAATCGCCGCTGTTAATCTGTTTTTCGACCAAATGTCAGAGGCTCTTGCAAACAATGACCGGGTGGAGATCCGGGGATTGTGTTCATTTCATGTGAAAAAGTATGATTCCTATACAGGCCGGAATCCTGAAACGGGCAAAAAGGTCAAGATCAAATCCAAACGGCTCCCATTTTTCAAGTGTGGCAAAGAACTGAAGGAACAGGTTAACAAATCTGGTAAATGATACCATCTGGTATTGTGATTGTATGTGGGAATTGGATTATTGCATGAATCCTTAACTGCACAACAATCAGAATCATTCCCATTTTTCGAAATTGGAGATCCTTCTAAATGGTAAAAAAACCAACCTATGAAGAATTGGAACAAAGGGCCAAAGACCTGGAAAAAGAAGTTCATGGCCAAAGGAAGGTGGAGAAGGACTCGAAGATTTTTAAAACTGCCGTCGAATCGTCCATTAATGCCATTGGAATAACGGATCTGGAAGGAAAACTAATATATGTGAACGATTCCTGCGTGAAAATGTGGGGCTACAATAGCAAGGATGAGATACTCGGGAGGTTTTTACCGGAATTCTGGGAAGGAGATGGTATTTTAAAAACCATTAAAGAGTTGCGCGAAAAAGGTGTGGCTTCGGGAGAAGATGTCGGAAAAAGAAAAAATGGTTCTTTGTTCTTTGTTCAGTTTATGGCAAGTATTTTTAAAGATGAGGTTGGAAATCCATCATTCATGTTTGGATCATTTTTTGACATCACCGAGCGAAAACGCGTTGAGGAAGCTATTAAGCTCAGCAAAAAAGAGTGGCTGTCTACCTTCGATGCCATATCAGATTGGGTTAGTTTAATAGACTTAAAAATTAGGATACTGCGTTCCAATCGAGCCGGAGAAAATTTTGTAAATCTACCAACAGAAGAAATGATTGGCCGGACCTGTTGCAAGTTAGTTCATGGCACTGAAGAACCAATACCGGGTTGCCCGATGCAAAAAATGCTCCAAACTCATAAAAATGAAACTGTAGAACTTTATGTGCAAGAGATGAGTCGATGGTTGAAGATTTCCGTTGACCCCATAACGGATAAAGACGGAAATTTATTGAGGGCCGTTCATATCGTCCGCGACATAACCGAACGCAAAAAGGCGGAAGAAGAAAAAACAAACCTCCAAAACCAACTCCAGCAAGCTCAAAAGATGGAAGCTATCGCTACTCTCGCCGGAGGTATCGCGCATCAGTTTAACAATGCTTTGTCACCAATTAACGTAAATCTCGCCATGCTTGAAATAGATTACCCCGGTGATGAAAAGATAGCGAATTATACGAAGCAAATGAATCATTCCGCTCATCGGATGGCTCAACTGACACGTCAGTTATTAGCCTATGCGAGAGGAGGGAAATACCAGGCGAAAACCATAACTATAAATGATTTTATAGATCATACATTACCCATAATACATCACTCTCCTAATCGTGATATCAGGATAAAAACGGATTTGACAACCGAGATGCTGAATGTAAGAGCGGATCAGACTCAGATGCAAATGGTACTGTCCGCTATTTTGTTCAATGCATCGGAGGCCATGGAAGGTAAAGGCTTTATTCGGGTCTCGACAAAGAGGGAAGATATTGACGAAGATTTTTCAAAATACCTCTCGAACCTAAAGCCTGGTCGCTATGTTTGTATCGAAGTTGAAGATAATGGCAGAGGGATGGATAAGGAGACAAGAGACAGGATATTTGAACCTTTTTTCACAACGAAATTTGAAGGGCCGGGGCTTGGTATGGCAGCAGCGTTCGGTATAGTCAGAAATCATGATGGTTGGATCTCTGTCTATTCTGAAGTTGGACGGGGAACTGTTATTCGTATCTATCTCCCTACCATTGAATCACATGAAGAAGAACCGAAAAAACCAACGCCAGAACCAATCAAAGGGACCGGTACAATCCTACTAATTGAAGATGACGAAAAAGTCATGAATGAAAACCGGGCATTATTGGAGAAGCTCGGTTACCATGTTCTGGCCACTAAAACAGGCGAAGAAGCAGTTAATATCACGAAAACTTTTGATGGTAATATTGATTTGGCCATTCTCGATCTGATTCTGCCCGATATGGAGGGAGGCGAGATCTATTCACGCATGATTGAAGTCCGTCCCAATCTGAAAGTGATTGTTTGCAGTGGATACTCTATAGATGGACCCGCTCAGGCAATATTGGATGCAGGAGCGCAAGCCTTTATACAAAAACCGTTGACAGTGGTAACATTATCAGAAAATCTGAGGGAGGTTTTTGGGGGAGAATAATCAGACTTCTATTGAGATAAATTATCCGGGTTGGAGGTCGGGAGTGGTTCTAAAAAATGATCGTTATACATACCGTGTAACCGGGTCCGAAGATGATAATGAATATGTAGGTTTATGTGCGGAGTTTCCAAGCTTAAGCCAATAAATCAACTTGAAAGATCCCTTCCGGATGAATATTTCGTATCCGTTCTAGCCCGATAGATGCCTGAACCCAAACCCCTTACATATCGAATCGGCCGTAGCGTTCCGACGCTGCGACCATGGCTTGGGTCCTTTCCGGCAGGGAGTCCGGATTCATGGTGCAGCCCGAGCCGAGTATAAAACGATGGGTTTTGCCCACCGATTCGATCAGCCTTCGGGAGGCGTCCAGGACCTGTTCGGGGGTACCGGTAAACAGCGCGGCGGCCGGATTCAGGTTTCCGCGCACAAGGGTGGATGCATCCTTTAGAGCCGGCGATGCCAGGGCCTTTCCCACATCCACCTTCCAGTCCAGGTCGATGATGGAAGCGCCCGTGTCGACAGCATAGTTTTCCATGATCGGCACGGTATCCTCGCAGATGTGCAGGATGATGCTGTGGGCGCCGTAGTCAAAAAGGGCGTCGATCAGTTGTCTCTGCCGTGCAAGCACATATTTTCGATACCATTCGGGAGAAATAAACACCGGCGAACAGATCGCCTCACCGATAAAAATCCCGTGAGCCCCTGCATCGAGCAACGCCTTACCGTAGCGTATCCCCAGTTCGGTGGTAAAATCGAGTAGTTCTTCGGCAAATTCCGTCCGATCCATAAAATCGAACATGAGGCTCTCGACCCCTCTTATCTGGCTGGCACTGTTGAGGGGGCCCATAATGATGGGGGATATATAGGCTTCGTTTCCGATCTCGGCCGCACAGATCCGCGTCGATTCGATGATCAGCGGCATGGCGCCGGTCGCCGAACGGGGATCCGGCATCTCCAGCAGATCCATATCGGGTGTTTTAAGAAAAACCTCTTTTACAAAGGGCACATTGTCGTCCGGATATTCGGCCTTACCACCTACGGCCTCACCTTCCACCATCACCGCAACCGCCGGCTGGACCCCGTCATAACCGCATGTTCTGTAACCGTGAATAAGGCATTGGGCATTTATTTCGGCATCGGTGGAAAAATCTTTGATGGTATATCCGGCTGCATGGGATGTGCCGTAATGGACCAGGGGGAAAACCGGTGTGCGATCCGGAAGTTCCCCGTTTAATACGCTCCGGATACGCGTAAGACCGTTCATATGAGCCCCAGCAGACCGGACGGGTTCTTTATGGCCATCTGTTCGATTTCCGATTGGGTAAACCCGGCTTTTTCCAACTCCATTAGGTAATGGGTCATCCCCTCCACCGGGTGGATATTCTTTTTCTGCCCGAAGTCGGTGCCCAGCACCGTGGATGCGACGCCGACCTTACGGATGTTGTCTGCCAGCACATCAAAGGGTAGGTTGCCGCCGATGGAGCGGGTGGCCGGGTTGGTGGCGAGCAGGCACCGCTCCATAAATACCCCTTTTTGGGCCAGTTCGATCTGGTCTTCAACCGGCACCAGGTCCATGTACTCGGGGTGGGTCAAAACAATCCGTTTCACCCCCATTTCCATGGCCGCATCCACAAGGGCGTGGGTCTCCTGCAAAGAGAGGTGGCCCGTACCCAGAATGGTCTGAGAGGGTGCCATGATTTCCAGAATGATCATCACCTCCGTCCGGAGCTTGCCGGTATCATCAAAAATGGAGATGCCCCGTCCCTCTTTAGACCACGGCCACGGGTCGCCCGGTTTTGCAAGCCCGGGCGGAAAAATGTCTGATGCGCCGTGGGCCATGTTGAAAGCTGTCCGCTCCTCGGGGGTTACGCGCGTGTTCTGATACCGGATCATATGATCGGCCGAAAGGGTCGGCATCCAGATCTCCTTTGCCCCCAGACGGACATAGACATCCACCGCGTGCGGATTGAGCCCTCCCTGGGGCCGGTTGAGCACCACACCCCCGAAGACATGAATCCCGTCCACAAGCTTTCCCACAAGATGCGCCCGCTCCACCGTAGAACCCTGGTGGGCCTTTAGCATGATCCCGCCCATTCCGGCGGCGGCCGCCGCCTTCGCAAGCCCGATGTCATCGTCTTTCCGGGGCGCAACATCGGGAAAGGAGTGGATATGCATATCAAAAACACCTTTTAACAATTCCGTTTTCATTGATTCTCCAAATAACTTTTTCGATCACCCAGGCAAAAGACTTATATTGTCTGCGTAAATCTGCGAAAGTCTGCGGTAAAATATTCTTTTAATTTTGACCCATCAGCCAAACACCAGGGCGGGCAGCCAGAGGGACATCCAGGGCACAAAGGTGATCAGCAAGAGCATCCCGAAGTCCACCAGGAAAAAGGGAAGCATCCCCTTTGAGATCTCCTCGATGGAGAGCCCGCTGATGGCCGATGCCACAAACAGGGAATACCCCAGGGGCGGGGTTTCCATGCCCACCGCAAAATTGATGACCACGATGGTGCCCAGATGGATGGGGTCCAGACCCAGTTGAACCCCCAGCTTCATCAGAAGCGGCGCCAGGATGAGCATGGCGGCAAGATTGTCCATGACCGCTCCGATAAAAAGGAGGATGATATTGAGCATCAGCAGGATCATGATCTTGTTGTCCGATATCGACAAAATCGTCTCCACCACCTGTGCGGGCACCTGCTCATAGGTCAGCAGCCACCCGAAAGCAGATGCGGTGGAGACGATAAACATCACCATTGCGGTGGTTCTCATGGACTGGATGATCACCACCCCGAGTTCGGAAATCTTGACCTGTCGATGGACAAAGACACCGATCACAAACGCGTAGGCCACCGCCACCATGGATGCTTCGGTGGGGGTAAAAATACCGCCGTAGATCCCCCCAAGAATGATCACCGGGGCAAAGAGCGCCCATTTTGCCTCCCAGGCCACCACCAGAATTTCTTTTACAGATGCACGCGGTTCACTGACAATACCCAGCTTACGGGCGAAAAAGTAGCAGACCACCATATAGGCCATGCCGTCGACAATACCGGGCACAACCCCCGAAAGAAACAGACGTGTTATGGATTTTTCCGATATGACCCCCCAGACGATAAACGGGATGGACGGCGGAATGATCTGCCCCAGGGGCCCTACGCTGCTGGCAAGGGCCGTTGCAAACCGGCGGGGATACCCGCGTTTTTCCATCTCCGGGATCATGATGGAGCCCACCGTGGCGGTGGTCGCGGGTGCTGATCCGGACAGGCAGGCAAAAAACATGGAAGAGAGCACCGACACCATTCCGAGCCCCCCGGTGATATGCCGCACCAGACGGTTGGAGACCCTGATAAGATGGGCGGATATGCCGCCCTTTGTCATCAGGTCTCCGGCCAGGATAAAACCCGGAATGGCCAGCAGGGCAAACGACTGTGTGCCGGCGATCATGCGCTGGGCCAGCATGACGATATCGATATCCAGGATCCACATGGTCACAACCGAAGAGATCCCGATGGCAAATACGATGGGAACCCCCATGATCAGCAGAAATGCAAACCCCAGTGTCAACACAAGTGAAGCAATGCTCACGGAATCAGTTCTCCTTCCCGGGTATCAGTAATTGGGACAACCCATGGAGCACGATCAAGGCACCGCCGACGATGGCGGAGCTGTTGATCAGTGCCAAGGGGTATCCGATGGTCGCCGAGACACTGCCGAAGGTCCGGGAGACCATGTCTTTTCCGCTGTAGAGCAGGACAGCGCCGAAGAAAATAATCAGCACGGTGATACACATAGAGGTGATTTTTTTTACAGAGGGTGCAAGCCGCTTCAGGACAAGGGTCAGCCGCACATGAGAGGCTTCTCTCACACCCAGGCTACCGGCCAGAAAGACAATCCAGGTAAACAGCAGCATGGAAAGCTCTTCGGGAAAAGAGAGTGCATATCCCACCACATATCGGAAAAAGACTGCGATCAGCAGGCACGCGATCAGCAGAATGCCGAGAACCAACATCAATATTTTTGTGACCTGGGCGCACCAGCGGCTCAACCGCTCAATCGGCTTTCCCATAAAGAATCCTCCGGTGTATCCTCCCAAGCGTTCTACTTATCGCCACCAGGGAGGATACGTTCACCCATTTGAGGTATTATTTTGAAAGGACCTGGTTGAAGATGTCGTCTCCGATATTGGGCCGGAACTTATCGTAGACTTTGGTCACTTTTGCCTGGAAGGGTTTAAAGTCGGCCACCGAATTGACCTTCATGCCCTTTGCTTCAAGCTTTGCAACCGTTTCCTTGACATTTTTCATGTTCTGAATCCGCTCCCGGTCGATGGCCTTTCGGGCGGCTTTGCGGACCGCATCCTGCTGTTCCGAGGTCAGTTTGTCGAATTTGCGTTTTGACATAAGAACCCCGAGTGCCGAATAGGTATGATTGGTCAGAGAACAGTATTTGGCAACCTCATAGAATCCGTTGTTGAAAATGACAGCCAGGGGGATCTCGAGACCGTCGATGGTGCCCTGCTGGATGGCGGTAAAGACCTCACCCCACGGCATGGGGACGGCATTCCCACCCAAAGAACGAAACATTTCGATATAGACCGGATTCGGCATCACCCGCCATTTGATCCCGCTGACATCACCGGCAACCTTGACCGGACGAACATTGTTGATCATCTGCCGGAATCCGCCTTCGGCAAATCCGAGCCCGATGATGTTTTTGGCCTCCAGGGTTTTCAGCAGTTTCTGGCCCACGGGTCCGTCCAAAATCTTATGTGCATATTCCTCGCTTGGGTAGATAAACGGCATGTCGTTGACCTGAAAAGGCTCTGAAATTCTCGAGATGGGAGAGTTGGTGATCACGCCCATATCGATGGTACCGAAACCGATCCCTTCGATCATTTCTTTTTCATCGCCGAGCTGACGGGCCGGGAATATCTGCACCTTGAACTGACCCGGTGCGATCTCTTCCAGGGCCTCGGCAAAATAGGTGGCGGTGAGATGATAAGGATCTGTTTTACCGGGGGCATTGCAGTGGCCTATTTTAATGGTGATGGGTTTTGCAGCGGCCAGGGTTGCAGAAAGAAATAATACGGCAACAAGCAGAAATAGAATTTTGGCTGTCTTGGAAAACGTTGAAGATCTCATCTTGGCTTTTCCTTTCGATGGCTTTTTGTCTACGGATATGAAAAAAACTCAATATGCGGCGTATTTATCTTATCCCAATGAATAAAACCGTGCATCACCCCCCTTCGTTGGTTCACATGCCTTCATGGATAACAAAAAGATATCCGCACCCACAATTCCGGTTTTGAAAAAAAGTCTTACAGACCGGTTTTGGGTCGAGATGCCGATTTTTGTCAAAAACCCACAATACTATTCTGTTTTGCCGTCTCCTGCACGATCTCGTTAACAGTATGGCATCGGGTTTGTCAAGCCGAAGCAAAACATGGCAGCAATTTTCAGTGAAAAAGAGAACTGTATGTATTCCGCCGGGTCGACGGGAATTGCTGAAAACATGGTGTGGCGCCTGAAGTTTTTCAACCCGGAACGTTGAACTTTGAACCCCTCAACCTGGACCGTGCTATAGTTTGGATTCCACCGACTCGATCTTCCGGGCCATCCGGCCGGGTTCGCTTTTCCGGTAGTCGGCTTTGAAATTGATGTTGATCCGGTCACAATCCGGTTTCAGCGCTTCAAAGCACCTGTTGACAACCGCCATGACTTCTTCCCACTCCCCCTCGATACAGGATCCCATGGGGTGCAGCGTGTGGGGCAGCCCGCTTTCGTTGATGACCTTAATGGCCCGGGCGACATAGGGGCTTAAGCTCTCACCCTTGTCCATGGGGAAAATGGCAAAATCGATAATAACGCTCATGAGGTTTCTCCTTTATTAAAATGCGCAAAATAGTTTACATTCAAATTACCGCCCAGGGAATATCTCTTTAAAAACGGATTATAATGCAGACCGGTCATGTTCTGCAATCGAAGCCCGGCATTTTCCGCCCACACGCATAACTCAGACGGTCTGATGAGCCTTGGAAAGGAATGGGTCCCCTTCGGCACAAGACCCAGCAGGTACTCCGCCCCGACGATGGCAAACAGAAAGGATTTGGGGTTCCGGTTCAGGGTGGCAAAAAAGACATCCCCTCCCGGCTTGACCAGGTCGCTGCAGGCCGCCACCGCCGATCCCGGTTTCGGGACATGCTCGAGCAGTTCGAAACAGACGACCCGATCATAGGCCCCGCCGGCTGCCTGGGCCAGCAATTCGGCCGTGGTCTGCCGGTAGTCGATATGCAGTCCGGATGCCTGCATATGATGCTTTGCCGCCGCCAGCGGAGCATCTCCCATATCGATTCCCGTGACACGGGCTCCGGCAGCCGCAAGCGCTTCGGAAAGAATCCCGCCGCCGCAGCCCACATCCAGCACCGCTTTTTCAGCAAGACCGGTTCGGGATCGAATGTAGTCGATGCGAAGACCGTTTATGTCGTGAAGGGCTTTTAACGCCCCGTTACGGTCCCACCAGCGGGAAGCCTGTGCCTCGAACTTTTCGATCTCAACCGGATCGATATTTTGGTCTTCCATCCCCATCCTTGACAATGTTCACCTTCTAGGGTCTAAGCGAATAGCGCCTTAAAATCGAAAAACTTTGTCGATTGTTAAATCGAGCTTCTGTTCTTTTTATAAAAGAAACTGGAAATTTGAAACTAGAAACTGGATAAGGACGGATTAAATCTATTTAAAATTGAAAGAATACCTTCCCAAGTTTCAAGTATCAAGTATCGCTCACTGAGAAAAAAATGGTTACTCCGTAGGGATCACTTTTCCCAAGCAAAGCCTTTTGAAAAGCGTAGTTCTTATTGGGGATACTCCGGCATGTCAATCGGTTATTGGTTCGTGTCCATCCATACAGGAACGTTTTTGCCTGATTCCGGATCGCTGATCCGCCCCCGGCAGAAAAGCGCCATTCAGAAATTGGTTGTTTCCGGATGGACACTGATTATTATTACGGAAGCGTCCGTTTTTGACGTTGACAGCAACAAAAAGGCCTAAAAATATTGAATGGAATAAATATGCCGTCTCCCATGGATACCATTACCTCTGAAACCCGAACGCCCGGCTGGTGGTTTGTTTTTCACAAAGATAAAATGCTGGTAAATGTCGAGGCGGACCGTGTCTCGGTGCCGTGTATCGAATCACTTTCGGCCCTTAATCTCAAACCCTCCTGGAAACTGTCGTTGGGCAATTTTAATAACCGTCCATGCTATGCCGCCCTTGTGGACGGAAACGGATTCGTCGGCGACGGCATGGTGTTTGAGGGCCTCCGGGGCCTTTTCGGCCGGCTTGATGACTCATTTTACGGCCTGGCAGGCAGGGCCTTGCAGCTGATCAGATGGGATCATACCCATCAGTACTGCACACGATGCGGGAGCCGGGCCCAGACCCGCAATGAAGAAGGGGCGCAAATATGTGCCGGCTGCGGATACCTTTCCTATCCCCGGATTTCACCGGCTGTCATTGTTGCGGTTCTAAAAGAAGACAGACTGCTGCTTGCACACAACAGTCGATTCGCAAAAAACTGGTACAGCGTCATTGCCGGTTATGTGGATATGGGCGAAGCCCTTGAAGACTGTGTAAAAAGAGAAATACGGGAAGAGGTCGGAATCGAGGTAAAAAACATCCGGTACTTCGGCAGCCAGTCATGGCCGTTTACCAGTTCCCTCATGGTGGGATTTACTGCAGAGTACGAATCAGGAGACATTTCGGTGGACAATATCGAGATTGAACATGCCGAATGGTTTTCTGCTGATGCCCTTCCGGATATCCCCGGCAAACTGAGCATCGCACGAGAGTTGATCGACTGGTTTGTTGAGAACCAAAAGTAAAGATCCGGGTATAGAAGGCCCGGCTTTGATCATCCCCAGAGGGGATTTGCTTTGATGAAAGTTCATTTCATTAAAGAAATTCCAAAAAATAAATTCCAAATAACAAACAAATACCAATGATCAAATCCAAAATCCCAAACAAAGAAACAATCGCTTTGAACCAGTTTGGAATTTAGAATTTGTGATTTATTTGTAATTTGGTGCTTGGAATTTGTAATTTTAGGCACAAAAAGCCAAGGCAGAGTTTTTTGTTTATCCCTTGGCCCTAAGGGCCATGTATTCTATTTCGAAATAACACTGCTATGCCTCCTGCCTCAATTTTCCCCGTGCCATTGACAAAACAATCCCGCCGCAGCAGAGCACGGTAAACACGATAAACGATGTCTTAACGCACTTGATAAAGACCGGATAGTGTTCGGGGGAGATCTCGACCCTTCCGATAAACAACGCCAGAATCAGTGTCACGATTCCCATACTGAACATCTGGCCGAGCAGACGCATGGTGGCCACCGATCCGGCGGCAATACCGTAATATTTTCTCTCCACGGAACCCATGATCGCATTCATATTGGGGGATGAAAAGAGCGCGTAACCAAAACCGAGCATCAACAGACACGCAACAATATAGGAGATCGATGTGTCCTGTCCGATCCCAATCAAAATAACCAACCCGATAGCCATCAGGGCCATCCCCGACGAGGCAATGATCCGGGGTTCAATCCGATCGGATATTTTCCCGGCAATCGGTGAAAAAACCGCCATCATGACCGGTTGCGACATCAGGACAATTCCGGCCATCTGCGGAGTCAAGGCCTTTATATATTGAAGGTACAGGCTCATCATAAACGTGACGGCAAATGTGGCGCTGTAATGAATAAGCGCTGCCAGGCAGGAAAATGAAAATACGCGGTTTGTTTGAAAAAGGGAGATTTTAAACACCGGATACGGAATCGACATCTCCCACTTAATGAACAGTATGAGCCCCGCGACCCCGGCAAGCACCATTACGATGCTCAGCGCAGACGGCAGACGGGAGATCCCGTAGATCAGGGCCACCAGCGTGAACCCGTAGATAAAAGACCCTTTCAGATCGAAGGTTTCTCCCTCGGCCTCTTTCCATTCCTGTTTCAGCTTTCTGATGATCAGAAAAATGACGAACAGACAGAGCGGGATGGGCACAAGAAAAAGGCTCCTCCAGGACAGGTGCTGGGTTAAAATCCCTCCGAAAAAAGGGCCACAGGTCAGACCGGCATAGACGGCAGCCACATTGATCCCCAGGACGGAACCCCGCTCACTCGCTGGGAACACCGAGGTTAAAATGGCCATCCGGTTGGTAAAAATCATGGCGCTGCCGATCCCCTGAAAGATACGAAAAAAAATGAGCATCGGCACCGATACGGAAAAAGCGGAAAGGAGGGATGCTGCGGTAAACAGATACATGCCCCAGAGAAAAATTTTCTTCCGCCCGTAGATGTCTCCCAGCCGCCCGAAAGGCACCAGGGAAATAGCCGTGGCCAGCAGATAGGCGGTTGCCACCCAGCTCATCATCACGGCATCGACGTGGAGTTCTTTTTGAATCGCCGGCAAGGCAATATTTATGGATGCACCCATAAAGGGGGTGAGAAAGGAACTGAAGGTGGCGACAATAAGGGCGGATACTTTTACGCCTCGATCATCCATGGGAATTCAACAACCCTTTCTTCCGGCAACAGACGGTATGGCATCGGTCGGATCGGAAGGCAGCGCAGGGGCCTGTTTGCCTGGGGGAGGAGATCATTTGCCCTTGTAGGGTTTTCCGCACTCTTTACAGCGGTTGTCGGGTCCGATGACACCGATACAGGCCGGGTCGCTGCAAAGCTTCCGGTCTTTCCAATCGCTGTCGGATACGGTCTCTTCTTCATCGGTATATTCCGTATCGTCATCATCCCCATGGTCATACCCGTCGGCGGATTCGGTTTCAAAAACCGGCCCCTCCTGCAGGGTGTTGTCGGATGCTGCCCCGGACGGATCAAATGGCGTATCCTCAAAAGGATCCCCTCCGTAGGATTTTCCGCACTCTTTACAGCGGCCGTCGGGTCCGATGACACCGATACAGGCAGGGTCGCTGCAGAGTTTTCGTTTTTCCCAATCGCTTTTGTCTTCCGGTCTGTTGTTTTCGTTTTCCATCGGTTTCCTCAACAATTATTATGCGCAATGAGACTGTTTTATTTTGCGATCATGTATAACTTAAAACCGCTTCAGTGTCAAAAGTGAGCTAAAATCGAGAGACACCGACAGCGCGATCAATATTAATTTTAGGCACTTTAGATCATTTTAGGCATTTTAAACTTCTTCATAGAATGAATAAACCGATTGTAAAACGTCACCGTATTTGAGAATGCGTGTATTAAGATTGCCGGTGGGTCAATGATCTTTTCTTGACAAACTCGATCCATTAAATAAAAATAGCACGAGATAATTTATCAGAGCAACGTTTGGGAAGGTTAGATGATCCGATTGGTTACACATTTTTTCTTCTGGTGCTGGTGGCAGAAACCCGGCAGGAAGGGGTGTGCCGACCGTTCTCGATCCGCCTGATCGTTTGATTTAAAAACAGATAAAGGACCGCGGGCAGCCCCAACGCTCACGGTCCTTTTTTATTTTTTGGGACCGGTGGCAACGGCGACTTCCCAAAAGGAGGAAACATCATGTTAATCGTCATGGATCGGAAAGCAACCCCGGAAGAGATCGATCATGTGGTATCGGCTGTCGAGGACAAAGGATTTACAGCACGTCCCATACCCGGCGGCCAGCGGGTTTCCATCGGAGTCCTCAAAAACAGGGGTGCGGTGGAGGCATCCTTGTTTTCGGCGCTGCCCGGTGTTAAAGAGGTAATTCCGGTCACCCGTCCATATAAACTGGTAAGCCGGGAATTCCAATCCGAAGACAGCATTATCCGTGTGGGAGATGTGACCATCGGCAAGGGACATTTAACCCTGATTGCCGGCCCTTGCGCGGTGGAGAGCAAAAACCAGGCCGTAACCATTGCAGAGCAGGTCAAACAGGCCGGTGCGCAGATATTCAGAGGCGGTGCATTCAAGCCCCGGTCCTCTCCCTATTCTTTTCAGGGGCTGGGCCTTGACGGGTTAAAAATCCTCGCCGGAATACGGGAAACCACGGGAATGCCGGTGGTAACCGAAGTGATGGATTACGAAAATTTTGATCTGGTTGAAGAATATGCAGACATCATCCAGATCGGAGCACGCAATATGCAAAATTTCAGTCTCCTGCGCCGGGCCGGTAAGGCAAAAAAACCGATTCTTTTAAAACGCGGTATGGCGGCCACCATGGATGAGTGGCTCATGGCTGCGGAATACATACTTGAGGGCGGAAACATTCAGGTCATTCTCTGTGAACGGGGAGTTCGAACCTTTGTCCATCACAGCCGGAACACCCTGGATCTGTCCGCGATCCCTTTTATTCGCAACGAGAGCCACCTGCCCGTGATTGTGGATCCCAGCCATGCAACCGGTAAGCGGGACCAGGTCATTCCGCTCAGCCGGGCGGCTGTGGGCGTGGGAGCCGACGGACTGATGGTGGAAGTTCATCATGAACCGGAAAAAGCCCTCTGTGACGGCGCCCAGTCGCTCTACCCGGATCAGTTTTCAAAACTCTGTGAAAGCGTGCGTTCAATCTTTCGCATTTTAAAGGAAAACGACCAGGAGCAATGATGAAGACGTTTAAAATCAAAGGTAGTACCGGAGAATCGAGCCTGTTGATCGGTGAAAAACTAAAAAACCTGAAACAGTATGTTCCCACCGATAAGGCCATCATCATCACGGATAGAGAGGTCCGGGATATTTATAGCGACGCCTTTCCTCCCTGGCCGGTTATTCAGATCGGTACCGGTGAATCCGCCAAGACCCTGAAGACCGTAGAATCGATCTACGGTCAGCTCCTTGCCCTTGAAGCGGACCGTTCCTCCTTTATCGTCGGTGTCGGAGGCGGAATTGTCTGCGATGTGGCAGGCTTTGCCGCATCCACCTACATGCGTGGTATAGATTTCGGTTTTGTAACGACCACCCTCCTCTCCCAGGTAGATGCCGGTGTGGGTGGAAAAAACGGTGTCAATTACCAGGGTTATAAAAACATCGTCGGCGTATTCAACCAGCCCGGGTTTGTGATCTGTGACATCGATCTGCTCAAATCGCTTCCCGAAAAAGAAATCTTGAGCGGTCTGGGAGAAGTGGTCAAACACGCGGCGATTGCCGATATGGATCTGTTCAGCTTTATGGAAGCCAACGCTCAGGGCATACTGGATCTTGAAAATCGACTGGTTGAAAGGCTGGTGCACGACTCGATGGTCATAAAATCGGATATCGTCAACCGGGATGAAAAAGAGGGCGGGGTCCGCCGCAAACTCAATTTTGGTCATACCTTCGGCCATTCCTTTGAAAAAATCACCGGGGTCACCCACGGCGAGGCCGTAAGTGCCGGGATGATGGTTTCCGCCGCCCTGTCCGAAAAAAGAGGGCTCCTGTCCCGTGTCGAAGTCGACCGGATGGAACGTCTGCTGCGTGGATTAAATCTTCCCACCACGTTTTCGGCGGAACGAACCGCGGTTGTGGACGGGTTAAAAAAGGACAAAAAACGGAGCGGCGACACGATCCATTTTGTTCTTCTCGAAGGACTCGGCCGGGCAGTGGTCGAAACAATTTCCATTGCAGATCTGATCCTGGAGACCGAAAATATTTTAAAACCCTGACAAGGCTGCCGCACCGCAGGGTAACCGCATTTGGATTAAGTGTTTAGAAATATTCCTTCTGCGATTGAAGATTTACACGTACTCAATGAACATCGAACCCTCAGGTAGCGGAGACTCCGACTTCGAATAATGTATTCTGTCAATTTATAAAAGACTGAACAGCACGCGGCGCACACGCTGTGCAAAAGCTGGCACTGTGGGAACGCCTCCGCTGCGAGAGTAGATCTAACCTTAAAATTCGATTCGGCTGAGTCGTTCGACCCTGAATTCTGGACCCATGGGCGCGTCACAGGCTGCGGCCCGCTTGTATTAAAATAGATAAAGCGAAGCGCTTTCCGCATTCGATGTTCGATGTCGGAGTCTTCGCTACCTGGGCGTTCGATGTTCGACGTTCATTTTTTAATAACTCCTCGATAGATATTTAAATCAAATACTCTAAATTTCAAATACGGGTACCCTCTGCCGCACCGCTTTACAGCTTGACATCGTCAAGTTTCCGAATTAGCTTCCCCACGGACATATTTGAATAACGGTTTGCAACCATATGACAATGACTGGGGGAAACAGATAATGCCGGAGATGATCTCTGTTGTGGGCACATCCAATGTCGGAAAAACCACTATGATTGAAAGGCTGATTCCGGAGCTGAAAAAACGGGGCTACCGCATCGGAGTGGTGAAACATGCCCATCACGGGTTTCATATCGACCAGAAGGGAAAGGACAGCTGGCGGCATAAAGCGGCCGGTGCAGACACGGTCATGATCGCCTCCCCGGGAAGAATCGCCATGGTCAAGGACGATCCCTGCGAGGGGCTCGACTGTCTGGAGAAGTATTTTGAAGATATGGACCTTGTGATTACCGAAGGATACAAAAAAGCCGATAAACCCAAGATCGAAGTGTTCCGCAAATCTGTCAACCCCTTTCCGGTCTGCCGGGAAAACGATCACCTGGTTGCACTTGTAACCGACTCGGATATAAATGTCGGTGTACCGAAATTTGAATTCGACGATATTAAATCCCTGGCCGATTTCATCGAAAAAGAATATCTATAGGTATTAAGAAAATTATCTTGAACACGATATGGCCCAAAACATATATCATGACTTAGAAGGCTGGTTCAGCCGGTATGTTTCCGGCTTCTTTACCGATAATCCGGATTACAATACGGTCATCTCCACCAAAAAGGACCATACCCAAAGGGTCTGCAGGGAAACCGCCGATCTTTGCAGTTCACTCGAGCTTCCCCAGGGTCCCAGCCGCATCGCAGCAACCGCAGCCCTTTTCCATGATCTTGGCCGGTTCAAGCAATATCAAAAGTACCGGACATTCAGTGACAGGGTTTCTGAAAACCACGCCATGCTCTCGGTGCGGGAGATGGCCCGCAACAAAATATTGTCACCCTTTCACAGGGACGAAAAACGCCTCATCACCTTTGCCGTTGCCCATCATAATGCCCGACAGATTCCCAACGGGCACGATGACCGGAAGCTGTTTTATTTAAAGCTTCTCCGGGATGCGGACAAACTGGATATCTGGCGACTGGTGAGCGAATATTTACTGGAAAGCGCTCACCATCCGGAAACAAAAAAAAGAGAGGATATCACCCTTCATGTCTCAACCGCACCTGGCTGCTCGCCGTCGGTCATCGAAACATTCCGGACACAAGGGTCCGTTCATTATAAAGATTTGAAATCACTTGATGATTACAAGCTCCTGTCCATCGGATGGGTGTATGACTTAAATTTCAAGCTGTCTTTTGAAAAGGTTCGAAAGCGGCGCTACATCGACAAGCTCGCCGAAACCCTCCCCCAGAGCAGAAAAATCCTGTCCGGGGTAAAGCTGGCAAATGATTATGTGGAAACCGCAATCGCTGCGGCCGGCCCCGGAGGATACGTTCCGTCAACCGCCGATCTGAACCGGTGAGAGAATCTTTTTTAGAAGCGACACCACACTCATGCAAGCCAGGTAGCTGGTCTTCGGGTTTTGAGGGCTCGGGTTGTTGGCCAGGCGGATCTTAAAGACGCCGAAAGCGCCTTTGACTTTTATTTCGTGTATATTCCGATCAATTCCCGGGTCCGCGACCACACAGACCGTGGTTTTTTCCGGGCCCAGGCCGGCGAGGCTGAGCGAAGCCGCGACATTTACATTCTTTGGGAATTTTTTCACCGCTTCGGTGGCTTTGCCCCGATAAACAACCGTCGGTTCGGTCAAATTCTCAAGATCGAACCCTTCTACAGAGCCCAAGCTGCCCGGGGGTTTACGCGTGGTCAGTACAACCTCCTCCAGACCGTGCACGTTTGCCGCACGGATGGCATCGATGGCACCGATGGCGCCGGAGGGCACATAGATCCGACAGTGCTTCTCCCTGGCCGCAGATGACAGTTCGGAAAAAAAATCGCCGTCCACCAGGGCGCCGACGCTCATGATCACCAGGTCGATTCCTCTGGATATGAAATAACCCGAACACTGGCGGGCGGCCTGCTGGTTGGCACATTCGACAACCAGCTTGACCGGAAAACGGGTCAGCTGCTCGAAATGGTCCACAAAGGGGACGGAACGGCTCTCCAAACGCTCCAAAAAATCTTTCGGAGGCGGGCAGGTATCCGCCACTGCCGTGAGGACGGCACCTTTTACATCACCATCGAGTACGGCATCTGCCACGTATCGACCGATCGAACCCGCCCCGATAATCCCGATGGGCAGTGCTCCGTTTGTGCTATCCATTGTACCTGCCATATCCTATCCTCCGCTCATCAAAGGCAATACCACGACCCGGTCCGAAGAATAGAGCGGTTGACCGGGTTTTGCAACCTTTCCGTTGACGACGACGAGAACATTATGATCCCATTCAGGCAATAGTTTTTCCATCAGGCTGTCGGTGGAAGAACCCGGGGGGAGTTCCATGGTCTCTTGGTTTTCTCCCATATTTATATACACCGTGACCATAAAAACCCGTAATCTGCGTATATATGAAACTCAAGTATGCCCTGCCGGTTTTGAATGATTGGGCATAGAGCATAGTGCATGGAGCATAGGGTATGAGCGTTATCCTTATATTCTCTTTGCTCTATGCCCTTTGCTCTTTGCCTGGAACACCCGCAATCTGTGTAATATTGAGTCCTGCCGGCTCGGTCTACTCATATTCCAGAGCGTCGAGCGCATCCGGTGCAATATCGAATACGGTTCCGCTGGAAGGGTTTTCTTCCCTGTAAAAAATTTCAGGCAGGCGGTCCGAAGACGGCCCCAGCCCGGCTTTTCTGTTAAACGCCCGTTCAGTGGTCATGGCGGCGACGGCGATCTTACGAAGCCCGGCGGTTGTAATATCGGTTCCCCATCGGCCGTTTACCATCCGGGTGAGGGTATCGTGACGGTTACGAACGGCCGGATGCGCAAAAAGACAGACCCCCAGCATATCATAGAGCATACCGTTTACCTGCATCCGGCCCGAGGCCTCCACCTGTCCGTCTTTTTTGTGAGAATCCAGACCCTCGCGGATGGTAAAGCCTGCGGTATGATCAGCGCCCATGGTAGTGGTTGCAAAGGTGACACCGTGTCCTTTTATGGCCCGGGGTTCATAGGCGGCCATGGCCTGACCTTTTACCACCGGTATCCGTTTAACGTTAAACACCTTCCCGGCGACTGCAGCGCCCTGCCCCAATACCCGCCCCATGGTCGTTGCTTTGCGGACTTCATCAAGCAAACCTTTGACCCCGTCGGCATCGCCAAAAGGGATAATGCCGGCATCCATGGCGATTCCGACGGCAACCCCCAGCTCGATGGTGTCGACACCGATGTCATTGCACATCCAGTTGATCCGGGCCAGTTCATCCAGATCGTCAATACCGCAGTTGGGACCGAAAAGGACCAGGGTCTCATACTCCAGGGAACGGACAATCGCCTCTCCGGAAGCGTCGACATAAATGTTCGAGCTGCAGATCACGCACCCCGGCATACAGGCATGTGACGGGTTTCCTCCCCGCTCGACAATGGTTCGATAAAGGGTGCGGCCGTTTATCTTTTCCGCCCCGTCAAACCGTCCTTTCTTAAAATTGAGCGTCGGCAGCCCCCCCAGTTCATTGGCCACATCGGTCATGGCGGCTGTTCCGAATTTTGTATATATTTCTGATGTTTGGGGCGTTTCTCGAAGACACTCGATGTACTGTTTGGCGCCTTTTTTAAACCCGTCGTTATCGGCAATGGATACCGGCCCCGTTCCGGTGTCATCGATGACAATGGCTTTAACACCCTTTGCAGCCATGACCGCACCCATACCGCCGCGCCCGCAGACCCGGGCGGCAAAACCCTCTCGGTCCGAATTTAATATCGCTGCGGAACTGAATCGATTCTCTCCTGCCGGACCGATCACCATCAGGGCCGCGTCATCACCGTATACATGATGCAGGGATTGCGCAGCCGCCTCGGTGCCTTTGCCCAAAATGTCCCCGGCAGCGTCGAACCGGCCCCCGTCCGGGCCGATATAGAGCACCGACCACTTCCCCTCAGGAGGCGCCCCCGCTATAACAACGGCCTTGATCCCCATGCGGGCCATCTTATAAGCAACGATGCCGCCTGAATTGCTCTCCTTGATGCCGCCCGTCAACGGGCTCTTTGCCCCCACCGAGAGCCGGTGAACACTCGATGACGGGGTTCCGGCCAAAAGCCCGGGTGCGATCACCAGGTGGTTGTACGGCCCCAGAGGATCGCATTCCGGATCGACAAAATCGTATATCCATCCGGATGTAAAGGCCCTGCCGCCTATAAGTTTTAAAGTTTCCGGAACGGCTTCCGCCGTTACCGTCTCCTCACCTACATCGATACGAAGAATCTTCATGTCTACACCCTTAACCCGGACACGGCCACATCCCCATATAGGCTTCCCGAACCGACGGTTCAAATAAGTGTTTAATATCATTGAAATACAACTGCCCGTTGAAGTGTGTCAAGAAAGAATTTGGTGCCCCGTGGGTTCTACCAATAAATATTTCCTCGACATGATTCCCTTGGCCGGCGGCCGGAACTTTTCAATATAGGGAAAAATATTTGTAACCAATTCCAACAATCCGGTTCATTATACCCGATACCTGATAACCCGGGTATCGAAAATCAATCTTCAAAGGAGAATCAATGGAAAGCAAGCTTTCAAGACGCGCCTTTCTTAAGGGAGGCGTGGCGGCTGCCTGCACGCTTGCAGCAACTCAGGTCCCTGCTGCAGAGGCATCTCCGGACACTCAGCAGCACCTGGCAACACTGATCGACATCCGGAAATGTGTCGGATGCGAGGAATGTGTTGACGCGTGCAGAACGGCAAATGCCGCAAAATACCCCGACCCGGAGAAACCCTTCCCGAAAATGTATCCAAAGCGGGTAAAAACCGCCGACTGGTCTAAAAAGCAGGAAACACAGGATCGCCTGACCCCATACAACTGGCTGTATATCCAGCAGGCCGAGGTCACGGTCAATGGAGAGGAACAGGAGATTACCATCCCCCGCCGATGCATGCACTGCAGCAATCCGCCCTGTGTAAAGCTCTGCCCGTGGGGGGCTGCCAAACAGCAGAAAAACGGTATTTCCCGAATCGATTCGAATATCTGCCTGGGTGGATCCAAATGTAAATCCGTCTGCCCGTGGAAAATTCCCCAGCGCCAGACCGGTGTCGGTCTGTACCTGGATCTGCTCCCCTCATTTGCCGGAAACGGAGTGATGTATAAATGTGACCGGTGTTACAGCCGGGTCGCAAAGGGGGAGCTGCCGGCATGTATCGAGGCGTGCCCGGAAGAGGTCCAGACCATCGGCCCGCGCGATGAGATCATCAAAAAAGCCCATGAAATGGCCAAAGAGAGCAACGCCTACATATATGGTGAAAAAGAAAACGGCGGCACCAACACCCTCTACATCTCCCCGGTACCGTTTGAGGAACTGAACAGGGCCATTGAAAAGGGGAAAGGAAAACCCCATCTTGCGCCGGCGGACAATACCATGGCACAGGGAAACAACCTTGCGGCTGCCATGCTGATCGCCCCCCTTGCCGGTGCGGCAGCTGCAGTGGGTAAATATTATAACCTGACAAAAAAAGGAGGGGATCAGAATGGGGCGTAACCCGACAGATACACACGACATATCAGACCGTTTCTTAACATACGGCTATGCGGCCATTCTTACCTTTCTGACACTGAGCGGATTCGGCCAGATGCCGATATTTAAGCGGTATTATATTGCAGATATCCCCGGGCTCGGCTGGCTTGCAAAGTTTTTTATAACCCATTATATTCACTATCTGGGGGCGATTCTTCTGCTGGTGTTTTTTGCCTATTGGGTCGTACAGTACCTTTTGGTAAAACGAAACCGGATCGAGATTACCCGGTCCGGATACCTGCGGGCCGCGATGCTGGGCGGCATCCTGATAAGCGGCGGTTTTATGGTCTTTCGAAACCTTGACGGCGTCTGGCTGCCTCCCGGATTCATTATCCTTCTCAACCTGGTTCATCTGGGTCTGGTAATGATGTTTCTGGCCACGGCGTTTTACTGCCTGATATCAAAAAAAACATGGACACGGGTTCCATCAACCAATATGTAAGGAGTGTAACGAGTATGAAAGAAGGTATCATCATTTTAGTCATTGTCGCCGCCTGGTATCTATTGCAGGCCTATGTTCTCCCAAAACTCGGCATATCCACCTGAATGCGAGACGCCTGTCAGGTGACAGGTAATAAAGACGATGCCAAAAAAATCGAAGCAAAGAAAAAAACAGGATAAAGATGCCGAACTGATTGAAGCAATCAATTCAGGGCAGCACAGCCTGTATTACGATCTTGTCAAGCGATACGAAGGCATGCTCTACAACTTCGGTTTACGGATCTGCCGGGACTCCCAGGATGCCGAAGATCTTGTCCAGGAAACCTTTCTAAACGTCTTTAAATACCTGAAGGGTTTCCGGTACGAAACAAAATTTAAGAACTGGCTGTACAAAATCGCAAGCAGGGTCTGTATAAAAAAAAGACGGAAATCAAAATTTGCCCCGGACCGGGAGCTCTCCCTTGATGAGTTCCAGCCTTCCGAGGAAGCACATGCCGTCACAGAGCTTCCGGACTGGGCCTCCGCACCGCTTGAAAAACTGCTGAACAACGAGCTTTCAGAAACCCTGAAAAATGCCACCCTGTCTCTTCCGGAAAAATACCGGGTCGTTATCCTGCTCAGAGACATGGAGGGATTCAGTACCGAAGAGACCGCCCAGATTCTAAATGTCACACCTGCAAATGTTAAGGTCCGGCTCCATCGCGGACGGCTGTTTTTGAGGGAAAAACTTAAAGAGTATTATGACGATGACACATCACAACCATGATCCTGAAAAATGCCGATGGATGTTTGAAAGACTTTCAGAATACATCGACAACGAGCTTGACGAAGTAACCTGCAAGGATATCGAGCACCATGCAGAAGACTGCATCCCATGCCAGGTCTGTCTCGGGACATTGAAGCGGACCATTGCACTTTGCAAAGAGATGGGCAGCACACCCGTACCCGAAGACATTTCAACAAGATTGAGGGCCCTTGTCCAGAGCATATCCTGAGCGATTGCCGGATGCCGATGGCGTTTTGTTTTCAATAGAGAAAGGAGGCACCTGTGAAGGCCGACATGCAGGGTAGCGGCAGGCTGTTTTTTATCGTCGTTGTTATGGGTCTGGTAATAACCGGATTTTTTATAACGGATATCGCCAGGGCTCAAACAGCGGCACAGAAACTTTTACAGGGGTCTGAAAAAAAAGATGCTGCCGAAACAGAAAAGGCACCCGAAAAGAAAACCCCGCTCGGGCCGGTGGACGAATTCGGCCGGGGCATCCCGCGAACGAGCCTAAAGGGATTTCTGGATGCCGCCAGAGACGGGGATTTCGAAAAGGCGGTTGAATTTCTGGATCTACGAAACCTTCCAGGCTGGATAGATGCCTCGGATGGCCCGGAGTTGGCAAAAAAGCTTAAAATCATCATCGACCGGAAGCTCTTTCTCGACCTTGAACTCATCAGCGACCACCCATCGGGCGACACGGAAGACGGCTTGCCGTACCACCGGGACATTTTCGGCCGCATCAAAACACCGAGCGAATCCGTCGATATCCTCATGCAAAAGGTATCGCGTGACGACGGGGTGCGTATTTGGAAAATATCCAGTAAAACCGTATCCCAGGTACCCTACCTGTGGGCACTCTACGGGTATAAGCCGTTTGAGGAAGCCCTGGCGAAAATATTTCCCGATGTTGTATTCCTGGGATGGTATCTATGGCAATGGGCGGCGGGATTGATTTCCGTGGGTCTGTGCTATCTCATTGCCTTGATACTGACATGGTTCGCCGGCTGGTTGGTAAACCGGAAAGACACCGATTTGAGGCTTCAGGTTGCCCGGTTTGTCAAAGGCCCTGTCCGGATTCTTCTCTGGTTGCTGTTTTTAAATGGCGCTGTAAACCTCATCGGCCCCTCCACCACCATCCGTCGGCTGATGACTGCACAAACCATTATGACCATCGCCTTTGCATGGTCCTTTACGCAGCTGATCGACATCATGTTTGGCTGGTGGACCCAGCGGATGAAAAAAAACGGCCAGGAGGAGACAACCGTCCTGCTGTTTCCGGTCCGGAAAGTGTTAAAGATCCTGGTCGTACTGTTTGCCGCATTGATGTGGCTGGATAACATCGGGTTTAACGTCAGCACGCTCCTGGCCGGCCTCGGTGTCGGCGGTATTGCCATCGCACTGGCAGCCCAGGACACGCTGAAAAATTTCCTGGGTAGCATTATGATCCTGTTGGATAAACCCTACCAGATCGGCCAGCGCATTGTGGTAAAGGGTCACGACGGCGTGGTGGAAGAGATCGGATTGCGATCGACCAAAATACGCCTGCTCACCGGCCATCAGACAGCCATCCCCAATGAAGAGATGGCAAGAACCGATATCGAAAACATCGGACGGCGACCGCACATCCGGAGGCTGACCAATATCGCCATCCCTTATGACACACCGGTTGCCAAGGTGGAAAATGCGGTTCAGATCATCAATGAAATTTTAAAAGACCACGAAGGGATGGATCCTGAACTCCCGCCCCGGGTCTATTTTAACGAATTTAATCGAGATTCGTTAAACATCATCATCCTCTACTGGTATCACCCGCCCGACTATTGGGGATTTCTTGCGTTCAACCAGAGTGTAAATACCCGGATCATGAAAGCGTTTGAAGCAGAAGGGATCAGATTCGCCCTTCCCGCCACCACCAATTATCTGGCACAGGATGCAGAGAAGCCTTTCCAGTACGGCCCGGAACCGGAAGAATTGCATCCGCCGGCCCAGGGGCAAACGACCAACGGGGAGAATAAGTAAATATCCGGGTCAGGAGGGCCCGGGGAATTCAGGAGTCAGGAGCCAGGAGAATTCGAATGTCGCTCGCCCAGCGCAGGCACTCCCGCAGCGCCAGCGCTTGCGCGGCGTGTGCACCGGGTGTAGCTCCGGTAAATTTAGTATTTTTTGATTGAGCCAAAGGCGAAGCTTTTTAGCGAAGTCTGGTTGATCCTGTCAAAAAAGAAAATTCCGGTACCATTAAGTTCCCTCTCCGATCAAACTGGCAACTTCTGCGGCCAGTGGTGGTGCTGAATTCTGACTCCTGGCTCCTGGATTCCTGCTTCGGACAGATTCCGGTAAAGCTTGTTTACTCTGCCCCCCTGCATAACGGGAAACGGGAAGGACCCGGTTTTCCCGTTCAAATAAACGCTTCCAGAATCGATTCCAGTTCTCTTAGATAGCCGCCGTAAAAATGATCGGCGCCCTCGATGATCTTAAATGCTGCCGCATCATTCCAATGGGGAAGCAGGGTCCGGATCTGATCTGTCGGGGCAAAATCGTCCCGGCTCCCGGCAACCACCCCCTCCAGGCAGTGGAGCCTGCCCACTGACGTGTAATCGATAAAGGCCACCGGAGGAGAAACCATCACCATCTGTTGACCGGCGCCGACGCAGCCCACCCGGGCATTGACCCAGGCCCCGAACGAATACCCGGCAAGATCGACCTGTTTAACCCCCGCCTGCTCAAGATACGCCCGGGCGGCCAAAACGTCTTTTTGCTCACCCTCCCCATCGTCGTACCTGCCGTGACTGGCGCCCACACCCCTGAAGTTGAACCGCAGGGTCGAATATCCTTTTTCCCGGTAGACTTTTGCAATGCTTTCCACAACGACGTTGTTCATATCACCGCCGTAAAGCGGGTGTGGATGGGTGATGACAACCCCTTTGCCGTCTGTTCCTTCGGAAAACAAACCTTCCAGTCGGTTGATGTCCGATATAAAATCAATCTTTTTTTCCATGGAATTTTTGCCTCTTATCCGGCAGGTTGCAAAATACTGCAAGTGTCATTTTTTCAGGCGGATTTCCCGTTCCTCAAGAACTCTCAAACCATCCCGAACAATCTCACTTGCCGATGAATATCGCCCACTACCGATTTGATGAGCAATAAATTTTTCAACCGGAAACAGAGTCGGTTGGAATCATTTGCTGTTACCTTTCAACCACCAGTGATCGGTATTTGGTTGACCTCGTAACTTGATTTTTTCTCCGACTTTGGGTGTGACTAGTATAATGGATTCTTGTTCAGAAAAGGTGACCAATCGTTCAACGGGTTCATACCAGGGGTGAAGCGCCAGATCAAAGGTTGCCCAATGCAGGGGAACCAGTAATTGCCCTTTGACATCCAAATGCTGTTGTCCTGCCTCTTCGGGTGTCATATGAAGCGCTCGCCAAGTACCTTTGTCACTATACGCCCCAATTTTAAGGAATGTCACATCAAAAGGACCCAATCGTTCTCCAATATTCCTAAATCCATTAAAATAGCCGGAATCACCGCTGATAAAAGCCTTCTTTTTTTCCCCGAGAACCGACCAAGAACACCATAGTCGTTGATTTGTATCCAATAGCCCGCGATTGGCATAATGAACTGCTGGCGTGGCATAAAACGTCAAAGAACCGGAAGAATAGGATTCCCACCAGTCCAATTCAGTAATTTTAGAGGAATTTATTCCCCAATTCTCCAATAGCGAGCCAATGCCTAAAGGTACGATAAAACGTGCCACCTTTTTCTTAATCGCAACAAGCGTTGCTTTTTCCAGGTGATCGTAGTGGTCGTGGGTAATCAAAACGACATCGATGTCTGGAAGTTCCCCTGCTGTGATCGGAGAAGGATGAAACCGCCTCGGGCCGATCCAGGAAAAAGGAGAGGCGCGCTCCTCCAGTACCGGGTCAATTAAAATTCGTTGGCTTTCCATGGAAATTAAAAGGCTGGAATGTCCCAGCCAGGAAAAATAAAAATCCTCTGCCTGATGATTTTTCCATTGTTCCGGGTGCAATCGATGAATGTGGGGGTCGACAAGCGGCTTTGGGTCGATCCGCTCAGTGAAAATATAATCTTTTGCAACATCCCACGTCTCTTTTGAAAACAGTTTAAGAGCTACCCCGTTGGGATTGACGAACTTACCATTTTGAAATTGAGGCGATGATTGAATTCGCGCCTCTCTTTCTTTTTGTGCCTCAGTCATTGAGATACAACCTGTCCATTGGGTGATGATGACACTGCATACGAGGCAGGATATGAAAATTCTCATCGTTTTTTCCGCTTATCTTTTGTAATGCTTCATATATTTGAACTTTGGAGATATCATTCTTTATAACGTTCAGATGGTCCCCTCTAATATTTCGCAAAAAAACAAATGGCAACATTGCTGGGTTCATTGAAGGCAACATGCCCCCGGATACGCTATTATCGGTGAATGTGATATGATCTTTTAATATTACTTTAGGGCTCATCGGTCAAATATAGAATTGACCCACAGTTCTGGGAAATTACAGGATCGAGTTAATGGGGACTAATATTATACGGTGGGGATAAAAAAATGATTCCAGCTGAATATAGATTATCCGTTATTCTGATTTTCACCCTCATTTTTATTCTGGGATGCCCCGTTGACGATAATGACGAGAACGATCCATCTACCGGGGTCTGGAAGCTTACAGGCCGCCTTAATCACGAAAGGGACGCCCACACCGCGACCCTGCTAAAAGATGGCCGGGTGCTCGTAGTGGGCGGATATGACGGTGAGGCCATCGGCACTGTCGAGATTTATGACCCGGATACTGGAACCTGGGTGTATGCCCAATCATTACAAACTCCCCGAAGTCATCATACAGCCACACTCCTCCCAAACGGGACTGTCCTGGTCGTCGGGGGGTATGGAATTTCCGACCCTACCCTAAACAGTGCTGAAATATTTGATCTTTCAACAGAAACCTGGCGATACACGGAATCAAAGCACGTTGGAACATACGAACACACCGCCACACTCCTGCCAAACGGTAATGTTCTGATTGCCGGCGGCTTCAGTATTGACAGATACGTGGCGGACTCAGAAATCTATGACCTGGATAAAGAGAAATGGACGACAACCGGCTCTCTCAATGAAGCCCGCGGTTTCCATACCAGCACCCTGCTGAACAATGACCTTGTTCTGGCAGTTGGTGGACAAACCGGATTGGAAAAGGATAGCAAGGCTTTGTCCAGCGCTGAGCTTTACGACACAGATTCCGGAACATGGAGACCAACGGGTTCCCTGAATGATAGCCGCTATTATTTCAGTGCGACGCTTCTTGATAATGGCCTGGTTCTAGCTGCAGGCGGAAAGGATGATACCGGATATCTTGACAGCGCAGAGCTTTATGATCCGAATATCGGAAGCTGGAACTTTACTGGATCAATGCATGACAGCCGGGGGCTGCACAGTGCCAGCCTTCTATCTGATGGTTCGGTCATTATTGGGAGCGGGGAATCCTCCAGTGATAATACCTTAATATACCTGACAGGGTCTGAAAAATATGAGCCGGTACCGGGAAAATGGATCGCCGCCAACCCAATAAACGCGAAGCGTTCAGTGTACACGGCAACGGTACTTGATGATGGAAGGGTGTTGGCGGCAGGCGGATACGATGGAAACAGGGTCATAGATGGCGCGGAACTTTACTGACAACCAGCACCCTCGTTAACCATGACCCCATAAAATTATTCCGGCTCTTCTCCAATTCAGTTGGCGAAGAGGGGTCACGCGAGATGATCCACTTAATAACCGCCCGTCATGTTTCCCGTTTTTTCCGACTGATCCTGAAAGGAGCTGGTTTGGAATCAAAGGGTATTATTTTAATGGCAGCCGGGTCGCTGGGCACTGGGACTGGCATTTAAAGCAGTAATAGTAATTTCCCGTCATGAGAAAGTCTCCTATTTCTGCCGCCGTTGACGTACAAAACGCTTCACCTCATGAAATAGAATTGGCTGGGTCATCCTACGTTGACCGGTGACGGAAAGCTAAATGATTGTAACCGGCTCCATGAAAAAGAATTAAAACTGTCCCGGCACTATAAACGAGAAGCCCCAACTCCAATTCTCCAATGATGGCATGGACCGTAAAAGCCACAAAAAATACTAAACATAATGCAATTCCACCGACTCTCAATGTAACCGGGATAATAAAAAGAATGGCTGCAACAGCTTCCACACTGGCGAGAATGAAGAGGTGCCAGTTAGCATCTGGTTTCGCCAAAAGGGCCTTAAAAACCGCTAAGACGCTCTGCACAAAGACAACGCTCGCCAGAGTCAGGTGGAAACCCACAAAAGATCTTCTCAATGATTGATTCATTTCATCCTCTTTAACACGTTAATGCGCTCGTAAAACCTCGGCCGGATAACCAACTGCGAGCCCCTGAATAAGGCCCGTGTGCCCTTAATTGTCTGCTTCAGCCGACGTTGCGGATCTGTCATTTCCTTCTCCTTTGCATAAAAAATGTCAGCACTTTGCTTCGAAATATATTAAGAGCAATTTTTCCCACTCACCTATGAATTTTGTGTACTCTTCTGAAGTGAATTGTTTTACCATTCCTTTCATTTGTTTTCTGGTTCTGGCCCGAACCGAATTTGTAAGCTCCATTTCTTGACCGCAACCACGATAAGACAAAACCAGAACGCCCTCGACGGCACCGCCCTCGAATGTTGTCGCGACAACTGCCGCCAGTCCCGGTCCTGGTGTTGCGGCGGCGAGCCCCAGGGCAGCCAGAAAGACCATAAAATCAGAAGAGTGCAGCAATGCTTTAATCTTCAGATAATTTGTGGCTGTCTGCGGCTGTAAGATCCAACCCATAAACTTCCCTGATCTTCTCAATCAAAGTAAGGGTATCTGGGCCAAATGGTGCCTTGCCTTCGAAACTGTGCAGCACGATACCTTCTATTAGGTCACCAAGCGTCATCTCGTGATGTGTGGCTAAGGCCTTCAGAACCTTTAAGATCCGCTTCTCAATTCGTACCCCGGTTTGAACACGCTCGATCTTTTTTTCTGCCATGTTTGATCCCCTTCCATTTATTCATTATTGCCGTTGCGGTACATTGGTACCATGTTACCAAATAACGATCAAGCTTTTTTCCCTTTCCACAAAAACAATCAGGCAGCGCTTTGGGGACTCATCACGACCAAATTGTTGCCGGTGGTTACCACCACAGCCAAGCTGGCGATGGTCGAATATAGTAGGTTTGATTAAATTTCCGGCACACGATAAGCAAATACTCTACACCAGGGATATGCAGAAGAGACATAACCCGCTGGATGTAATCTGGTAATTTCGGAAGCTGGCAAGATTTCGCAGGTGGGCAGGCATCAGTTTGGTGCAGCTACAATTAGAATTGTTAGTCCTCAAAGAGAGAATGAGAATTCTCTTTGTTACGACTCTGTTTCTTTGAAATACTGTCCGGGGGTCTTTCCAAGAGCTTTTCTAAACATTGCTATAAATGCACTGGGGCTATCATAACCAAGGTCTACTGCGACGGTTGTGACTTGCTCTTCCTGTCCCAATCTTCTCAAGGATTCTAAAATCCTCATCTGTTGCCGCCATTGCCGAAAACTCATTCCTGTCTCCAGTCGGAAAAGCCGGGCGAGCGTCCTGCTCGTTGCTCCTACGCTTTTGCCCCAAGCCTCTAAGGTACGATTATTCCCAGGATTTTCAGTGAGCGCGTCTGATATTTTCTTCAGTCGGCTATCTGTCGGTATCGGAAGATCCAAGGGAGCGATCTTAAGCGTTTGAACCAAGTCGAGTATTACATTCATGATCCTTTCATCCGGGCTGTTTGGCTCATATAACGGTGGGAGTGTAACTGCATGCAGTACGAGCTCACGCAAAACTGGCGGAACTGAAACAACGCAGCACTCATTCGGTAATTTGGGTGCAGCCGCAGGTTTAATAAAAAGCGTGCGCATAGACAGGTTGCCGGAACAGCCAATTTGATGGCCAGTGAGGGCAGGAACCCACACTGCTCGTAGCGGTGGTACGACCCAGATGCCTTTTTCGGTTGTAACCGCCATGACTCCTGATGAAGCATACAGTAGCTGTGATCGGTCATGTTTGTGAAAAGGTATCAGATGACCGTTCGGGTAATCCTTAGCCATTGCGACTATAGGTCGTGGAACTTTCGTAAATTCCTTTGCTGGATCAAAAAAGTCAGCCTTTGTCAGGTTTTCGATATTTTTTGTCTTCATGGCGCTAACAGGATATATAAATTTTAGGATATAATCAAATCAGAAACATTATCGCTATATGACTGAAAAAATATAATTGTTCTTTCTTTTGCAGCAATCTTTATCTTTGTTTCCGTATTAATGCTGCCCCGTGCTCTGTCAGGAAAACGTTTACTTTAGTTTGTATTTCGGTTTGGGGTAACATCAGCTAAGGATGAACCATAAATAGCATGAAGAAAGCCATTTCTATAGTTTTGAAGAATGATCCGTGGTTTAAGCAGAATCCGCCCAAAATCTGCTTTCTAAATCACAGGAATAAAAGCGATACCGATACAGAGGAGGAAATATGATGTCACCTATCGAGGAAATCGGGGTATTAACCGAAAAAATGAATCAATACGCCCAGGAACTGGGAGTTGATGTCCTAGGTGTGGCGCCGATAGAAAGATGGGATACGCCCCCACCTTTTGATTCAAAAAAGATACGCGTTTATCCGCATTCGGGTTACAGACCAACCGAAATGATGCCATCCGCACGCAGTGTCATTGTATTGGGCATGGGCCAGCTGATCGGCGTGATGGAAAACAATTTATCCGATGCAAAAACCACCTATGCCTATGGAAATTTCGGCTATGTGCATCCAAACCGCGTTATGAATACCGTTTGTTTCGAATTGGCTCGATGGCTGGAAAAAAGCTCCTGGCGAACCCTGCCTCTGGGTTCGATAATCGGCGCCCGTTACAATCACAATGCAGATAAAGACGAAAGCATTATTGCACCACTATATTCTGTGTTCAACATGAAACGATCAGCAGTACTTGCCGGACTCGGACGAAAAGCGAGAAATGGTCTTGTCGCCAATCCCACATTCGGCACAAGGATTCGATTTGGTTGTCTCATCACCACAGCCCCCCTGGAGGGAACCCCACTTTTGGAGGGTAACCCCTGCCCGCCAAAATGTAAGATATGCAGGAGCGTGTGCCCCACGCAGGCGTTAACGCCTGACGGACAAGTGAATCAATATAGGTGCTCTTCAGATTGCGGTCGCAGGGGGAGGAGCTTGGATGATATCAAAACACAAATAAAGCTTACCTATCCTGAAGATCTTCCAGGGGTTGACTATACTTCAAATGATTATCATTCCATCGACAGTGCCGGAAACAGACTGTGCAAGGTCGCATGTCTCGCCCTTTGCCCGTTGGGAGAAAACCCGCCTAAGGATCTATTGCGCAAAGCAAAGGATTGGGAGATTGGAAATCCAAAAGTGGAGTTAACCGGTTTTCCAACCAGTCAGTAAAAGCATGGCATATAGAAGGCTGAATTGCTGAGAATTTATGAAATGCGGGAAAAAACCCGGCGGCCAGACAGGAGTTACCTGTATTTCGAAATGATCGCACAGATCACAGAACCCTCCACTTCCCAGAACGTATTGTTGCTGAAAAGCTTTTTCCATAAGGTCTCAATATCAAACGGATCCATACCGATGACCTTATTCGCCAACTGCCTTTCGATAATCGGCCCCATCAATGTTTGATTGCCGAAAGCATCTCCAATCCGGCTGATTCCGGAGTCGGTTTCAACAATGACAAATGTAAAGAGCCGCTCCTTTCGACTACCCATAGAGGTTTTCTGTACCCTCGGAAGAGAGCGCTTCAACTGAATCGCCCGGATTTATCTTCTGGCTTTCCCTGTCATGTGATGAATGTCAATCTTTATGACGGTTGTCGCTTTGTCATTTTTTTCAATATAACGCATGCCTTGAGTAATAAATTCTGGAGAATATTTCTCCAAAATTGCAACGAGGGCATCATTTCGCTCAGTGCCCTGAATTACGGATGCAATCCCAAATGCAACAGCGCTTTCGTATTCAGCTGCGAATTCGGAAGAGAGCACCTTTGTCTTACCCACGACACAAAATGAAACTGACGGGTTGTCTTTAATATTATCGAGTTTGTGTCCGGATTTTGCACAATGAAAATAGATTGCGTCATTTTGATAAACGTAATTTACGGGAACCCCGTATGGCTGATTGTTTCCATCTGCAGTAGAGAAAATACCATATTCGCATGTTGTGAGCAAATTTTTCGTTTCCGCCTGATCAATCCCCCGGTCTTTTCTTCTCATTTCTTTCATGGATATCTCCTTGGCTAACAAACATTATAGATAAGGTAAATTCTATGTTTAAATGGAATCGACACATTCATTATTGAATGCAGGTGCCGTAGTGCGCTAATCAAGATTTGACCCCAGGACTCAGTTATTCTTAACTGCCTTGCGGTTGAACTTCAACCAAGCTGCAATGGAAGGCACAGGTTTCACCCATGTCGGTCAGCCGCTGGCTGGTCAGCTGGTTGGCCCCGCCGCCGGGAGAAAAGCTGGGCCAGTGGAGGCCCTCAGCCACTAAAAGCCCGATCTGGGTGTCTTCGCTCACCTGGGCCAGAAAGCTGCACTCTCCGCGATCATTGAACACTCTGACCGGATCGCCGTCTTCGATGCCCCTGATATGGGCGGTTTCGGGATGGATCATCACCCGGGCCTCACCGGCCTTTTCCCTGAGTTCATCTATCTCGTTGAAGGCCGAGTTGAGGAAGAGGTGATGGGGCGGGGTGATAAACTCCAGGTTGTAGCTATTCCCTCCATCGGGATCCCTTACGGGCTGCCCGTCGGGAAGAGGATCGAGGCCCTGATCGGCCATCGCCTGGGAGTAGAATTCCACCTTTCCTGACGGAGTTGAAAATCCATTGGCATATGGGTTTGACGGTATGTTCAGCCTCATCGCCCGTCCGGTCTTCAACGCCTCAAAATCGACTCCCTCCAGATAGGGCGACGCTTCTTGTAAAAAAGTTTCAATAAAGTCCATCTCGTCAAGGGAAAAGACGTCTTCTTTAAAACCGAGGCGATCCGCCAGAGCCTGGAAAATGTCAAGGGTGGAGCGGCTTTGTCCTACCGGCGGAATGACCGGTTTGGCCATTTGGATATAATTGTGACCGTAGGCCCTGTATAGATCGGTAACTTCCAGAAAGCTGGCTCCCGGAAGAACGATATCGGCGTAGGCGGTGGTGTCAGTATGGAACATCTCCTGAACGACTACGAACAGGTCTTCGCGGCCCAAACCGGCCAATACCTGACGGGATTGCGGCGCCACAACGGCCGGGTTGGACAGATAGACGTACAGCAGGTTGATTGGCGGTCTGTCCAGCCGGGTCAAAGCATTGCCCAGTTCAACCATGTTGACGGTCCGGGTGCCGGGCGGGCGCAGATCAGGCCGTATCAAGCGCTTCAAGTCGGAGGGCGCACCACCCAACGAGCGGGTGATCCCTCCGCCCGGTTTTTCAAAGGCCCCTACCAGGGCGGGTAACAGGGCAATTGTCCGCATCGCCATGGCCCCTTTCAGCTGGCGGGCCGGTCCCCAGCCGGTTCGGATGTAAGGTGCCCTGGCACGGCCATAACCCTCGGCCAGTCGAACGATCATCTCCTCGGGCAGGCCGCAGATATCGGCTGCCCGGGCCGGGGTGTATTCTGCAGCCCTGACCTTCAATTCCTCAAAACCCAGGGTCCTTCGGGTGATATAATCCAAATCGATCATGTCCCGGTCGATCAGCACCTGCATCATGGCCAGGGCCAGGGCTGCATCTGTGCCCGGTTTGATCATCAGGTGCACATCGGCCCGTTTGGCCGTCCGATTGCGATAGGGGTCGATGACCACCAGGGTGGCCCCGGCCTTCCGGGCCGTATTAAAATGGGGCCAGGCATGGATGTTGGTGGTAAGGGTATTGCTTCCCCAAATAATTATGTAGTCGGACTGGGAAGCCGATTGGATCTCGGTGCTGGGCCCGTTGCCTAAACTCACCTGATATCCGGCTATGGCCGCCGAGCTGCAGATGGTGTATTTCAGCTGACTAGCCCCCAACCGGTTGAAGAAAGCATGACCGGCATTGCGGTGGACTAAACCCATGTGTCCGGCATAAGAGTATGGCAGGATGGCCTCGGCACCGAACTCGGAGGATACGGACTTTATCCGGGAGGCCACTTCATCCAGGGCATCATCCCAATCGATCGGTACGAATTTACCGGCACCTTTGGGTCCTGTTCGCCTGAGCGGGGTGGTGATCCGTTTGGGCGAGTGGACGTGCTCGGGAAAATGGCCGGCCTTTTGACAGATAAAACCGTCGGTGAAGGGGTGGCTCGGGTCCCCCTTGACGGTGACGATTCGGCCGTCCTCAACCTCGGCCAACAGACCGCAGGCGTCGGGGCAATCCTTGGTGCAAACAGCGGGTTTCCACATAGTAGATCCTCTTCAAATGCTTCTATCGGTGATAAATCGAATTGCATTATGCAATGCAACATAAAGAAAAATCAAGCTTCAAGATACCTCAATAATAAAAAATTTTGCGCACCCATCGATATCATCTATCGGATTCTCCTGAAACTGGAATATAACCAGAACTTGGCAAAAGCCCTCGGTCCAGCACTACTCTCAATAGCTCTTTTTAGACTCGCAAATCATATCTGGAACGTGCCGCATCTATAGTTTCAGAATGAAGCCGCCCCCACTTTTCTATTGCCAGGAATATGGGCTCCAGGGAAAGGCCGATATTGCTAAGCGAATATTCAACACGGGGCGGAATTTCATTGAATTGCTCACGAATTACCAAACCATCTCTTTCCAGTTCTCGAAGTTGTTGAGTCAGCATGCGTTGCGTAACCGCTGGTATACGCCTTCTGAGTTCATTAAAGCGACATTTACCTTCAGAAAGGTGGAACAGGATTGAAGCCTTCCATTTTCCACCAAATATTTTCACGTTTTCCTCAATCGGGCACACCCGAGCCCCTATTTCTTCAGTTTTCATGGCGATCATCCAAGATTTTTCCTTTAGTATGCATTTTGTACCTACTTGAAATATTTTATTAACAGGCTAATAGTATACCATTAATAACATTTAATATAAAAGGATACATTATGAACATCATCATTATTGGTGCAACAGGCACAATAGGAGCGGCGGTCGCAAAGACAATGGAAAATGAGCATAAGATTATCAGGGCATCAAGAAAGGGCGATGTTCAGGTAGATCTCAGCAATCCTGCTTCCATCGAGGCGATGTATCAAAGAGTCCAGGATATTGATGCCGTTATCAGCGCTGCAGGTGAAGCAAGATTCGGTTCGATCGAATCACTCACGAATGAAGATATTAATCTTGGACTGGAAAGTAAATTAATGGGGCAAATCAATCTGGTTCGTTATGGCAGAAAGCACCTGAAAGAAGGCGGTGTCATTACTCTAACCACAGGAATTTTGGCACATAATCCAAATCCACAGGTCCCAATGCTAACGATGATTAACCTCGGGCTGGAGGGTTTTGTCGAAGCCTCTGCACAGGATATGCCGAATCATATGCGCCTCAATGCTGTCTGCCCGCCGATGGCAAGTGAAACCGCTGAAAAAATGGGCTGGGGACCAGGAGGTGTACCAGCGTCCGAAATAGCGAAATATTATGTTCAGTCGGTAGAAAGCAACCTAAACGGTACGATTATCGGCCCAACACATACTGATTAAACCCAGGCAATAAGGAATGCTATTATGAAAAAGTTACTTACGCATCCAACTGTCATCACGGTTATCGTTCTCTTTTCATTTGGACTTCTATCATGCTCAAATAAAAATGCGGAGCTTCAAGGAAAAATTGATACCCTGACTGCTGAGTTAGAAAAATATCAAAATTCAATTACCATACAAAGCTGTGTTTGGTAGTGGAGATTGGATATGTGCTGTACATGAAAATGGTGGAACATTCACCGAACCATGGCACTTGCCAAATGGACAAACTATTCAGCCTACCGGAAAAAAATATACAATGACGATGGTAACGGTCGGGAAAACGAAAGGAGGTAAATTAACCGAAGAAATGATCATTTACGACATGTCAACGATGATGAGGCAACTTGGTTTGATGAATCAATAACACCAATTCATACTGGTTTATTTGCTGGTAATCGTATTCTTCAGTTTGATTTTTGATTGTTAAGAAACTCTTTGTAGCGAAGATGCTTACCGTGGGAGGAAGATATGTCGTGCATTGCTTTTATTGCAACCAGTTTAGATGGATACATCGCGGATAAGAATGGCGGGCTGGACTGGTTACAGACCATACCTAACCCGGACAACTTGGACATGGGGTGGGCAGATTTAATTGGCCGCATTGATGCCCTCGTTATGGGGCGTAAAACATTTGAAAAGGTTTGCAGTTTCGATTGTGACTGGCCATACAGTAAGCCGGTATTCGTTCTTAGCAACTCCATGGAATCAATACCTGTAGGATATGAAGGAAAAGCTGAACCGATTAAAGGCTCCCTTTCAGAGGTAATAGAGGTTATTCATCAGAAAGGATACAAACACCTTTACATCGATGGCGGGGTGACAGTTCAGGGTTTCCTAGAAGAAGATTTGATCGATGAGATGATTATCACCGTCATCCCAATATTACTCGGTGGCGGTATACAATTATTTGGAGAGTTGTCCAAACCGATGCTTTTTGAGCATGTAAAGACGGAAGTTTTTTTGAATGCAATGGTGCAGAATCATTACCGTAGGGAAAAACAATTTTAATGGGTGACTGCGTAAGTCGACCGGTCCGGCAACGGTAAACACGTTATGCTTAAAATGAGATAGTCACTATAAATAGCGGTGAAATACGCACCCGATTTTTAGAAATCAGAATCTCTCAGATCCAGATTTATCCGCGAGGCCCCTTCAAACCCACCGTGCTCCTGAAGCCGCAGCTTTGAACGACCTGGACAAGCGTCAACCACCTTGATGCATTCGACTGAGTTGGTGCCCGCCATGCAAACCCAAGTTCCTTATTGCGTTGCTCAGGAAAAAGTGATTGGATAGAATCAGTAACTATTTGAAAATGGACAAGAATACCCCGATAGTGGTTTGGAAATTGGTTTGCAGGGGTAACCCAGGTTACCATTGCATTTTATAGCGTTGATCCTATTTTCCAAAAATAGCTCAGCGACAGGTTTAAAAATTACACACGGAGACAGATATGACTTTTCTTACGATTGATGAAACCAAGTGCAAACAGGACGGAATCTGCGCGGCTGAGTGCCCCCGGGGGATTATAACCCAGGAGGATAGTTTCCCCCAAGTTGCCGAGGCTGATGAAGCCTATTGCATGACCTGCGGACACTGTGTGGCCGTCTGCCCCCACGGAGCCTTGAGCGTGAGCGGGGTGGACATTAAAGACTGCCCGGAGATAGAAAAAGACCGGGTCCTGTCCTGGGATCAGGCCGATCAGTTCCTCCGCTCCCGGCGATCCATCCGGGTGTTCAAGGACAAGGCCATGGACCGGGAGACGCTAAAGCAATTGATCGAGGCGGCCCGCTATGCCCCCACGGCCAGCAACGCCCAGAATCTTCATTGGACGGTGATTCAAGGCCGAGACAAATTGGAGGCGCTGTCCCAGGAAACCATCAACTGGATGGAACGGGTCATCGAGGCCCAGCCCGACTCACCAGCGGCCGGTTACTTCCGCCCGGCCGTGGCTCGATGGGCAACCGGCTACGACGGCATCCTGCGCACCGCCCAGACCCTCATTGTTCCCTCCGCTCCCAAAGAGAGCGCCAACGGCTTAGTGGACTTGAGCATCGCTCTGGCTTATCTGGAGCTCGCCGCCCTTCCCCTGGGCGTAGGCACCTGCTGGGCCGGGCTGCTCCGGGGGGCCATGCTGGCCACCCCCGAATTGGTAGAATCCATGGACCTGCCCGAGGGACACACCTGGTTCTACCCGATTATGATCGGGTATCCCAAGTTTAAGTATCATCGGCTGCCGGAGAGGAAGGCGCCGGTGATTCACTGGAAGTAAGTGTACAACTCCGGGGGCATCGAACCGGGCTGATCCCAGCATAAGAAAACGAAAAATAAACTTATTCTGTCGTGTCACGTTATTTATTTACAAATGGACGTCCCACATGATGAGATATCGGAATCAGCTTCAACGGAAGATACCTTCATTGCGGTGATTTCCTCAAAATATTTGTCATAATTGGATTTTGATCGATAAAGGATTGCACTTTTTTCCCGAAAAGGCTCGGTATCGGTTATGATGAACCGTGCTCCTTCCTTGATCATGCGCTGTTTATTTTCCTCCCAAATGGCCCGTGAAGAAGAAGAGAAAATTTCACCTACTTCTCGAGCGGCAGTGATAAGCGCTTCTTGAATATCGGAGCGTAAATTCTGGAAACATTTTTCGGAAATTACTATGCAGCCCCGGGAATATCGATGTCGGGTGTGGGTCACATAAGGGGCTAGGCGGTGGAAACCTTCCCGATAAACCACATCACGTGGAACATCCACCGCCTCCACCCTGTTGCTTTTGAGTGCGGAAAATATTTCACTAAAGGCGAGATCTACAGGCGAAGCGCCCAATGTCCGCCATAATTCCCGGTAAGTATTGATGGATGGGACCCTAAGCTTAAGCCCCAAGAAATCTTCAACTTCAAAACATGGTTTCTTCGCAAAAATGATATGAGAAGGCCGAAGCCAATTATCAGCCAGAACTCTTATTTGCTTTTTCTGTAAAAGCTCTTCGCGGAGGCATTCAGCGGTCTCGCTTTGGGTAAAACGTTTAGCATGATCCATGCTGCTAAAAAGAAACGGTAAGTTTACAATCTCCCAAGATGGTTCAAGCTTCTCCAGCCAGTCGATTCCAGCGCAAAACATATCTAGCTTGCCTTTGGAGAGAAGATTCAACTGCTCAGAGCCGCTTCCGAGGATTGAGGAGTGCTTGATCTCTACATGTACCTGATTTCGTACCAACTCAGCCACCCTGCGGGCAAAAAGGAACTGTGCTTGTGTAAGTGGAGTTTCTGGAACGTGTAAACTCCCCAGAGTCAGAGTCACAATTTCACCGGCCTCGCTGGACGCTAATTCCTTCACAAAGGTACCCAATCCTTGCCTTCTGACCACTAGGCCCTCTTCTACCAAAAGTCGGAACACGTGCTGGGCTGTAAAACGACTGACGCCATACTTTTGGGTTATTTCTTTTTCGGTGAAAAACGCCTCTCCGGGGAGAAACTTCCCTTCCACGATAAGATTTCTTATCTCTTGATGAATCTGACGATAACGGGGCGCGGCTTCAATATTTATCTGTTTTATTGGTGACATGTTTTAATTATCCATCGAAGGATATATGGTTTTCCGTACAACATTTCATCCTAATGACTTAAGTGCTGACAATTTGTCAAGACTATTATGGATCATCGTAATTAAAAATCTTCTGTATTGCTTCTTCATCCCAAGCAGTTCAATAATGAGGATATATTTCCATGAAAAACTCCCATCTCGGGTAAGTATTATAACTATATGATTACACGGATAAAATGAAAGTTCCTTGGTAAGAAACTGTCTATCTGCTCATTATCCTAAAAAGATAATTTTTATAATATTCAGTAAGTTTTTTAGCTTTTTTGGAATTGACAAGTACAATCGGTATTGGTATGTTGTACGGAAAACCAGACAAACAATTTATTCAAGACCAAAAGTCATCTTCAATAATACCGAAGCGTTTTCGACAGCAGACATTATGAATAACAAATCCGTAAAACCTTTTAAAACTGATTGAAATATAGACATAATTTGGAGGTATCACATGTTACCGTTGAAGGGATTGAGAATTCTCGCGTTTTCTCAGGTGGGCGCAGGCCCTATGGGTACCACGATGCTTGCAGATCTCGGGGCAGAGGTCATTAAAATCGAGGACCCTGGTACAAAAGGCGACCTCGGGCGATATGTCGCACCGTACAACATTGAAAAAGATAGCCTGCTTTTCCAAACGTTCAATCGCAATAAGATCTGTATGACTTTAAACTTAAGGGTTCCTGAGGCACGGGAGATCTTTCATGACCTGGTGAGGATATCGGATGTAGTATTCTGTACGGCGAGAGGCGATCAGCCTGAAAAACTCGGATGGGACTATGAATCGTTGAAAGGGATCAACCCTAAAATTGTCTGCACCAGTTTGAGCGGATACGGCCGGACCGGCCCGAGGGCAAAGGACCCGGGCTTCGATTATATTATTCAAGGTATGGCCGGTTGGATGGATATCACCGGTGAGCCGGACGGACCGCCCACAAAATCCGGACTTTCTCTGGTGGACTGCTCTGCAGGCCTGGTTGCAGCCCTTTCCATTATGGTTGGGCTTCATTCGGCCCAGAAGAACGGGGTGGGATGCGACATCGACATCAGTCTCTACGATGTAGCGGTTTTCCTTCTCAATTATCCGGCCATCTGGCACCTGAACAAAGGCTTCAGGCCGCAAAGGGTGGCGGATTCCGGGCATCCAGGCATTGTGCCATGCCAGAATTTCAAAACTAAAGATGGTTACATCGTGGTGATGTGCTACGGCCAACAATTCTGGGAAAATTTATGTAATGCGTTGGACAGAACGGATCTGGCGGAAGACGAGCGGTTTATCTCATTGGCGAATCGATATGAAAATAAAGCAGCGTTGATTACGGATTTGAAAGTTATTTTCCTTAAAAAAACCTCCCGGGAATGGCTTGAAATCCTAAAAACGCACGATGTTCCGGCAGGCCCGGTAAATAACATCGAGGAGGTGTTTAAAGAGCCGCAACTTTCGGCCAGAGAGATGCTCATCGATGTCGAGCATCCGGTTTTCGGCACTTTGAAAGAACTGGCCAATCCTATAAAGATCAAAGGCGTAACGCAGAGAAAAGAACCCGCTTCAGGCTTGAGTGAAAATACCGACGATATTTTAAAAAACTTTCTCAACTACAATGATGAGAAGATCAAAGAATTAAAAGAAAAAGGAGCGGTATAAAAACAGAAGAAGGGGACACATGAACATCGGAAAACGCTTAACCCCAACGTTGCAGAAATCTTGTTAGTATTAATCAGAGAAGATGCAAGATAGTCGCTTTTATAGTGATCAACACGGGATACTGGATACTCGATAATCAGAAGTGAACTCGGAGTGGATTCCACGATCATCGAGAATCCAGCATCGAGTATCTGCCAATATTTTCAAGACCTTCTATCCCAAGAACCTAAAATAGTGACGACGGTTTATGCAACTATGGGGTTAACTTATTCTCTCTCAGTTATTAAGAAACCAAACCCATAAAGGAGGTATCATCATGGAACTGTTCCAACTGACCCCCGAACAGGAACACCTGATAAAGACCATAAGGGAATTTATGGAACGAGAGGTTCGACCGGTCGCCCGGGAACTCGACCATAAAGACGAGTATCCCTTTGAAATTGTAGAAAAGATGAAAGATATGGGCTTGTTCGGATTGTTGATTCCCGAAGAATACGACGGCGCAGGGATCGATATGGTAACCTACGCCCTCATCATAGAAGAGATCACAAGGGTCTGGATGAGTATCGGGGGAATCATGAACAGTCATCTCATCATGGCCTATGTTGTCGCAAATTCCGGTACGGTAGAGCAAAAAAAGAAATACCTTCCGTTGTTTGCCACCGGAGAAAAACGGGGCGGTGTCGCGCTGACGGAGCCGAATGCCGGAAGCGATCTTCAGAGCATTGAAACCACGGCCGTTAAGGACGGAAACGAATACGTCATCAACGGTACCAAGATGTTTATCACCAACGGCAGGCACGGAAATACCTTTGCGCTTCTGGTTAAAACCGATAAGACCGTAACACCGAAACATCGCGGGATCAGCTTGTTCATCGCGGAAAAAGGCCCGGGATTCGAAGTTGTCAGAGACATAGAAAAGCTCGGCTATAAGAGCCTTAAAACATGTGAGTTGTATTTTGAAGACTACCGGGTTCCGGAAGAGAATCTGGTGGGCGGTGTTGAAGGAAAAGGATTTTACCAGCTGCTGAGCGCCATGGAGGTCGGAAGAATCAATGTGGCTGCCAGAGGGCTTGGCATAGCACGAGCTGCTTTCGAGGATGCCATAACGTATGCCCAGCAGCGCGTCCAGTTCGGCAAGCCGATTTGCCAGCACCAGTCAATACAGATAAAACTTGCGGAAATGGCCACAAAGATAGAGGCTGCAAGAATGCTCGTTCTCAATGCCGCGGTTAAGAAAGAAAGCGGAGAACGCGCCGACATGGAAGCCGGAATGGCAAAGCTGTTTGCAACCGAAGTCGGGCTAGAGGCTACCCTGGAAGCCATGCGGATTTTAGGCGGTTACGGATATACAAAAGACTTTGATGTCGAGCGATATTTCAGAGATGCGCCGTTAATGGCCATCGGGGAGGGAACAAACGAGATTCAGAAAGTCATTATTGCCAGGCAGTTGGTGGATCGATATAAGATCTAATCCTGAATGATACAAGAGTCTCAATTTTTATTTTTTTGCATTTATGAAAAATAACCAAAATCCAAGCACCAAATTACAAATAAATCTCAAATTCCAATGTCCAATGACCAAAACAAATGGAATTTTTTTCCTCTAACTCATGGACATCTTTCGAATTTTGAATTTCGGTCATTGTGATTTGTTTGGTATTTGATACTTGTGATTTGGAATTTCTGGTTTGTCCAGGTTAGGTTTTAACCGCAACTTTATGCTTGTATTAACTATCAATAAATAAGGTGTATTTCAATGAAGATTGTTGTCTGTATGAAACACATCCTCGATCCGGAGCTTCCGCCAAGTTCCTTTGAAATCGAGCCGGAGAAGAAACAGGCGAAGATCGGAAAACATGCCTTTGTCTTAAATCCCTACGACGAAAATGCGCTGGAAATGGCACTTCAGCTCAAGGAAAAAAAAGAAGACGTCCAGATCACCGCGTTGGTCTATGGCGAAACAAAGGCGGAAGAGTCGCTGCGGCGGGCGCTGGGGGTGCTTGCCGATGAGGCGGTCCACATTGTTCAGGAAACCGAGCAGCAAACGGATGCATACGGTACGGCTAAGGTATTGGCTGCATGCATCAATGCCATCGGGCCTGTGGATCTGATCATGTGCGGTAGAATGGCCGGTGACTGGGACGCGGGCCTGGTGGGCTCCCTATTAGCGGAAGCCTTAGCCCTCCCATCGGTTTGTTTCATATCCGGTCTGGAGATCATCGAGGGCCGCTTGAGGGTTTCGCGGCAGGTGGAAGGCGGAACCGAGATCCTTGAGAGTCCTTTACCTGTTTTGGTTACCGTTACCAACGACGAGTCGAATGTTTTAAGAATCGCTAAAGTCCGGGATGTCATGAAAGCCCATCGGAAACCGATACAACAATATACACTTAAGGATTTGGACGTGAGTGTATCGGACTTAGAGCAGCAAGGAGCCTATGAAGAACTTCGTGATCTCTATTTGCCGGTTCAGGACAATGTGTGTGAAATTATTGAAGGGGAAGGACCCGAGGAAAAGATAGACGCTTTGCTGACGAAGCTGAAAGCGCAGAAAATTCTGTGACAATAGTGAATGAAGGAGCAGTGATGTCTGAAATACTGGTATATTGCAGCCAAAAAAACGGCCGGGTGACCAAAGCCGGCTTTGAAGCGCTCGGCGCCGCCCAGGCCCTGGTGGAAAGCTTAGAATGTGCGGTAGGCGCCGTATTGATTGGAGGGGAAGGGGTGGGCGAGCACGTACAGGAGCTGGCTGCATACGGCGCCCAGAAGATCTATGTGTGCGCAAACCAACATCTGGAACCCTACCGTCCGGAAATGCACCTCCATGTTTTAGAGGAGATATTCAATCAGGTAAAACCCCGTTTGCTGCTGTTCATCGCGGACTCCAACGGACGGGAGCTGGCGCCCAGGATGGCGTTTCGGATTGGCGCCGGAATAGCCTCGGAGTGCATCGATCTTTCCGTTACCGAAGGCACATCGGAAGTACTGATTCATAAACCGGTGTACGGCGGCAAGGCCATCGCGCAGATGGTCGCAAAATCACCACAGGTCATAACGCTTAGAGAACGGTGTTTTGAACCACTTGAAAAAGACGACAGCCGCCGGGCAGACACCGTCCCAATCGATGTTGCCTTACCGGAAATTTCTGACGGCGTTCAACTCGTGGAATTTGTGGAAGAAGAATTTACGGGCGTCAAATTGGAGGAAGCGCAGATCATTGTTTCCGGCGGCCGGGGGATCGGCGGCAAGGATCAATTCAAAGCCATTGAAGAGTTGGCAGAGACATTGAAGGCGGCGGTGGGATCTTCCCGGGCAGCGGTTGACGCCGGCTGGGTGCCGCCCTCTTTCCAGGTGGGCCAGACCGGCAAAATCGTTGCGCCCGATCTTTATGTCGCCGTCGGCATTTCCGGTGCCAGCCAGCATTTGGCCGGCATGTCCGGAAGCAAATGTATCGTGGCCATCAACAAAGACCCGGATGCACCGATTTTCAAAGCCGCGCAATTCGGGATCGTGGAGGACTACAAAAAAATACTGCCGGGCCTGAAAACCAAAGTCAAGGAACTCCTTTCATAATTGGGGATTGCGGTGGAACCGACTCGTGAAATTTACTGGAATATTGCCAATTACGGATATCTTTATGTCTTGCTGCTGATTACTGTGGCAATATTCAGTCGGGGCGTTTACCGGCGTTATCGGGCCTGGATGATAGGACAAGAAGAGAAACGATTTGATCAGATCCTTCAAAGGCTCATCATCACCTTAAAGCATGTTTTCGTTCATATCCGTATCATCCGTTACCCCTATTCGGGTGCCTTTCACTTCTTGATGTTCGGAGGAATGGTTTTGCTGTTCTTCGGAACCGTGGTGGTTTTTTTAAAAGCGGATTTCGGACTGGATATCATGCACGGCGGTTTCTACCTCTACTTTCAATCGCTTGCTTTGGATCTGGCCGGTGTATCGGCGCTGCTTGGTATTATCATGGCCGGCGCCCAGCGGTATGTTCGCAAACCCGGCCGGTATCGGACCGAAATTCCGGATGCCGTTATTCTCATGGGTCTTTTCGTTCTGGTTTCCACCGGGTTTTTAATTGAAGGCGCACGGCTGTCTGTTATCCAGGACTCCTGGGCGCGCTGGTCTCCGGTGGGGCATTTCATCAGCGGCTTTTTCAATTCCACCAACGCCGATGTGACCGCCGGGATTCATCGGTTGTTGTGGTGGTTTCATCTGACGCTGGCTCTCGCACTTTTTGCTTATGTCCCCTATTCCAAGCTGTTCCATTTTTTGCTGGGCCCCCTGAATATATTTCTACAGTCGATGGAACCCAAGGGCATTACCGTCAAACGGCTCGATATCGAAACCGCTGAAAAGTTCGGCGCTCAAATCCTCCCGGATTTTTCATGGAAACAGCTCTTTGACCTGGATGCCTGCACCGAATGCGGCCGGTGTCAAGACAACTGCCCGGTGACCATGGCGGGAAAATCGTTTTCTCCCAGAGAGGTTATTTTGGGCATGCGCGAACAGTTGCGTGGTTCCGGCCGCAGGGAAAAAGAGAATGATGAATCACAGCCGATGGGGCCTTTAATCGGCAATACGTTGCCTGAAGACTGGTTGTGGCTTTGCCGGACATGCCGGGCCTGCATGGAAGAATGCCCGGTATTTATTGAAGTAATTCCCAAGTTTGTGGAGTTGAGACGATTTCAGGTCATGGAAGAAGCCGACTATCCCAAGACGCTACAGGCCCCCATCGAAAGCCTCGAGTCCAGAGGCCACCCCTACAGAGGTACCACGACATCCAGGACAGACTGGCTCCGGAATGGCGATGGCGATACCGATATCGATGTGTTCATGCTGAATGATTCGACAGCAGTGGATGTTTTGTACTGGGTTGGATGTACGACGGCGCTGAACGAGGAAAATATGGGCATCGCCAGAAATATCTGTGCATTGTTGAAAACCGCCGGGGTCAGCTTTGGAATTTTGGGAGATGATGAATTCTGCTGCGGAGAGCCTGCCCGGCGTATCGGAAATGAATATCTTTTTGAAACCATGGTCCGGCAAAACATGGAGACCTTCAGCAATTGCAAGTTCAAGACCCTCTTAACCAACTGCCCGCACTGCTTTAATATGTTTAAACATGAATACAGCCAGTTCGGAGTTGAACTCCAAGTGGTTCATCACAGCGAATTTCTGCTTAAACTCATCAACGAGAAGACGCTAAACATTAATGACAAAAAGACGGAGATGATGACGTATCATGATCCCTGTTATCTGGGGCGGTACAATGATATTTATGCTGCACCCCGGGACGTGATCGATATTGCATCGGCAGGAAATCGAATAGAAATGGATCGATCCGGAGACCGATCGTTTTGCTGCGGCGGTGGCGGTGGCGGCGCCTGGTTAAGCGAGGAAGGCGAACCGGTGCCCGAGCGGGTTAATGTCGCCCGGGCAGAGCAGGCGTTGGCCACCGGCGCTTCAACGATGGTTACGGCGTGCCCCTTCTGCATGATGATGATGAGAGACGGTATTAACACCATTGACGATGCCGGAACGCTTGAAGTGGTCGATCTTGCTCAATTGATCGGCGAAAGCATTTGATTTCTTTAACCACAGACCCACGCGGACATGCGCAGACAATTTTGCCAAAATAATAATATTTCTTCACGATGAAACCTGCAAAGGAGACAATCACATGACCATTCACCCCCCAAACATCGGGCCCTATTATGAGGACTTTACTGTCGGAGACATCATCAAGCATTGGCCGGGGCGCACCATCACCGAGACGGACAACACCTGGTTCACGCTTCTTACCATGAACCAGCACCCGGTCCACTTTGACTCGAATTATGCCAAAGACCAGATGTTCGGCAAACCGCTTGTTAACAGTACGCTTACGCTTGCATTGATAGCCGGAATGACGGTGCGGGACACCAGCTTGAATACCTTTGCCAACCTGGGTTGGGGGGAAATAAAAATACCCAATCCGGTTTTTGTGGGAGATACCATTTATGCGGAAACAGAGGTCCTGTCGAAACGGGAGTCAAAGTCCCGTCCCAAGGCAGGCATCGTAGAGTTCAAACAAACCGGCTACAATCAGGACAACAAGGTGGTCATGTCCTATGTGAGAAGCTCTCTGGCAAAACGGCGGGGTTTTGATGAAGGAAAACTGCCCCAGTTCGGTACCATGGAATAACCGTGCGGAACATGAGTAGACGCCCAAAATAATTTTTCCCAAATGAACTACCTCGACCGATTTCGCGACCTCATTGTAATCTGTGTAAACTTGTCGGGTCGTAGCTCGCAGAGCGAAGCCTGATCTGCGAAATCTGTGGATTAAAAGGGAAAGACACTTCTCAAGCATAGAAAGGAAGAAACGATATGAAAGCAGACTTTTCTGTGGCCGTAACCGGTGACTCCATTGTCAACAGGCGCCTGTCCGTTTACAGCGAGGAGCGGTTTCTCTCCATGATCAAGGTTCTAAGGGATGCCGATGTGGCTTACACGCATCTGGAAACACTCATACACGACTACGATGGGCCTGAAGTATATCCGGCCGCCGATGCGGGCTGGACATGGATGCGGTCCCCCTCTTTCATGGCCGAGGAGCTAAAGTGGGCCGGCTTTGACATCGTCTCCCACGCCTCGAACCATAGCCTGGATTATTCATACGGCGGCCTGTTTTCAACCTGGAAGGCGCTTGACGAAGCCGGGCTCCCTTATGCAGGTACGGGTAAAACCCTGGGGGACGCAAGGGAGGCCGCCTATCTGGATACCGGCAAAGGAAGGGTTGCCCTCATCTCCATGACATCGTCATTTAACGGATGGACCCGGGCCGGGGAAACCAGAAGGGATGTCAAAGGAAGGCCCGGTGTCAACCCGCTTCGATATCATTTCATGGTGGACAGCGATACCATGGAGACGATCAAGCAGCTCGCTTTCAAATTCGGCTGGTGGATCACCCAGGCCGACAACGCCTGGTTGTTTAATCCGCCGGGCCTTCACAACACCCTCTTAAAGTTTGTGGAGGGGAGCGAACCTGGAATCGTACCCGTGGCCGATGAAGATGATGTGGAGAGCAATCTGCGATCCATCAGAAACGCCAAGCGACAGGCCGACTGCGTGCTGGTGCACCTCCACATTCATGAATGGGATCCGGAAAAGGGGTTGGACACAACACCTCGATTTGTTCCCCCGTTTGCGCGCACCTGTATCGATGCCGGCGCAGACGCATTTATCGCCCAGGGAAGCCATTCACCGCTCAGAGGAATCGAGGTTTATAACGGCAAGCCCATATTCTACGATCCCGGAGACTTTATGGGAATGAGCAATACGGTAACACGGCTGCCGTCCGACTTTTACTTTAGAGCGGGATACAGCCCCGAGGCCCGAAAATGGGAGGCAACAACGGCAGATGCATTCGATGCCCGCATGCCGCTGCTCTATCCCGAAAAGCAGTTGAGCCCGCCCGGCGGCTATTTCTCAGCACCGGTTCCGGGCGCCATCATCGGTGTGTGTTCATTCGGGGAAGGCGGCGGGCTGTCGGAACTTAAAATATATCCGGTCACCCTGCTCCATGACCCCCGTCCCCAGAGCGGGCGTCCCATGCTGGCGGATGAAGAAACGGCTAAAAAGATAATCGATTACCTGGGAGAATTGTCCGCACCGTATGGAACGAAGATTGAGTTTGAAGACGGCATCGGTCGGGTGAAGCTATAGGATCCGGATGTGCAATAATGGCAAAATGAAACCGTCATTTTTGCTTTTGCAACACTTCCCGCAGCCCCTCCGGCAATTTCGGATTAACCGAATATCCCAGGTCCCGGGCCGTATTGATATCATCCCAGGAATTCACGTAATCACCTTTTTTAAGGCATGGGGGCAAACCTTGATCTTTGACTTAAACCGATGGGACCGAACCCTCATTCTTCACTGATTCAACACCGTTTCATCGCACTGCCAATCCTTGCAAGTACCTCACGCGATATGCTTTATATTGAAATCATGACTATCCCCATTATTTTTCAATCATCGAACGACCAGCCAGGTGCCCAGCAGCAGCAACCCAATACCGGAGATACGGGTGAGGTTCAAGGGCCTCAGATCTGCTCCCAGGACTCCGAAATGATCCAAGAAGGCGCCGGTAATTAATTGAGCGGCAACAATGATCGTCAGCACCGTTACCAGCCCCAGACGTGCGGTGCTGTAACCGATGGTTCCGACGATCACCAGTCCCAGGGCACCGGTGAACAGCGCATAATATGGCACTCCCTGCCAGGCGGCCAGGTTTCCGCCCCGGTTCAGCAGCATGACCAGACCGATCAGCAGTCCCCCGCCGCCATAGGTGATGAACACGCTTTCCAGCGTGCCGATCTGTTTGTCCATCAGTCCCATGAACTGAGACTGGAGGGTTATCGAAATTCCGCCGATGGCCGCGATGATGATTAAAGGAGTCAATGTACTCAAAGCCGGTTTCCTTTCTGTTTTGGCCCCAATTTACAAACGGTCATTATTGCGGGACGCCAGTAACGGTAAGTGTTCAGGGGGTTGGGTAAGTAAAGCTTTCAGATCCAACCCAAATCAGGTTGCTGTTCTTTGAAATTACAAGTGATCAGGTCTACGAGTATGGGAAAAGAGGGCATGGAACGTATCCGGCAGGTTTCTTTGAGTGATAAAATTCGCTCAACCCATCGGTTACCTTTCTCACTTTGTGTGCCGTAGCTGCGTTTACGCCACAGCACACCA